>LXOW01104496.1_pt1 | contig 11868 bp, 13 predicted proteins | sample 1368591 | NCBI WGS metagenome assembly LXOW01 (sample SAMN04884650, study PRJNA319009) | bovine gut metagenome | isolation source: Cow rumen | host: Bos taurus | place: Italy: Legnaro (PD) | collected 2014-07-09
GTCTTTTCGTCCATTTTATTGCCCGGCAACACCTTTGGCATGAATTCTTCGCAGGGGTCATCGTGATATGCGTCAAGGGCAAAGGTAGCCAATGGAACGAGGTTGATGCCGTACTCCTCAATAGTGGCGAGATTGGCATAGCGCAGGCAGAGGCGCAGAACGTTGCAAATGCAGGCATTGTTACCTGCAGCGGCACCCATCCATAGTATATCGTGATTACCCCATTGGATATCCCAGGAGTGATATTGGCGCAGCGTATCCATAATGATATGTGCACCAGGCCCACGATCGTAGATATCACCGAGGATATGGAGTTGGTCGATGGCCAGTCGCTGGATGACATTACAAATGGCGACAATGAAGTCGTCGGCACGGCCTGTGGAGATGATGGTGTTGACAATCACACTTACATAGGCAGCCTTGTCGTTGTCGGAGAAACTCTCATGTAGTAGTTCCTCAATGATGTATGAGAAATCTTCAGGAAGAGACTTGCGCACCTTTGAACGCGTGTATTTCGATGAAACATCGCGACAGACTTTTACAAGTTGATGTATAGTGATGCGATACCAGTCGTCGATATCAGTTTCACGTGTCTTGATGAGTTCGATTTTCTGCTCTGGATAGTAGATAAGTGTACAAAGTTCCTTCTTTTCTGATTCACGGATATCGTTGCCGAAGAGCTCATTGACCTTTCGTTTGATGTTGCCTGAGGCATTTTTCAGCACATGCTGGAAGGCACCGCTTTCACCGTGTAAGTCAGCCAGAAAATGTTCAGTGCCCTTGGGTAACGCCATAATGGCTTCTAAGTTGATGATTTCTGTAGAAGCATCGGCGATAGTAGGGAACGATTGCGCGAGGAGCTGCAGATAATGCATGTCTGCCTCGATGCTTTCATGATGAGTATTTGTCATATTTTCAAGTGGTTTGTTAGATGTTTGCGTATCTGTTGTGCCTGACGGTTGTCAAGCGGTTCTACGGGCATATAGCCCTCGTCAATCTGAGTCTGTTCACTAAGTACCTGCATGAGGCTCTTAGTGTAGTTGAAAAGGCGCTTCTCTCTGAGGGCTTCTTCCAACTGATCATCGTTAACGGTGTCACGCATGAGTTCTCTTGTGAACTCAACCATGTGGAGTAACAAAGGCTGACGATGAATCTGGCGGACAATTTTCACCAGATAGTCGGTTTCGTTGCCATCATATTCGCCCACGAGTTCTTTAAGTGTCTTGGGCAGTGCATAGGTGTCAGGAAAATAGGCACCCGTATAGTGATCGATGCTGTCGGGCGTAGGAAGACCCAACACGCTGATGCCATAGTCCACATAGTTACGGATGTTCTCATGATCAGCATAGACCAGCAGTCTTCGCCAGTCAATCTCACCAGGTCGGCTGATGGCCTCATCAGATGCACACCATCTGCTATCGCCCGTGATGCCTGCCTTTAAAATGGTAGAAAGGGCGGCACAACTCAAATCGTCGAGTTGTTCGATAGTGTTAGAGTCCATCACGCGCTGATAGACATCTAAAACCTGTTGGCTCATTTCACCCGGTGTAATTGTATTGGTAGTAACGGCGTTGTGGATTTCTTCAAGACGTTTGTTCCAGCCCAGTTTGTGAAGATTGTCTTTTTCGAGCTTGCCCAAAGCAATGATCACATAGGCCTTGCTTAGTAGTCGTTTCTGCCATAGTATTTTTTTGCTGACTTTCTCATGGAAGGTCTGCTGGCCTACAATCCACGGCTCCATCTGTCCGTGTGGGGTAATGATGATACGTGCCCCTTGACGTTTGGCTGCATAAGCTGCCCTCGCAATGATGTTATTCCAACATCCGTGACAATGCAAGATATCAGGTTCCTGCGTCCGCAGATGCTGTTTGAAATCCGTATAACTATCTACCATGCGGATATCCGCATGATTACATAGCGTGTCAACAATAAGTTGGACATGTCGTCGGATTAATTCATCATTCTTTGGATAGATATGCAGTATCTTCATAGCGAGGCTGTAATTGTAGAGGCAAACAGGTTCTTGAAAAATAACTTAAGCCGTACAAGGATGAGAGAGCCAAACGATAACTTTTGTTGGAAAAGATTCAGAAGATTATAAGCCTGTTCTCGCTTGACAATAATAAAATCGTAGTGCCCCCAGATAAAACTGTGATGCGGTCGGTCATAGACGGAGTCGAGCTTACGCTCTGCATTCATGATATGATAGTGCGCCTCGTCGATATAGGCGAAGGGATGCAACTTAATGCCCTTCTTCGTGAAATAGCCGAGAGTCAGATCCGCGTCGGTATCCATGGCTTCAATGATATGCTGCAAAGTGTCTTCTGACGGCATTTCATTATGCAAATCTGATATGATAATCCATTCATAGCCAGACGCTTTTACACCAATGCTCAAGGCGTACTTACGACGTTGTGTGGTTCTGTTGGACTTTGGAAGAAAGGTGGTACGAAGATTCGGATACTCGTCTCTGAGCTGTTGCAAAACGTCAGCCCCTTCATCGGTTGACATTTCATCTATCACGATAACTTCATAATCCGACTCATAGTGTTGCGTGAGATAAGTTGGCAACTTCTCACGTATCTCCTGAGCTTGGTCGTGAACCGTGATAAGGACGGATACCGATTGATTTCTATTGTCCATTATTATTAATATTTCTAAATATCATCGCTCATATAACCGACAGGTAGTTTTCGGCAATTGTATTGTGAGGCCATAATCTCACCATATGCACCAGCCGAACGGATGGCCAGAAAGTCACCCCGCTTGATACGATTGATATCAATCTGTTTGGCAAATACATCGGTAGATTCACAGATAGGACCGACCACATCGTAGGTCTCTAAAGGTTCATCGCTGGATATGTTCTCAATCTTATGATATGCCTGATAGAGTGCCGGACGAATCAAATCGGTGAACCCCGCATCGACGATGGCAAACTTTTTTACGGCTCCCTCCTTAATATATAAGGTACGCGTAATAAGCGAACCACATTGGGCTACGACTGCACGTCCCAGTTCGAAGTGCAGTGTTTGACCATTACGCAGCTTCAGCTTACGGGCATAGGTGTCGAAGTAGCTCTTGAAGTCGGGTAGGGGCACACGATTGGGATGACTGTAGTCGATGCCCAGACCGCCGCCCACGTTGATGTGCTCAACACGAATGCGATGACGCTCGAGTTCGTCCTGCAGCTCGTTGACACGATTGCAAAGCGCTTCAAAGTCACCCATATCAAGAATCTGAGACCCAATGTGGAAGTGGAGACCCACGAATCTGACATGTTCCATCTTCTGGGCCTCTTCAATCACGGGTATCATGTCGCGCATCGCGATACCGAACTTGTTCTCAGCCAGCCCTGTGGTGATATTGGCATGTGTATGAGCGCCAACATTGGGATTCAGACGGAAAGCAACGCGCGCCACTTTTCCTTTGGCGGCAGCAAGTTCGTTGATGACCTCCAGTTCAGGAATGCTCTCCACATTAAAACAGAAGATATCCAGGTCGAGACCAAGATTAATCTCCCAGTCGCTCTTGCCAACGCCAGCATAGACAATCTTCCCATTGGGGAAGCCCGCCTTGATAGAGGCTTCGATCTCGCCACCACTGACACAGTCTGCCCCCAGTCCAGCCTCCCTGATGATACGTAGTATTCGCGGGTTAGCGTTTGCCTTAACGGCATAATGTACGACAAAGCCCTCATGCTTACTTGCTTCGTCGTTGATAGTGCGCAGCGTCTGGCGCAACAGTTCTGTATCGTAGTAGTAGAATGGCGTTTGGATTGCCGCCAGTTTCTCTACAGGAAATATTCCTTTTGCCATATCGGTCTATTCGGTTGTGCTGTGTTGTTGTGAGTGTTACTTTTTGTTGAATATTGTATTGCTCAAGTTCTGCAGGGCGCGCTTCTTGTCTTCCTCGCGGATGAGGAAAGAGATATTATAATTAGAGCCGCCATAGCTGACCATACGTACGGGAATATCCTTCATGGCATCGAGCGCCAATGTCTCAAAGCCGATATTCGACCAATCGAGGTCGCCTACAACGCAGACAATACACATATTGGTATCAACAGTTACTGTGCCATACTTCTTCAGTTCATCCACAATCTCGCCGAGATGAGAAGAATTGTCGATACTCATAGAAACGCCTACCTCAGAGGTGCAGATCATGTCAATACTCGTCTGGTAGCTCTCGAAGATCTCGAATACTTTGCGCAGGAAACCAGTAGCGAGAAGCATGCGCGAAGACTTGATTTTGATAGCGGTGATATTGTCCTTGGCTGCGATGGCCTTAATCTTACCATATTCAGTCTTGTTGCTGATGGTAGTACCTTCAGCTTCAGGGTCCATCGTATTCAATAGACGTACAGGGATGCCAGCATATTTAGCAGGCTGCACGCAGGTGGGGTGCAGAATCTTAGCACCGAAGTAGGCAAGTTCGGCAGCTTCCTCAAAGTGGAGTTGACGTACAGGTTCTGTCTTGTCAACGACACGTGGGTCGTTGTTGTGCATACCATCGATATCTGTCCAAATCTGAATTTCCTCGGCATTGATGGCTGCGCCTATCAGCGATGCTGTATAGTCGCTACCGCCACGCTGCAGATTGTCAACCTCACCATATGCATTACGACAGATGAAACCTTGTGTCAGATAGACCTGTGCACCTTGTCTCTCCTCGAGGATAGCGTTGAGTTTCTCCTTGATATAGACAGGGTCGGGTTCTGAGTTCTTATCTGTACGCATGAAGTCGAGAGCATTGACAAGTTCAGCCTTGATGCCTTGTTCTTTCATGTAGTTCACCACCATATTGGTGGAGATGATCTCACCTTGAGCCACAATGGCCTTCTCCTCGAAACTCGTGAAGAGCTCCTTGGTGAACGAGCGAAGATAGTCGAACTCGCCACGCAGGAACTCAGTCGTAGCTTTCTTTGTCTCCTCCTTGGTATAGAGCTCTTCGACATGCTTGGCGTATTTCTGCTCCAAGCGGTTGATAACCTCATTGGCTCCATCAGAATTCTTTTTGTAAAGATAGTCAGAGATCTCAACGAGAGAGTTGGTGGTTCCAGACATAGCGGAGAGCACAACGAACACGGGTTCTCCTGATTTTGTGACGAGGTTAGTCACTTCTTTCATCCTTTGTGGGGTGCCGACGGATGTTCCGCCGAATTTCATCACTTTCATAATGTTATTATTTAATTTTCCTTATTATTTCTATTTTATAGCATTGTCATAATCAGATTTCTTCACGCTCAGAATACCTTACTTTCGTCTCGTCGGTATCGGGAGTGTCATCAACGATGATAAGATGATGGAAGTCGTTTGTAATATCTTCCATCTGCGCGTTCTGACAACGATAGGTGACACTCGGATTTGCCTCAATAAGTGGCAGGTTGTGAGTTGACATCACAATAGCAGTACCTTCGTCTGAAATTCGGAAAAGCAGCTTGATGATCTCATTAGAGGTCTCAGGGTCGAGATTACCCGTAGGCTCATCAGCAAGAATCAGTTTCGGCTTGTTCAGGATAGCCCTCGCAATAGCTACGCGCTGCTGCTCACCACCAGAGAGTTCAAAGGGCATGCGCTGGGCCTTGTCGCTCATGCCAACAGCTTCAAGGACTTCATAGATGCGCTCTTCAATACCGTCTTTCTTTTTCCAGCCTGTAGCCTTCAACACAAACTCAAGGTTCTTATAGACTGTGCGGTCTGCCAACAACTGGAAATCCTGGAATACGACGCCCATCTCTCTTCTCAGTGCTGGAATATCCTTGTTGCGGATTGACAACAGGTCGTAGCCGAGCACATTGGCCTCGTCGGCCTCGTCGATCTCAAGTTCGCAGTAGAGCGTTCTCATCAGGGTGGTCTTTCCACTTCCCACACGACCGATGAGGTAGATGAATTGTCCTTCATCGACATGGAAATTGACATTTTTCAGTACGCAAATACCGTGTCTTTGGTATATATTGGCGTTTTTATAACTGATCAGCATCTTTCTGTCTGTTCTATAGGATTATACTATTATTTCATTTCCCCAGCAGCCTTTGCCTTCCTGCGCTTTGCATCCCAGTTAGGATCGTGACGCTTTGCCAGTTCTGTAGCGACGTCCTCAATGCGCATACCTTTCGCCGTAAGTAATACAAGCAAGTGATAAAGCATGTCGGAGACTTCATAAGTCAGTTGTTCATTAGTACCTGTGCAGGCTTCAATGACAGACTCCAGGGCCTCTTCACCCACCTTCTGAGCAATTCGTTTCACACCGTCCTTAAAAAGTTTGGTAGTATAACTGCCTTCAGGCATCTCTTCATGGCGACGATAGATAAAGTCTTGCAACTCTGTAAGGAAGAGTAGCGCATTACGATCGTTATCCTCGCCCCAGCATGTATCGGTACCCGTGTGGCAGGTCGGTCCGTCGGGGATAGCCTTCACGAGTAAAGTATCGTTGTCGCAGTCAACCTTAATGTCCACAAGATGCAGAAAATTGCCAGAGGTCTCGCCCTTGGTCCAAAGACAGTTGCGCGAGCGACTCCAGAAGGTGACCTTCTTTGTCTCCAGCGTCTTGTCAAGTGCTTCCTGATTCATATATCCCATCATGAGCACATTTATTCTTAGTCGTTGCATCCTGAATGATGGCGGGTACAAGGCCGCCGCCCTTTTCAAAGTCTATTTTCATATTCTAACATTAATTCCTTCTGATTTTAGATATTGCTTAAGTTCGGGTACGGGTATCTCACCGAAATGGAACACACTCGCAGCAAGGGCCGCATCGGCATGTCCCTCAATAAAGACATCACGGAAGTGCTCCCGTTTTCCTGCGCCACCACTGGCTATAATAGGGATAGATAGATGGTCGGCCAATTCGCGTAATGCCTCGTTGGCATATCCCTCTTTGACGCCATCGTGGTTCATCGAAGTAAAGAGTATCTCACCGGCTCCACGTTCCTGAGCTTCATGTGCCCATTCGAAGAGACCACGCTCCGTGCGCTCGCGCCCACCTTTTAAGTAACAATGCCAACCATCTTCATCTAAACGTGCATCTATCGCACATACACACACCTGAGAACCGAAACGGTTGGTAATTTCATCGATCAGTTCTGGTCTTCGGATAGCTGCACTATTGACACTCACCTTATCAGCACCTGCATATAGCAATCGCTCAACGTCAGTCAGTTCATTGATACCACCGCCAACGGTGAAAGGTATATTAATTTCCTGAGCCACACGAGTCACCATCTCTGTGAAGGTCTTGCGCCCCTCAAAGGACGCTGTTATGTCGAGGAAAACAAGTTCGTCAGCTCCTTGATCAGAATAAGCCTTTCCCAACTCGACAGGGTCGCCCGCCGAGCGCAGGTTCACGAAGTTCGTGCCTTTGACGGTTTCTCCGTCTTTTACGTCTAAGCAAGGTATAATGCGTTTTGCCAGTCCCATAGTTATTTGCTTTGTTCAAGCATTAAAGCTTTCAGATTGATTTTTCCTTCGTAGATGGCCTTTCCGAAGACAACGGCAGGGATGCCTGCTGCGTCAAGGGCCATAATATCTTCTTTTGAGGATACACCGCCGCTTGCTATCAGATATAGCTGCGGATAAGCGTCCATCACTTGTTTGTAGAGGTCAATAGCGGGTCCTGCAAGTGTTCCATCCTTAGATATCTCCGTGCAGAGTACATTTTTAACACCTGCATTAATGTATTTTTTGAGGAAAGGCAGCAGATCTTCGGTGGAGTCTTCTTTCCAACCGTTAATGCTGATTTTTCCGTTACGCACGTCAGCACCGAGTATCATACGCTCAGCACCATATTTCTCAATCCAACCCATAAAAAGATCTGGATTAGTTACCGCGATGGAACCTACAGTCACCATTGATGCGCCAGCCTCAAAAGCCTTTTCAATATCTTCATTGGTCTTAATGCCTCCTCCGAAATCTACAATGAGACTTGTTTCGGTGGTGATAGTCTTCAACACACCGTCATTGACAATATGCTTTGATTTCGCACCATCGAGGTCAACTACATGCAGGCGCTTGAAGCCTAAGGTTTCAAACTCACGGGCCACTTCGGCTGGCGAGTCATGATAGACCGTCTTCTGGTCGTAGTCACCTTTCGTCAGGCGAACACACTGTCCGTTGATAATGTCTATAGCAGGTATCAGTTCTATCATAATTCAAGGAAATTTCTGATGATATGTTCGCCAACCCGTCCACTCTTCTCTGGGTGGAACTGACAGGCATAGAAATTGTTCTTGTGCATGGAGGCAGAGTAGGGCAGGATATAATCGGCTGTTGCAATCGTATCAGCACAAACCGGCACATAATAACTATGTACAAAATAAACATAGCCACCTTCTATACCTTCCATAAGAGGCGATTTAGTGTCGTAGAGTTTGTTCCAGCCCATGCAAGGCACCTTGTCTTCATGACGCTCGGGCTGGAATCGCTTCACCTCTGCGTCGAAAATACCGATACAATCCACATCGCCTTCTTCAGAGTGGCTGCAAAGTAACTGTTGTCCTACGCAGATACCGAAAACAGGCTGCTTGAGGTCGCGAATGACTTCATCCAGTCGGCGAGCCTTTAGGTACTCCATCGCTCCACGAGCCTCACCTTGTCCTGGGAAAAGCACGCGGTCAGCTTTCCTCAGAAGCTCAGGATCGTCAGTCAGCATCGGTTCAATACCCATCCTTCGGAGTGCATTCACCACCGAATAAATGTTACCTGCGTTATACTTTACGATTGCTACATTCATAATTAAGAGAAGATAATAGTCTTGTTCTTATAGGTGAGGATCTTGCGCTGGATATGCTTCGATACGGCATGCGACAACACAATCTTTTCCAGGTCTTTGCCTTTCAGCACCAGACTTTCCGGAGTGTCCTTATGTGTGATACGCGTCACGTCTTGTTCAATAATAGGACCAGCATCAAGTTCAGCAGTCACATAATGACTGGTGGCACCGATGATCTTCACACCGCGTTCGTAGGCCTGGTGATACGGCTTTGCACCAATAAAGGCCGGAAGGAACGAATGGTGGATATTAATAATATGATGAGGATAGGCGGCAATCATCTCATCGCTGATGATCTGCATGTAGCGAGCCAATACGATAAACGAGATGTCTTCCTTCTTCAGTAGCTCCATCTCGGCTTTTTCCACCTCAGCCTTGTTTGAATGATCCTTTTTGATGTTCCACACATAATATGGAATGCCAAACTGTTCGGCTACATAACGCAGATCCTCATGGTTGGAGACGATACAGGGAATATCGCAGTTGAACTCTCCTGCTTTCCAACGGGCTAAAAGGTCGTAAAGACAATGGCTCATTTTCGAAACAAAGATAGCCATTCTGGGGCGCTTATCACTGTAATAGAGACTGAATTTCATCTGATAGCGCTGGGCATAGAGGGTGGAAATGTATTCGTAAAGCTTGTCGCGAGGGATGAGAAATCTTTCAAGTTCCCATTCGATGCGCATAAAGAACATCCCTTCATGTTTATCAACATACTGGTCGAGATAGACAATATTTCCTTGGTTATCGGTGATAAACTTAGTCACTTCCGAGATGATACCCTGCTTGTCAGGGCAATGAAGAAGCAAAATTGCTGTTGTTTCCATTTATTTTCTTGTACTTGAAATTTCAAGGCGCAAAGTTACAAAAAATAATTGGAAATCGAATCATATTTGAAAGAAATCATTAAGATGAGCTTAATTTCTATAGAAATTATGCATTTTTATTCATCTTTATTGTCTGCACTTCGCAAAATTATACTTGTAGCGCCAATTGTAAAGAGTGTTCCGTCTACGATAACACGACGCTCACGCGGACTCAGCTCAACGTTATCGACAAAGGTGCCAGTATTGCTATTGTTATCTTTGAGGGTATATTTCAAGTGTCCCAATTTGTCGCGTCCAACCGTAATAGTGCAGTGGTTTAAATCAACACTGGGATCGACTGTTTCAAAAGCTGTGTTGGCAGGATTACCTTTCTGGTAGCGCCCTATTATATTGTCGCCCATCCGAAGCGGTAGTACCTGCTTGTAGTGAAAAACGTTCTCTATGATTACGATTGAGCCGCAGCCTTCCTCATTGACCTGTTCATCGGGGCGTTCATCTTTTTGGCGCTCACGGAGCTTGCTCACGCCAATACGAATGCCAAACTCCTTGCCACAATCCGGGCATTTGAACACTAAGGATTGTCCAATGGTATATTTGGTCTCATCAAATGTGATGTATTGGTCGCATTTAGGGCAACGTACTCTCTTCATACTGTCTGTTTAATTGAACTTGTAAACCCAAGCTTCTTCCAAGCCTTTATTCTTATTTATTTGATAAAGCGCCTGATATGCCTCACTTTGTGTCTGGAAATTTCCGCATATCACACGCCTTACATTATTGTGTACATAGACCTCAGCACTGTCAAGACCTTTCTTCTTAAGAATTTCCACGAACATCTCAGCATTCTGCTTGCCTACATGACTTGCCAAAACTATGCAATACCCTGTTTTAATAGAGCTATTTTGATCTGATTGGACAACCTTTGCCGTATCTCTTTTAAGAATGGTGTCAACAGATGTCGTTTTCAACGAAGTGTCTTCTTTTTTTATCTTAATCTCGCTTATGTTTGTGTCTTTTGACATCATGCCAAACAAGAGACTATTGTTGATATTGCTGATGGTACGTGTCATCATTTCCGTCTTACCTGTCGGAAGTGCTAACAGGAAAATTGCCAATAGGATAGCGGCAATAGCTACCGTGTTGCGAATCCAGGAGAACTTGATACGGACAGTATCATCGTCATAATCCTCCTCTCTTTCATTAATATCACTTACATTGCCAACAGGAACCGTTGTAGCGGTTTCCACCTTTATATTAGCAGTTGTTGGAGCAGTGACAACTGCGGGAAGCATCGGCATCATGTCAAATGCGTCAAGACCATAGAGACTAGGTGTCAAGATACCAGACTCACAGGGCGTAAAGATATAGTTACCTTCTTCATTGAGTGCCAATTGTCCGATATCATACAGCTCGTACGCTCCTTCGGTCTCGATATGCATCTTCAGTTCAGTGACTTCATCTTCAATACGCTGTATGGCTTCTGGATAACTGATGTCATAGGCTTCGACGTAAGACAATGCAAGGAGGGAATCGTTGATTTTAAGTTGCGGATTGAATCCGAGTGTACGAAACGGGGGCAGGAAGGTATGTTCATCCTCATCGTAACACGCATCAACATGATGCGCCATAAAGCCTCCTAAATCAGGCACAATGACGCAGTCGTTACTGAGCAAAAGTATCTCAATATGTCGTTCAAGTTCAATCACGAGTGCAAAATTAAGTTTTTTTTGTGAGATAAACAAATAAAAGAAACTTAAAATGTCTTTAATCTGCTTTTTTTGTAATATCTTTGCAAAAAATTTCGAAAGAGATGAACTATATACAAACAGAAATTGAAGGTGTTTTTATTATAGAGCCTAAGGTTTTCAAGGATTCACGTGGTTATTTCATGGAGGCTTGGAAACAGGAGGAGTTCAACGAGCATGTTGGCAAGACAAATTTCATTCAGGACAATGAATCAAAGTCTGCCTTTGGCGTGCTTCGTGGTCTTCATTACCAGAAGGGATCACTTTCACAGGCAAAGCTTGTAAGGGTCATTAAAGGGCGCGTACTTGATGTAGCTGTGGATATCCGGAAGTCAAGTCCGACCTTCGGTAAGCATGTTAAGATTGAACTGAGTGAGGAAAACAAACGTCAACTATTTATTCCGCGAGGTTTTGCACATGGGTTCCTTGTTCTTAGTGACGAGGCAATCTTCACCTATAAGGTTGATAATCCTTACGCTCCACAAGCAGAGGCTGGTATCCGTTGGGACGATCCCGCCTTGGCTATT
>LXOW01367154.1_pt1 | contig 11866 bp, 12 predicted proteins | sample 1368591 | NCBI WGS metagenome assembly LXOW01 (sample SAMN04884650, study PRJNA319009) | bovine gut metagenome | isolation source: Cow rumen | host: Bos taurus | place: Italy: Legnaro (PD) | collected 2014-07-09
TAGAGCTCGGTAGCAATACGCATATACATATCCTGATTGAGCGCATTGAAGTGGGTGATGAACGGACGGGCTGTGGCACCACCTGCGATGTTCTGCAGGATAGGGGTGTCAACCTCCGTATAACCCGCATTGTCGAGAATGCTGCGCAGCGTGCGGATGATGGTGGCACGCTTGAGGAAAGTATCCTTGACGCCTGCATTTACGATGAGGTCGACGTAGCGCTGACGATAGCGCAGTTCAGGATCGTCGAAAGCATCATACACCTTACCGTCAGCATCGGTCTTGACTACTGGCAGGGGTTTCAGACTCTTGCTCAATACGGTCATTTCCATCACGTGAACGCTGATCTCGCCCGTCTTCGTACGGAACACGTATCNNATATAAGTCTTTGTTTTCGCCTGGACAGATGGAGTCGCGCTGTACATAAACCTGAATACGGCCCTTTGAGTCCTGCAACTTCGCAAAGGCGGCCTTGCCCATGACGCTTTTGCTCATGATACGTCCGGCTATGCTCACCATACGGCTATTCTCAGGTGTGGCTGTCTCGCGCACATCGTTGCCCTCCTCATCTTTACCGATGACGGGAAGATCCTCAAATTCATTAATGATATCTGTGCTCCATGCTGTTACGGGGAACTCTGCAGCAGGATAGGGATTGATGCCCATCGCGCGCAGTTCCTGAAGGCTCTGACGCCTTCCAATTTCTTGTTCGCTTAATTCTAAAACGTTCATCTTTATATTCGAATATATGTGCTTATGAGGCTGCAAAGATACGAAAAATCCATGAAATATCCTACTTTTGAGTAAATTATTGCAAAAAAAATTGCAAAAGTCTTGGTTGTTTGTAAAAAAGTGTCTATATTTGTGGCTGAATAACTAATCAAGTAGCAATGGATAAAGGAACAGTTAAGAAAAGAGTTGTGGGCGTAGATATCAGCCTGAATGCAACATCTTATGCCATTGTCGATGTCAGAGGAAATATCTTGGCGAAAGAAAGCTTCCCCACGGAGGATTATCCCGAGATCGGGGCCTTCGTGGCCGCATTGAGTGATGGAATCGTGAAACTGATAGAGGAGAACGGGGGGTATGAGACCGTGCGTTCGGTGGGTATCAGCGCGCCAAGTGCGAATTACAGATCGGGTTGCATTGTCAATGCGCCTAATTTCCCGTGGAAGGGTGTCGTCCCGCTGTCCGCCCTGTTGCGTGACAGGCTGGGACTGTCGGTAGCCGTCGCCAATAATTCCCATGTGGTGGCGCTGGGTGAGAACGCCTTCGGTTGTGCGCATGGCATGCGTAACTTCATCGTTATCACCTTGGGGTCTGGACTGGGAAGCTGTATCTATACCGATGGAAGCGTCAGGTTAGGGTCTGACGGCTATGCGGGTGAGATCGGTCATACTTGTGTGTGCCATGACGGCCGTCTCTGCGGCTGTGGTAATAAGGGTTGTCTGGAGGCCTATACGGCTACGAAGGGCATTATCCGTACGGCCCGTGAGGTAATGGCAGAGTCAGGATCGGCTACGAAAATGCGCCGGTTGGAGAAACTGACGCCAAGAACCATCGCCCAACTCTGTGACGAGGGCGACGAGATGGCCATCGAGGTCTATCGTCGTACGGGTGAGATACTTGGTCTTGGTCTGGCCAACTATGCCTCTGTGATAGATCCGGAGGCCATCATCTTCACTGGCGGTATCTCCAAGGCCGGCAAGTGGCTGCTGGAACCTGCTCAGAAGGCGTTCGAGGAACACGTGTTCCATAATATCCAGGGCAAGGTGAAGTTCCTGTTGTCGGATCTGGAAGAGAGTGAGCGCAATATCCTCGGTGCCAGTGTGCTGGCATGGGAGGTGAAGGAGTATTCATTGTTTGTTGAATAGTAAAAGACTGATCTATGGAATCGATCGATAAAATAAAGACCAGAGTCGTTGGCGTAGATATCCGAGAGGCAAAAACCACTTATGCCGTCGTGGATATTCGTGGTGACATTGTGGTGCAGGATTATTTCATAACACAGGACTATCCTGATGTGAACGACTTTGTAACTGTCCTGACAGAGAAGATCCTGACGATGGTCGAGGATAATGGCGGTTATGAGACGATTCGTTCGGTAGGCGTGAGTGCACCGAGTGGTAACTTTATGACGGGCTGTATCGAGAATGCGGCCAATATGCCCTGGAAAGGCGTCGTGCCTCTGGCTGCGATGCTACGCGACCGTATGGGTCTTGCTGTTGCCTTGGCTAATGATGCCCATGTGACGGCGCTGGGCGAGAAGGCTTTCGGTAGTGCTCACGGCTTGAAGGATTTCGTGATTGTGTCAATCAGTCACGGCGGTCTGGGTAGCTGCATCTTCATGGATGGCAAACCTTATCTGGGTGTGAACGGCTTTGCCGGTGAGGTGGGCCATTCGTGTGTAGAGGTAAATGGCCGTCAATGCGGCTGCGGTCGCAAGGGCTGTTTGGAGACGTATTGTTCCGACAAGGGCCTGATGATGACCGTGAAGGAACTGCTTGCCGAGGGTGAGCCATCGGCTCTGAAGGATCTGAAGACGATCAGTATCGAGACCGTTACCCATTATTGTGATCAGGGCGACAGCGTGGCCATCGAGGCCTTCCGTCGCTTGGGATTCAAACTCGGTCTGGGTCTGGCCAATTATGCCTCGATCCTGAATCCGGAGGCTATCATCCTCACGGGTGATATGATGCAGGCTGGCAAATGGCTGATAAGGCCGTTGCGAAAGTCGTTTGATGAGCATGTGTTTCATAATATACTGGGGGATACCCGCCTGCTCGTTTCCATCCTGAAGGAAGGCGAACGCGACGTGCTTGGCGCCAGCGCCCTGGCCTGGGATGTGAAAGAGTATTCATTGTTTAAATAATAGTTCTAAATATGGAGGAAATTGATCTCAAAACGAAAGTTGTTGGTGTCGACATCAGTATGGAGACTACGACTTATGCCATGGTGGATGTCAGGGGTAATATCTTGGCAGAAGACTCTTTCTCGACAGAGGATTATCCTGATGTGAACAATTTCGTGACGACGCTGAGCGAGAAGATTGTGATGATGGTTGAGCAGAACGGCGGTTACGAGACGATCCGTTCGATCGGTGTGAGCTGTCCCAGTGCCAGCTCGGTGTCAGGCTGTATTGAGAATGCAGCCAATTTGCCTTGGAAGGGCATCGTGCCCTTATCGGCGATGCTGCGTGACCGAATCGGACTGGCTGTCGGTCTGTCAAACGATGCGCATATCTCGGCTTTAGGTGAATATACTTTCGGTAGTGCCCACGGTATGAGTAATTTCATCGTCGTCAGCCTGGGTGTCGGCATTGGCAGCTGCTTCTTCTCTGACGGTAAGGAACACCGTGGTCATGGCGGCTATGCCGGTGAGTTCGGACATATCTGCGTGTATCCCGATGGCCGCCAGTGTGGTTGTGGCAACAAGGGTTGTCTGGAAGCCTACGTTGGTGCCAAGGGTATCGTCAAGACGGCTCAGGAACTGATGGCGGAAAGCGATGCACCCACCATGCTGCGTAACTTGGAGAAACTGTCGCCGCGTACCATCAAGGAATGCTGTGACAAGGGCGATGAGATGGCCATCGAGGTTTATCGCCGTACAGGTGTGATTCTGGGACAGGGGCTGGCTACTTATGCTTCGCTGATTGATCCTGAGGCCATCATCTTTACAGGTGGTATTTCCCATGCAGGCAAATGGTTGCTGGATCCTGCCAAGGAGGTATTGGACAAGTTGGTGTTTGGTAACCTGAAGAATAAGGTCAGACTGCTGGTGTCGAAACTCGACGACCGTGAGCGCGACGTGCTGGGTGCCAGCGCCCTGGCCTGGAGCGTTCCCGAATATTCACTCTTTAAGTAAACGTTGTGGACGTAGAAAGAATAAACCGGATTATCAACGAGAAGCCTAACCTGAGTACCGCCCTCGGCATGGAGTTTATCTCCACCCCAGAGGACGATACTTGTGAGGCACGTATGAGGGTTGACGAGCGTAATCGCCAGCCCTTTGGCTTTCTGAGTGGCGGCGCCTCGCTGGCGTTGGCTGAGAATGTGGCAGGCGTCGGTTCGTCGGCTCTTTGTCCGAATTGTGCCTGTGTGGGCATCGAGGTAAGTGGCAGTCATGTGAAGGCGGTGGCCGAGGGCGATTGCGTCACGGCCTATGCCCGTCTGTTGCATAAGGGTACCACCCTTCACGTCTGGAATGTAGATATCAAGGACTCTTCAGGCGAACTGATCTCGAATGTCCGTGTGACCAATTATATCATCAAGCAGAAGAAAGGATGACGGCCTACGCCATATACAGATTGCCCCATGAAGACCACGCCATACAGATCAGACAGACTGCTGGTGAACCTGTGGAGCTGCATTCTCTCACAGAGTTGAATGGTCGTCAGGGTTTTGTCGTTGCACCTTTCGAGGTGACGGCGCAACAGCCTATACTGGTCATTCGGCCTGATGAGGTGGAAAAGGTGTCTTTACTGGAAGGTGGAAAGTGGAAAGAGGAAAGAGATCACTATGCAATGAAAACTCTGCCGCAAAACTATTCTCCTTCCTCAAAAAACAACTACGCCATCGACTTCGCCAATTTCCATTCTCAACTCGTTGCCGGCATTTTCCGCAAGATTGTGCTGGCACGTTGTGCTGACGAAGAGACGGCTGAGGCCATTCCCCCCTTGCAACTCTTCCATCGGGCCTGTATGCTCTATCCCCGTATGTTTATCGCCCTCGTCTATACCCCGAAGAGCGGCTGTTGGCTGACGGCCACTCCGGAGATCCTCCTCGATGGCAAGGCTGATGCGTGGCGCACCATCGCGCTGGCGGGAACCATGAAACTGGAGGGCGAACATCTTGCAGGTGAGGGTGAGGCTTCCACCTGGAGCACGAAGAATATCCAGGAGCAGCGCATCGTGGCCACCTATATTACCGAGTGCCTCGAACAGTTTACGGGCGAGTTTCACGAAGAGGGGCCTCGTACCGTCAGGGCGGCTAACCTGGTACATCTCCGGAGTGACTTTACATTCTCGCTTCCCGATAACCGGCATCTGGGCGATCTGCTGCATGCGCTCCATCCCACGCCTGCCGTCTGCGGACTGCCGAAACGGGAGACCTTTGAATTTATCACCCACAACGAACATACGCCCCGTCGCTATTACAGCGGTTTTATGGGGATGCTCGATCCCGAGGCGGAAACACATCTCTATGTGTCGTTGCGATGCATGAACATTGAAGGCCAGCGATACCATCTCTATGCGGGTGGCGGGCTGCTCAAAGACAGCCGGGAGGAACAGGAATGGCAGGAGACGGAGGCGAAACTTGAAACCATGCGGGGTATTTTAGACATAAAAACATAAGGACAGAAATCAAGATATGTATAGCAATAAGGAGAACGTAAATATACTGACCAGTCTGTTGGTGGCGCATGGGGTTCATTATGCCGTCTGCTGCCCTGGGAGCCGTAACTCACCCATCGTGCATAACTTGAATGAGTGTCCTGATATCGCGTGTTACCCTGTGACCGATGAGCGTAGTGCAGGCTTTTATGCCTTGGGGATGAGCCAATGCTTGCAAGCACCAGTTGCCGTTTGTGTCACCAGTGGTACGGCGCTGCTGAATCTTGCACCAGCTGTGGCGGAGGCCTATTATCAGCATGTGCCGTTGGTGGCGATTTCCGCAGACCGTCCTGAGGCGTGGATAGACCAGCTCGACGGCCAGACACTCCCGCAGCCCGATGCCCTCGGACGATTTGTCAAGAAGGCTGTATCATTGCCTGAGCCTCATGATGAGGAAACGCGCTGGTATTGCAACCGTTTGGTGAACGAGGCATTGTTGGAAACCCATCATCATGGTTATGGTCCCGTGCATATCAATGTCCCTATCTCAGAACCCCTGTTCGACTATAGAACCCCTGAGTTGCCTGATGAACGTAGTATTTGCTTGCTGAATCCAAGATGTTATAAGACTCTGCTGTCAGTAGAGTGTGCGGGACAGTTCTTTACCTCGAAGAAACCGATGGTGATTATAGGGCAGATGGCAACTGAGGGATTAATATCGGAGGAACTTTACTCGATATCCTCATGTGCTATAGTGCTCAATGAGTCGTTGAGTGTCGGTAATGGGGGAAACCATTTCGATGAGGTGCTTTATGCTGTTGGTGATGATCCTGACTATCAACCTGATTTTGTCCTATATCTCGGCGATACGATGGTAAGCAAGCGTGTCAAGCAATGGATGCGGAGGTTGAAAGATGCACGTATTTGGGCCGTCTCAGAGGAGGGAAGTATTCACGACACTTCCATGCAGCTATACGGTGTGATAGAGGGCCATCCTGCCGACGTGATAGATGATTTGGTAGAAGCTGCAGGTATTAAAGCGATTCAGTCTACTGAAGCTTTTAAAACCCGATGGGAAAAGGTGCTCGCCCAAGCCGCTAAACATGCAGAACACTATCAGCCAGCCTATTCTGAGATGGCTGCGGTAAAGTGTTTTGAGGAGCAGTTGGGAATAAAGGAGGATGTCTATGTTCATTATGGTAACAGTAGTGCCATCCGACTGGCGAATATCTATGCTAATCATTATGTCTATTGTAATCGTGGCGTCAATGGCATCGAGGGTTCACTCTCTACGGCTGCAGGATGTTCGGTTGTCAAGGACGAGGATGAAATGGTCTTCTGCGTCATTGGCGATCTGAGTTTCTTCTACGACCAGAATGCTCTTTGGAATCAGAACCTGCGAGGTAATTTCCGCATCTTGTTGCTGAACAATGGCAAGGGCGGTATCTTCAATATGCTGAAAGGTCTGGAGCAGAGCCCGGCAAGAGACGAATTCGTTGCAGCTCAGCATCACACCTCCGCTGAGGGCATCTGCAGGCAAAATGGGGTCGCCTATCTGAAAGCCACCAATATGGAGGAAATGCAGAAAGGTGTCGATACCTTACTAAATACAGAGAGCGATTGTCCCGTGCTCCTCGAGGTCTTTACCGATGCGGCCGAGGATGAACGGGTATTCAAGGATTATTATAAGCAATTTAAGATATGAGAAATTGGAAAGAAATACGCAAGTTCGAGGAGATTCTCTTCGAATCATACAATGGTATCGCAAAGATCACCATCAACCGTCCGCATTACCGTAATGCCTTCACGCCCAAGACTACTTGGGAGTTGAGTCAGGCATTCTCCATGTGCCGCGAGATGCAGGATATCTCTGTGGTGCTGCTGACGGGTGCTATGTCAGAGGTGCCTGAGGGCAAGACATTAGCCGACGTGAAGCATGCCTTCTGCTCGGGTGGTGATATGCACGTCAAAGGGCGTGGCGGTTATGTCGATGACGAGGGGGTGCCTCGCCTGAGTGTGCTCGACGTACAGATGCAGATCCGTCGTCTGCCAAAACCCGTGATTGCGATGGTCAATGGCTATGCCATCGGTGGCGGCCATGTGCTCCACCTCGTCTGCGACCTTACCATCGCCTCCGAGAATGCCATCTTCGGACAGACGGGTCCTAAGGTCGGCTCCTTTGATGCAGGTTTCGGATCATCCTATCTGGCAAGAATCGTGGGACAGAAGAAAGCCCGTGAGATCTGGTTCCTCTGCCGTCAGTATACGGCTCAGGAGGCTGAGGCCATGGGTATGGTGAACAAGGTGGTGCCCATCGAGCGTCTCGAAGACGAGTGTGTGGAGTGGGCAGAGGTGATGATGGAACGTTCGCCATTGGCTCTCCGTATGATTAAGGCTGGCCTAAACGCGGAACTCGACGGCCAGGCTGGTATCCAGGAACTCGCTGGCGACTGCACCATGCTCTATTATTTCCTCGATGAGGCTCAGGAAGGTGGCAAGGCCTTCCTCGAGAAGCGCAAGCCTGACTTCAAGAAATATCCCAAACTGCCGTAAAGACAAAGTAACGATTAAAGACATAATAACATACGAACATATAATAACATACGAACATATAATGACATATTGGCATGATGGATGTGGAGATGTTGATAAAAACTGTGATGGATTGTTCTGGTAGGATTCGGAGATGTCTTGGCCCTGGATATTTGGAGTCTGTTTATAAGAACGCCATGTTAGTGGAACTGAAAAAACATGGTCTATCCTATGAAATAGAGAAACCGATTAGTGTGTTTTATGATAATGTGCTTGTTGGCGATTTCAGAGCTGACATCGTTGTTGAGGGGGTACTTATTCTTGAACTAAAGGCTGTACAGTCGTTGCACATGGCTCATGAGATTCAATTGGTGAACTACCTCACTGCAACTGGTATTGATGATGGTCTTCTCATTAATTTTGGTTCGGAGGAATTACAGTTTAAGCGCAAATATCGTATCTATCGCAAGCGTTTCTCATAATCTGTTATTAAAATCTGTCATTATTATCTGTTATTAAAAATCTGTTAGTCTGTTAATATGTCTTTAAAAGTTACTCTGTCTTCACGTATCCTCCATTTCAAGCAGCCTGCGGGTACCTCGCGTGGGGTTTACACCACCCGGAAAATCTGGTTGGTTCATCTGTCAGATGGTCAGCGCGAGGGAGTGGGGGAGTGTGCGCCATTGCCTGATCTGAGTTGCGATGCACTTGCCGATGAGGAATATGAACGCATTTTGAATAAAGCCTGTGAGTCTGTTTGTCGGTCTGGCAGTATCGATGTGGATGCCCTCCGCGATTATCCCTCGATGCTCTTTGGTCTCGAAACAGCTCTATTGAATCTCCAGCATGGCGATCGCCTTTTTGATACGGCCTTTAGCCGCGGGGAGGTGGGCATCCCTATCAATGGCCTCGTCTGGATGGGTAATTATGAGGAGATGCTGAAACGCATGGAGTCGAAGCTCGAACAAGGCTTCCGTTGCGTGAAACTTAAGATCGGAGCTATAGATTTCGACCAGGAGTTGGAACTGATAAAGCGCATCCGTTCACGGTTCTCTTTCCACGAAGTAGAACTCCGCCTCGATGCCAATGGTGCTTTCCCTTATGAGGATGCCCTCTATAAACTCGAACTTCTTTCGCAATACGCCATCCACTCCATCGAACAACCTATTCGTCAGGGGCAGTGGGCCTATATGGCCGAACTCTGTCGTGAATCGCCGCTTCCCATCGCCCTCGACGAGGAACTCATCGGTGTAAATGATCCGGCGATGAAACGTCACATGCTCAATATCATCAAGCCCCGATACATTATTCTCAAGCCCTCGTTGCATGGCGGTATGGCTGGCTGTCGCGAATGGGTTGATACGGCTAGGGAAATGGGCATCGGCTCATGGATCACCTCTGCCCTCGAAAGTAACATCGGGCTGAATGCCATTGCCCAGTTCGCCTCTGCCGTTTATGGCGACCACATCACCATGCCACAGGGCCTCGGTACAGGCCAACTCTTTACTGACAACATCCCCATGGCCCTCGACATCAGGGGTGATATGCTCTTTTTAGACAAATAGATATGTTCGTATGTTAATCTGTCTTTAATCTGTTCTTATGTCTATAGACGAGTTCCTTGAAGCGTGGAATAACCCTTCTGAAACGGTGTTGGTACAGACCAGCGGCTCGACCGGTACTCCCCAACCCATGCGCATCGAAAAGTCGCGTATGCTCGCTTCTGCCCGACGTACCAACGATTTCCTCGGCCTCCGTGAAGGCGACACGGCGCTGCTCTGTATGTCGCTCGACTATATCGCCGGTAAGATGATGGTGGTTCGCGCCCTCGAACGTCACTTGCGTCTCATCACCGTCACCCCCTCCGGCCATCCTCTTCAAACACCCGGGGACGGTTCTTTTTTGTTTGACAGCTTATCACATCCTATTGTCAAACAAAAAAGAACCGTCCCCGAGTGTTTGAATATCTGCTTTGCTGCGATGGTGCCGATGCAGGTGTATAATTCGTTGCAGGTGCCTGAGGAACGTGAGCGGCTGATGCAGATCCGTCACCTGATTATTGGCGGTGGTGCCGTTGATGATGCGCTGGCTGAACAACTGAAAGATTTTCCTAATGCCGTCTGGAGCACCTATGGCATGACGGAAACTCTCTCCCATATCGCGCTCCGTCGCCTGAATGGTCCCGACGCCTCGCTTTGGTATACGCCCTTCGATGCTGTGAAGGTAAGTCTTTCTGACGAGAGCTGTCTCATCATCGATGCGCCCGAGGTCAGTTCTCAAACGCTCGTCACCAATGATATCGCAGAACTTTCTCCCCAAGGTTTCAGAATCCTTGGTCGCAAGGATAACATCATCTGTTCTGGTGGTTTGAAGATTCAGGCCGAACAGCTTGAGTGTCAGCTACGCCCCTACATGCGCGTACCTTATTTAATAACAAAGCGTCCTGATGAAAAATTCGGCGAGATAGTCGTTCTTCTCACCGAGGGCTCCACCGACGAGGCCCGTGAAGTCTGTGAGCGTATCCTCCCCAAATACCATCAGCCCCGCGCCTACGTTCATGTCGCTCAGATTCCCCTTACCGCTACAGGTAAGCCCGCCCGCCACGAGGCAGAGCTATTAGCTCGCTGACGCCCACGACGCTTTTTGGGGCTACTGTTTTTCGGACTGAGTCAAAAAAAGAGATGCAGCTGCTTTCACAAGTGGCTGCATCTACGATTAGTTAGTAATATGATCAGGTCCACTAAGTTGATTGGTCCGTTTTCAGAGCCGCGTTATGAGCGCGGCGACTGTGAATCCTTCAGCCCTCGCGATAGAAGTCGAGGGCTTCGTAGATCTCTTCCTTCGTGGCGGTCTGGTTGATACGAANNCCCGCCGTGTTCTTCTTGTCATGTGTCATGAACTCAAACAGGGTGGGGTAGTCATCGCAGGTGATGGGCATACGACCGTAGTGCTCACGGATGAAACTGACGGTCTGGCGCATCTTGTCGGTGGGGAAGCCTGTCTTAATGGTGCTCAGATAGAGCTCGCAGACGAGGCCATAGGCGACGGCATAGCCGTGAAGGATGGGAGCGTGGCTGAGTGCAAACGACTCGAAGGCATGACCTACGGTGTGGCCGAGGTTGAGGGCCTTGCGGATGCCGTGCTCCAGAGGATCCTCGGTGACGATACGCTGCTTGACGGCCACGCTGTCGGCCAGCATACGCTGGAGCGTGGTCAGGTCGAGCGCTTCGTCGCTGAGATTGAAATGCATCAGTTCTGCCCACATTGCCTCGTTGGAGATGAGTCCGTGCTTGAGCATCTCGGCATAGCCGGAGAGAACGTTCTCATGGTCGAGGGTGCGCAGGAACTGTGTACTGAGGATGACCGTAGCGGCATTGTTGAACACCCCGATCTCATTTTTCAGACCTCGGAAATTGATGCCTGTCTTGCCGCCGACGCTGGCATCGACCATTGCAAGCAGGGTAGTGGGGATGTTGATGTAGTTGATGCCGCGTTTGAAGGTAGATGCTGCGAAACCGCCCAGATCGGTCACCATGCCGCCCCCTATATTTATTAATAAGGTGTGGCGGGTGCCGCCCATACGTCCGAGTTCTTCCCAGACATGGGCCAGTGATTCAAGCGTCTTGTGGGTATCGGTAGCCCCGATGCTGATGACCTCAGCACCCTGAAGGCAGGGGAAACCGCTGACAACAGGCCAGCAAAGTTCTCGGGTTGTAACATCGGTGAGAATGAAAAGCCTATCGTGCTCGCAAGCCTCGATGGCTCTGGCGAGTGACGTCTCTAAATTCTCTGCTATTTCTACCTTTTGGGGGTTCATTATCCTTTAACGGTCATTTTTGCGTGTGCAAAGATAGTCAAAATTTTGGAATTTCGTTTAATTTGAAGAAAATAATTGTAGAATTTACATTTTTTTTCTTAGGATTGATTAAACTTTCGAAATTTTGCTGCGTCAAAAGAGCAGAATTTTGAAAAAACTATCATGAGAAGATTACTGATTTTGAT
>LXOW01351938.1_pt1 | contig 11865 bp, 12 predicted proteins | sample 1368591 | NCBI WGS metagenome assembly LXOW01 (sample SAMN04884650, study PRJNA319009) | bovine gut metagenome | isolation source: Cow rumen | host: Bos taurus | place: Italy: Legnaro (PD) | collected 2014-07-09
TACGACCTGGTGAGCGGCTACAAGCAGAAGCGCTACGACCCGCTGTCGAAGACGCTGCCCACAAAGCTCTTCAACGCCACGGCACGCCGGGTGAGCGGCATCAAGAACCTGCACGACTTCAACTGCGGCCTGAAGGCCTATCGCCGCGAGGTGGTGAAAAACATCGAGGTCTATGGCGAGATGCACCGCTACATCCCCTACCTGGCCAAGAATGCCGGCTTCGACAAGATTGGCGAGAAGGTGGTGCATCACCAGGCCCGCAAATACGGCTCGTCGAAGTTCATGGGCCTGAACCGCTTCGTCAACGGCTATCTGGACCTGCTCACGCTGTGGTTCCTCAGCACCTTCGGCAAGAAGCCCATGCACGTGTTTGGCTTCCTAGGCTCGCTGATGTTCTTCATCGGCTTCGTGGCCTTCGTCATCCTCTGCATCAGCAAGCTGCTGGGCCATCTGTGGATTACCGACTCGCCCTACTTCTACATTGCCCTGACCATGATGATCCTGGGCACGCAGCTCTTCCTGGCCGGCTTCGTGGCCGACCTCGTCAGCCGATCATCGCCCGGGCGCAACGACTACCAGGTGGAGACGGCACTGGGCCTGCACAACAACGACCAACCCCTAAAGACTGCAAGATGAAAGGCTGCAACAACAAGGTTTCTGTACGCGTATGCCAACTCTTGGTGCTGTCGTTCGTCGTCTGCCAGCTGCTGTTCAACCTGGGCGCATGTTCCAGCATCAACTGCCCTGTGCAGACCACGGTCCTCACGAAATATGAAATACGCAACGCGGCAGGCCTGGACACGCTGAACGACACGCTCTATGTGTGGACGCAGCGCATGGACGAAAACGACACGCTGCTGAACAGAGTCACAGGCAGCTCGTCGTTCACGCTGCCCATCAGCTATTCGCATCCCGAGGACACGCTGGTGTTCCTCCTTGCCGACACGGCGGGCCTGTGGACCCTCGACACGCTTTGGCTGAAGAAGGACGACATCCCCCATTTTGAAAGCGTGGACTGCGCTGCCCACTTCTTCCATCGGATTACCGACGTGAGATGCACCCACCGGGGCATTGACAGCGTCGTCATCGCCAACCCGAAAGTAGACTATGATCAGGAAAGGACTCATCTGTATATCTATTTTGGCGGCATTCGCCATTAGCACCCGCACGTCGGCCCAGGGTTTCCTGAAATGGGAGGCCGACTCGGTGCCCCTGTTCCGGGGCTTCGCCGTGGGCTTCGACCTGGCCGGTGCCGCCCAGCTGCAACTGGGCGACTACGGACAGCTGGAAGGCTCGCTGCGCCTGAACCTGCACAACCAGTATTTCCCCATCGTGGAGCTGGGCATAGGCAAGGCCAACCACGAGATGGACCAGGTGACAGGCATCACCTACCGCACCAAAGCCCCCTATTTCCGCATCGGTGCCGACGTGAACCTGATGAAGAAGAAGCACACCGGCAACCGCATCTTCGCCGGCCTGCGCTATGGCTTCACTTCCTACAAGATAGACATGGACCGCCAGCCCTTCCCCGACCCGGTGTGGCTGTGGGACGTCAGCTTCGGCGTGAAAGACGAGCCGTGCTCGCAGCACTGGGCTGAGCTGCTCCTCGGCATCGATGCCAAGGTGGCCGGGCCGCTGCACCTGGGCTGGAGCGTGCGCTATCGCCGCCGACTGGCACACAACGACGGAGTGACTGAGAAGACCTGGTACGTGCCGGGCTACGGCATTCAGGGAAGCACGGTGCTGGGATATACCTTCAACATGCTTATCGACATCTAACCATACTGCCATGAACCGGAAATCACTCGTCTGGAAACTGCCGCTGCTGCTCTTCCTGATAGTGGGCACGCTCTTCATTGCCCGCCAACAGCGACAGGCTGCCGCCCAGGCCAGCTACCAGCACAACGAGGGCTTTGTCTTTGGAACCATCTACAGCCTCACCTACCAGAGCGACCGTGACCTGCACGAAGAAGTGGAGAAGGGCCTGAGCCAGGTTGACCGTGAGTTCTCAATGTTCAACGAGGAAAGCACCGTGGCCGCCATCAACCGTGGCGAAAACCCCGAGCGAAGCCCCATGTTCCAAGAAGTCTTTGACCTGGCCCAGCAAGTGAACGCCGACACCGACGGTGCTTTCGACATCACCGTGGCCCCGCTGGTCAATGCCTGGGGTTTCGGCTTCAAGAACGAGCAGATGCCCACGGCCGAGCAGGTAGACAGTCTGCTGCATATACGCACACAGATGGATTTCAGTGCCATTGCCAAGGGCTATGGCTGCGACGTGGCAGCCGGCATCCTCCAGTCGCTGGGTGTCAGCAACTATATGGTGGAGATTGGCGGAGAGGTGGTGACCCGTGGCTGCAACCCGCAGCAGCAGCCCTGGAAGATTGGCATCACCAAGCCCACCGAGGACTCGCTGTCGATGAACGGCGAGCTGCAGGCCATCCTGCCCGTCAACGAGGCGGCCATGGCCACCAGCGGCAACTACCGCAACTTCTACTATAAGGACGGGCGCAAATATGCCCACACCATAGACCCCCGCACCGGCTACCCCGTGCAGCACGAGCTGCTGTCGGCCACCGTCCTGGCCAACCGCTGCGCCGTGGCCGATGCCTACGCCACAAGCTTCATGGTGCTGGGACTGGAAAAGGCCAAAGAAGTGCTGACGCGCCATCCTTCCATGAAAGCCTACTTCATCTATACCGACTCGCTGGGACAGCTGGCCGTGTGGCAGTCGCCAGGCCTGAATGCAGACCTGTAACCAATCCCTATGGCTAATAACTTTCAGCTCTACGACCATCTGCTCCGCTTCCAGCTCTTCCAGGGCCTGAGCCGCAGCGAGCTATTGCAACTGGCTGGCAACACCAAGTTTGGCTTCCAGAAAGAAGCGGCAGGAAAAGTCATCATCAAAGAAGACTCCCCCTGCCAACAATTGTTTTTCCTCATCAGCGGCAACCTGACGCTCAGCACGAAAAGTGCCGACGGAACTTATCAGCTGACCGAGCAGCTGTCGGCCCCCTGGCTGTTGCAGCCCGAAGTGCTCTTCGGCGCACAGCCGCGCTACACAGGCACCTGTCGCACGGCCACTCCCTGCCATTTCATCACTTTGTCGAAGGACGAGGTGATGCGCCTGCTCGACGACTTCCTCATCATCCGCCTGAACCTTCTGAACCTGTTCTCCACGCTAGCACAGAAGCGGGCACGCCAACACTGGCGCCGCGCACCGCAGTCGCTGCGCGAGCGTTTCATCCGATTCCTGCTCGACCGCTGCACCTATCCCGCCGGACCTAAAGAGCTGCGCATCCTGATGCAGCGGCTTGCCGACGAGCTGGGCGACAGCCGCCTCGATGTCTCGCGGATGCTCAACCAGCTGCAAGCCGAAAGCTGGCTCCAGCTGCACCGGGGCCGCATCGAGATACCATCGCTGGAGAAGCTGCTACAGGGCAGCTAGCACACCCCGTCAGGGATGCACCAGCGTGCCGATGTCCTCGCCCTGCATCACCTTCATCAGGTTGCCCACTACGTCCATGTTGAACACATAGATGGGCAGCTGGTTGTCCTGGCACATGCAGATGGCCGACAGATCCATCACCTTCAGCCCTCGGTTAAGCACCTCCTTATAAGTAATGTCCGAGAACTTCGTGGCCGTGGGGTCTTTCTCCGGGTCGGCGGTATAGACACCGTCCACACGGGTGCCCTTCAGCATCACGTCGGCCTCAATCTCCACGCCGCGCAGGCTGGAGCCGGTATCGGTGGTGAAATAGGGCGAGCCGGTGCCGGCACTGAAGATGCACACCATGCCCTGCTGCATGGCCTCGATGGCCTTCCACTTGGAATAGAACTCGCCTATCGGCTCCATGCGGATGGCGGTGAGCACCTTGTTCTTCACACCCACGGCATCGAGGGCCGACGACAGGGCCAGCGAGTTGATGACCGTGGCGCACATGCCCATCTGGTCGCCCTTCACACGGTCGAAGCCTTTCTGGCTGCCGCTCAGGCCGCGGAAGATGTTGCCACCGCCAATGACGATGCCAATCTCCACACCCAGGTCTGTCTCTTATACACATCTNNCCGCCAATGACGATGCCAATCTCCACACCCAGGTCGTGCACTTCCTTAATCTGGCGGGCATAGTCGCCCAGCCGCTCAGGGTCGATACCGTAGCCCTGCTTGCCCATCAGGCTCTCGCCCGAGAGCTTTAGTAGAATTCTTTTGAATCTTGCCATAGTTTTTTCGACATTTCTATATTTCGACATTTCGATATTATTAAACAATAAACTGAACTTCCTTGAAGGCCAGGCGATAGCGTTCTTGCCCTACGGCCAGCAGTTCCAGATGACCGTCATCGGTGACGCCTGTCAGCGTGCAGGACACCACGGAGCCATCGGCAAACCGATAGTCATGTGTCTCTTCCAGACGATAGAGCTGGTGGCGATAATAAGTGCGTATGGCACCCCATGAACCGTCATTCACCATCTTCATATACTTTGCAGCATTGTCGAGCACCCCATGCAGCACCTCTTCGCGGTCGACCTCATGCCCCAGTATTTGGCACAAGGAAACGGGGTTGGGCGCACCACTGTGGAACTCGCCCTGATTCACGTTGATGCCCGTGCCGATGATGCAGTCCCTGATGTGCCGGCCCTGTAGGGTCGTCTCAATGAGCGTGCCGCCAATTTTACAGTCTTTCCAGTAGATATCGTTAGGCCATTTGATCTTCACGTCATCGATGTAGCCGGCAAGCGTGTCCTTCAGTGCCAGCGCATTGGCCATGGAAAGGATAAACTGGTCGGCAGCCGGTACGTTCATCGGATGGACAAGCATGGAGAACAGGATGTTCTTCCCCCGCTCGCTCTCCCATGTGTTCGTGCCGCAGCCGCGCCCCGCCGTCTGGTAGTCGGTCCACACCAGCAGGTCACGGCCGTCGCCGTGTGCTTTCAGCCAGCGGTTGGTGCTGTCGGTCTCGCTCAGGTAGATGGTCTCAAAGCTCATATCCCTTCAGTTTGTATCCTCTTAGCCACGCCTGCGGCGGGCAGCCTTCAACTCAATGCGGAAAGTGGTGCCCCGCCCCACTTCTGTCTGCTTCACGTAGATGCGCCCATGGTGATATTCCTCCACGATGCGCTTGGCCAGCGAGAGTCCCAGCCCCCAGCCGCGCTCCTTTGTGGTGAAACCGGGGCGGAACACGTTCTTCACGTTTTTCTTGCGGATGCCCTTGCCGGTGTCTACCACCTCAACGGCCACGATGTCGTCTTCCTCCAACAGCCACAGGTCAATCTTTCCCTGCCTGCCTTCCATGGCATCGACGGCATTCTTGCACAGGTTCTCAATGACCCACTCGAAGAGCGAGGCGTTCATCTTCACGATGACGTCATGGCTGGGATAGTGACCCTTGATGCTGACCTTATGAGACGTGCGCTTGTCCATATAGGCTATGACATGGTCAAGCACCTCCTGCATGGACGCGTCGACCGGCTCGGGCATGGATCCTATCTTCGAAAAGCGCTCGGCAATGCGCTCCAGCCGCCTGACGTCGTGCTCCATCTCGGGAATGAGCTCATCGTCGGGATGGCTCTCCTTCAGCATCTCCGTCCACGCCATGAGCGACGAGATGGGGGTGCCCAGCTGATGGGCCGTCTCCTTCGACAGACCCACCCACACCTTGTTCTGTTCGGCACGCTTCGACGAGAGCAGGGCGAAGATGGCCACCAGGGCGAAAATCATCACGATGCCCAGCTGCCAGTAGGGGTACTGCGTCAGCCGCTTCAGCAGCGTCGACTCGTCATAGCACACCAGCAGATAGTCGCCCTCGCCCAAATCGATGGAGATGGTGTCGCCGGCCTGCCTCATGCGCCGCGCATAGTCGGCCACGCCCAACGAGTCTTCAATGTTGCGGAACTCCTGCACCTGCCCCTGACTATCGGTCACGATGACGGGGATGGTGGTGTTTCCCTCGATGAAAGCCCATGCCAGCGACAGGTCGGTCTCGCTGTCGGCCTCACGCAGGAAGTTCATCGCCTTTGCCCAGAGGTCCATCTTCGAGCGCTCCTCCTGTTTCAGGTCATTGACGAGCTTATGCGACACCAAGAGCGAAGCGGCGGCAATCAACAGTGCTGCCACCACCAGCCAGATTTTCACCTGACGCATTCTGTCTGTCCATTGCATAGAGCTAATACTCTCTGAGCACTTCTTCGTGATGCTTGCGCTGTTCTTCCTTGCGCTGGCCCTTACGCCACTTCTTCGGAAGGAGTTTCGACAGCATGCCCAACGGTATACCGAAACCCTTGCTCGGGTCGGCAGCGGCCAGTTGCGCCTCAGTCCGTGTCATCCGCAACTGCTTGTTCAGCTCCCGCAGGCCGTCGTCGTCAAGACGGCCCTTGCCAAAAACCACAACCTCCTTCAGGTTGAGCAGCTTTGAAATCAAGAACACGGTATCGTGCACCTCCTCCACATTCACCAGGCGGCTTTCGTAGTTTACATGGGAAAACAGCATCGAGCGGCTATTGTCGCCAAGCGAGAACCGACCAAGCGAGTCGGTCGTATAGTGGCTATGGCCGACCTGCACGTTCACTCCGCCAATGGGAAGGTCTGTCTCAAGGTCTACCACCACATACTGCTTCTGGGCAAAGACCGAAGTGGTACTAATTACTAGGAACAATAACAATATCCGCCATGTCTTCATTGTTACAAAAGTAGATATTATCGACCGCACCCCAAAATCCTTTTAGTATATTTAAGCACAATTAGCACAATTTCATTTTTTTAAGGTAACGAAAAGCCATGAATCTGAAATTTTTTTTGTAGCTTTGCAACCAGAAAGGCTCCCTGCCCTGAAAAAGGCGGCACGCTTTTTGCATATACTACTATGAACCATTAGTATTAACCCCATAAAACGTAAGAAACAACATGGAAGTAACGATCACTAACGAGAATTTTGAAACCCTGAAGAACGGGCAGAAACCACTGGTCATCGATTTCTGGGCAACATGGTGCGGACCCTGCCGCATGGTGGCTCCTATCATCTCCGAGATGGCCGAGAAATACGACGGACAGATTGTGGTCGGCAAGTGCGACGTGGAAGAGAATGATGAGCTGACAAGCAACTTCAGCATCCGCAACATCCCCACGGTCATCTTCATGAAGAACGGCGAGGTTGTCAACAAGGTTGTCGGCGCCGTTTCGAAGCAGATATTTGAGGAGAAGTTTAAAGAACTGCTCGGATGAATATCGACGAAGAACTGCTGCTCGACGAGCAGGAGACGCGCCGCGAGATGAAGTTCATCCGCGAGCAGCTGCCCATTGACATGAAAGACAGCTACGACGACGAGCACCTCGCATGGGTGCTCGATGCCGTAGCCGCCTACTATTATGACAGCGGCGTGCTGGAGAGCACCGACGACGAGGTGGACATCGACATGGACGAGGTGGCCAAGTACGTGTGCAGCCTGGCAGAACAGGATGGGCTGAAGCCCATGGACCCGCAGGAGATACGCCTCATCGCCGAGGCCGACCTTGACTTCCAGGAACAGGAGACCGAGTAAGATGTACTACAGACTATGCACTATCCTGCTGTCAGCAATGGTTGGCAGCACGGTTCTGGCGCAGGGCACTGCCGATGACTATCAGCGTTCCAAGTCGCTGCGCAGCAGGTACTCGGGAAAGATGACCCATGGCGACGTGCAGGCCCGTGCCCGACGCGGAGAGCACCGCTTCTGGTACTCCGTCTACAATGGCGACTCCACTGTCTACAAAGAGGTGGATGCCGACAATAATACGGTCGAGATGCTGCCCGGCAATCCCGAACCGCCACGCCGCCCCCGATGGGGAGGCGGTGGACCGCGACGGCACTGGATGGAGGTGCCTGACGAGAAAGACGGTCGTCAGCGCTCGCCAGCCGACAGCCTGCTGACCATCTTCCACCGCGACAACAACCTGTGGACGAGAAAGGACGGGCAAGAGCAGCCGCTCACCACCAACGGCGACTCGGCCTATTACTATTCCTCGTGGGGCTCGTTCTCGCCCGACGGACGCTACTATGCCACCGTGCGCATCAAGCCCGCACCCAAGCACTATGTCTACTATGTGGAGTCGTCGCCCCAAGGACGGCTGGAACCTGTGCTCCACAAGCAGGAGTATGCCAAGCCCGGCGACTCGCTCAACTACCGCGTGCCCGTCATCGTCGAGGTGGCCACGGGCCGGGTCGTGGAGCCTTCCACAGAGCTGTTCAGCCATCAGTACGATGTATCGGCTCCCCGCTGGGATGACAACAACCAGACAGTGACCTTCACCTTCAACGAGCGAGGACACCACACCTATAGGCTGCTGGAGCTGAGCGCAGAGACAGGACAGGTGCGAACGCTCATCGAAGAGACGAACGCGAAGTACGTGAACTATAACCGGCTCTACCGACACGACTTCGGCGACGGCAAGCGTATCCTCTGGACCAGCGAGCGCGACGGACATAACCACATCTACCTCTACGACCGCCAGAAGGCTCAGCTCATCCGGCAGGTGACAAAGGGCGACTTCTACGTGCGCGACATACAGCATGTCGATGAGAAGCTGGGCGTGGTCTACTTCTCCGCCAATGGGCCAACGGGACTTCGCGACAGCGACAAGGCTTCAGCCACGGCAGAGGAAGACCCCTACCTGATACATTATTATAAAATAGGGCTTGACGGCAAGCACCTGGTATGCCTCACGCCCGAGGAGGGCAACCACCGCGCCACCTATACCGACGACATGGCCTACCTCATCGACACCTATTCCACCGTGCTCACGCCCCCCGTCACCGTGCTACGCTCGGGAAAGGACGGTAAGGTCATGCGCACACTGGAGACGGCCGATATCACCAGGCTGCAGGCCGAGGGATGGCAGGCCCCCGAGGTGTTCGTGGCCAAGGGCCGCGACGGCAAGACCGATATGTGGGGACTCATCCAGCGCCCATCCAACTTCGACCCCTCCAAGAAATATCCCGTCATCGAGTATATCTACTCCGGCCCCGGCGACCAGTATGTGCCCAAGTCGTTCACCCCCTGGCTCTATTACTTGCAGGACCTGGCCGAGCTGGGATTCATCGTCGTGCAGCTCGATGCCATGACCACCTCCTTCCGCAGCCGCGAGTTTGAGGAGGTGTGCTACAAGAACCTGAAGGATGCCGGACTGCCCGACCGCATCGCCTGGATAAAGGCCGCCGCCGAGAAATATCCCTATATGGACGCCGACCGCGTGGGCATCTACGGCTGCTCTGCCGGCGGACAGAACGCGCTGGCTGCCGTGCTCTGGCATGGCGACTTCTACAAGGCCGCCTACGCCGCCTGCGGCTGCCACGACAACCGTATGGACAAGATCTGGTGGAACGAGCAGTGGATGTCCTACCCCATCGACAGCAGCTATGTGGAGTGCTCCAATGTGGAGAACGCCTGGCGACTGGAGCGTCCGCTGATGCTGGTGGTGGGCGAGCTGGACGACAATGTGGACCCTGCCTCCACCATGCAGGTGGTGAACGCCCTGGAGAAGGCCGGCAAGGACTTCGAGCTGGTAGTAGTGCCCGGCGCCCATCACACCATGGGCGAAACCTACGGCGAGCACAAGCGCAATGATTTCTTCGTCCGCCACCTGCTAGGCGTGGAGCCACCGAAGTGGAATTTGCTCAAGGAAAAGGAATAGCCAAGCAGACAAAGACTCGTCGTCCGACGAGTCTTTGCCTGGTGTATTTACAAGCCTACCGACCGGCCAGCCTTCTAAGCCACATGCCGAAAAACCTGTCATAAACCATATAGCCCTGTTTGGCATCGTAGAAAAGGAATTCTTTGTCCTGTAGCGACTTCAGGGCCATTTTGATGCTGCTAGGGGCAGGAAGCTGGTGGCGGAGGATAAAATCAAGCGACGTGGGGGCATTCACCCTTCCGTCGCAGGCAATGGCTGTCAGAAGTTGAGCCTGGTTGTCGGTCAGCAGATTATAGTTCGACTGGTAGGTAATTTCTTGTTCATGCAGAATCTTGTCGATTGTCCTGAACACATCCTCTTGGTCGAGCTTGCTCTTAGGTGTGCGGTAGAGGCGGTTAAGAATTTTCTGTACATACCATGTCTGGCCTTCAACCATGTCATACAAGTGGGCGAATGCCTCCTCAGTAATATGCCGCTTCTGCCGGGCAAAGAAACCGTTGGCAAACGCCCTATAAGCATTAACATCAATGACACCTATCGTCATGATTTGTGAGCTGTTGAAGAAAGGGTGTTCAGGCGACATGAACATTTCTGCCAACAGATGCTGCTGGCTGCCTGAAAAGATGACATGTACGTTGGGAACAAACTGTATGATGGAGCGTATTAACGCATCGGCGCCAATTTCGGAATAGCGGCTCACCTGCTGGAACTCATCAAGAGCCAAATAGCATTGCCGTCCAGACTCTTTCATATACTCGAATACTTGTTGCAATGCCTCGCGAGCTCGTTCGGAAGACACCGACACACTAAACGTGGGCATACCTGTGAGCGGATCCTGGCTCATCGTCGGGCGCAGGGCCGACACAAAATTGTTAAGCTTTCGCATAACAGACTGCGAGGGAGAGTCGAGCTTGCCAATGACGGCATTGGCAACAAACTGTACCATCTGGTTGAAGTTTTTGGTCGAAAAGATGTCCACATAGAAACAGCGCACGTTTCTGTCCTTAGCTGTCATCCGTTCAAAGACATGGTGAATCAGCCCGGTCTTACCAATACGCCGTGGTGCCATCAGCGTCACGTTGCTGCCATTGACCAGTGCCTCAATCAGTTCTTCAGTCTCCTGCTCCCTGTCGCAGAAGTATTCTGCACCAAAGTAGCCGTACTCAGGGAAAGGGTTCTCCAATTTCATATTTTACGTTTCATATTTTATGAAATGCAAAATAACAAATTTATCTGCAAATATGCAAGGAAAGCATACTTCAATTAAGCATTCTTAACAGCCTGAAAAGGCGTCCGCATTTTTCCGACCGGGGCGTCATGGGCGACCGGCGGAATGGCAGAAGCTTGAAACGGCACTTACCAGGGCATCATTCTCTCCGGGCGACTGTGAGGCCACCCGGAAATGCCCCGGCAGCAGGCCGGTGAAGTTAGAGGCATCGCGAATGAGCAGGCCGTGCCTGCGGAGCAGCCAGTCTTTCAGCTCGGCGGCGCTGTGCCCCTCGATGTGACAGAGCATGAAGGTGGTGTCGGTGGGACTGACGGTGATGCCGGGGATGGCGTTCAGGAGCGTGCGCAGCCGGGCGGCCTCCTGAAGGTCGGGGCACACGCGCAACTCCTGATGGGCCAGCAGATATTTGCCTGCTTCCACGGCCAGTGCCGACACAGACCAAGGACGCAGATGCCGGCGCAGCAGAGCGGCCAGGCGCGGCGCGGCGACGATATAGCCCAGGCGCAGGCCGGGAACGGCGTAGGTCTTGGTGAAGGAGCATACGAGCACCATGTCATCCCTGCCGACGGCCAGCCGGGGCGTGAAACACTCACTACGGGTATAGGCCGCGTAGGAGCAGTCGATGACATAGAGGTCGTAGGGGGCTGCGGGGAGGCTGTCGAGGCAGGCCGGAGCGACAGCCCTGCCGTCGGGGTTGTTGGGGCTGCAGCACCACAATGCCCTGTGCCCGTGGTCAACGGGCGGAAACATCTGGCAGGCATCCTCATACTCCCGGAACGTGGGCGTGCAAATGGTGGGCTCCATGCGGAAGGTCTGCGCCACCAGATAAATGGCCTCCGTAGCCCCGTTGGTGACGATGACGCAGTCGGGGGCTATCTGGTGATGGGCAGCGATGGCCTGCTCCAGCGACCAGGCCTCAGGCTCGGGGTAGTGGCTGATGAGGCCCGCCATGCTGCGGCTGAGGTGGGCCG
>LXOW01410650.1_pt1 | contig 11858 bp, 11 predicted proteins | sample 1368591 | NCBI WGS metagenome assembly LXOW01 (sample SAMN04884650, study PRJNA319009) | bovine gut metagenome | isolation source: Cow rumen | host: Bos taurus | place: Italy: Legnaro (PD) | collected 2014-07-09
CTCCTTCTAACTCCTCCTAACTCCCTTTAACTCCTTAAGTTGAGCACAAGCGAAACTTGAATAAAATAAAACTACAAAAACATATGATGAAACATTATCTATTCACACTCTTGCTTGTGCTGGGCCTCGTCAGCGCTCAGGGCATCAAGGCTGCGGGGCACAGCTACGACACCGTTGCCGGCGACCCCATGCAGACACGGATCTACACCCTCAGCAACGGACTGAAGGTCTACCTCAGCGTAAACAACGAGACACCACGCGTGACGGCTCACATCGCCGTGAAGACCGGTTCGCGCAATGATCCCGCAGAGACAACAGGTCTGGCTCACTACCTGGAGCACCTGATGTTCAAGGGCACACCGAACTTCGGCACCACCGACTATGCGGCAGAGAAACCCTATCTTGACAAGATTTCGCAGCTCTACGAGGAGTATCGCCAGCTCACCGACGCTGAGCAGCGCAAGGCGAAGTATCATGAGATTGACTCCGTATCGCAGCTGGCCGCGCAGTATTTCATCCCTAATGAATACGACAAGATGATGTCGCAGATAGGCAGTAGCGGCACCAATGCCTACACCTCCTACGACGAGACCGTCTACGTGGAGAACATCCCCGCCAACGAGATAGAGCGCTGGGCTATGGTGAATGCCGACCGTTTCCAGAACATGGTGATGCGCGGCTTCCACACAGAGCTTGAGGCCGTTTATGAAGAGAAGAACATCTCTATGACCAAAGATGCCAGAAAGACTATCGAAGCCCTTACGAAATGTCTCTTCCCCACCCATCCCTACGGCACGCAGACCACCATTGGTACGCAGGAGCACCTGAAAAACCCCTCACAGGTAAACATTCAGAACTACTACAACAAATACTACCGTCCAAACAACGTAGCCATCTGTATGGCTGGCGACCTCGACCCCGATAAGACCATCGCCCTGATAGAGAAATACTTCGGCAACTGGGAGAAGGGCAACGACGTCACCGCACCCACCTTCCCAGCCCTGAAGCGCCTCACCAGCGAGAAAGACACCACCGTGCTGGGTCAGGAGATAGAGAGCATCATGATAGGCTGGCGCACACCAGGAGCCTCCAGCCTCACCAACGATACCCTCACGATGCTCGACATGGTGCTCTCCAACGGACATGTAGGCCTTATCGACCTCAACCTCAACCAGAACATGAAGGTGCTCTCAGCATCAAGCGGTCCGTGGAACCTCTCCGACTACAGCATCTACGTGCTTCAGGGCGTGCCCAACGAAGGCCAGACGCTCGACGAGGTGAAGGCCCTGCTGCTGGCCGAGGTCGACAAAATCAAGAAAGGCGACTTCGACGGCACCCTCATGCCCAGCATCCTCAGCAACTTCAAACTGAGCCGCCTCAAGAAACTCGATGACAACAGAAACCGAGTAAGCACTATGGTGGACTGCTTTATCAGCAACATACCTTGGGAGCAGGAGGTCAACGCTCTCGACCGCATGGCCAAGATTACGAAGGACGACATCGTGAAATGGGCCAACGAGAACCTCGACAACGGCTTCGTGTGCGTGTATAAGAAGAAAGGTGAGGACACCACGATAGTGAAAATCGATAAGCCCGCCATCACTCCTATCCCCAGCAACCGCGACCTGAAGTCCACATTCATCGAGAACTACTCCAAGATGACCGTTGAGGACATCCAGCCACAGTTTGCCGACTTCAAGAAAGACCTCACCTTCACCACCACCAAGTCTGGCCTGCCTGTCATCTACAAGCAGAACAACCGCGATGACCGCTTCACGTTGGCCTACTACTTCGACTTCGGCAGCGAGGCCGACGAGGCTTACAACATCGCAACAGAATACTTCGACCTCCTCGGTACCAAGAAAGAGTCTGTAGAGCAGATTAAGCGCGACTTCTACGACATAGCCTGCAGCTATGGCATCGGTACCGACGACAAGACCATCACCATCTCTGTCAGCGGCCTTCAGGAATATATGCCCAAGGCAATGGAGATGCTTGAGAACTACATCAACAACGTGCAGAGCGACAAGGAGAAATACGACAAGTACGTTGAGCAGATGATGAAGGCACGCGCCGAGACACGCAACAACCAGAGTGCCTGCTTCGCTGCCCTTCGCTCCTATGGCCTCTATGGCGACAAGGGTCCGGTGAGCCGCGCCTATACCCCAGCCCAGTTCCGCGAGGCAAACCCCGCCACCTTCACCGACCTCATCCACGGCCTCAAAAACTACAAGCACCAGGTGCTCTACTGGGGTCCTGCCGATGTCAACGACGTCTGCAAGCAGGTCGCAAAGTATCATAAGACCCCGAAGAAGCTTGCCGATGTACCCGTCAACAAGCCTTACGAGAAGATTGTAACGACACAGGACGAGGTGCTCGTGGCTCCCTACGATGCCAAGAACATCAACATGGTGGCTCTGAACTACGAGGGACAGCCCTGGTCGGTTGACACCACGCTGCGCGCCATGCTCTTCAACGAATACTTCGGCGGCTCCATGAACGGCATCGTCTTCCAGGAGCTGCGCGAGACCCGCGGTCTTGCCTACAGCGCCGGAGCACGCTACATCTGCCCAGCCCGCAAGGAGGAGCACAACTACTACATGCAGAGCATCATGTCGCAGAACGACAAGATGATGGACTGCATCCACACCTTCCGTCAGATCACCGACAGCCTGCCACAGTCGGAGCAGCTCTTCATTACTGCGAAGCAGAGCATCACCAAGACTCTGGCAGCAGCACGCACCACCAAGATGGGCATCATCTGGAAGTACCTCAGCGCCCAGCGTCTGGGCCTCGACACCGACTTCAACAAGCTCGCCTGGGAGGCGCTGCCATCACTCACGCTGCAGGACGTAGTGAATTTCGAGGTACAGAACATCAAGGGTAAGCCCCTCAGATACTGCATCCTGGGCAAGGAGTCAGAACTCGACATCCAGGCTCTGGAGAATGTGGCACCCGTGAAGCGCCTTACACTCGACGACATCTTCCCCGCATTCAAGTAATCAGTTAATTCGTTAATTCGTTAATTCGTTAATTTGTTAATTCGAAAAATATGGCAAACGTACCTTTTTTCTATGCGCCAATGTTCCAGCTTGGCGAAGACAAGACAGAATACCGCCTTATCTCCAAGGAAGGCGTAACGTTAAGTGAATTTGAAGGCCATCCCATCCTGAAGGTCTCCAAGGAAGCCCTTGAGCTGCTCACCACACAGGCCTTCCACGATGTTAACTTCATGCTGCGCCGCGAGCACAACGAGAAGGTAGCCGCAATACTCAACTCTCCCGAAGCATCCGACAACGACAAATACGTTGCACTCACGATGCTGCGCAATGCCGAGGTGGCCTGCAAGGGTCAGCTGCCTTTCTGCCAGGATACCGGCACGGCCATCATTCACGGCGAGAAGGGTCAGCAGGTGTGGACGGGCTTCGAGGACGAGGAGCCTCTGGCCAAGGGTGTGTACAACACCTATACCGAGGACAACCTGCGCTACTCGCAGAATGCTCCTCTCGACATGTATAACGAGGTGAACACCAAGTGCAACCTGCCCGCCCAGATAGACATCGAGGCCACGGAGGGTATGGAGTATCGCTTCCTGTGCGTTGTGAAGGGCGGCGGCTCGGCCAACAAGACCTACCTCTATCAGGAGACGAAGGCTCGCATACAGAATCCCGGCACGCTCGTGCCCTTCCTCGTAGAGAAGATGAAGAGTCTCGGCACAGCAGCCTGCCCACCTTATCATATCGCCTTCGTCATCGGCGGCACCTCTGCTGAGAAGAACCTGCTGACGGTGAAGCTCGCCTCAACGAAGTTCTATGACTCGCTGCCCACCACAGGCGACGAGACGGGACGTGCCTTCCGCGACATCGACCTGGAGAAGCAGCTGCTCGAAGAGGCCAAGAAGATTGGCTTCGGTGCACAGTTCGGCGGTACGGCCTTTGCCCACGATATCCGTGTGGTACGCCTGCCACGTCATGGCGCCTCCTGTCCTATCGGACTCGGCGTCTCCTGCTCTGCCGACCGCAACATCAAGGCAAAGATCACGAAGGACGGCATCTTCGTTGAGAAGATGGACGACAAGCCCTACGAGCTCATCCCCGAAACTCTGCGCCAGGCCGGTGAGGGCGATGCTATCTCCATCAACCTCGACCAGCCCATCAGCGAGGTCTGCAAGGAGCTGTCTAAGTATCCCGTCTCTACCCGCGTGAGCCTCAACGGTACCATCATCGTGGCTCGCGACATCGCCCACGCCAAGATCAAGGCACGCCTCGATGCCGGCGAGGGTATGCCGCAGTACTTCAAGGACCATCCCGTGCTCTATGCCGGACCTGCCAAGACTCCACAGGGCATGCCATGCGGCTCTATGGGCCCAACGACAGCCAACCGTATGGACCCATATACCGATGAGTTCCAGGACAACGGCGGCTCACTCGTCATGATTGCCAAGGGCAACAGAACGCAGATCGTTACCGATGCCTGCAAGAAGCATGGCGGCTTCTATCTCGGCTCCATCGGCGGACCCGCAGCCTATCTCTCCTCAAGCAACATCAAGAGCATAGAGTGCGTGGAATATCCAGAGCTGGGCATGGAGGCAATATGGAAAATCCGCGTAGAGAACTTCCCTGCCTTCATCCTCGTTGACGACAAGGGCAACGATTTCTTTAAGCAATTCTGATAATGGACGTAATACTCCCTATAATACTATTCTCGGTGGGCCTGGTACTCATCATCAAGGGTGCCGACTGGCTCACCGAGGGTGCAGCAAACATAGCCCACCATTATGGCATACCGACCATAGTGGTGGGACTTACTATAGTGGCCGTAGGCAGCTCGGCGCCGGAATTTGTCGTCAGCGTCATCTCGGCCATTCAGGGTAACGCCGACATCGCTCTTGGTAACGTCGTTGGAAGCAATATCTTCAACATCCTTGCCATCATGGGCGTGACGGCCATCGTGAGACCTATCGAGGCAGCACGCAACAATATCAAATACGACATACCATTCCTGGTGCTTGCCAATCTCGTCATCGCCATCACGGCCTTCGACAAGTACTTCGAACCCATGAGCAAGGGCGGCGACTGCGTAAGCCGTACCGATGGACTGCTGATGCTGTGTATGTTTGCCATCTTCATGTCATACACTTACAGCATAGCCAACTTGCCAAGCGCCGCAACATCTCCAAGCATTGCCAACACGCCTGACTCCACCTCCTCTCCCGCATCAGCAATGGAGGCAGAGGACACAAAAAAGGGCGGCATCCTCAGATCCGTCCTCTTTGTCATCGTTGGTCTTGTGCTGCTCGTGCTTGGCGGCGACTGGCTCGTCGATGGAGCCTCGGGCATAGCCTCCCAGATGGGCCTCAGCGACTCTATCATAGCCCTCACCATCGTCAGCGGCGGCACATCGGCCCCAGAGATGGCAGCCTCCGTTATGGCGGCCAAGAAGGGCGATACGGCAATGGCCGTAGGCAACATCGTGGGTAGCGTAGTGTTCAACGTATTCTTCGTACTGGGCACAGCAGCAGCCATCCATCCCTTGGGCATTGGCGGCATCACCGTGTTCGACATTATATACCTCCTCGGCTCGTCCGTGCTGCTATGGGTGCTGTGCCGCTTTGGCAAACATCATCTCACGCTCACTCGTACGGAAGGCTGGGTGATGGTCATACTGGCCGTGCTCTACTATGCTGTATTGGTCATCAACGAACTGCGTCCCTGAAAGGCCTCGGCAGTCCCGCCCTATCGGCGGCTCTGCCTTATGCCCTCTTACTGCATCTTCACGATGTTATAGAATTCATTGCGAAGCTGTGCCTTCTTCTTGAAACAGCCCGTGAAATATGTGACGGTCATCTCGCCCTTGTTGCGAGTGCCGCGCATCGACTTACACAGGTGACTGCCCTTCATCATGATGGCAAAGCCCTGCGCAGTATTGCAAAGGGCGTTGCTGAGCATCTCGACCACTTCGCGGCACAGACGTTCCTGCAGCTGCAGACGCGCCGCACAGTAGCCCACAACGCGCGACACCTTCGATATCCCCAGTATGCGGCCTTCCGCGCTGGGGATATATGCTAAATAATACTTACCGAAGAACGGCAGTATGTGGTGCTCACACATGGAGTAGTAATCGCCGCAGTCAAACACCATCTCCTCGGTGTGCGCGCTGTTCCTGAAGGTGGTGATGCGGGGTTTCTTGTCGGGTTGATAGCCCCTGAAGATTTCGTCATACATACGTACTATGCGGTTAGGGGTGTTTGTCAGCCCTGACCGGTCGGGGTCTTCGCCGATATAGAGCAGTATGGTGCGGATAGCATCCTTGAGCTGCTCTTCGCTTATCTTACGTTCAATATCTTGTGTGTCTGTAGTGATAGGTGCCATTTCGGATTTGCCAAAATATAGTTTATAGTATCTTTTACGTTCTCCCTGTTTCTCTCCTCGTCTCCCGTGTCAAGGGGCTGCAGGCGGTATTCGCTTGCCTCGATGCCGTCATACTGCGTCATGTTCTGATGCATGAAGAGCACCTTCAGCTCGTCTACCTTATTTATTATTATCGGCAGCCTTTTCGGCGAGCATGTTATCCAGTCCACCTCACACCCCTCTTTCAGGGCTATCGTGCCGTTCGTCTCTATTTGAATGAAGTAGCCCTCCTGATGGAGCCTGCGGGTCAGCTCCGCCGTCAGCTGCATGGTGGGTTCGCCGCCTGTTATGACGATGTGGCGCGCAGGATACGGCGATATCTCGTGCATGATGTCCGCTTCAGACATCTCAATGCCCGCCTCGTGCTGCGTGTCGCAGAAGGGACACGCCATATTGCAGCCGCTGAGCCTTAGGAACACGGCAGGCGTGCCTGTAAAGCGTCCTTCCCCCTGCAGGGAATAGAAAATCTCGTTAACCTTCATCGCTCCGTCCTTTAGTCCTCTTCGTATACGGCAGTATTGCCTACACTCTCCTGTACCTCAGCGCGATAGCACTGAGGAATCTGATCGCACACCCACTTGGCAATGTTCTCCGCCGTAGGATTAAAGGGAAGCAGTTCGTTGAAGTTGCCGTGGTCCAGATAACCGTGTATTCTTTTCTTCACCTGAGTGAAGTCTATCACCATTCCATCGGCATTCAGCTCTGGGGATTTACAGAAAATGGTCACCACCCAGTTATGACCGTGTAAGTTCTCACACTTACTCTCGTAGGACAGCTTCAGCTGATGGCAGCCGGCTATCTCCATCGTCTTCTTGATGTAGTACATTTGTGAAAGTTTTTTTTGTTAGGGTTGTCTTCTACCTAATTGCGAACGAGGCATTTTGCTAGTTCGCGGTTGCAAAATTACATCTTTTTTGCCATTCTGCAAAAGAAAAACGTGTAAAAGTGCCGCTATATGCCATATTTTTATTAATTTTGCAAGCGTTATACCCTATATCATGCCAAAAAATTCAACAGAAAAGACCAACGAGCAGTTTGGTCAGGCCATGCTTCTATGCCGCGACATCTTCTCCAAGAAGCTGTATGACTACAAGCCCTCCTGGCGTATGTTGCGACCATCGTCACTCACCGACCAGCTCTTCATCAAGGCCAAGCGCATCCGCACCCTTGAGGTGACGGGCGAGTCGCTTGTGGGTGAGGGCATCCTTCCGGAATTCATGGCCCTCATCAACTACGGCATCGTAGGTCTTATACAGCTGGAGCGCGGCTATGCCGACAAGGTTGACATGACCAACGACGAAGCCATGCAGCTCTACGACGCCCATGCCCAGTCGTGCGTGGAGCTGATGCAGAAGAAGAATCACGATTATGGCGAAGCGTGGCGCGACATGCGAGTCAGTTCCTATACCGACATCATCCTCACCAAACTGGAGCGCATCAAGGAGATAGAGGACAAGAACGGAGCCACCACCGTCAGCGAAGGTATCGACTCCAACCTCATGGACATCATCAACTATTCCACCTTCGCCGTCATCAAGCTCGCCATTGAAAAGGGCTGATGCCCCACAACACTCACAATTGTCATCAACATGATAAAATCTGTCATAGTAAACATATCACGCCTGCTACTGAGCCTCACGTTCATCTTCTCGGGCTTTGTAAAGGCCGTTGATCCCCTCGGCACGCAATACAAGCTTGAGGACTATGCCGCAGCGATGAGCCTCGACGGCATCTTCCCCACGTGGATATTCCTCTGCGGATCGGTAGCCATGTCGGCACTGGAGGTGATGATAGGCATACAGCTGCTCTTCGCCATCAACCGCCGCATCATCTCCAAGGTCGCCCTGCTCTATATGCTCGTCATGACGGGCCTGACGCTGTGGATATACATTTCCAACCCCGTTGAAGACTGCGGATGCTTCGGCGATGCCATAAAACTCACCAACGGCCAGACACTCATGAAGAATATCGTCCTGCTCGTCTGCGCCGTCCTCATGGCACTCTGGCCAAAGAAGATGCCGCGAATGGTAAGCCTCAGCAACCAGTGGATAGTATTTCACTACAGCCTCGTCTTCATCATTGCCGTATCGGTATACTGCATACACTACCTGCCCATCTTCGACTTCCGCCCCTACCACATCGGAGCCAACATCCCAGAGGGCATGGAGATACCCGACGGTGCGGAGCAGCCGGTCTTCGAGACCACCTTCATCATGGAGAAAGACGGCAAGCAGGAGGAGTTCACCGTAGACAACTACCCTGACTCCACCTGGACCTTCATCGACTCCAAGACGAAGCTCGTCAAGGCAGGCTATGAGCCTCCCATCCACGACTTCTTCCTTCAGGACCATGAAGGCGACGACATCACCGATGCCGTGCTCTCTAACCCAGGATACACCCTGCTCCTCATCACGCCCAACCTGGAAGTGGCCGACGACACCAACTTCGGACATCTAAACGCCATCTACGACTATGCGCAGCAGAAGAAGGTGCCCTTCTACTGTCTCACCGCCTCAGAGGATGGCGCCATACAACATTGGATAGACATTACGGGAGCGGAGTATCCCTTCGTCAAGTGTGATGGTCTGACGCTGAAGACGATGGTGCGCAGCAATCCCGGGCTGATTCTTCTCAAGGAAGGTACCGTAGCCGGCAAGTGGAGTAACAACAACCTCCCCACACTTGATGACGCAAGCAAGCTGCAGGCCTTCGATGAGACCAACTCCTACGATGCCCACAATAAGCAGATGTGGCTATATATATTATTATGGTACGTGTTGCCGCTGGCGCTCCTCGTGCTGGCCGACCGTACATGGCATATCTTTAACACATTATCAACACATTATAATTTAAAAAATCACAAAACACATGAGAAAGAAAATTGTAGCAGGTAACTGGAAGATGAACAAAAACCTGCAGGAGGGCGTTGCTCTCGCTAAGGAACTCACCGAAGTAGTGAAGAACCCTAACTGCGATGTTATCATCGGTACTCCATTCATCCACCTCGCATCCGTAGCCGAGGTTATCAAGGGCAGCTGCATACAGCTCTCTGCCGAGAACTGTGCCGACAAGGCCAGCGGCGCATACACCGGAGAGGTATCAGCCGAGATGGTAAAGTCAACAGGCGCACAGTATGTCATCCTGGGCCACTCAGAGCGTCGCGAATACTATAAGGAGACACCTGAAATCCTCAAGGAGAAGGTAGAGCTGGCTCTGGCCAACGGTCTGAAGGTCATCTTCTGCATCGGCGAGTCACTCGCTGAGCGTGAGGCCAACAAGCAGAACGAGGTAGTGAAGGCCGAGCTCGCAGGCTCTGTATTCCATCTCTCTGCCGAGCAGTGGAAGAACATCATCATCGCCTACGAACCCATCTGGGCCATCGGTACCGGCAAGACCGCTACTGCCGACCAGGCTGAGGAGATTCACGCTTACATCCGCTCATGCGTGGCAGAGGTATACGGAGCAGAGGTAGCCGACGACACCACCATCCTCTATGGCGGTTCATGCAAGGCAAGCAACGCTCCTGAGCTCTTCGCAAAGGCCGACATCGACGGTGGCCTCATCGGAGGAGCATCACTCAAGGCTGCCGACTTCAAGGGCATCATCGATGCTTGGAACTAACTACTAAGAAGTTGAGCAAATGCGAAACTTGAATTGATTTATGAATTCATTAAGGTGCTACATAGCATTCTGTCTGGCATTGGCGTTCTACAGCGCCAATGCCCAGACGTTTCTTGACGACCTGAGGACTGACAAGCCCAATCAGGGACACGTCACCGTCACACAGTCAAAGGAGATAGACACGCTGGTCAACGGAAACATCAACGTTGACGTCAACGTCAACACTAACGAAAACGTTAACGGCAACGAACATGCTGCCGGGTCCAAAGACGAAGAAAAGAAAGAGGGCGGCACAGCAGCCTCACCCGCCCCATCGGCACCGCTGAACAACGACTTCGACAGAGAAGAGGTAGTGGTCGACACCAGGAAGAAGATTATGCGCAACAGCTACAAGACACAGGGCTATCGCATACAGGTCTTCTCGGGCGGCAACTCACGCAAAGACAGGCAGAGGGCAGAGACGGCAGGAGCCGTGATGAAGTCAAACTTCCCCTCCGAACCCATCTACGTACACTTCTACTCACCATCGTGGAAATGCCGCATGGGCAACTACCGCACCATCGAAGAGGCACGCCGTCTGCTGCCGAAAGTAAAAAAACTGGGCTATCCACAGGCCAACATCATCAAAGGAACCATTTCGGTGCAGTATTAAGTGAAAAGTGAAAAGTGAACTTTCCGATTAAGCGAGAGCCATGATGCTCGCATCAATGGCCGAGCGTGAGGAAAGTCAAACGAAGTTTAAAAGTGAAGAGTGAAGAATCGGCTTCACCGGAGCTCCCTCTCCTTGGGAGAGGGCTGGGGTGAGGTGTTAATTTGTTAACATGAAACTTCTTTCCTGGAACGTCAACGGTCTTCGTGCCTGTGTGCAGAAAGGCTTCGAAGACATCTTCAACGGCCTTGAGGCCGACTTCTTCTGTCTGCAAGAGACAAAGATGCAGGCGGGTCAGCTCGACCTTGCCTTCCCCGGCTATCACTCCTATTGGAACTACGCCGAGAAGAAAGGCTACTCCGGCACCGCCATCTACACCAAGCATGCCCCGCTGTCCGTCAGGTATGGCCTGGGCATAGAAGAACACGACCATGAAGGACGCGTCATCACGCTGGAATACCCCTCGTTCTGGCTCGTTACCGTCTACGTGCCCAACGCTCAGGACGGACTCCGACGCCTACAGTACCGCATGGAATGGGAAGATGCCTTCCTGCGCTACATACAACAGTTGGACAACCAGAAACCCGTCATCTTCTGCGGCGACCTCAACGTGGCCCATGAGGAGATAGACCTCAAAAATCCCAAGACCAACCACCAAAACCCAGGTTTCACCGACGAAGAGCGCGGAAAATTCTCCACACTCCTCGCCAGCGGCTTTGCCGACACATTCCGCACACTCCATCCAGAGGAGCAGACATTCTCATGGTGGTCATACCGCTTTCATGCACGCGAGAAAAACATAGGCTGGCGCATAGACTATTTCGTAGTCTCACAACGCCTCATGCCAAAAGTAAAAGCCGCAAAAATACACACCGACATCACCGGCTCCGACCATTGTCCCGTAGAACTGGAACTGGAAATTGAATAAAATCGTATCGCATTGTGAAACGGTCAGTATCGGACTGTGATACTGACCGTTTCAAAACTAGAGTTCAATTCTGAAACTGCCAGTTTCAGAATTTCAAAATAGGGTGTTCAATTTGTTGTACCCGGGTACGTGGGCGTCCCGCTTCGTTGCCAGGGACGTGGGCGTCTCGCCCGCGACAGAAATATGCACACACATCAGCGTAATATGCCTCACGGCATCGCGGGTGTTTCTGTCCCCCGGGAAACGGGGG
>LXOW01128209.1_pt1 | contig 11857 bp, 9 predicted proteins | sample 1368591 | NCBI WGS metagenome assembly LXOW01 (sample SAMN04884650, study PRJNA319009) | bovine gut metagenome | isolation source: Cow rumen | host: Bos taurus | place: Italy: Legnaro (PD) | collected 2014-07-09
CTACCCTCAAAAATCAAATCTGAGACCCTGTGTTAATCATATGGGATTGATGGGGTGGATACTTTTGAAGCCTTGTTCACTACATTTTTACAAGCTGATACCAAATGCGTTAATATATCCAATAATCAACAAAGGCATGTTTGTAATTTTTTTGGCCCCAAAATGGGATTTTCAAGAGGATATTTGCAGAATAATCCGTAATTTTGCTGACGATTCTATCATGCTATCAATGCAAGCGGAGAATAACAATACGATAATTCTCCCCGCTATCTGAAAAAATCCTCAGCGGTGGCGTGGAAAACGGTGTCGGAATAGAGGCATACGGAGATTTCGCCGTCGCCAGCTAAGCGCTGCAGGTGGGGCAAAACGTAGGGGGCTTCGTCAAACTCGCGGCGATACACCTCGTCCTCCACCAGAATATAGTCGTAGCCAAAATCAAGCGCATGGGCCACCAACTCGGGTTTAGTCCACATCACGGAATAGCCCTCGCGGTCCATCATCACAAAGGGCAGGTTTTGAGGATAGGAGAACAGCGTGAGAAAACGCAACTCCTTAGAGCCATAGCCATTCTGGTAGAGCATGGCTTTGGCATACTTATAGCGCACCGCGGTCTGCAAGGTCTTCACTCCCTCCAAACGTCGCTCTTGCTGCATGCGACAAGCCTCGACTGTAGAGAAGCCTGCAAACAGCAGCACGACAACTAGCATCACCACCCTACCCCAGCGTACAGACGGATGGGGCAACTGAGCCAGCATCAGCACCAACAGAAACACAATGGGGAGAAAGAAACTGTCGAGGAAATAATAGTCGTGGTCGATAAACTGAGCCGACATGGCCACCCCAAACAGCAACTCGCCAAACAGCCAGATGAGCAACAACCACCACAACGACAGCTTGCCCGCAGCCTTGTTGCTCTTCTTCCTATTGAGAAATAGTCCGACGATAACCCCAACGGCCACCAGTACATAAAGCCAGTGGTGCCAGCGCTGGAAATAATGGAAACGCCAGCGGTCGTGCATACTCTGGAGAACATAATGGGCATCGTCCCAACTATGGACAGGCAACAAACTGCTTAGAAACAAAGTGCCGTAGTGCAGGTCAAGATATCTTTTCCACAGCCACCAGACGGCAAACAAAAACGCTCCCAACACAAAAGGTAGCCAAGATTCGCGCAGTGAAGTCTCACGACGGAAAACACGCAACAGCTGAAAACAGGCCACCGCCACCCATAAAACCGCCTGAGAAGTGCGCATCAGCATAGCCAAAGTGAGCAACAAAATACTGACATACAGCATCCAATTTCTTGAATCACGCAGGTAAAGAGCATAGAATAACAGTCCCCCCATCGCCATTGACAAGGCGGGAATAGTGGGCAGGAACGAGGCACTATAGTAAGCAAAAGCAGGCGAAGTGGCCGTAAGCACAGCCACCAGCAACGACTTAGCCCGGCAATGTGTCAACACAAAAGCCAGCAAATAGAGCATCCATAAGCCCAACACAGAAACAGCCAAAGTGAGTCCACGAAACACCCATGGCTGCCGGCTGCCAGTGATGCGCATCAGGCCGGCTACTATCCAATGATGAAGAGGCAGGTCGCAAGATGTCACCAACGATTCAGGCCTGTCGGGACCGAATTGCTGCTTGTTGAAAAGCATGGTTTGCGGATGGAAAATGTCGCCCCCGTTATGAACAAAACCCAGGGCCAGTGCATAATGGTCTGCTTGTGCCCATGCGTGGATATAGGCCGGGGGCTCGTTCAAATGACGCACATTGATCACCAATGCCACCAGCACGATGAGCAACATAGGCAGAATATGTTGTTTCCACACACTGAACCTTGTTCCAAAATCTATCATTTCTCTTATTTTTATTTGAATAAAATGCAAAAGTACATGTTTTTCCCGAATTACATATCGGCTGTAAATAATTTATTTCTCTCATCTAAGGATTTTTAGATTCGTTGTTAATATCTTTTTGAAAAAAGCAAGCGATTTTGTTATACTTTTGCAAGCCGAATACTTCACCTTATTTGATTTTATAATACATGGAAAATAAAACAGTTACCACAAAACGAACGGATAAGAAACTCACATATAACACCCTTGAGGCTGCATTGGGCAATACCGGCAAGGTGATACCCCAAGCCCTCGACATCGAAGAAGCCGTATTGGGTGCCCTGCTGATTGACACCAATGCGGTAAGCATTGTAATCGACTCGCTAAGTCCCAACATGTTTTACAGCGACGCGCACCAGATGATATATAAGGCCATATTTGATTTATTCTCAAAATCAGAGCCCATTGACTTATTAACAGTCACCAACAAACTGCGCAAAGAAAAACAATTGGAATTTATCGGAGGTGTTTCCTATCTGGCCTCACTGACCAATCGGGTGGCCTCCTCAGCCAATATTGAATACCACGCCCGCATCGTGATGGAGAAATTCGTGCTGCGCGAACTGATCAGCGTATGCAGCAACATCACCCGCGACGCCTACGATGACTCTAAAGACGTGTTGGAACTGATGGACAAAGCCGAGACCGACTTGTTCAATATCATCCAAAACAACTTCAAACGTGACAGCAAGGAATTGCGCACCATTGTGCAAAACGCCATCCACGAACTGCAGGAGATGAACAACAAAAGCAGTGATGAGCTGCAGGTTCGTACCGGCATCCGCGCCATTGATGAGAAAATAGGAGGCTGGCAGCGTTCAGACCTGATTATCATGGCCGCCCGTCCTGGCATGGGTAAAACCTCTTTTGTGCTTTCCATCGCCCGCAATGCCGCCTTGAAATTCGACAAAAAAGTGGCTTTCTTCTCTTTGGAAATGTCAGCCACACAGTTGGTACACAGACTTTTCGCTATTGAATCGGGTATCTCAGCCGAAAAGATAGCCAAAGGCAAACTGAACGAGCAGGAATGGATCAAGCTGATGGAGAAAATCAACGTATTGTTCAGTTCCAATCTGATTATTGACGACACTCCCGCCCTGTCTATCTTCGACCTCAGGGCCAAATGCCGCCGTCTGAAAGCACACAACGACATTGACTTGATTATCATCGACTATCTGCAGCTGATGCAGGGCAATGTTGACGGAGCCAAGGGTTCGGGCAACCGCGAGCAGGAAATCAGCCATATTTCCCGTTCGCTCAAGGCATTGGCCAAAGACCTGAACGTACCAGTCATAGCCCTTTCGCAGTTGAGCCGTGCGGTAGAAACCCGCCCGGGTGTGAAGCGTCCCCAGTTGTCCGACTTGCGTGAATCAGGATCTATTGAGCAAGATGCCGATATGGTAATGTTTATCTACCGTCCGGAATACTATAAATTTGAGACGTTCGAGGACAATACGCCATCAGAAGGTCTGGCGGATATTATGATTGAGAAAAACCGTCACGGATCGGGCGGAAATATCAGGGTGAGATTCCAAAGCCAGTACACCAAATTCACCGATGTGGACGACACACCTCAATTCATTGAGGAAGGCGGTACAGATTCTTTCAGCAACGACCCCTCTGCCGGCATCAACCCCAGTACCAGCTTCAACACCTACAACGCCAGCTTTAATGACGATGCGGATCTTCCTAACGACAATACTAACACACTACCCTACTAAGTCATGAAAAAACTAACAATGGAAGAACTTCACCGTGTCAGCCCCGAAGAGTTCAAACAAGCGAAGAAAATACCCCTTACAGTCATACTGGACAATATCAGAAGCATGAACAATATAGGGTCAATCTTCCGCACCTGCGACGGATTGGCTGTGGAGCAATTGTATTTGTGCGGCATCACCGCCTGCCCTCCCAACAAGGAAATCAACAAAACCGCCTTGGGAGCCACAGAAAGTGTTGAATGGCATTATTTTGAATATACCGTTGAAGCCGTAAAACAACTCCAACGGAAAGGCTACAAGGTTTATGTGGTAGAACAAACAGACCAGTCGGTGATGCTACAGGATTTCCGTGTCCCCCAAGGACAAAAAACAGCCATCATACTAGGCAATGAGGTGTTTGGAGTCAGCGACGAACTGCTTCCCATAGTTGATGGAGCCATAGAAATCCCCCAATTCGGCACCAAACACTCTTTCAATGTAACCATAGCTGCCGGCATGGTGATGTGGGAGATTTTCAAACAGGTGTGTTGAGACTTCGTGTTAGTTACTGCGTGTTGGTGACTTCGTGTTAGGGACTTCGTGTTAATTGTTGGGGATTAACATTTACGACATTTTTCAGTTTGCAGCTTTCAATCCCAACAAGTATTTTTCCTGTAGGGGGATGGATTTGTGGGTTTGACGGTCGAAGCCGCAAATAACACTATGGCAAGTGGTTTTGACAATACCTGTTTGTACATCTATCAACTGTTGTACCATTTTGAAACTCTTGTGCCCTATTTCAGTCACTTTACTGCAACATACAATCTTGTCGTTGATTTCCACGCCATTATGAAAATCCAAATCAACATGTACCAACACTAAGTCAAATGTACTCCAATTAACGGGTTCATGAAACACATGCTCGAAATAGGCGCTACGTCCATAATCAAAATAGTGGCACTGTATCCCGTTGTTCACATGATCAAACGGATCCAAGTCACTCATCTTTATTTGTATAGGTACTGAAAATTTGAAATCTATTTTTTCCATTTTGAATTATATTTACCTTCTGCCTGTCCCCTAACCCCTGACACCTAACACCTATCACCTGAAACCTGAAAACTACATCAACTTCGCCCGCAGCTGTCGCATACCTTCGGTAGCTTTCTCCTTGATGAAAATAACATCACGACGTATAGGCTGCACCTCTTTGGGATCGATAACATAAATCGGAATACCATCGGGAGCATAATACAACAAACCAGCCGCAGGATACACATTAAGCGAGGTACCGATTATAATCAAGATATCCGCAGTCTGAACATGTGCGGCAGCATCCTCCAAAAGTGGAACAGACTCGCCAAACCACACAATAAACGGGCGCAGAATCTCACCATCAGCGGCTTTCTCACCATACTTTATGTCACGATAACCTATATCCTCCACACAACGTTTGCCCCGCTCGCTGCACGCCTTAGTCAGTTCTCCATGCAGGTGGATAACATGCGACGAACCCCCTCTTTCATGAAGATTGTCCACATTCTGTGTCACCACAACCACCTCGTATTTCTGCTCCAACTCGGCAATAATTTTATGCGCGTCATTAGGCTGGCAGTCTTTCAGCTGACGACGACGTTCATTATAGAAATTAATCATCAGTTCCGGATTACGATGCCAACCGTCAATACTGGCAACATCTTCCACATTATAATTTTCCCATAGACCATCACTGTCTCTGAATGTGCTGATACCACTCTCAGCACTTACACCAGCACCAGATAAAACCACTATTTTTTTCATGTCATCAAAAATTTTCGGCAAATGTACATAAAATTCCTGAATTACACACAGACCTATAAATTTTTATTATAGGGTTGCGATTCATCGCGTCCGCAAAAATATAGAGGAGAAATACGAAAATAGGTTTCACGATTAGAAGGTTGGAAGAAAACNNATTACATTGCCTGACGGTTCCGTCAAACAAATGGAAAAAGGTTGTACCGCCTACGAAGTGGCGCAAGCCATTAGCGAAGGTTTAGCACGCAATGTGCTGGTAGCCAAAGTGAATGACCAAATGGTGGAACTCGACAAACCCATCAATGAGGATGCCACCCTCACCCTTTATACCTGGAATGACCGCGAAGGTAAAGACACCTTCTGGCATAGTTCCGCTCACTTGATGGCAGCAGCTATTGAGTCACTGTATCCTGGTGTGAAGTTCGGCATCGGCCCCCATATCGAAACCGGCTTCTACTACGACATCGATTTTATGGATTATGCCATCTCTTCCGACGATTTTCCGAAAATTGAGGAAAAGATGAAGGAACTGGCCTCCCAGAAGATTCAGTTCGTACGCCGAGAAGTACCTAAAGCAGAAGCTCTTGACTATTTCACCAAGAAGGGAGACGAATACAAGCTGGAACTTATTGACGGCTTGGAAGACGGTCAGATTTCATTCTACGAAAGTGGTCCATTCACCGACCTCTGCCGTGGTCCCCACTTGCACGACACCTCCTCCATCAAAGCCATCAAGCTGCTGAAAACAGCCGGCGCTTATTGGCGTGGTGACGAGAAACGCAAACAGCTGACACGTATCTACGCTGTCACTTTCCCGAAAAAGAAAGAACTCGACGAATATCTCGCCCTGTTGGAAGAAGCTGCCAAACGCGACCACCGCAAACTTGGCCGTGAATTGGAGTTGTTCACCTTCTCCCCGCTCGTGGGTCAGGGCCTGCCATTGTGGCTGCCAAAGGGTGCCGCTTTGCGCGACCGCCTCGAACAGTTCTTGCGCAAAGTGCAGAAAAAATATGGTTACCAGCAGGTAATCACCCCACATATTGGCAACGTGAATCTTTATAAGACCTCCGGCCACTATGCCAAATACGGTGCTGACTCTTTCCGTCCAATCACCACCCCGCAAGAGGGCGAGGAGTTCTTCCTCAAACCCATGAACTGCCCTCATCACTGCCAGATCTACGCCGCTCGTCCGCGTTCTTACAAAGAGCTGCCCCTCCGTTTAGCTGAGTTCGGCACAGTTTATCGTTACGAACAGAGTGGTGAATTGCACGGGTTGACAAGGGTTAGAGGCTTCACGCAGGACGATGCACACCTCTACTGTACCGCTGACCAAATCAAGGAAGAGTTCTGCAAGGTCATTGATATCATCCTTTATATCTTCAAGACCTTGAAATTTGAAAACTACAAGGCTCAAGTCTCATTGCGAGATCCCAACAATAAGGAAAAGTACATTGGTACGGATGAGAATTGGGAGAAAGCACAACGCGCTATCATCGAGGCGGCTGCCGAAAAGGGTCTGAACACTATAGAAGTGGAGGGCGAAGCCGCATTCTACGGTCCGAAGCTCGACTTCATGGTAAAAGACGCCATCGGACGTGAGTGGCAGCTTGGCACAGTGCAAGTAGATTACAATCTGCCCGAACGTTTTGGCTTGGAATATACCGATGCTGACGGTTTGAAAAAGCGTCCGGTAATGATTCACCGCGCCCCATTTGGTTCTATGGAACGTTTCGTGGCCGTATTACTCGAACACACTGGCGGCAACTTCCCGTTGTGGCTCACCTCCGACCAAGTCGTCATCCTGCCCATCAGCGAGAAGTACATGGACTACGCCCGCAAGGTGCAGGCCGCGTTGGACGAGCAGGATATCCGCTGCTACATCGATGAACGCAGCGAGAAGACCGGCCGCAAGATCCGCGACGCCGAAACTGCCAAGATTCCGTTCATGCTTATCGTGGGAGAGAAAGAGGAAGCAGAAGGCACTGTTGCAGTCCGCAGACACGGTAATGTTGACAACGGCACTATGCCACTCAACGATTTTGTCACCCTGATTCAAGAAGCGATACATAATGAATTGAATTATTAATGTAATGTGCTAATGTGCCAATGAGAAAAGAGAATGTTATTTTAGCCCGTAGTTTTCAATTTGCAGTAGCGATTATTGAGTATTGTGGATTACTGGAAAATAACAAGAAGTATGTCATTGCCAGACAACTATTCTAAGTTCTATCATTGCAACAACAAAATAATCCAACAGAACAATTAGCACATTAGCACATTTACTAATTAGCACATTAATATATGTTTGAGAGTTTAACCGACAGATTAGAAAGAGCGTTTAAGATTATCAAAGGCCAGGGCTACATTACAGAAATCAATGTAGCTGAGACCATGAAAGAGGTGCGCAAAGCACTTTTGGACGCTGATGTTAGTTATAAGATTGCCAAGGACTTTACTGATACCGTAAAGCAGAAGGCTTTGGGACAGAATGTATTGAAATCCGTCTCACCCAGTCAGTTGATGGTAAAAATCACCTATGATGAGCTAGTCAACCTGATGGGGCACGATGCTATAGACATCAACATCAAAAGCGACCCTTCCATCATTCTGATGGCTGGTCTGCAAGGTTCTGGTAAAACCACCCATGCGGCCAAATTAGCCAATATGCTCAAAAAGAAACGCAACAAGAAACCGTTATTGGTTGCTTGCGACGTTTATCGTCCAGCCGCAATCGAGCAGCTGAAAGTGCTGGGTGAGCAAATCGGTGTCCCAGTTTTCACCGAAGAAGGCAATCAGAAGCCTGTTGATTTGGCTCAAAAAGCCGTCAAATACGCGAAAGAATACGGCTATAATGTGGTTATCATTGATACCGCCGGTCGTTTGGCTGTTGATCAGGAGATGATGGATGAAATAGGCAACATAAAAGATGCCGTCAATCCACATGAAATCCTTTTCGTAGTTGACGCTATGACTGGACAAGATGCCGTTAATACCGCCAAAGCTTTTAACGACAAGTTGAACTTCGACGGTGTTATTCTGACCAAGATGGATGGTGACACCCGTGGTGGTGCCGCACTGACCATCAAAGCCGTGGTAAACAAGCCCATCAAGTTTATCGGTCAAGGTGAGAAGATAGACGCTTTGGATGTCTTCCACCCCGACCGTTTAGCTGAGCGTATCCTTGGTATGGGAGACATCCGTTCCTTCGTGGAAAAGGCACAAATGCAATATGACGAGGAGGAAGCCGCCAAACTACAAAAGAAGCTGGCCAAGAACCAATTTGACTTCAATGATTTCCTTACCCAGATTGCACAAATCAAGAAAATGGGGAACATCAAAGATTTAATGTCTATGATACCTGGTATGGGAAAGGCCATCAAAGATATGGATATCGATGACAACGCCTTCAAGAGCGTGGAAGCCATCATCCTGTCTATGACTCCTTACGAACGCGCACATCCCGATGTACTCAACGGTTCACGCAAAAAACGAATCGCATTAGGTAGCGGTACAGACATCTCCGAAGTCAATCGCCTGGTTAAACAATTCGATGAAACCCGAAAAGTGATGAAAATGGTCAATAATGGTAAAGCCAAGAATCTGATGAGAGCCTTAAATGCTCCCGGAAGAAGGTAACCTTTGACTCTAATCAATGAAAGCATTACTATCTATTATAATGTGCTTGACATACTGTTTCAGTATTCAAGCACATTTTTTATAAACACCATAAAATTATCAAACCATGAAAAGATTATCATTTTTTCTCTTATTGGCAGTATATTCTATTTTCTATCAAGCGCAAAGCCAAGCTAACAGTACAAAATTATCCAAACATTTATTCAATATAGTCACTCAATCTTCCAAAGAGTTGAATGATAGAAATTCAACAAAAAACAAAAATATCAAAGCATTGGTTACATTAACCAAGAGTTGTGATGCAAATGTTTTTTTCAGCAATCACCATTGCAGACTTATTGACAAAGTGGGGCGTATTTACATCGTGGACGTTCCAATATATATGGTAGCAGCTCTCTCCCACAATGACACTATTGAACGAATTGAGGCCGAGCGCATGCCTCATCCCACAATGGATGTAACGCCTCAACAAGTGAATGCAACTGACATATACACAGGCTTTAATCTTCCCCAAGCATTCACAGGCTCAGGAGTAGCGGCTGGTGTATTCGACTGCTATTACGACTTCACACATCCTGCCTTTCAGAATGCCAACGGAGATTTACGTGTCAAATACTATTATGATTTCCACTGGCCCAATGCGGACAGCACTTTAGGTCATGCACTGGAAACCACAGCGGAAATTGCCGCCTACGAACACTCTCAACATACCAGAAACCATATACACGGAACTCACGTAATGGGTATAATGACAGGTTCGGCCGTTGAAGGGCAGTATCAGGGAATGGCTCCCGAATCAGACATCTATGTTGCCGATTTCAATTCTGACCGTGACCAGTTTGATAATCCTGATGAAAACACCTCGGCCACTGCCGTATTAGGCTTCAAATACATTTTCGACCAAGCGGAAGCTGACGGGAAACCTTGTGTTATCAATTTCAGCAGCTGCGAAAGTGTCACCCTCACTACCCAACGACTTCTTGAAGGTGAAGCACTACAAGCACTCGTCGGTCCGGGGCGCATTATTGTAGCCGCCGCCGGTAACGATGGTTTCCGCTCCAGTTACTATGAGAAAGGAGCTAATGACTATCAGGCTGGAACAGGTATCATCAATGGCATCTCTAGTGGACAAATCATTGATATTGACCTTGTAACCCCTGGCAATCAATTGGTAAGATTTGATTTCTTTGGTATGCAACTAACAGGTGGCAACATCGAAGGAACCATCATGTTCAATACTGACAGTATTAATCCTGTAAGTGGAAATCATTTCACTACAACAGTTGGTATGGGAGAAGTACAGTTAGATGTAACAGTCAGCCCCTATCAGGATCCGCGTGGCACCGTTTACCACATTCAAGGCAATATGCCGTATTTGGCCTACTTGATGCTCTGTGGTGCATCAGTTCTTCTCACCAGCAACAATCCGGCATGGATGTATAGTGATATCAGTTACAGCCCATTCAACAACATCACAGCTATACCCCAATATTGCTTTGCTCAAACAGGATATTCAGTCTCATGGCCTGCCACCCTGCCCAATATTATAGCTGTGGGTGCCACCGGATATAAGCCAACCGTCGTTAATATAGATGGCCAAACCTACACCGATATGGAATCTTTTGCTCCTGACCAAAATGGTTTGATTACCAAATTCTCATCATGCGGTCCCACTCTTGATGGTCGAGTCAAACCCGATGTTGTTGCCCCAGGTATGAATATCAATGCTGCCTACAACAGTTTCTATGGAGACTTTGAAGGTATTAGAAAATGCCTGACACACACGTTTCATTTTGGCAACAAAAACTACTATTATCTAGCAGAATCCGGAACATCCATGGCAGCACCTGTTGTTGCGGGAGCAATTGCTTTATGGCTGCAGGCCAAACCTAACTTGACACCAGAACAGGTACTGGAGGTTATCAGTCAAACATCCACCCATCCAGACGCTTCTCTACAATATCCGAACAATATATACGGATATGGACAAATTGACGTTTATCAGGGCTTGTTATACGTTTTGGATTTGCCATCCACTATTCCATCATTAAGCCAACATCAGCCACAAAATGTAAAATTCAGACTGGAGAACAAACATCTATATGCCGATTTTGGTGATGAGCACCCACAACAAATAATATTCAATATATACACTCTCAACGGCAGCCTGATATTGAGCCAAAACGGGAAAGATAATATCAACCTATCTAGTCTCAAAAGTGGCATCTATGCAGTGCAACTAAACACAGACAAACAACAGACCTCTGGGTCAACATTAATACGTTTGCAATAAAAAAAGAGGGTGCGTGAATCACCCTCTTTTTTATTGTAATCAATTATCGAATTATGCGTTCTTAATAGCTGCCTGAGCTGCCGCTAAGCGAGCCACCGGAACACGGAACGGAGAGCAGGACACGTAGGTCATGCCAGCTTTGTAGAAGAACTCCACAGAAGCGGGATCACCACCGTGCTCACCACAAACACCACACTTCAGCTTAGCGCGAGTGCTGCGACCGCGTTCCACACCTAATTTCACCAACTGGCCAACACCTTCCTGATCCAGAGTGTTGAACGGGTCGGCGGGGATGATCTTCTCATCAACATAAGTATGAACGATAGCGTTCACATCGTCACGGCTGAAGCCGAAGGTCATCTGGGTCAAGTCGTTGGTACCGAAGGAGAAGAATTCTGCCACTTCAGCAATCTTGTCGGCCACCAATGTAGCTCTCGGAATCTCAATCATAGTTCCGAAGAGATAGTTGATGGTCACACCAAACTTAGCTTCGATTTCAGCTTTCACGCGGTTGGCGATAGCTTTCTGGTGCTCCA
>LXOW01295982.1_pt1 | contig 11852 bp, 4 predicted proteins | sample 1368591 | NCBI WGS metagenome assembly LXOW01 (sample SAMN04884650, study PRJNA319009) | bovine gut metagenome | isolation source: Cow rumen | host: Bos taurus | place: Italy: Legnaro (PD) | collected 2014-07-09
AAATCCCCCTGACCAACCAGTCAGGGGGATTTTTTTACGCAGCGCTTCGCTACGAAGCGGGGCTTTGCCCCTACGAAGTGCGCCAAGGGCGCTACGAAGACAACGTTACTCCTTGTCTTTCACATTGTTGTGTTCGGCCATGTATTCTCTTGGCGTCATGCCGTAGAAACGTTTGAATGTGGTGGAGAATGACGGTGCATTTCCGAATCCGCATGCGTAAACGACCTCCGTGACGTTCATGTTGCCCGATGCGAGGAGATTGGCAGCCTGCTTCAGTCGCAGGTTGCGTATGAAGTCATGAGGTGTCTGGCCCGTCAGTTCCTTCATCTTTCGGTGCAGGTGAACGCGGCTGATGCCTACCTCCGACGCTATCATGTCGACGCTGAGGTCACTGTTGGTCAGGTTGTCGTTGATGGTGCGCATGATGCGGTCGAGGAGCTTGTCGTCAGGTGACTGGATGTAGATGTCATCGACCTGCTGCTCGAGCTGATCGTTGCGTCCGTACTTGAGCTGCAGCTGCTGTCGGGTGTGTATGAGATTGTCGATGGTGCGCCTGAGGATGTCCATGTTGAAAGGCTTGAGGATATAGGCATCTGCACCCGTTGCGAGTCCTTCTATCTGGTCCTCGTCGCGGCTCTTGGCGGTGAGCAGTATGACGGGCACGTGGCTGGTCTCGGCATTGGCCTTGATCTTCGAGCACAGCGTGTTGCCGTCCATCTCGGGCATCATGATGTCGGAGATGACAAGCTGCGGCACGTCCTTGAGAATTTCGCCAAGGGCGATACGTCCGTTTTCACATGTCACGACGTCGTAGTCATCTCGCAGTTCCTCCTCCAGATAGCGTAGTATCTCGGTGTCGTCTTCGGCTATCACGATGCGGGCAGGGCCTCTTTGAAGGGAAGAGGGAAGAGGGGAGGATGAAGAACCGGCTTCGTCGGAGGTGAGTGAAGATGGTGCCGTCTGCGATGGTATTGCAGACTCTCCGACAGCGGTGGTCGGAGCAGCAGTGAGGGCGGAGGTGTCGGCTGCTGCTGTGGGTTCCATGATTTCCTCTTCCTTGAGATGGCTCTTTCCCAGCGGGATGGTGATGATGAATTTGCATCCTACTCCGCTTTCGTCGTTGCATGCCGTGATGGTGCCGTGGTGCAGTTCAACGAGTGCACGTGTGAGGTCAAGGCCTATGCCCGTGCCGGTGTTGCGGTCGTTGATTCCGGACGGTGTCTGATAGAAACGCTCGAAGATGCGCTCCAGTTTGTCCTCGGGAATCTGGTCGCCGTTGTTGTAGATGGTGAGGACGAGGGAGGTGGGTGGAGCGGTGGTGAGGCTGATGCGTATGATGCCCTCTCTTGGTGTGAATTTGAATGCGTTAGAGAGGATGTTGACCACTATCTTGTCGAAGTGATTACGGTCTATCCATACATCGAGTTGTTCGCAGGTGTGCTCGTATGTGAACTTGATATTCTTTGCCTTGGCCTGTTGTGTGAAGAGGCTGTAGATATCTTGTATGAACGGAATGATGTCTGTCTGCTGCATGTGCATCTGCATCTGTCCCTTGTCAATCTTTCTGAGGTCCATCATCTGGTTGATAAGGCTCAGTATGCGCTGTGCATTGCGTTGCATGGTCATGTAGATGCCGCGTCTGTGGGTGTCTTTCTCCTGCTGCAGGAGTGAGAGCAGCGGAGTGACGATGAGTGTCATAGGCGTCCTTATCTCATGGGAGATGTTCATGAAGAATTTCAGTTTTGCGTCGGCGAGTTCCTCAGCATGTATATGCTCCTGCAGACGCAGCCGGTCCTGCTCCTTGCGCCGCCTGTATCGCAGGTAGATGGCGATGGCGGCGAGCAGCATGAGTGCATAGCAGATATATGCGAGTGTTGTGGCATACCAGGGTGAGTGAATGACGACGGTGAAGGAGAGCTCTGGTGTGGTGATGTCGTTTCTGTCTGCGACGATGCGGAAGTGGTACGTGCCGGGCTGTATGTGGCTGAATGTTATCTCGTTGATGCCTGGCTGCATGCGCACCCATTCCTCGTTGTTGATGCTGTATCTGTATACGATATGCTCGGGGTTGTCGTAGGTGAGTGTGGAGAGCTGCAGGGCGAAGGAGTTGTCGTGACTGGCGAGGATGAAGTGGTCTGAGTCGATGACGGGCGAGTCGGTCACTTTCCACAGTCCCGACATCGTGGCGGGTGTGACAGCTTCGCCGTTGACCTTGAATCCTACGAGCTTCACTCGTGCTTTCCATTCTTCTTTCTTTATCTCATTGGGGTAGAACCATGTGATGCCTCCCAGACCTCCGAAGAGCATCCTGCCATCAGGAGCCACGAATGACGCACCATCGCTGAACTCGTTGGACTGCAGGCCGTTGTCGACGAAATAGCTGCTGATGTGGTGTGTCTTGGTATCGACGCAGCACAGTCCGTGGTCTGTTGCTATCCAGAGGCGTTTCGACATATCCTCTTCGATGGAGCTGATGCCATTGTCGGCCAGTCCGCCATTAATGTCGTGGCTGTGCATTTGATGGGTCTTGAAGTCATAGCACAGCAAGCCGTTGTTGGTGCCAATGCACACCTTGCCGCCTATCTCCTTGGCTATTCTGACGGGCGTGCCGTAGTTAGGGCAGTTGGAACCGTTGAATGTTGATGTCCAGCTCCCGGTCTTTATGTCGAGGGCACAGAGTCCCATTGTGGTCGCGACATAGAGGCGCTTCTGGTCGGGGGAGAGTGATATCTGGGATATGTAGTTGTTGACGATGCTGTTCACCTTCCTGTCAGCTTCCGCTCCGGGTTTTATGGAGTAGGTCTCGATTTGGTCGGCACTGGCGGTATTGAAGCGCAGCAGGCCTTCACCCATCGTACCGACCCAGATATTGTTCTGCTTATCGGCTTCGATACCAAAGACGCTGACGGTATTGCCTTGTGGCAGAGGCTTCTTGTGCCAGCTCATGCCGGCGGGGTCTATCCAGCCCAATCCCTCCTTGTAGCTGCCTGCCCAGATGCGTCCCTGAGTGTCTTCGGCCAGTGTGAGGATCGTGGCAGGAAAGGAGGTCGGACTGAAATGTTTGATGAGTCCGCCGTCGTAGCTGAGGCAGTAGAGGCCGTCTTTGTCGGTTCCCACCCACATTCTCTTGTCGCTGCTGATGAGCACGCTTGTTACGCACGCGGTTCCTATAACATTACGCGAGTCCAGCTTATAACCCATGTAGGAGAAGCCCGGCACGCTGGATGGCTGCATATATACACCTTTCTGCAGCAGTCCGAACCAGTAGTTTCCGTTGAGGTCCTCTGTGATGCTGTAAACCTTTGCTTTAGCAAGGTCCACATCGCGGCTGTAATAGGGATTGTCGTTAATCTGGCCTGTGGTGGGATTGAAGATGGCCAGTCCTTCGCCGTCATAACCTATCATGATGTTCCCAGCCTTATTGAGGTAGAGCGATGAGATGTGCTTGCGCTGCGTACCACTTATAAGTGAAAAGTGAAAAGATGAGAGAGAAGTGTTTTCTCCGGTGGTGGCAGACAGAAGGTAGAGACCGTTGTTTGCCGTACCCACATAGATGTTTCCTTTCCTGTCTTCGCATATATCTGTCAGCGAGGAGCGTTGTTCGGGAGCGGTGAAATAATGCTTCAGGCCCTGTTTGCTCTGCACCCACAGTCCATCGTTTGACGTAGCAATCCACAGCCGCCCCTTGCTGTCCTCCCTAAGCCGTTGTATCATGGTGATTTTATTCAGCGCTCCGCCTAAGGTGTACGCCTGGTCGTTGCCTCGCATGCGCAGGATGCCGTGTCCGGATGTGCCTACCAGGATATCGCCGTTGCGGCGCTGCAGCAGACACGTGATGTAGCATGGCACCACGTTTCCCTGTGCATCGTGTGTGTCCACATTGCGGAACTGCTCCCCGTCGAAGGTTTGGAAGGCACCCCACATACCTATATAGAATATGCCGCTCTTATTGTCCTCAAGGATACAGTTGACATAGTTGCTTGCCATGTTGCCGTATCTGTTCGATTCTTTCTTGTAGGAACTGTATTGATAACCGTCATATCGGTTGAGTCCGTTACGCGTGGCCACCCACACAAAGCCTACATGGTCAACGTACACCTGTGTGGTGAGACTGCTCGACATCATATTGTTGGCGTCGAAGTGTTTCCCCATCTGTGCCCTTACGGTTGTGAGAGTGAAACAGAACAGGAATGCTAATAAGGAATGTCTGTTAAACATTGATAATTATTGGTCTTTGTCATTCCGTTTGGGGGAATGCTGATGATTTATAGTTAGTATGGTGCAAAAGTAGTGTAAATTTTTGTAACATGCAAATATTTGCGTAATGTAACACGTAAAAATGTTACATCATGAAAATTTTATGTTAGAATTTCAAAGAATATCACTGTCATTTTTGCCAATTTCGCGGTTTTATTAACAAAACTTTCTCACGCCAGACCTTGTCGCGGACGTAAGAACCGCATTCCCCGCCTTGTCGCTGGCGAGACTCCCGTGCTCTCAAAATATTACTTGCGGAAATGTAACAAAAAGCTTTTAATTCGTTTATGACGGATAAGTGTGTTGCAAAATGTTAATTGCGTGTTATAGATTATTAAGTGACATACATTTAATATGTATACCTTTGCAGCAGATTTATTTATAGTTAGTTTTTGGTATGTAAACGAGTAAATGGGGGGCCGGCGTGAGTCTCCCCCCCGTTTTTTCAAAAAATGAATTATCTTTTAATAACAATATATGTCTAACTCTAAACATTTACATTACTATCTTACGATGCTGCTGCTCTGCGTGGCTTCGTTTTCGCATGCACAGCCATCGCCACTGCATGTTGAGGGTCCCTTCCTCGTCAATGCGGAGGGTAAGCGCGTGAACATGCACGGCTTTGCGCAGACCTTCAGCCCCTGGTTCAATGAGCAGGGCACGAAATGGACGAACTACAACGTTGCAGGCTGTCTTTCCTACAACAAGGGCATCATCGACAAAATCATGCAGGCTGGCTGGAAGATGACCTTCGTTCGCCAGCACATGGATCCATACTGGAGCAACAACCCAGGCGTATCCACCAATGGCGAGAGCGACATCTCGGCCTTTAACTTCGAGCGTTTCAAGACATATCTCGACCAAGTCTTTATCCCAATGGCCGAATACGCCATCTCAAAGGGACTTTATGTGGTGATGCGCCCCCCAGGCGTGTGTCCTGAAAGGATTTCAATTGGCGACAACTACCAGAAGTACCTTCTGAAGGTTTGGGAATATGTGGCGCAGCACAATAAGCTGAAGAACAACGGCGCGATATTGTTTGAATTGGCCAACGAACCCATCGGTATATATAATAATAATGGAACGCGCGCGGGAGATGCTGAGATGACCCAGTATTTCCAGACCATCGTTAATGCCATGCGCAAGTATTGCAACAACGTCCTGCTCATTCCCGGACTGGGTTATCAGTCGCAGTATGCAGGCTTTGCCAAGTATCCCATCGAGGGCGAGAACATCGGCTATGCCGTGCATTGCTATCCCGGATGGTATAACGGCGGTACTTCCGACGGTAAGGACGTGGTGGTCAACTACCGCGAGTTCAAGCGTGGCTGGGATTCACAGATCCTGCCTGTTGCCGTCACCAATCCCGTCGTAGTAACCGAAATGGACTGGGGGCCTTCCAAATACAGTCCCATGCACACCGCCCCAAATGGCAGTGTCTATTACAGCCCGCGCTACTCCTTCGGCTTCTCCCGTACGGGCGTAGCAGGCGGTGAGGGCTTCGGTGCGAACTTCCATCGCATTGTCGAAGAGACATGCAACGTCAGCTGGCTCCTCTTCACCGGCGGTGAGATCCTGGCCCAGTATAACGACAACGCGGCTGACGGCGCAACCTTCCTCACCGACCCTGAGGCTTGTCCGCGTCCATGCTTCCGATGGTTCAGCGAATATGCCACGCAGGAGTATGCCGACATGATCAACGACCCTGACTACAAGCCTGTTATGAAGGAGCAGCCTTTCTTCTCTCTTTCTGAGGAGTGGTTCAACCCTAACATTTGGGAGACAGGCACTTACAGCGCTTCCACAGGCTATCTGAAGACCGGTCAGTATGGCTTTGGTGGCTGGCAGTACCCCAACGGCATCGATATCTCTGCCCACAGATATCTCGTTGCCGAACTGAAGCAGCCGCAGTCATGCGGAGCATCCTTCCGCCTTTTCGACATCAACAACTACTGGAGCAAGCCATATTGTGCAGACTTCGGTGGCAATACCCGCGTTGTCATAGACCTCTATAACATGACAGCCCAGGAAGACGGCCATAAGGTAGACCCAACCCATATCTATATTGCAGGAATCTGGACCAACGGCTCTTCGCCAATATATATTAAGGATGTGTTCCTTAGTGATGATGGCCGCACCCCTACAGGCGTGAAGCAGGTTTCTGTTAAAGAGTCTGCAACGCCATCGCAGACATCCCCGACGTCCCGTCAGGGCCTCTATAACGTTGCCGGCCAGCGCATCAGCAATGCCAAGCGCGGCACTATCGTCATAGACAAATTCTCAAAATCAAAATATGTACAACAATGATGAATCTAAATCTGTCAAAATGAAAAATCTAAAACAATTGATTCGACAGACCATTCCCATGATGCTGATGCTTCTTACATGTAGCGCTACGCTCCATGCACAGGGCATCGTGATTACGGGTACGGTTACAGATGCCACGGCGGAACCTCTCATCGGCGCCTCTGTGGTTGTGAAGGGAAAGACTTCCCAGGGCACAGTGACTGATCTTGACGGTAACTTCAAGCTGAGCGTACCGTCAGAGTCCACCATCATCCAGGTCTCCTATGTAGGCATGGTGACGAAGGAAATCAAGGTCGGTTCTGAGCGACAGTTCAAGGTGACACTCCTCGATGACACTCAGCTTGAAGAGGTTATCGTGGTGGGTTACGGTCAGCAAAAGAAAGCCTCCGTTGTGGGTGCCATCGCGCAGACCACTGGTGAGGTATTGCAGCGCGCCGCCGGTATCAACGACATCGGTGCAGCCATTACAGGTAACCTGCCTGGCGTGGTAACGACGGCTTCCTCTGGTATGCCTGGCGAGGAAGAGCCAAAGATTTCTATCCGCGGTGCTTCGTCATGGAACAATTCAGAGCCTCTCGTGCTGGTTGACGGTATTGAGCGCCCCATGTCGAGCGTGGATATGTCGTCGGTAGCCACTATCTCAGTTCTGAAAGACGCCTCCGCTACTGCGGTATATGGTGTGAAGGGTGCCAATGGTGTCATCCTCATCACTACGAAGCGCGGTTCTGAGGGCAAGGCTCAGATCTCGGTATCGGCCAATGCCATCATGAAGGTACCTTCCAAGCTGCCAGACAAATACGACTCTTACGATGCTATGGTAGCACGCAACACTGCCATAGAGCATGAAATCAACCTCAATCCTGAGAGTTTCTCCTACATGAAGCCCATGAGCTTCATCAGCAACTATCGCAACCAGACAACGCTGGAGCAGCGTGAGCGCTATCCTAATGTTGACTGGCAGGATGCCCTGTTTGAGGACTACACAATGTCTTACAGCGCCAACCTTAACGTATCTGGCGGTACGAAGGTCGTAAAATACTTCGCCAGTGTTGACTTTGTGAAGGAGGGTGACCTCTATAAGGAGTTCAACAATGGCCGCCAGTACACCCCGGGTTATGGCTACAACCGTATTAACGTACGTTCCAACCTCGACTTCAACATCACGAAGAGCACGGTGCTGAAGGTGAACATCGCCGGTTCGAACGGCAAGCGCAAGAAGCTGTGGAGCCAGGACGACTGGAGCGACTGGCAAGAGTCACAGCGCTGGGCAGGTGTGTATAACATCGCACCTGACGTATTCCTTCCTCAGTACAGCGACGGTTCATGGGGTTTCCTGCCTGGTTCTACCAATGTGAGCAACTCCGCTCAGGGTGTGGCTCTCGGAGGTACAGAGACTGTTACTACGACCCGCATCAACACCGACTTCGTCCTTGAACAGAAGCTCGACTTCATCACCAAGGGTCTTGCCCTTCGTGGCATGGTAGCCTGGGACAACGTGTTCCGTGAGGACCGCCGCGGTGTCAACGACTTGTATCACGACCCACAGCTGAAGTGGATTAACCCAGAGACGGGTGCCGTGACCTACAAGCAGGCCTATGAAGCCTACGACCGCTTCGACTATACGCAGGGCAACGAATGGAGCACCAACGGTGGTGAGGTAAACAACATGGCTACACAGCGCAACCTCAACTATCAGGTGCAGGTGAACTGGGCTCGTCAGTACGGCCTTCACGACATCACCCTCATGGGTAACTGGGGCCGCCAGGAGTATGCTAAGGGTTCCGTCATCCCAAGCTATCGCGAGGACTGGGTATTCCGTGGAACATATAACTGGGCCAACCGCTACAACGTAGAGTTCAACGGTGCCTACAACGGCTCCGAGAAGTTCTCTCCCGACAATCGCTTCGCCTTCTTCTGCTCTGGTGCCATTGGCTGGACCATCAGCGAAGAGCCTTTCATGAAGTATCTGCGTGAGAAGCACATTGTCGACATGCTGAAGGTACGTGCCTCTTACGGTGGCATCGGTGACGACAACGTCGGTGCACGCTTCCTCTACATGACTCAGTGGGCTTATGGCGGCAACTCTTCACTTGACGTAACGCAGGGTACCTCTAAATATACATGGTACAGAGAGTCTACAGTAGGCAACCCCAACGTACATTGGGAGACAGTGAAGAAATTCAACATCGGTATCGACTACGGATTCCTCGGTGGTCTCATCGCCGGTTCTGTCGACATCTTCCAGGATCGTCGTACGGACATCCTCGTAGCCAACTCACAGCTCGTGCCAAGCTACTTCGGACAGACCGCTGCAATGGTTAACCTCGGCGAGGTAAAGACCAATGGTTTCGAGATTGAGCTCCGCTTCAATAAGGTATTTGCCAACAAGATGCGTGTTTGGGCTAACCTCAACATGACCCACGCGAAAAACGAGGTGGTGAAGCGCGACGACCCTGCCCTGAAGGCTGATTACCAGAAGGCTGCAGGCTACTCCATTGGCCAGACACACTCTCATCTCGACAAGGGCTTCATGCAGAACTATGATGATATCTATGGCTCGCCCAAGCACGACAGCAGTGACGGTCAGAAACTGCCTGGCGACTACTACGTCGTAGACTTCAACGGTGACGGCGTTGTGGATCAGGCCAACGACTATGTGCCTTACGGATATACAGGAACCCCAGAGAACACCTACAATGCTACTATCGGCTTTGAGTACAAGGGATTCTCCTGCTTCGCACAGTTCTATGGCGTTACCAATGTGACCCGCGACGTGACGATGATATCTCTTGCCGACCCAATGCTGGCCAACGTATATGACCAGGGCGTATGGTGGAGCGACAATCACAGTGCTGCCGACATTCTGACTCCGCGTTTCAATTCGAAGCCTACCTACTACTATGCCACACAGTATCTGTGCGATGGTAGCTACATACGTCTGAAGAACGTTGAGGTAGCCTACACCTTCACACAGCCTTGGATAAAGAAGCTGGGTGTCAACGACCTGAAGGTCTTCGTCAGCGGTAACAACCTCTGGCTTTGGACCAGGATGCCTGACGACCGTGAGTCGAACTTCTCAAGTAACGGAGGTGCTGTAGGTGCCTACCCGACAATGAAGCGTATCAACTTCGGTATCAAGTTCAACCTTTAGAAATTGAGAATTGAGAATTGAGAATTGAGAATTGAAGGTTGAAAATTGAACATTGATCACTGAAAAATATTATCACAATGAAAAAGACTATCAAACAATATACTTTCATGGGGCTGGCAGCAATCTCGCTGTCATTCGGTGCTGCGTCCTGCACCGACTATCTGAACAAGACTCCCGACTCGGATGTCAATCCAGAGATGGCCTTCATGAACTTCACCAACTTCCAGGGTTTCGTGGAGGAGGTCTATAACTGTATCCCCAACAAGGAGTCGAACTTCTGGTGCTGCACCTTCAACTGGGGTGAGGACGAACTGATGAATACTGTTGGTGGCGACACTCACGTGACTGCGCACTTCGACCTGGGCGACTACCGCAACTGGTACAGCAACGAACAGAGCTATCTGCACCGCTCTTCAGGCTCTGACCCTTCACAGCTGAGCCCTACCTCTACCAATAAGTTCTCTCACTCTCTGGAGCACGCCTGGTACTGCATCCGCAAGATGAACCTCGGACTGGAGAATCTTGACAAGCTGACGAACGCTACTCAGGAGGAGAAGAACCTCATCAAGGGCCAGCTGCTCTTCTTCCGTGCATGGTGGCATGAGGAGCTGATGATTTGGTTTGGCGGTATGCCATACGTTGACCACACGATTGCTGCCGATGGTCCTTTTGACCTTCCACGCCTGTCGTTCAAGGAGTGTGCAGAGAAATGCGCTGCTGACTTCCGCGCCGCTGCGGACCTCCTGCCCAACAACTGGGAGAACACTAAGGTGGGCAAGGAGACGACTGGCAAGAACGATCTGCGCATCACTAAGGTCTGCGCTCTGGGCTACTTAGGCAAGGTGCTTCTATGGGCTTCTTCTCCACTGAACAACGTGGGTGCTCAGACAGGTGCGCTGAAGAACGGCAGGACGTACGAGTATGACACGGAGCTGGCAGCACGTGCCGCTGATGCCCTGGCCGAAGCCATCAACAACATCGAGAGCGGACAGACGCCTTACGAGCTGGCGAACTACGAATATTCGAATATCTACGATCACGAGGCAGCGAACAAGGAGAACAACTACAGCGATATCTTCCGCACTACGGGTCAGAACTGGAAGATGCCAGGAGCCAAGGAGGCCATCATGCGGGGCCCGATGCCGGACGTGAACGGTTCTAACTGGAACTTCGCGAAGCTGTGGGGTCCGAAGGTGAACAACCTCGTGGAGCACGATGCTGTGATCCACATGCCTACGGCGAACTACATCAACTATGCCTACGGTATGGCCGACGGTCAGCCTATAGTGCTTGCCGACGGTTCGCTGAACCCGAACAGCGGTTTTGACCCGACACATCCGTTCAAGAACCGCGACCCGCGTTTCTATCATGACATCATGTTCGACGGCTTCAAGTTCCTGAACACCACTCCTTCGAATGATGACAAGCCTTACCAGTACCTTGAGCTGTTCACCGGCGGCAACATGGTGCCTACAGGCGACCCCCAGCGCTCTGCTGACGGCAGCCGCACAGGTTACTTCTGCCAGAAGCTGGTGCCTCACCAGTGTAACAAGTACGACGGCATGTACAACTGGGGCGGTGCGCTGCAGACCTACCTGCCATATATGCGCGTTGCTGATATCTACCTGATGTACGCAGAGGCCGGTGCTGCCGTTTCCGGCGCAAGCTACAAGGGCGCAGGCTGCACGAAGACTGCCGAAGATGCCATCAACGTGCTTCGCGACCGTGTTGGTGCAGGCCACGTGGCTGCTGAGTTCACCGCCAGCAAACAGGGATTCATGGACGAGGTGCGCCGCGAGCGTGCATGCGAACTTGCCTTCGAGGGCTTCCGCTGGAATGACCTTCAGCGCTGGCTGCTGCTGACGGAGTATCCTTACACGATCAAGACCCGTCAGGAGTTTAAGCGCGTCGGCAACTATGACTTTACGAAGAACGATCCTCGCGATGCAGAGGTGACAGGCTGGAGCGAGACGACCATCGTGCAGCGTTCATACGGCACGAAACACTATCTGCTGCCGTTGAAGGACTCTGAGGTTTATCTCAACGAAAATTATCCGCAGAATCCTGGGTGGTGATTTCTCATGTTAAGAAGATATAGGAAGATAGAGGTAGATAGCCGCTTTTCAGCGGCGGAAGA
>LXOW01188206.1_pt1 | contig 11851 bp, 8 predicted proteins | sample 1368591 | NCBI WGS metagenome assembly LXOW01 (sample SAMN04884650, study PRJNA319009) | bovine gut metagenome | isolation source: Cow rumen | host: Bos taurus | place: Italy: Legnaro (PD) | collected 2014-07-09
TAATAAAGCTTTTCAATAAAGCCTGTCAGCCCCTTTTTTGAACGATTATAAAAAGATTTTTTTTCTGTCAATTTATAATCTGGCGCGATTCCATCATCAATACTTGTAAAAATTCCGTTTTTCTGCGAACTCATTTGATAATAGTTTGAGGTTTTAAATAAAGTTCCTGTTGCTGTTGAGGTCAGATATACTGCACAGGCACCGCCTCCTGTTTTGGAACCAATAATTGTTGCTTTTCCAGAATCTGCCATAATTGCAGTAAGTAGATTTGCACATGAAAAAGTATTTTCTGACCCAAGAATGAAAAGTCTTTTGTCAGAAATACAATCATCGTCCTGATTATATTCTCCGTCAAAATTAATATCTGCTGTATAGGAAATTGATGATCGGCAGCCGGTTATATTATTTTTTATAGAAAGGTTTGCGCGTCCCAAAAGCCAGCATGCCGTAAAAACTGCAGACTCTAGATTTCCTCCACCATTACATGAAAGATCAATAACAACATTACGGATTTTTGAATCACTTTTAATAATATCATTGGCAACATGAATTAATGCATATGTATCCATGCCGCTGTCAGGATAATCATAGATAATATCATAGTATTCTTCATCAGTTATTGGTTCTTCAAAATAATCACTGGAAAAATCTCTTGTAAAATGATCGAATGTTACATAAACAGTATTTCCAACTTTTTGAACACCAGGAATTCCTTTTGGAAAATAAGATTTTCTCAAATCAATATTTTCATAATATGCCTGAATATAGCTTTCTAAAGAAGGATTTCTTACGTCAACTTTAAGCTCAACATCTTTGCCTGAAAAAGGGGATGGTAATTCATGTGAACTATGCAGGTCTCCCAGATATTTTTCACACATACTTATTATAGCATAATCTGAATCTACAGGATCTGTTGATGATAATTTATTATCAAGACCGTGTTGATGAAACCAGTCTGAAAATTTTTCTATATCATGAAAATTTTTCAGGCCATAATGAAGCTGCATGTTTAGAACAAGTTCCCTGTAATTATAATCAGCAAAATTACTGTCAATTTTTGATGGTTCAACTTTATAATACTGCTCGCCTAATTCTGAGTAACCATCTGAATCTCTTAAGCAGAAATCTGAATTTACATAAAATAATTCATTTCCATTATATAAAATGGCAGCCATCCAATGACTTGTAAAAATATCGTTGAAGGTCTGAAGGGGCATAAGACATTTATTGTCATCAATAAAAATTTCTATGTTATAGGTGCTGTATTCAATATCAATGGAGTCGCCATTCATTTCAAAACTGGCAGCCTCATGAGAGATATATTTGAAATCATTTACAATATCAAGCAGTGTTACCGCATAGTCAAATTTATTAAATAAATCGTAGTCGTCAAAATGAATGATTTTATTTTTTATATCAATTTTACATACGGCATTGTTTTTTCTTGTGATGGTATAAATATTTCCTTCAGCTTTACCGCTGCAATATTCAGTTCCACCAATAGCGCAAAGCATTTCTGTTACATCTACAAATGGAATTTTCCCGTAAGATTTAAAAAAATACAGATTGTTTGTATAAGATTGTTCAATAGAATTAACGTAAATTTTAGTTTCTTTCTTTTCAAATCCATGCTGAGAAGCTGCTGAAAGATTAAAACCTGCACTCAAAAATCCAACTGAAAGAATAATTTTTAATAATATGTTTCTTTTCATAGAAATAATATTAAATGCCCGTCTTTGTATTTGCAAGTTTAAAAGGATAAAAAAAACAGCGNNGGCAGAAAGACCAGCCAAAGCTCCGTACATACCACCTGTAGCGATTGATGATACCGCATCAAAGGCAGCAACTGCAAGAACAACTCCAAGGCGTGCCATTATGTTATTTGTTCCTTTAAGAGTTCCGTCTGAAATGTCCATTACAAACTTTGCCAGAGTTCCGACGAAAGGAACGAAGCCTACGGCTGTTTTGTGCAGATGCTACTACATAAAGCACATCAAGGAACTGGTCGTTTTCCGGGATATCGTTCTTCAAAAGCTCTGTCTTTGCGGCAGCCCTCGTTTTATGCTATTTTACTAACTTCTTAAGCTCTTCAGCTTTGTCGGTGCGTTCCCACGGGAAGCCTTCGCGGCCAAAGTGTCCGTAGCTTGCAGTTTTGCGGTAAATCGGCTGTTTAAGGTTCAAAGTTTTGATGATTCCGGCCGGTGTGCAGTCAAAAACCTTCTTTACAGCTTCTTCTATTTTTTCGCGAGGAGCTTTTTCTGTTCCGAAAGTTTCAACCATGATTGAAACAGGGAAAGGAACTCCGATTGCGTAGGCAAGTTCAACCTCGGCGCGGTCAGAAAGCCCTGCCGCAACAATGTTTTTCGCAATGTAGCGTGCCATGTAGGCTGCCGAGCGGTCAACTTTAGAAGGATCCTTTCCGCTGAAAGCGCCGCCTCCGTGTCTTCCCATTCCGCCGTAAGTATCTACGATGATTTTGCGTCCTGTAAGTCCAGAGTCTCCGTCAGGTCCACCGATTACGAATTTTCCAGTTGGATTGATGAAGTATTTTACCTTGTCATCCAGAAGGCCTGTTGGTTGGAGAACCGGCTTAATCACTTCTTCAATCAAAGTCTTTTTGATTGTGTCGTAATCAACATCAGGATTGTGCTGGTGAGAAAGTACAACTGTATCAATGCGGACAGGCTTGAATCCGTCGTATTCAATTGTTACCTGAGATTTTGCATCCGGGCGCAGCCAGGCAATTTTACCTGAATGACGAAGCTCGTGGGCGCGAAGCAGAATCTGGTGTGAATAATAAACAGGGGCAGGCATCAAAGCTGGAGTTTCGTTGCAGGCAAAGCCGAACATCATTCCCTGGTCGCCGGCACCCTGCTGTCCTTCGTACTCATCAAGTCCTTTTCCTACAACGCCCTGGTTGATATCAGCTGACTGAGCGTGAAGTCTGTTCATAAAAAGACAGTTTGCGCCGTCAAGTCCAACATCAGCTGAATTGTAACCGATGTCTAATGCTACACCGCGGGCAATGCGTTCAACCTGGCGGTTAAATTCCGGCAGGTCAATGTCCTTAGAAAATCCGATTTCACCGCCTACCAGCAGAAAATCAGTAGAAGAAAAAGTTTCGCAGGCAACGTGAGCNNCCTTCACCAACAGATTCAGAAGTAAATAAATAGTGATTGTTAGATAAGATAGACATATTAAGTCTCCTATTTAGCAAGATTTTCAGTCCTCATACGAGGCTGGGTCCGCCCTGCAATTTGGATAAATCGGCGGATAGAAGTGCTCTAACACTGATGTTATAGTATAATTGTACTACTTTTTTGCTATAAATTCAAATAAATTACAAGGTTTTGCTATACAAATAAATNNCTGTAGAGATTTTGGAGAATTGCTGATGGCACTAAAGAAAAGTTTTTCAAAAGACGGTAAGAAATGTTCTGTAACTTTTTCTGTTACTGCTGAAGCCGCTAAAGGGGTATCAAAAGTATATATCGCAGGGGACTTTAACAGCTGGAGTAGCACAGACACACCAATGAAAAAAGCAAAGGATGGTTCATTTTCTGCAAAGATTGAACTTGATGCAGGTCGCGAATACCAGTTCCGCTATCTGATTGATGGTACAAGATGGGAAAATGACTGGAAGGCTGACAAGTATATTCCAGCTCCTTATTCTAATGCCGATAACTCAGTTGTAGTTACCAAAAAAGATTTCTAGGTTATAGAAAGTCTTACGAAAGGCCCGGGTCAGGTGAAGCTCGGGCTTTTTTATTTTCTAATGTAATTAAGTGAAAAACCGAAAATAAAGATATGCAGAAAACTAGTTTTAAAAATGAATCAAATCAGTGGGGAAAGCGGGTTTTATTTCTGCTTCTCCTGATTTTTACAGTTTGCAGTTTGAAACTGTGTGCCGAGGACATCACTCCGGCTCAGGCTCAGGTGGCACGAGAAAAATTTGTAGCCGAGGCTAAAAAATATGTAGGCTGCCCTTATGTTCTGGGCGCAGTTGGACCGGACAGCTTTGATTGCTCCGGCTTGATTTATTTTGTTGCCCGCGAATCGGTTGGAATTCAGCTTCCAAGAACGGCTAAAGCAATTTATAGTTATTGCCGCATCGTGCCGGATAAGAGCCGCGAGGTAGGGGATCTTGTTTTCTTTAAGACAAACAGCAGCGGAAATATCAGTCACGTGGGAATTTACATTGGAAACGGACAGTTTATTTCTGCCATCAGTGACGGCGAAAACACAGGTGTAATCATTTCTTCGCTTAATCAGACTTACTGGAAGGGAAAATATGTTGCAACCGGCCAGTTTATGAAGTCGGGAACGGGCACAGAAGAGCAGGTTGAAGAAGCAATTGCCCAGGATGCTAAAGAAAAGGAAAAGCATCCCCGCCAGGTTCATGCTTCCCGCAGCGGCAATGACGTTACAAGAAATATTATTTTTGATGCCTGTACAAATGTGGGCTGGTCTTTGATTGCTCCAAATTCCTTTATGTTCCGTTTTCGCGCTGTTGATATTCAGATTAATGCCAGATATAAGAAATGGTTTCTGGAACCGGGATTTGCAATCGGGGCACGCATAAACTTCAGTCAGGATGTATTTCAGATTCCGCTTTTGTTCACCGCTACAATGAGCGAATATGTGCGTCTTTATGCCGGCCCTATAATTTCCTTCAGTAATGCTCACCTTGTTACAACTGATGAAGAAATTTCTGCTTCGATTTTCCCTGGAACAATCGGTGTAGTTTTCTCAACGCCAAGTTTTTCTATCAAGGATGCTAAGGTTCAGTTTGTTCAGGATATAAGTTATTCTGTTTTCAATCATACTGATAATGCCGCCTTAAATTTCCTGGATTCCCTTTCGGCAGGTCTTGTGATGTTTACCGGCGTTCGTGTTTCACTTCCTTTGAGCACTTTTGTTCACTAACAAAATATGAATAAGATTTTTGTTTTTGTCCGCCTTTTGATTTTATCTGCTGTATTGATTTTTGCCTCGTGTAAAAATCAGCTGTCCTTTTCTTTTCAGGAAGATGACAGCATTGCCTTTAAGCTTGAATGTAATTTTGATCAGGGCGGGGCAATTCAAAATCTCTTGCAGAGCGTTGGAACTGATTTTTCGGAAATCAATCTTGACCAGCTGAAATCAGGACTGGAAGAGGAAGGCTTTTCTAAAGTTGAAGTTTATCCTAATAAGTCTGAAGGTCTTGTAATCAAAGGCCTTGTCCCGGCTGATAACGAAATAGTTTTCCAGAAGGATGGAGTTTTAACTTTCCGACTTACAAATGAAAATTTCCGCGATTTTTACAACGGTTCTTCTCCACGTATGGCCGCTGTTTTTGATATCTTCCTTGTTCCGGCTCTCAGCGATGACGAGGAAACAAAAAATCTTGATGAAAAGGGTTACCTTGATTTAATCGCCTCTTTTTACGGTCAGAATTTTGCCGACGAACTTTCAAAAAGCAGCATAAAAATCTCTGTTCAGGATAAAAGAAAAAATATCACGGAAAAAACAATTTTATTTACATCTCTTTTTACTGCTAAAAAAGCAATCGAAATCAAATCTCAAAAATAAAAGGGGAGGCTTATATGAAAAAACTGATCTCTCTGGCTCTTGTTCTGCTTTTAAGCTTTTCACTTTTTTCTTTTGACGGGGCTGTTTCAGGCTATAAAAAAATCCTGGTTCATAAAACTCAATGGTTTGACGTAATTTATGGCGCCGAAAACGAGCAGACAGCCCGCCTTCTTATTGCAAATGCCGATCGCATCTATAAGGAAGCGGCTGCCCAGTATGGAATTGAGCCTCAGTGCCGAATGCCCCTTGTAATCACGCAGAAGGTCGAGCAGTTTAATGCCAACTGGTCTTCATATCCATATAATCATATTGTGCTTTATGACACCTTCCCATCGGACAATCTTCAGGTTATGGAAGACACAATTCTTGGAACTTTCTGGCACGAAATCACTCATTCGATTACCTATAATATGAAGCATCCATTCTGGAAAAGTCTGGATATTGTTTTTGGTGATGAATTTTATCCGGGTTCGCTTACCGTTACCCGGGGAATGGCAGAGGGTGCCGCCGTTGCAAGCGAAAGCATCACCGGGGAAGGCCGCCTGAACAGCGAGTTTTCAAAACACGTAATCAAACAGGCAAAAATTGAAGGTCAGTTTCCTTATTACAGTGATGTTCAGGGGGCTTCCGACAAGTATCCTATGGGAGCCTTTTATGAATTTAACGGGGCTTTTTACCAGTGGGTTCAGGATAAATACGGAATCGAAAAATATGCAGACTTCTGGTATCGCCTTTGTAACTTAAAATCGATTTCGGTAAGCGGGGCTTTCAAGAAGGCCTTTGGTCAGACTCTCCGTTCGGCCTGGAAAGAATATGAAAATGACCTTACCGTTCAGGTAGACAGCGGTGAAAAAAATCCAGTGAAGAAGGGACTTGCTAAGGACTTTTTTACCCCGGATTCAGATGATTATTCTGTAGCCAATGATTCAGGTGCCCTTTATGGAAACCTGAAAAAATGTGATGACGGTCTTATCTATATTAATTCAAAAAATTCATCACTTTATTTTGTTGATAATGCTTCGCTTTCTGCCGGTAGAGAAATTCAGCCGAAAAAACTTTTTACCCTGCAGCAGATGGAAAAGGCTGATATTTCCCGCGACGGACGCTTTATTGCCCTTCAGATTATGAGCCAGCGTGCGGCCGCAACAAAATCAAGAATCCAGATTTATGACAGAAAAAATGGCCGTTTTAAGACCCTGCCAAAAATCACAAATGTCCATGACGCTGTAATTCTAGAATTTGGCGGTAATTATTATCTTGTCTGCCAGATTTACGAATCACCGATTGTGAAGATTGCATCTTACAAACTGCAGCTGGATGACAGTGGAGATTTGACTGGCTTTAGCCAGGAGGCTTCCTTTGACCTTGAAAAAGCCGCCTTATTCCAGTCTATGACCTCGCAGGGGATGCAGCTGCCGCCGGGGATGCTGAAAAAGTGCCTGCCTTTGCCGCAATCAAAAAATCTGGACTTAATTATTTTATCTGCGGCTACACTATTAAAGGTCAGCTTCTTTTTGAATCTCCTCTTCCAGGAAAAAACACCGCTGCCCGCTATCTTTCTTATGATGAAGATTCAAAGCGCTTTTTATTCAGCTACACAGAGCCGGACACAATGCCCCGCCTTGCAAGCTTTGATTTACAGAGCAAAACTTTCCTTTTTGAAAAGGCTGATTTTTCGGGCGGTATTTTCTATCCTCTTTGTGTTCAAGGAAAGATTATTTATGCGGGAAACTTTTACCGGCAGAAAAGACTCTTAGTAAAAAATGACCAGAGCGGACTTTCGGAGGGGATTTCTGGGAATGAGGCCCAGAAAATAAGAAGACCGGAATTTTCGCTTGGGCAGGTGGAACCGCCGGTGGAAGGGGAGATTGAAACTAAGCCTTATAACCGCATGAACTTTTTACGCGGCTCACTTTATCCGCTGAGTTCACTTTCTTCAAATTCTTACAATTATGGTCAGAAAACTTCTTATCCTATGCTGGTTTCGGCATCATACCTGAATATAAGTCCCTGGACTTCCGGTATTTTTATTATTGAACTTGGTTTCGGAGTCATGACAAATTCCCTTGGGCTTCAGGTGGAATACCAAAGCGGAACTTTTACAAAGCTCTTTAAGTATTCACTTCTTGGCTTCAGTGAATTTGATAAGGCGGGCTGGAAGCAGTCACGTGGAAGCGGAACTATAACTTCTACAATTCCTTTCGGACGCGTATCAAAGCTGATTTTTAGTGACACCCTCCTGCTTCATTACGGACGTTCCAATCTGACAAAGGCTCAGGCAAAAAGAAGGCACTCTTCTCTTAACCCCGGCTGGGCATATTCGGACAGCAGCAAAAAATATTTTTATGGTCTGGAGTCTTTCAGCGCGGGCTATTCAAATATTCATAAGTGCGGTGACGGAAAATATTCTGACGGCGGATTTTCTGTTGGAACTGTTTTCTCTACAAAATATAATGCTAATAACCGCGAAGATTTAGACAAATACGAGTTTTATAACGATCTAGGATTCAAGGCNNCTTCCCCTTCGTGATACTTTGAATCTGACTTATAATCTTCCGGCGACTCTCAGTCTTTATGCTTTTGCCGATCCAAAAAAGGCAGATTTTTCTGTTACAGGCAGCCTGAAACCGGAAGGATTCCCGGAATTTAATGCGGTCACCCTTGATTTTGAAACAATTCTTTTTGGGCTGGATATTCAAAAGGGTGCTGGAATTCTTTTCTTTAATGATATCCGTCTTCTTTTCCATTACAAGCTTGGTTTCAGCTATTCAGAAGTTCATGATGATGATAACTGGCGCATTTTAGACCTTAAAGATTATCTTAAAGACTTGGGTGGCAAGGTGCCGCTTGAACACTTTTTTGGTCTGAAAGTTGCGGCTGGAATTACGCCTAACTATGGTGTTACGGCTAACAGCCGCTTTAAGACGGAAAGTTATTTTGAAACGGGCGTAGCGCTGAAAGAGACAAAAAGCTATGGCTACGGGGCACTAGGATTTAGTATGAACTTTTAAGCGGGGCGTTGCGGGGTGTCCCCGCTGGGTGGGGTAGCGGGCAACGAAGTGCCCGCGTAGGGCGGGGCTCCGCCCTCTTAATTTACCTTAATCTGGTCCAGCACCTCGCCAATTTTTCCGCGGATAACCAGGGTTGCGCGGCTGTCCTGCATGGTGGCGGTTTTGTTTATTAAAACCAGATTTTCGCCGTGGAAGTAGTCAATCAGGCCGGCTGCCGGATAAACGGTAAGGGAAGTTCCGCCGATTATCAACGTGTCGGCATTTTTTATAGCCATAATCGAATTATTGATTGTTTCGTCATCAAGCCCTTCTTCGTAAAGAACAACGTCCGGTTTTATAAGGCCACCGCATCCTTCTTTTGTGCAGTGGGGAAGCTTGTCCGGGGCATTAGCGCTTTCTTCTATTATTTTTTCATCATAAAAGGCATGGCATTTTTCGCAGTAATTTCTGAGGACGCTGCCGTGAAGTTCATAAACTACCTTGCTTCCTGCCAGCTGGTGAAGTCCGTCGATATTCTGGGTAACAACGGCCGTCAGCTTTCCGGCTTTTTCAAGTTCTGCAAGTTTATAGTGGGCGGCATTTGGCTGAACGCCCTTGATTAAAAGTTTTTCCCGGTAAAAACGGTAAAATTCCTTTGTATTTTCATAAAAGAAGGTGCGGCTGATAATTTCTTCCGGCGGATAAGCCCACTTCAAATTGTAAAGTCCGTCGCGGCTTCTGAAGTCCGGGATTCCAGATTCTGTAGACACTCCGGCACCGCCAAAAAATACGATGCTTTTGCTTTTATCGATGATTTTCTGTAAACTGTCTACATCAGCAACTTGTTGTTTTTTGCTTATCATAGCAACCTTCCTAATTTTAGAATTGATTTATTTATCTTTTCTGCAAGCTTGTATTTATAAATTAGACCAATTCTTCCGATAAGTANNCTTTTTTAATGTTAAAAAAAGTTTTAACTGCGGGAATACTGATTTCTTCTCTTTTTGTGCCGGTTTTTGGACAGTTTACGGCACCCAGGGTGGAAAGTATTACTGCAAAAAATCTGAACAGCTGGGACGAGCAGTTCAACCTGGAAAACCGAAAAAACGGTAAGTACAATATTCTCATTCAGGCTAAGGATTTGGGTGGAAATGAATTCACCGAAGGTCCTTACAATATTTTTCTTGATCCTAAATCAGATTTACCTGTTTGCGGCATTACCAATCCTTTCCCTAACATGAGGGTTGTGGGAAACCTTAATATCGTTGGTACCTGTATTGATGATGACGGGGTTTCGCGTGTAAAGCTTATTCTTGATGAAGGAAAGGATTCTGAGCTTACGGTCAATGCTGACGGTAAGGAGTTCTGGTCTTATTATCTGGATACTTTAAATCTGGAAGAAGGACCCCACACAATCAAGGTAATCGGTTACGATATTAATGACATTCCTGTTGAAGGAAATCCTACTGTCGTGACCTGGCAGCTTGACCGAAAGGTTCCGGTAACCACCCTTTCTGATAAGGAAATGGGCATGCTGGTTTCTGGCAAGGTTAATTTCCGGGGCATTGTAACTGATGGAAATGGAATTAAAAAGCTGGAATATTCAACCGATAAGGGCGAACACTTCAGTCAGATAAAGCTTTCAAAATCAAAAAATCTTGCGGCAAGAAGTTTTGACCTTGAAATTGATACAAAAGTCTTTCCTGATGGGCCTGCGATTCTCTGGTTCCGCGCAACAGATTTTACAGGCTCGGTGGGACTTTATTCCTTCCTTTATTTTATTGATAACACAAAGCCTTATGTTCAGATTGTAAGTCCTGTTGAAGGTGATGTTAAAAACGGAAAATTCTCAGCAGCCGGTTTTGCAAAAGACACTGTTGGCGTTACAAGTCTGAGCTGGACTTTTGGTACTTTGGCCGGGGAATTTGAGCTTATTCCTGGTAACCCATACTGGAAACTTGATCTTGATACCAGCGGCATGAAAGATAAAAGCGCAAAGCTGGCCATTAAGGCGGTTGACCGGGCAGGAAACATTGTTGAAGTTTCAAGAAACATTCCTCTTAATCAGGAACTTGATAAGCCTGTGGTTCAGTTGAACGAACCTGTGGTTGACAGGATTTTTGGCAAGGATGACTCTTTTGTGATAAGGGGCATTGCAAGTGATGATGATGCCTTGCAGAGCGTAAAAATTACCCTTGATAACAACGAGCCTTTTATTCAGGAAACCCGCGGGCCTTTTGTTTATTCACCGGAGCTGGCCTACAGCTTTGAAATGACTAAGCACACTGTGACGGTAGTGGGCATTGATGAAAACGGACTTGAAGGAAATCCGGTAACAAGAAGCTTTTATACTGCCGGAACAGAAATTGATTTTTCTGAAATTAAGATCGTGAGCGGAAAAAACAGTCTAGCTTTTAAGGACGGAATGGAAATTCATCCGGAAAGTACTTCTGTTTTTGAACTTATGGCTCGTTCAGCAATTGGAATTAAGTCAGTTCATTCTGAAATCAACTGGGGAAAGCACGGAAGCATAGCAAATGACGATATTCTTTCAAAGCCGAATACCTCATATAAATTCAGCCTTCCAATCGGAATTGATTTTCCAAAAGGCCTTGTAAATTTAAAGCTTCAGATTACGGATATTTCTGACCACGTTTCTGAATATTCAGCTCTTATGTACATTACAAATACCTCTGTCGTAAAAGCTGATGAAATGGAAATCGTTTTTGATGAAACATCTCTTTCTGAAGACGGAACAATAATTAATAATCCGGATTATCCTGTAAGCGCTTACTTACGCGGTGCAAATGCAAAGAAGGTTGAGTTAGTGCCTGCTACGCCATTTGCCACAGCCGAGCTTTTTGGAAATCAGATTCTTCTTGTGCCTGGCGAGGCCAAAGGTTTCTCTGCGGACGTAAAAATCCGAGTTACCACAGACAAGGGTAAAACTGTTGAATCGCAGGTAATCCGCTTTAAGACTGCAAATGAAGTTCCTGAACTTAAGATGTCTATTTCGGGCCAGGGGGCGCCGGAAGGCGGACTTGATTCTGCTGACGCAGAACTTCTCCTGGACGCAAAGGCTGGGCCTGTAAAAATAGAAGGTACTGCTACATGCATCACTGGAATTGCAAAGCTTTACTATCATGTGCTTTCGGCAAATACCGAGTTGAAAGGGGGCGTGGTTTCTGCAATTCACACAGAAGTTAAAGAAGAAATCCCTCTTGAAGCTGACAAAAATGGAAAATTCAGCATTGAAATTGATCCGGCTGAGTTTGGTGACGGTGTTCATG
>LXOW01254004.1_pt1 | contig 11850 bp, 9 predicted proteins | sample 1368591 | NCBI WGS metagenome assembly LXOW01 (sample SAMN04884650, study PRJNA319009) | bovine gut metagenome | isolation source: Cow rumen | host: Bos taurus | place: Italy: Legnaro (PD) | collected 2014-07-09
CCGTTGGAAGTTCCCTGCTGTACCACAAAGGCGCCCACGACAGGCTCTCCGGCACTGTCCTGCACCACACCTTTCAGGGTGAGCTGCTGTGCCATCGCCGTCAAAGCCCATCCGGCTGCGAGGATCAGGGTAGCGATTTTTTTCATACGCATAGGAAAATAGCGTTGGTTATGGTTAATAGTTGTTGGGTGTCATTCGTTGACGGAAGCAAAATTAGCGGTTTTAGCTACTCGTCCAATAGCACACAAAAATTAAGTAGTGGAATTGATATTCTAACTACTTGGTTATAAGGTTAATAGTTATGCGGATTATAGAAATAAAGTAGTGCTATTATAAAGCCTTCCTACTTGATTTCCTTGACTTTCTGCTCAAAAGCATCCCGGTCCAGGGCGCCATTCTTCACGGCCACCTTGTAATTGTAGATAGTGCTGAGGGAATAATGCAGCAAGCGGGCAATCTCCTTGGAGTCGTCAATTCCCAGGCGAATCAAAGCGAAAATGCGGAGCTCCGTGGTGAGCTGTCCCTCCTTTTTCAACACGATGCGCGCCTCGGGACGGAGGAGTGCATTGAACTGCTCCACGAAACCGGGATACAGGTCCAGGAAGGTCTTGTCAAAGATCTGGTAAAAACCGTCCAGGGCATCGTCGGCACGGGAAGACTGGGAAAGCGCATGCAGCAATTCCTCGGAGCGCCCCTGCTTCAGCAGCTTGCGGTAGCGGTTTTCTTCCTGGCGCAGGGTAGCCACATGGGTGGACAGGTCGCCCAGGAAACGGGTGATATAGTTTTCCTTCACCTGCCCGGCTTCCCGGAGCTTGTCGTGGGCCAGGCTGAGCTGACGCCTTTTGCGGGCGGCATAGTTCACGGCCGCGCCCAGCAGCAACACCAGCAAAGCCAGCAGGACCATGACGGCGATGCGCCAGCGGTTGATGATAGCCTGCCGCGCCTCGTAATGGTCTTCAATGGTCATGAAGAACTGCGAAATCTGCCACGGGCGCAGTTTGGCATTGTACAGGATGGCGTCTTCCTGCGCAATGCGAAGGAAATGGAAAGCCCTGTCCACATCCTTATCAATATAGGCCTGGGCAAGCACCGAAAGGGACGCATAGTCCTTAATGGCGTTCACTATATCGCATTGGGCCGACAGGATCAGGTAGCGTTCCTGGTCCTGGGGACGATGTTCGCGCCAGGCGATTTCCGACAAGTTATAGTAACAGATGGCAGCCTCGTGGGACTGGGCGGGCACACGGGAGAGCAGCTGATGTCCCAGGCTGTCGGCCTGGGCATAGCGGCCATCTTCCATGCACTGGTCCTGGTGAAGCCGGAGCGCGAGCATACTTTCTTCCGGCACCAGGGCCATCAGGCGCCTCCGGTAGAACGCAGGCTCGGGAATGCCAATGCGTTCCACCATGCCGGAATTGCCGGAAACGTCGCGGGAGAACTCGTAAACAGCGGTGTAATACTCGATTTTTAATTCTTCACTCAGACGGGACGTGTCCGTCTGCAGGAAAAGCCGGTCATAGGCCTCCATGTAATTCCCGGCTTTGGTGTAGAGATATCCCAGGCGGATGCCGGCCTGTTGGGCACAGACGGGCCTGTCCATGGCCAGAGAGAGGGAAATAGCCTGCTTCAGATAGTGTTGCGTGGAATCGAAGCGGTAGGAAAAGAATTCGTCGGCCAGCGCCATGCAGGCGTGGAAACGCTCCAGGTCGGTAGAGGCGCTGTGAAGGCGTTGCCGCCCGGTTTCCAGCCGGTCTTCCTTCTGGCGGACATAGCTGTCGCGCTGTTTCAGATACATATCCAGCATCTCCAGCTGCGACCTTTCCGACTCGGCCGCAGAGCCCGCCGCCAGGAAAGCGGTCGTCAGCGTAATCAGTATAAGGAACAGCCGTTTCAATGGATGGCCTGTATGATTTCTTCTTCCCGGCCTTCCGGGATAACAGGTGAGAGGAAGGAGAGCATCTGGAGGGCGCGGGCCTCCGATTCCGGAACACCCCGGGAGCGCATGTAGAAGAGTTCGTCCTCATTGAGCCGGCCCACGGTGGCGCCATGGGAGCATTTCACGTCGTCGGCATAGATTTCCAGCTGGGGCTTGGTCTGGACCGTGGCCTCTTCGGTGAGGACGATGTTGTGGTTTTCCTGGAAGGCTTCCGTCTGCTGGGCGTCCGGGGCCACCACGATGATGCCGTCGAACGTGACGCGGGCGCTGCCGCCGGCGATGCCCTTGAACAGCTGTGTGCTCCTGCAGCCCGGCGCACGGTGGTGCATCACGATGCGGAAGTGCACCTGCTCCTCACCCTTGCAAAGGTAGAGTCCCTTCAGGCGGGCTTCCGCGCCGGGTCCCATCAGGTCCACGCTCACGTCTATGTCACGGCTCTCCCCGGGAAGCACCACGAACTGCAGCTCCAGCAACTCGCCGGCCTGCACCTGATACTGCCCTTCCGGAGGGGCTATGTATTTCCCATGACCCATCTCAGAACTGTTCAAAGCCCTTGGTTTCGATGGCCGACAGGATCTCGGCGCCGCCGGTGGCCACGATGCGGCCGGCCTTGAGGACATGCACCACGTCGGGCTGCACATATTCCAGCAGTTTCTGGTAGTGCGTGATGATGATGGCCGATTTCTCCGGCCCCCGGAGGGCATTCACCCCCTCCCCCACCGTGCGCAGGGCGTCCACATCCAGGCCGCTGTCGGTCTCGTCCAGGATGGAGAGGTCCGGATCCAGCAGGGCCATCTGGAAAATCTCGTTGCGTTTCTTTTCACCGCCGGAGAAACCCACGTTCACCTCGCGCTTGGCAAAATCCGGCGCCATGCCCACGAAAGCCATCTTCTGCTTCATGAGCTTGAGGAACTCGCCGGTTTTCAGTTCTTCCTCGCCGGCGGCCTTCCGCCTGGCATTCACCGCCGCTTTCATAAAGGCCGTGATGGTGACGCCCGGGATCTCTATGGGATACTGGAAACTGAGGAACAGGCCCGCCCAGGCGCGCTCCTCGGGGCTCATGGCCAGCAGGTCGCGCCCCTTGAACAGGACGCTGCCTTCCGTCACTTCATAGCCGGGCCGGCCGGTGAGCACGGCTCCCAGGGTGCTCTTTCCCGCCCCGTTGGGGCCCATCACGGCATGGATCTCCCCGGGGCCGATTCTCAGATCAATCCCCTTCAGGATTTCCTTTCCCTCTACCGAGGCATGCAAATTCTTTATCTCTAACATCCTTAGGCTTGTTTTTTATATAACTTATACCAGGACCAGAGCGACCACAGGCCGTTAACCAGGTACAGGGCGCACACGATGGGCATGAACACATTGCCCACGCTCAGGTGCAGGATAATCTGGGTGACGTTCACCAGCAGCCACACAATCCAGCACTCCCACTTCTTGAGGCTGCTGAGCAACTGGGCCAGCAGGATGAGGGCCGTCACGAGGCAGTCCAGGTAGGGATGGGGGTCGGCCGGGAAAAGCTTGTCCAGCGTCCAGCCCCAGAGGCCCGCCACCAGCAGGGTGCCGGACACGCAAATAACGGCCGCTGCCGGACTTAACAGGCTAACCTTAAGTTTTTTACTATCCGCTGAGCTTTGCTCGCCCGCCTTGGGATGCGTCCAGCGGTAATGGCCCAGGATATTGATGGCCAGGGACACGGGCTGCAGCAGCAGGCTGGCATAGAGGTTCCGGTTCCAGAACAGGAAGAACAGCGCCACCGTGTAAAGGTAGCCCACCCAGAAGTTGTACTTGGAGTTGCGGCCCGCGAGGAACACGCAGGTGAGGCCCAACAGACTGGAAATGAGGTCTATGAGCAGGACCGGTCTCCCGGCCAATTCGAATATGACGGTATCAAGCATAATGATTAACCTACAGAGCCTTCAAGGGATACTTGCAGCAGTTTCTGGGCCTCCACGGCGAATTCCATGGGAAGGCGGGAGAGTACTTCCCGGGCATAGCCGTTCACGATAAGGCCCACGGCTTCCTCCGGGCCTATGCCCCGCTGGTTGCAGTAGAAGAGCTGGTCCTCGGAGATCTTGGAAGTGGTGGCCTCATGCTCCACCGTAGCGGTGAGATTCTGGCTGTGGATATGGGGGAAGGTATGTGCCCCGCAGCGGGAGCCGATAAGGAGGCTGTCGCACTGGGAGTAGTTGCGGGCGTTCTGGGCGCCCCGTCCCATGCGCACCAGGCCGCGGTAGCTGTTCTGGCTTTCCCCGGCCGATATACCCTTGGACACGATGCGGCTCTTGGTGCCGCGGCCCAGGTGGATCATCTTGGTGCCGGTATCGGCCTGCTGGCGGTTGTTGGTGACGGCCACGGAATAGAACTCCGACGAGGAGTAGTCGCCTTTCAGGATGGTGGAAGGGTATTTCCAGGTGATAGCCGATCCCGTTTCCACCTGCGTCCAGCTGAGATGCGAGCCGCTGCCCTTGCAGATGCCGCGCTTGGTGACCAGGTTCAGGATGCCGCCCCGGCCCTGGGCGTCGCCGGGGTACCAGTTCTGCACGGTGGAATACTTCACGTCGGCGTCCTTCTCCACAATGATTTCCACCACGGCGGCGTGGAGCTGCTGCTCATCGCGCATGGGGGCCGTACAGCCCTCCATGTAGGAGACATACGCGCCTTCGTCGGCCACGATGAGCGTGCGTTCGAACTGGCCCGTTCCGCGGGCGTTGATGCGGAAATAGCTGCTCAGCTCCATGGGGCAGCGCACGCCCTTGGGAATGTAGCAGAAGGAGCCGTCGGAGAAGACGGCCGAATTGAGGGCGGCGAAGTAATTGTCGGACGGCGGCACCACGGAGGCCAGGTACTTGCGCACCAGGTCCGGGTGCTCTTTCACGGCCTCCGAGAAGGAGCAGAAGATGATGCCCTTCTCCTTCAGGGTTTTCTGGAAGGTAGTGGTGACGGAAACCGAGTCAAAGACGGCGTCCACGGCCACCACGCCGGCCAGCACCTCGCGCTCGTGGAGGGGAATGCCCAGTTTGTCAAAGGTCTCGGCCAGCTTGGGATCGATCTCCTTGGGACGGTCCTTGTCTTTCTTGGGGGCGGCGAAGTAGATGATATCCTGATAGTCGATCTCCGGCATGTCCAGATGGGCCCAGTCCGGCTGCGGCATGGCCTGCCACTTGCGGAACGCGTCCAGCCGGAAGTCCAGCAGCCACTGCGGCTCCTCCTTCCTCTCCGATATCATCCGGATAATGTCTTCATTCAGGCCCTTGGGGATGAACTCCTGCTCTACATCCGTCACAAAGCCCTCCTTGTACTCCCCGGAGGTGAATTCCTGTATGATATGCTGGTCTTCGGCCATAAGAATGCAAAGGTAGCAAAAAACGCGGATTATTCGTTGCCTGTGCCGTATAAGCGATAATCAATGTACTGCTCCGGTCCCTGGATGGCCGGCCCGTCCTGGCGGTTGCCCACCGTGACAAAGCCCAGGCCGCCGTCCACATTGCACGGCAGCGAGGTGGGCTCCACCAGCACCTGGGCCTCATAACCGAAGTTCTCCAGGTTGTTGATGGCGCACATGTAGTGGTATCCCTCCAGGGTGAGCGTCTCCAGCCAGGGGACGTACTGCGAAGTAATGGTGGCGTACTGGGGGTTGAAACCGTCTTCCCAGGAGTAATAGAAGGGATACAGCTGGCTCACGGGCAGGGAAAGCCGGACGGTGCCGGTCTGGTCGCGGAACATATCGTCGGTGAAGGCGAGGTAGGTGGGCTCCAGGTCGAAGATGGATATGCTCACGACACCGCCGCCCAGGATGGGATCGCTGGCGCCGGAGACGGGGAGCTCATACGAGGAGGGAACATCCTTCGTCCTTCCTTCGGCGTCCACCATGTGGACGACGAAATCGGCCCGGACGCCAATCCGGTAAAAGCTGGCGCCCGGAAGGTCCTGGAAGCTGACCTTGAACTGGAACAGCTCCTCCGCGGAATCGAAGTTCTGCTGCATGAACCGGAGCGTATCCACCTTCGAGATGAGGGCGGGCTGCGTCACTACGGATTCGGCCCGGGCTTCCCGCGTGTCCCTTTTTGCACACACTTTCACAGGGCTGCCGGCAGAGAGCGGGCTTTCAAAGGCGTAGACGCCCGCATAGTATTCCTGCTGCTCCTCCGGCAGCAATTCGGCCTTCACCAGTTTTCCGTCCACCTCCACGGTCACTTCGGCATCCCGTACGGCTCGGATGATTACGCGCGAAGTCTCGCTCACATACACCCGGTGCTCCCGGTCTTTCGCATTGAACTGGGCGTTCAGCACCAGCTGCGGCTCGTTATCGCCAAGATCTACCGGAATGGTATTCTCACAGGCGGTGGCGGTAAGGATAAAGCCAATCAAAAACAGTATCTTCTTCTTACTCATGGCGCCTTAGAACTGATAGGTGACACTGGTGGACGGCATGATGGGCAGGATGGTATACTTGCGAAGGTCGGGCTTGGTGTAATAAGAGCCGTCCTCGGCCTTCTGCGACGTATAGTCCACGAACACCAGGTTGGGATTCATGTTGTTGTAGAGATTGTACACGCTCAAATTGAAGACCCAGTGGCTGCCGGCCTTGAAATTCACGCCCACGTTGAGCCGGTGGCTGGGCGGGAGACGGTAGTTGTTGCGGTCCTCCACATAGTCGGCGGGCCTCACGCGGCCTTCCGGGAGGAGCACCATGGTGCGCTGCAGCGGAATGGTGGTGGCGCCGCCGCTGGCGAAGCTCCAGGCGGCATTCAGCTCCACGTGCCGGCCCCACTCGTAGGTGAGGTTGATGTTGAAGTTGTGCCGGCGGTCGTATTTGTACGGGAAAGGCCGGCCCAGGTTGATGGAGCCGTCGGGGAACACCCGGTCCGACTTGGCCAGCGTGTAGGCCACCCAGCCGGTGAGTTTCCCCTTGGTCTTCTGGGCCAGGAATTCCAGGCCCATGGCACGTCCCTGGCCCATTTCCACCTTGTCTTCCCAGCCCATGCTGTTGCCCAGGACAATGGTGCCGTCCTTGTACTCCAGCAGGTTGTCAATATGCTTCCAGTATCCCTCTATGGAGAATTCCCAGCCCGGCAGACCGTCGTAATAGACACCGGCCGACAGCTGGTCGGAGGTTACCGGCTTGATGTTCTTGGTGATGGGGACCCACAGGTCCATGGGGAGGGAGACGGAGAACGAGCTGAGCAGGTGCACATACTGGGCCATCCGCGCATATCCCGCCTTGAAAGTGAGTCCGTTATCCAGGCTGTATTTGGCCGACAGACGCGGCTGGAGCTGGAAATAGGGCTTCCCGTCCGTAAGGAACAGCGAAGCATAGAGGCCCGGATTCACCGTGAGGTGCGTACCCAGGGAGAAATCGTCCTCTGCATACAGGGCCATGTCGTGGCCCATATAGGACTCGTAGGGGCTCCGGTAATGGAGTCCGTCCCCGCCCGTGGCGGCATCGATGCTGTCGCTCATGACGGCCGTCAGGGTTTCCGGCACAAAGGTATGATAGGTGTATTCCGCGCCGAACTTGATAAGGTGGTCGGGGGTGGGGACATAGTCGAAGTCCAGCTTGGCGCTCCAGTCCCGGATGCCGGATTTGTAATCCACGTCATACTTGACCGTTTCGTTGTCCTCTTCCTGCCGCAGGCCCATGTGCATGAGCATCCTGTACTGGTTGAAGGACACCGTGGTATTGGAGAAGAGCTGGCTGGAGAAAATGTGGTTCCAGCGCAGCGAGGCCACGTTGTTGCCCCAGCCGATGCCTATGTCGGTGCGGACGAAATAGGGCGAAGGGGCCGGCACGGCTTCGTCATCGTAATAGGTGGTCTCGCCGTTCTCCTCGAACTGGATGCCCATGTTGTCCTTGCCGCTGTAACCGCCCAGGAAGAAGCGGTCCTTGTCGGACAGGCGCCAGGTGAGCTTGCCGGACAGGTCGTAGAAGAAGTAATTGGCATACCGGCCTTTTCCCATGGCAGCCCGGATGATGGGGTCGTACAAGAGGGTGTGCAGGCCGCGGCCGCTGAGCGAGTAGCTGAGCTGGTCCTTGATGATGGGTCCCTCCAGATGGAATTTTTCCGTGAGGGCGCCCACGCCGATGCTGCCGTGGGTCTCCTTCATGTTGCCGTCGTTGGTGCGGATGTCCACGATGGACGACACGCGGCCGCCGTAGCGGGCCGGGAAGGAGCCCTTGTACAGGGTGACCTTCTTCACGGCCTCCGTCTGGAAGACGGACAGGATGCCCAGCATGTGGTCCACGTTGTAGATGGGGACGCCGTCCAGCAGGATGAGGTTCTCGTCCGGACCGCCGCCGCGGACGTAAAGGCCTGTGAATCCTTCGTTTCCGCCCTGCACGCCCGGCATCAGCTGGATGGCCTTCAGGACATCGGCCTCGCCGAAGAGGACCGGCGTGTTCTGGATCTGGGCCAGGGGGACGTCCAGGGCGCCCAGGTAGGTGGACTGGATGCCGGCGTCGCGCTGGGCCACCACCACCGCCTCTTCCAGGGCCGTGGGCTCCAGGACCACGTTCACGGAAGTGTCCCGCTGCAGGTCCAGTTCCAGCGTCACGCTGCCATAGCCCACGAAGGAATACTGCAGCCGGGTCTTGCCCTTCGGGAGGGTAAGGGTGTAATAGCCGTACACGTTGGTGACGGCGCCTGTGGGGGTCTTGGAACCGTCGGCCACCAGCACGCCCGCGCCCAGGAGGGTTTCCCCGTTCACGGCGTCCGTGATATAACCGCTCACGGTGGCGCCCCGCCGCTGGGCCGCAGCAGAAAAGGCCGTCAGCAAAAGGACGGCCGCCAAAATCAGCAATCTTCTCATTGTTCGTCTATTACGCTCATATTCACAGCGTCGGCCACGAGGTGGGTCTGCATCCGCCGGCGGGCCTGTTTGATGAGCCAGCAGCAGAAGAGGATGATCATGATGGAAACGATCCCGCTGATCTCCGGCGTCACGTCGGCCATCATGGCCACCGTATCATACACGCCGTGGGCCAGGACCGGATACAGCCACATCTTGAGGCCGGCGCCGGGGGCACGGTAGCGGTCGAAGTGATACAGCGAGTAGTAATAGCCCATGATCACGGCAAAGCCGAAGTGACCGGGGATGGCCGTGAGGGACCGGCCGATACCCACGGTGACCCAGTTGGTCCCGGCGCCGAACAGGTACTCGATATTCTCGAAGGCGGCGAAGCCCAGCCCCACGGCCACGGCGTACACGATGCCGTCCATGCGCTCGTCAAAATCCCTGCATTTTCTCAGAAAGAGCCACAGCAGCAGGAGTTTGGCCGATTCTTCCGGAATGGCCGCCCCGAAAAAGGCCGTGCGCACCGCATCCCAAAAGGAGTGGATTCCTTCCGGGAAAAGGCCCAGGTTCATGAAGGGGACCGAGACCAGGAAGGAGGCAAACACCGAAAGCCAGCCGTAGAAGAAAGCCTTGATGACGCTGCCCACGGGCTCCCGCTGCAGTTTGTCCTGCTGGTAGGTATAATACAGGAGGATGGCCACCGGAAGAAGGGCCAGGAACAGGACACGGATCATAAGGCAGGCTGTTGGCGGGTTTGCAGATCGGCCAAGACAATAGCGGCCATGGCCTCCACGATGACAGGGGTGCGCAGGGCGAAGCAGACGTCATGGCGGCCGGGAACGCCGGCCTTGGCAATGCTGGCGGTGGGTTTGAAGGCCACGCGGAACGCCAGGGGGTTGCCGTTGGTGATGCCGCCGTTCACGCCGCCGGCGTGGTTGGTGAGGGGTTCGGTCCGGCCCGGCGCAAACGCGTCGTTGTGCTCCGAGCCCTTCATGGCGGCGGCGGCGAATCCGTCGCCGAACTCCACGCCCCGCACGCCCGGAATGGCGAAAAGGGCATGGGAGAGGCAGGATTCCACGCTGTCCCAGAAGGGTTCGCCCAGGCCGGCGGGAACGCCGTCCACCTCACAGGCCACCACGGCGCCCAGGGAATCCCCTTCCGCTGCGGCGGCGGCCAGTACCTCCGGCCAGCCTTCCTTGACCCCGCCCAGTTCCACGATATGGGCTTCGTAGTGATACGGGGCCATTTTCTTGGCAATCACGCCGGCGGCCACGATGCCCAGGGTGATGCGTCCGCTGAAGTGCCCGCCGCCGCGGGGGTCGTTGAAGCCGGCATATTTGATACAGGCCGTTCTGTCGGCGTGGCCGGGACGGGGATGTTCCCGGAAGCCGTCGTAGTCTGCGCTGCGGGTGTTCTGGTTCTGGAACAGGATGGTGAGCGGCGCCCCGGTAGTATGGCCTTCATGCACGCCGGAGACGATTTCCGGAACGTCGGCCTCTATGCGCGGGGTGGTGCCGGGCGCGCCGGCCTTGCGGCGGGACAGGTCCTGCAGGAAATCTTCTTCGCTCAGGGGGATGCCGGGCCGCACGCCGTCCACGGTGACACCGATACGCACACCGTGCGACTCGCCGAAAATACTCACTCTGAAGTGGTTGCCGAAAGTATTCATAGGGTATCGAACAAATCGTTGAACTGCGGGAAGGACTTGGCCACGCAGGAAGTATCGTCAATGACCACGGGCTCCGAGGCCGCCAGGGCGGCGATTTTCAGGGCCATCACCATGCGGTGGTCGCCATGGGAGGTAAAGGCACCGCCTTTGAGCAGCTGACCCGTAAGGATGCGCTGCGTAAGGCCCATGCCCGTAATGGTCATCTCGTCTTCCTCTATGGCCACGGGAACGCCCATGCGGGTGAGCATGTCCGCGATAGCGGCCGCCCGGTCGGTCTCTTTGTGGCGCAGGCGCTCCACGCCCTGCAGGCGGCTGTCTCCCGGACAGAAGGCGGCCAGCACGGCCACCACGGGGAAGAGGTCCGGGCAGTTGTTAAGGTCGGCCTGGAAAGCGTTCAGGGGGGCGCGTTTCACGTGGATGGGGCCGGTGGACGGGGTGTCGCCCTCCAGCTGGGAAAGGCTGGCGCCGGCTTCCATGAGGATATCCATGATGGAGATGTCGGCCTGCAGCGACTGCGTGTCCAGGCCTTCCACCTCCACGTCGCCGAACACCGCGCCGGCCACCAGCAGCGGGGCCGCGCCCGACCAGTCGCCTTCAATGGCGAAATCGGCCGCCTGATAGCGCTGGGGGCCTTTTGTCCAGAAATTGATGGCGCTGCAACGGGACCAGTCCTGGGTTTCCAGGAAGTCCTCGTCGCCTTCCATCTCAGAGCCCACGCGGATGCCGAACTTGCGCAGCACGTCCAGCGTGATGAAAAGGTAGGGGATGCTGCGGGGGTCCTGGACGCTGAGGGTGGATTTCCCTTCGGCGAGCGGCAGGGCTGATAGCAGGCCGCTCAGCAGCTGGGAGCCGCTTTTGCCGGAGACATCGGCCCGGCCGGGGATGAGCGGACCGGCCACTTCGAGGGGCAGGCGGCAGTCTTCCTTGCGCGGGGCGGGGCCTTCCGGATAGAGGCGCACGCCGAAGGCCGCCATGATGTCATGGGCGCCCGTGAGGGGACGGCCCAGCAGCGTCTTCTCCCCCGTCACACGCACGCGGCCGGGGCAGAGCACGCTCAGAAGCGGAATCATGAGCCGGGTGAGCAGACCGGATTCGCCGGTATGGATCTCCTTCACGGCCAGGCTGCCGGCGCTGGCGCCGATACCCGTGATGGTGAGCAGGCTGCCCTCCACCTGTACCCCGGCGCCCAGGGCACGGGCCACGGCAAGGGCCGATTCGCTGTCGCCGCAGGGGGAATAGCCGGAGAGGCGGGAGGTGCCTTCGGAGAGGGCGGCGCAGATGATGGCGCGCTGGGCAAAGCTCTTGGAGGCGGGCATGGGCAGCGCCTGCGCCTGCACGAAACGGAAATCGCCGTACACGGCTTCCCGCATGGCCCTGGTGGTCCACTGGCCGGGGGCCGTGGCTTCCTGCTCCGTAAGGCAGGCATAGGTATAGGGGGCGCCCAGCTTCAGCG
>LXOW01110176.1_pt1 | contig 11849 bp, 9 predicted proteins | sample 1368591 | NCBI WGS metagenome assembly LXOW01 (sample SAMN04884650, study PRJNA319009) | bovine gut metagenome | isolation source: Cow rumen | host: Bos taurus | place: Italy: Legnaro (PD) | collected 2014-07-09
GGAGAGGGGAGGCTGCTCGTCGGGCCATCCCACGGTGAGGGTGGCTACGGGCATGACCAGTCGGGGCAGCTGGAGGATATCGATAATCTGCTGGGGCATATAGACGGTGGTGCCCAGATAGCAGTAGCCCAGCCCCTCTTCGTCCATGAGGTTGCAGAGCGTCTGGGTGTAGAGCAGGGCGTCGGTGGCCGCATTGATGAACGACAGGAAATTGTCGTAGCCCGGCTCCGCCTGTCGGCAGCGGGCCCAAGTGCTGGTGCGGTTGAAGTCGGCACATACGGTGAGCACGACGGGTGCCTGTGTCACCATCGGCTGGTTGAAGTGTGCGGGTGCCAGCTGCTGCTTGATCTCCTTGGAACGTGTGACGACGACGCTGTAGAGCTGCAGGTTGCCCATGGTCTGTGTACGGCTTGCCTCGCTGAGGAGCCTGTTCAGCAGTTCGTCACTGACTTCTTTCCCACTGTAATGGCGTATGGTTCGCCTTGTTGCTAAGTTTTTCATGCGTGCAAAGGTAAACATTCTTGTCCAAACCGGAAAACTTTTTTGGATTTTTAATATAGGAAGTTGTCCAAAATAGAAAACTTATCATTAACTTTGCAGCCAATTAAAACAGACTTGAAGTATATGGAATCGAGTAAGACATACACGTATGACGAGGCTTTCGAAGCCTCTTTAGCTTATTTCGGCGGCGACGAGCTGGCCGCCAGGGTGTGGGTGAACAAGTATGCCATGAAGGACTCTTTTGGCAACATCTATGAGAAGTCGCCCGAACAGATGCACTGGCGCATTGCCAACGAGATAGCCCGAATAGAGAAGAAGTACAAGAACCCGATGACCGCACAGGAGATTTTCGACCTGCTGGACCACTTCCGCTACATCGTGCCTGCGGGCAGTCCGATGACGGGTATCGGCAACGACCACCAGATAGCCTCGCTGTCCAACTGCTTCGTAATAGGACTGGACGGCAATGCCGACTCGTACGGCGCCGTGATGCGCATTGACGAGGAGCAGGTGCAGCTCATGAAGCGCCGCGGCGGTGTGGGTCACGACCTGAGCCATATCCGTCCGAAGGGCTCGCCGGTGAACAACTCGGCGCTGACCTCTACCGGTCTGGTGCCCTTCATGGAGCGATATAGTAATAGTACGCGCGAGGTGGCACAGGACGGTCGTCGTGGCGCGCTGATGCTGAGTGTGAGCATCAAGCATCCCGACTCGGAGGCTTTCATCGATGCCAAGATGACCGAAGGCAAGGTGACGGGTGCCAACGTGAGCGTGAAGATAGACGACGAGTTCATGCGGGCGGCCACTGAGGACAAGCCCTACGTACAGCAGTTCCCCATTACGGGCGACAACCCCGACGTGAGGAAGGAAATCAGTGCAAAGGCACTCTGGGAGAAGATCGTACACAACGCATGGAAGAGCGCCGAGCCCGGTGTGCTCTTCTGGGACACCATCCTCAGGGAGAGCATCCCTGACTGTTATGCCGACCTCGGTTTCCGTACCGTATCGACAAATCCTTGTGGTGAGATTCCCCTGTGTCCCTACGACTCCTGCCGACTGCTGAGCATCAACCTCTACTCGTATGTCAGGAACGCCTTCACCAAGAAAGCATATTTCGACTACGAGCTGTTCAAGAAGCACGTACAGATGGCCCAGCGACTGATGGACGACATCGTGGACCTGGAGCTGGAGAAGATAGACCTCATCATGGAGAAGATAGAGAGCGACCCGCAGTCCATGGAGGTGAAGGGCGCCGAGATGCACCTGTGGGAGAAAATCAAGGCCAAGAGCTCGAAAGGCCGTCGTACCGGCGTGGGCATCACTGCCGAGGGCGACATGATAGCTGCCATGGGACTGCGCTACGGCACCCAGGAGGCTACCGACTTCAGCGTGGAGGTGCACAAGACGCTGGCGCTGAACGCTTACCGATCCAGCGTGGAGATGGCCAAGGAGCGCGGCGCCTTCGAGATATACGATGCCAAGCGCGAGGAGAACAACCCCTTCATCCGGCGCATCAAGGACGCAGACCCCGCACTCTATGCCGACATGGTGAAGAGCGGACGCAGAAACATTGCCTGTCTGACCATTGCTCCGACTGGAACCACGTCGCTCATGACACAGACCACCAGTGGCATCGAACCCGTCTTCCTGCCCGTCTATACCCGTCGCCGCAAGGTGAACCCCAACGACACCGACGTACATGTGGACTATGTGGACGAGGTGGGCGACTCGTTCGAGGAATACCTTGTCTATCACCCCAAGTTCATGGAGTGGATGAAGGTCAACGGCATGGACACCACGAAACGGTATTCGCAGGAAGAGGTGGACGAGCTGGTGGCTCAGTCGCCCTACTACAAGGCTACGGCCAACGACGTGGACTGGCTGATGAAGGTGCGCATGCAGGGTGCCATCCAGAAGTGGGTGGACCACTCTATCAGCGTGACGGTGAACCTGCCCAGCGACGTGGACGAGGCACTGGTCAACCGTCTCTACGTCGAAGCATGGCGCTCAGGTTGCAAGGGCTGTACCATCTACCGCGACGGAAGTCGTTCGGGCGTGATGATCAGCGTGTCGAAGAAAGACAAGAAGGAGGGCAAGGATGAAGACACCACCAAGGACAACAATATGGAGGCACAGGTGGAGGCTCCCTGCAAGCACCCCGAAGTAACGGAGGTCCGTCCGAAAGAACTGGAGTGCGACGTGGTACGATTCCAGAACAACAAGGACAAGTGGGTGGCCTTCGTAGGACTGTTGGACGGCTATCCCTACGAGATATTCACCGGTCTGCAAGATGACGAGGAAGGCATCCTGCTGCCCAAGTCGGTGACCAAGGGTAAGATTATCAAGCAGATGAACGATGACGGCACCAAGCGCTACGACTTCCAGTTTGAGAACAAACGCGGATACAAGACCACCGTGGAAGGACTCTCCGAAAAGTTCAACCCCGAATACTGGAACTATGCCAAGCTGATCAGCGGCGTGCTGCGCTACAGAATGCCTATCGACCACGTCATCAAGCTCGTGTCGTCGCTGCAACTGAAGTCGGAGAGCATCAACACCTGGAAAGTGGGTGTGGAGCGTGCCCTGAAGAAATACATCGTGGACGGTACCGAAGCCAAGGGACAGAAGTGCCCCAACTGCGGCTCCGAGAGCCTGGTATATCAGGAAGGCTGTCTGATTTGTAAGAACTGCGGCTCGTCAAGATGCGGATAATTAGGTGGCGCATACGCTGGCGCTACGCTAATTGATAATTGAAAATTGAAAGTTGAGAATTGAAAATTCATATATTGTATTGAGGGAAGTTCGCTTCCACGCCTTCCACGGAGTCATGCCCCAGGAACGGAAGGTGGGGGCGGAGTTCGCCGTGTCCCTGCGCGTGGGGCTTGACCTGAGCCGCGCCGTAGAGAGCGACAATGTCGAGGATACGCTGAACTATGCCACGCTCTACGAAGTGGTGAAAAAGGAGATGATCATCCCCTCACGGCTGCTGGAACACGTGGCCGGACGCATCGGGAAAGCGGTGTTCAGTCACTTCCCACAGGTGGAGAGCGCAGATGTCGTGATAACCAAACAGAACCCGCCCATGGGGGCTGATTGTAACGGAGCTAGCGTGGAATTACACTTAATAAATGATAAAACTAGTTCGTAAGTGCTTGGTTTTTAATAGAAAATGACTACTTTTGCAACCGCAATGACAAAGAGACTATTAGTTCTTTTATGGATAACATGTACGTTTGTGGCTGTAACGACCGCTGCAAGCAAGAAGTTTACGCTGGTAATTGACGCAGGTCACGGAGGTACAGATGCTGGTGCCGTAGGAGCCATCACGAAAGAGAAACATATCAACTTGAACGTGGCGCTGGCCTTCGGCAGACTGGTAGAGCGCAACTGTCCTGACGTGCGGGTCATCTATACCCGTAAGACCGATGTGTTCGTGCCCTTGCACACCCGTGCCGACATTGCCAACCGCAACAAGGCCGACCTCTTCATCTCCATCCATACCAACGCACTGCCCAAGGGGCGCATCTCGCGAGGCATGGAGACCTATACGCTGGGTATGCACCGTGCTGCAGACAACCTGGACGTGGCCAAGCGAGAGAACTCCGTCATCCTGATAGAGACCGACTATAAGGAGCGCTACCAGGGCTTCGACCCCCGTTCGGCAGAGAGCTATATCATGTTCGAGTTCATGCAGGACCGTAACATGGCGCAGAGCGTGGACCTGGCCAAATACGTGCAGCGCCGCACCTGTGTATCGGCAGGACGTCAGAACAAAGGTGTCAAGCAGGCTGGCTTCCTGGTGCTCCGTGAGACCTCCATGCCCAGCTGCCTGATAGAGTTGGGCTTTATCTCCACCCCTGACGAGGAACAGTTCCTCCATTCTGCCAGTGGCGTGGAGCAATTGGGACGTGGCATCTACCAGGCTTTTGTGGATTACCGTAACCAGTACGACAAGAATATCAGTGTGCCCTTTAAGGCAGAGACCCGTCAGGAGGTGAGCATCCCCGCCGTGGTACCTCAAGAGGAACCAAAGGTAGAGCCCAAGCAGGTAGCAAAGCCGGTGGCAAAGCCGGAACCAGTACCCGTACCAGTTCCTAAGGAGGAACCTAAAGTAGAGCCTGTACCAGAACCCCAGGTGGCTGTCCCGGTAGAGCAGAAACCACGGGTAAATGCCCCAGCAGAGCAACAGCCTCAAGTGGCTGTGCAGACTCNNGTTGCAGATACTGGCCAGCAGTTCCCGTCTGAAAGCCAGCGATGCTAGGCTGAAAGGTCACTCGGACGCTGCCTGCTACGAGGAGGGCGGACTGTTTAAATATACGGTAGGAGCCTCGGAAAATTACAACGAGATTAACCAGCTTCGCAAGACCTTGCAAGGGGAGTTCCCACAAGCATTCATCATTGCCTTCAAGAACGGTCAGAAGATGAATGTGAACGAGGCCATCAGAGAATTTAAGAATAACAAACAAAAAAGATAAAGCGCATGAAATTCTTTACAAAGGAAGTGAAGATTGCACTGACAGCCATCGTTGGTATCGTGGTGCTGTTTTATGGGTTACAATTCCTGAAAGGACTCCACGTCTTTTCAAGCAATAGCGTTTATTATGTGGCATTTGACGACGTCAGCGGCTTGTCGCCCTCTTCGCCAGTCTATGCTAATGGCTACAGGGTTGGCGTGGTCAAGACACTGAACTACGACTACAATCCCCAAAGCAAGATTGTGGCCGAGCTGGACCTGAATAAGGATATGCGGGTGCCTCGCGGTTCTCGTGCCGAACTGGCCAGCGACTTGCTGGGTAACATCAAGATCAACCTCGTGCTCTCCGAAGACCCTATCCACATGCTGGGTTGGGGGGATACGATTCCTGGTGAGATGGAGATGGGTATGATGACAAAGGTGTCCAAGATGTTGCCTGCCGTTGAGCGCATGCTGCCAAAACTCGATTCTATCATGGCCAGCCTGAACATGCTGTTGGCTGACCCTGCCCTGCGCAACACGCTCCATAACGTCGAGGGTATGACGTATAACCTCAATGCCACCAGTGCAGAACTGAAGACCCTCTCGGCTTCGCTGAACAGAGATGTGCCTGGCATGATGCAGAAAACCAACGCCGTGCTGGACAACACACAGCAGTTGACGGGTAACCTGGCTGCCATTGATGTGGCTGGGATGACGGCAAAGGNNTCTGCTGACTCGCTGCTCATTGACTTGAAGGCGCATCCAAAACGTTACGTTCACTTCTCACTTTTTGGAAGAAAAGATAAATAAAATTTCGCCTAATTTTTAATTTGTCTAAATAAGAAACTACTGATGAAGATGTTTGAACAGATATGTTTCAACTGCTTGATATAATTAAGTTTCAGCGTAACAAGAAAAATGTTTGCACACGGCTCGGGTCGTGTGCTGACTTTTTCTAAGAAGTTGAAAATCAGGGAAATTAAATTCCGCAAGAAGAAAATTGCTATCTTTACTTTTTAAATGGCTTAAAAGCCGAAAAATAAGAAGGTTACGGCCATTTGCATAAAAAGTGACAAAAAATACCGATTTGTAAGATTGAAAAAAAAGTGCGAACTTTGCAATCGAAAACAATAAACGAAGACCAAAATTTGTCTTTATAATAAAAATAAATAAGGTAACGCCGCATGGTAAAAGATCCAAAGGCGCTTTGGGACAACTGCCTTCATCTGATTAAGGAGAACGTCACGGAGCAGCAATACAGAACCTGGTTCGAGCCCATCGTCTTCGACAGCTACGAGGAAGACTCTCGAACTTTGCTTGTACAAGTACCGAGTATGTACGTGTACGAGTACTTGGAGGAATACTATGTGGGTTTGCTGAGCAAGGTCATTATCCGCTGCTTCGGACAGGGTGCCAGGCTCACTTATCGTATCGTTACCGACAAGGCTCACGATCTTACGCAGGTGGTGGAGGCTGAGGAACCAGTGAATATCGAGCCTGCTCCCGCTACCAATCGTGCCAACAAGGCACCCACAGTGCTGGATGCTGCCCTTCCGCAGAACCTGAATCCTCAGTTGGACATCCATAAGACCTTCCAGAACTTTATAGAAGGTGACAGCAATAAGTTGCCTCGTACGGTCGGTCTGTCTATCGCCGAGCATCCTGGTAAGTCGACTTTCAATCCCTTCTTTGTGTTCGGTCCCTCGGGCTGTGGTAAGACACATCTTATCAATGCCATTGGCGTGAAGTGCAAGGAGATGTATCCAGCCAAGCGTGTGCTTTACGTGTCAGCCCGCCTGTTCCAGGTGCAGTTTACGGATGCGGTGCGCCAGAACACCGTCAATGATTTCATTCAGTTCTATCAGTCTATCGACGTACTGATAGTCGATGATATTCAGGAATGGGCTACGGCGAAGGCTACGCTGGACACGTTCTTCCATGTCTTCGACCACTTGTTCCGTCTGGGCAAGCAGATTATTCTGGCTTCAGACCGTCCTCCCGTTGACCTGCAAGGTGTGAAGGACCGTTTGCTGACCCGTTTCTCTTGTGGACTGATAGCTGAGTTGGAACAGCCTAACGTAGAGCTTTGCAAGGATATCCTGACAGCAAAATGCCGTCGTGACGGTTTGAATATCCCTAAGGATGTTATTCAGTTCATTGCTGAAACAGCCAATGGCAGCGTGCGCGACTTGGAAGGTGTCATCAACTCACTGCTGGCTTATAGTGTGGTTTACAACTCGAACATAGACATGCGACTGGCTGAGCGAATAGTCAAGCGTGCCGTGAAGGTTGACAACAAACCGCTGACCGTTGATGAGATTCTGGATAAGGTATGTAACCATTACAGTGTCAGTCAGCAGCATGTGCTTAGCCGTTCTCGCAAACGTGACTATGTGTTGGTGCGCCAGATTTCCATGTATCTGGCTCAGAAGTACACGAAGATGCCGGCCGGCCGCATAGGACAACTCATTGGTGGACGTGACCATTCCACTGTTATTCACAGTTGCTCTGCAGTAGAACAGCGTCTGAAGGTTGACAAGGCGTTTCTGTCGGAGATAAACAGCATTGAAAACTCCTTTAAGTTGAAGAAATAAAAAACTTCCAATCTCGTTTGAGGTTGGAAGTCTTTTAAATCTATTCACTATTCATTTATATCAGGTTGTCTTTCTCAATGTCCTTGAAATACTTGTAGGTAGCAACCTTCAACTCGTCTGTGGCAGGCTCGTCAGCAACGATGATGCCATGCTGGTGCATCTGCAAGGCTGAGATCGTCCACTCGTGGGTAACAGCACCCTCGATGGCTGCTTTCAGGGCACGAGCCTTGTGGTGACCATTCACCAAGATCATGACCTCACGGGCATCCATCACCGTGCCTACACCAACGGTCAGCGCCAGCTTGGGCACCTTGTTCACGTCGTTGTCGAAGAAGCGTGAGTTGGCAATGATGGTGTCGGTTGTCAGGGTCTTCACACGTGTGCGACTGGTCAGCGAAGAGTAGGGCTCGTTGAAGGCGATGTGTCCGTCAGGACCGATACCGCCAATGAACAGGTCGATACCACCAGCTTCCTGAATCATCTCCTCGTAGTGTGCACACTCGGCTGCCAAGTCCTTGGCGTTTCCGTTCAGGATGTGGATGTTTTCCTTCGGGCAGTCAATGTGATCGAACAGATTGCGAGCCATGAAAGAGTGATAACTCTCCGGATGTGACTCGGGCAGGTTTACATACTCGTCCATGTTGAACGTCAGTACGTTCTTGAACGATACACGCCCTTCCTTGTTGGCTTTTACCAGGCAGGCATACATTCCCTCTGGTGAGGAACCTGTTGGAAGACCCAGCACGAAAGGCTTCTCTTTAGTAGGCTGGAAGGCATTGATGCGCTCAATGACATGTTCGGCAGCCCACTGGGACATTTTCTGATAGTCAGATTCAATAATTACTCTCATAAGCGTAAAAATATAAAGTTTTTGTCTTATCGCTTGCAAAGGTAATTATTTTAAGTGAAAAATGAAAAGTGAAAAGTGAAAAATTTGCTGCCGCTATAAAAGAATTTTTATTTTCCCTTTGTGTTTTGCTCACTTATTCGTACCTTTGCACACATATATAATATACTATGAAGGAATTCGTTATATCTGAAGCTAAAGCCGAGACTGCTGTGCTGGTGGGACTCATCACACAACAGCAGGACGAGGCCAAGACGAAGGAATATCTTGACGAGCTGGAGTTTCTGGCTGATACCGCAGGGGCCGTCACTGTGAAGCGATTCACGCAGAAGGTGCAGGGCCCCAGTCAGGTGACGTATGTGGGTAAGGGAAAACTCGAAGAAATCAAGCAATATATCAAGCAACAGGAAGATGCCTACTATGACTGGCTGGATGCCGGGTCGCCAGAGCCCGAAGAGGGTAGGGAGGCTCCTCAGCCCGTCGGTATGGTCATCTTCGACGATGAGTTGAGTGCCAAGCAGATTCGTAACATCGAGGGAGAGCTGAAGGTGAAGATACTGGACCGTACCTCGCTCATTCTTGACATCTTTGCCATGCGTGCACAGACTGCTGAGGCCAAGACACAGGTGGAACTGGCACAGTATCGTTATATGCTGCCCCGTTTGCAGCGTCTGTGGACCCACTTGGAACGACAGGGCGGCGGCTCTGGCTCTGGTGGCGGAAAGGGTAGCGTAGGTCTGCGTGGTCCTGGTGAGACCCAGTTGGAGATGGACCAGCGTATCATCCGTCAGCGCATCTCCTTGCTGAAAGAGCGTCTCGTGGAGATTGACAAACAGAAGACCACCCAGCGTAAGAACCGTGGCCGACTGATTCGTGTCGCTTTGGTAGGATATACCAATGTGGGCAAGTCAACCATGATGAACCTGCTGTCCAAGAGTGATGTGTTTGCTGAGAACAAGCTCTTTGCCACGCTGGATACCACCGTTCGCAAGATGGTTATCGACAACCTGCCCTTCCTGTTGGCTGACACCGTGGGTTTCATCCGCAAACTGCCTACTGATCTGGTCGACTCCTTCAAGTCTACCCTTGACGAGGTGCGCGAGGCCGACCTGCTGGTACACGTGGTGGATATCTCCCATCCCGATTTCGAGGAACAGATCAATGTGGTAGAGAAGACCCTCGCCGATCTGGGCTGTGCCGAGAAACCCTCCATGCTGGTGTTCAACAAGATTGATGCCTACACCTGGACACCTCAGGACGAGGACGACCTGACGGAGCCGACGAAGGAGAACATCTCGCTCGACGAGCTGAAGAAGACCTGGATGGCAAAGATGCAGGGCGACTGCCTGTTTATATCGGCGAAGCAGAAGGAGAATATCGACGAACTTCGTGAGGTGCTTTATCAGAAAGTCCGTGAGCTCCACGTGCAGAAATATCCGTATAACGACTTCCTTTACACGATAGAAGAAAATTGAACCATACAAAATACTTTACTTATGAGAGATTATAGACATTTAACACAAGAGGAAATTGCCGTTCTTGACAACAATAGCTGTTGGGCGGAGAGTTGGGACCGTGTGATGGTTGACGAGGCCTTCACACCTTATGGCTTCCACCGCGTGATATTCTATGGTGACATCCGCCTGGGTAAGTTTGAGAAACAGGTGGAGGTCTCCAAGGGCTTTACCAAGCATGCGGGTATCAACGATGCCACCCTCCGCAATGTGACCGTTGGCGACAACTGTCTTATCGAGAAGATTGGCAACTTCATCAACAACTATACCATTGGCAACGATTGCTACATCTCCAATGTCTCTACGATGGAGACCACCGAGGGGGCTACCTTTGGCGAAGGTCATCTGGTCAGTGTGCTTAACGAGATGGGTGATGGCAACGTCATCCTGTTTCACGACCTCAACTCGCAGTTGGCTGCCTTGATGGTGAAGCATTTTAATGACAAGCAGTTGAAGGACAAGCTCACCCGACTGGTGAATGAGGAGATCCGCTTCTCCCAGCCCGAGCGTGGTACGATAGGCAATGGCGTGAAGATTATCAACTCCAAGGAGATTACCAATACCGTTGTCAAGGACGAGTGCGAGATTAACGGTGCAGCGCGTCTGTCCGACTGTACCATTCTGAGCTCCAAGGACGATTCCGTGTACATCGGAACGGGTGTCATCTGTGAGAATTCTATCATCTCGAACGGTTGCAGCATCACCAATTCCGTGAAGATGCAAGACTGCTTTGTGGGCGAGGCCTGCCAGATTACCAACGGATTCACGGCAGAGGCCAGCGTCTTCTTTGCCAACTCATTTATGGCCAATGGCGAGGCGTGTGCCGCTTTCTGTGGCCCCTTCTCAGCCTCTCACCATAAGTCGAGCCTGCTCATCGGTGGCGAGTTCTCGTTCTACAATGCCGGCTCGAATACCAATTTCTCGAACCACGCCTACAAGATGGGTCCCATGCACTATGGTACCCTGGAGCGTGGCACGAAGACAGCCTCTGGTGCCTATGTGCTGATGCCTGCCAAGATAGGAGCCTTCTCCGTCTGCTTCGGCAAGCTGATGAACCACCCCGACATGCGCTGTCTGCCTTTTGCCTATCTGTTGGCCTATGGCGAGACGATGTATATCGTACCAGGTCGTAACATCACTACGGTGGGCCTGTATCGCGACATCAAGAAGTGGCCTAAGCGTGACAAGCGTGCTGCCTCTTCCCGCAAGAGCATCATCAACTTCGACTGGCTCTCCCCCTTCACCGTGGGCGAGATTGTGCAGGGTAAGAAGATTCTGGAGGCCCTCCGCCAGGCTGGTGGCGATAATGTTTCCAGCTACAACTACCACGAGTATATCATCAACGCCTCGTCGCTGCGCAAGGGTATCAAGTATTACGATATCGCCCTCCGCATCTACATGGGTGCCGTGTTAAAGCGTGCCATCAAGGACGGATTCCTGGGCAAGCCTGAATCGACCGTTGGCGAGGGTGACTGGAACGACCTGTCGGGTCTGCTGCTTCCTGCCAGTGAGGAGCAGCGCCTTATAGAAGACATCAAGAACGGAACCGTTGAGAGCATTCAGGACGTGCTGGACCGCTTCAAGGATATTGACAGCCGCTATCGTGAGTACCAGTGGACGTGGACCTACAAGATGATTCTCGACTACTACGGGCTCGACGAATTGACGGAGGCCGCTATGCAGCGTATCCGCGAGGACTATGTCAAGGCCCGCCGTGCCTGGATTGCCGAGATTCGCAAGGATGCCCAGAAGGAGTTCGAGATGGGCGATGTGGAACAAGACGTATTTGACGACTTTATTTCCAAGTTAGATCACGAAATAGATTATGAAGATTAAGATTTTGTTGTCTGCCTGTTTGGTGGCCCTCGCTATGGGTACCCAGGCCAAAGATTATCAGTACAAGACCGTTGCGGGCGATCTGACCAAGACCCGCATTT
>LXOW01170610.1_pt1 | contig 11827 bp, 5 predicted proteins | sample 1368591 | NCBI WGS metagenome assembly LXOW01 (sample SAMN04884650, study PRJNA319009) | bovine gut metagenome | isolation source: Cow rumen | host: Bos taurus | place: Italy: Legnaro (PD) | collected 2014-07-09
AGAACTGGGATATGATTTTTCCAGTCGAGCATTTGTACGCTGGAACATTATGAACGACAACTATTAACGACATGAGCGGATAGCCCTAACCTGAATAATGTTGTTCTCCCCCAGGGAATTAAAGAATTGTGTTGGGCTTCCATTAGGGAATGTGAGAGTCTTACATATATTGAGATTCCGTCAAGCGTAATCAAGATTGGCGCTCAAACATTTGGTTGGGGTGATAAAACTGTGCTGAACGTAAAGATGGAATCACCAACAGCTCCCGAATGTCATGAGGATGCATTTATGTTTCGTAAAGTAAATCTGCTTATCCCCAATGGCAGCAAGGACAACTATATCTGGGCTACAGGTTGGAATAAAACAGGAACACCGACTGAGTATAATTGAATTTCGGATTAACGTGGACTGTTCTCCTGATTATATCCTGAAAAGGTAGATATTTTTATCGAACTGACAGAGTCTTTGAACAAATAACTTAACAGAAAACCATAAGGCCAAAGAAAGGTCGGAGAATGATCACTCTCTCCGACCCCCTGATTCCACCTTGATTCCAATATCATTTCTTTATTGTCTTCTTTATTGTGCCGTCACTCATGCGAATGATGTTAATGCCACTCTTCTCGGCCTTCTGCCTGCGCCCATCCAACGAGAAGAATTGCATTTCTTTCGGAGAGGACACTTTTTTATTCTCCACGTTCAATGAGGACATTTCTTCTATATGGATGAACTTATTCCATGCGTAAGTATTCTTATAGGTTTCCGAAGTGCCATAGGGGACATAGAGTGTAGCTGTCTCGTAGATATCAAATGCGTGTGGAGGCAGACGAAAAGGGTTCATTATACAGGATACAACCTTTGTAAGAGCTGAGCATCCACCAAAAGATTCGTCAATATGGGTTAGACTGTTGGGGAGGGTTATACTTTCCAAAGCCGTACAGCTAGCGAATGCCTTGTAACCAATTTCCATCAAGCCTTCACCTAACGAAATACTCGTCAAGCCCGTACAGTTCTCAAAAGCAGATGCTTCAATTTTGGTCATACTACTGGGGAGTTCTATGTGTGTAAGGCAAATACAGTGCACGTATTTGCAAGTCTTTTTCTATCAGCTATTTACATCTTAAACGGTAGAAAAGTGGTGACGTGGATTCTATAGAGATTAGAAAAGATGAAAATTTAACGTATTTAACTACATTTAGGCTCCATTTTGTAATGACATTACAAAGAGTTTTTATCCGAGCTATATTTCAGTTAGCCATTAGGAAACAATCAACTCTTTTAATTTTCAATTATGCGTTTTTTTAGCATTTTCTTCTCTATTGCGGTACTCCGAGGGGGTAACACCGAATATCTTTTTAAAAGAGGAAGAGAAGTTGCGAGCAGTGGCGAAACCGACATGAGTGGCAATTTCATTGATGGAGAGCTGGGATTCGGTAAGCAACTGGGCAGCTCGCTTCAGGCGCACTTTTCGGATGAAATCAGTAGGTGTAATGCCGAGCATGTTTTGCAACTTTTTGTAGAGCGAAGCGCGGCTCATGGCGACATCGCGTGCCAACAGGTCAGCGTTGTATTGCTCGTTATCGATATGTGCTTCAATGGCTTTTAGCATCTGAGATACAAGCTTTTCCTCTTCGGCATTGATGGCTATCTTGTCGGGAGAGATGTTAGCCGACTCAGCAAATTGGTGTCGGGCTTCCTCGCGCAACTCAAAGAGGTGGTTCACTCGTGCATCATTCTCTCGCCTCAATTTTGCTTTCTTTTTCTGCAGATAGACGCTAATGAGACCCACAATCATCAGGATGGTAGCCAGGCCATAGGCTGTCTTCATCCACCATGTGAGCCACCAAGGTGGACGTATGGCGAATTGGAATGTGGTGACAGTTCCCCATTCGCTCGATGCCGTAGCAGCCTGTACCTCAAAGGTGTAATCGCCTGGGGGTAGCGCCCTATAGATGGCTGTACATTGTCCACCCCCATCACTGCAAGTGTTCCATTCACTTTCCAAATTCCGGATGCGGTAACGGTAGCGGTCGTGCGAGGGTGTGGCGTAGTTGAGGGTTGAGAACTGGAATGAGAGGTAGTTCTGTTTGTAGGAAAGGTTGCCTAAAAGGGAAAGCGTCGAACTTTCAACCGTTTCTCCGTTTATTGTGATGTTGGTAATGACGACGGGGAGTGGCTTTTCCTCACCTAATTGTTCGTCGGGGCGGAAAGATACGGCCAATCCACCACCTGCTGCGAAAACCAATCGTTTGTCGGTAAGGAGCAGTGCGGCACAATCCATCATTGGTTTAGCAGGGATGCCGTCATCTACACCGAGGTTGACAACGGTAGGCGTAATACGTGAGATGCCATACGATGTGCCTGTCCACACGTGTCCATCAGCATCTGTCACCAAACTGCGTATGCAGTTGTTCGTCAGTCCCTCAATTCTATCAGGTGTTTTGTATTTTTTGCTTTTTGTTCCTTTGCCTTTCACTTCTTCCATTTTGAAGAGTCCGTTCTGAGTTCCTACCCATAAAGTTCCCTTGTGGTCTTTCAGCATACAGTTGTATTTACTGCTGTAGCACTCTATCTCATAGGCATGGGGGAACGGTGCCAGCGTGTCAGCCTTCGTGTCAAGCAGGAAAGCACCATTTTGTGTATAGACTGCCACCCACTCCTCGTCCAAAGGACAGGCTCCTACCATGTGGCGATATTGGTTCAAAGCTGGTAGTTTCTCGTTTAGCGGTATGGTTGTGTGGTCTGACTGAGCATAAGCCAAATGGGAAAGCGAATCACAGCGCAACTGCCTGTCATCATCTAGTTGTATGACAAACATAGTCTGTCCGTTGCGCAGGGAAGCACTTCGTGTTTGTCCGATCAAGGGATCATTCCCAGTGTGTATCATAGGCTTAGTCCTATGTGGCGGCTGATAGACGATACCATTGGTGCGAGTGCCTATCCATAGGCCGCCCTGACGGTCAGTTATGGCAACGGTAGCGTCATGTATATGGAGTGAGTCGATGACGTGTTGTTGTTGTGCTGTTGGCTGTGGCGTGTCAGCCTTGTCGGCAAGGATGGTTTTCAGGAAGGGTCTGCCCAATCCGTTCTCGTCGGTTTTTACAAATCTGTATTGGTGGGCGTCAAAGCGGTAGATTCGATAAAAGTCTCGCAGCCATAAAATAGAGTCTCCTTCCCACAATTGGCCATATCGATTGGTGTATTGGGAAAGCTTATATGCCAGGATTTGGTTGCAGGACACTACGTCGAAGGAGTGTCCATTCGAAAGACAAAATACTCCTTCGCAGTTCACGAGCATCTGGCCGTTGGGGAGTTCCACAATCTGCTGCACCTCACCCGTCGGAAGCCCATCGGCCACCATCCAATGACGTTGCCCGCTGACGCAAAGAACCCATACGAACATGCTGCACAACAAGATACAGAATTTACCTTTCATAGGCTAAAACAATCATTATTGGGCGACAAAGTTATATATTTTTATTGAAATAGCCGCTTCTTTTGTCTAAAAAGTACGTCTGAAAAATCTAAAATCAACGTTATACGTAATAGACGTATATTCTTGGAAAAACAGACACCTACTGTTTTCTCTGGCTGTATTATCTTTGCACCATCATTCCTAAGTAAAAGTATGAAAACAAGATTTTTCAGCCTTGCGTTTCTCTGCGCAATTCAATTCTTCGCGGTTCAAGGTTCATTATCCATTGCGCCAGCTATGGCACAAGACCGCGGATTCATCCATCCAGGTGGTCTACACACACAGGCAGATTTTGACCGTGTGAAGACACAATTAGAAAAGGGTAACACCAAGGTGAAGCAGGCCTACCAGAAGCTAACCAGTGCGGCCTACTCACAGAGCAGCGTACAGACCTATCCCGTCGAGACCATTGTACGCGGTGGTGGAAGCGGTGAGAATTATATAAATGCCGCACGCGGGGCAACGATGGCCTACCAGAACGCTCTGCGCTGGAAAATCGGCGGTACGGAAGCCAATGCCAAGGCTGCCGTGAGGATCCTCATGGCATGGTGTAACACGACAAAGGCTATTAGCGGCAACTCCGATCAGTGTCTGGCCGTGGGGCTCTACGGCTATCAGTTCGCACAGGCTGCCGAACTGATGCGCGACTACGAAGGTTGGAGCCGCGAGGACTTTGCCAGGTTCCAGCGTTGGATGCTTGAGCTGTGGTATCCAAAAGCCATCAACTTCCTGCGTTCCCGCAACGGCACATGGGAGAACTCGAGCAAGTGGTGGCAGGCACCGGGTCACTACTGGTCGAACTGGGGACTGTGCAACGTGTTGTGTGTATTGAGTATCGGTGTGCTGTGCGATGACGTGTTCATCTACAACCAGGGCATGTCATACTTCAAGTACGACCAGTGCGGCACATTCCGCGACCCGCGCACCGAAGTACCTATTAAGAACGATGGTCTCACCGAATTCCTCGGCAACCTCGTGGTGACAACTTCCGAGAGTGAACTCGAAACAGCTGCTTACGGGGAGCTCGGACAGATGAATGAGAGCGGACGTGACACAGGGCACTCGGCAATGGCGCTAGGCTTGGCTGTGGATATTGCGAAACAGGGCTGGAACCAGGGCGATGACCTCTTTGCCTATATGAACCACCGCTTGGCTGCGGGCATCGAATACGTGGCAGCACAGACGCAGAGCGTGGAGGGATTGCCGTGGGTGAACTACCACTACGGTTCCAATGGCTACTACTACACCGACTCGCGTGCCTGGCTCATGGAGGGGCCAGCCCTCGGCGCGCAGATGCGCCCCTACTGGGGCACCGTCATCGGCATCTATGAGGGCGTGAAAGGCGTGAAAATGCCATTCTCAGATATTTCCTATACCAATATGGGCATTGATGAGGGCGGACAGGGCGGCACCAGCGGCGGCTACGACCACTTAGGCTATAGCGTGCTCATGAACACACGCGACGAACAGCTTTGTCCTGCCGAACAAGTGCCCACGGAGCTGACCCCGAAGATGGAGTATAGCGGTACGCTCACAACAAACCTCATTCCGAGCCTCGCACAGGAGAAAACACGCGGACTCGTCAATGGGAAGACCCTGCTCCACAACGAGCTGGGCGGATTGGTCAACACCTATACCATAAATAATAACACGTGTGTACCTACAGGTCAGACATTGACGCTAATGCCCCAGCTTCCAGAGGGCGAGGAGGACACAGGACTATGGCAATGGAACACGGGCGAGGCAACACGCGACATCACTGTCACCACCGACCAGAGCTATATCTACCGCGTCACCTATACCAACCAGAACGGCATCAAGAGCCAGCTCTGCTTCTCCATCGCTGCTAAGGGAGACTGCACACCCGATGCCCTCATCCCCTCTGTTACCTACGATGGCAGCACTGCTGAAACCAATACCATTGATGTGCTTTATGGAAAAACGGCTACTTTGAACGTAACCCCAACCGCTGGATGGGGAACATACAAATGGAGCACGGGAGCCACCACGCAGAGCATCACCACTTCTGCCATCAAAAAAGATCAGGATATCACAGTTACCTTCACCAACCAGGGCGGAACTATCACGACGCAGGTGTTTCACATCCATGTGCTCATGGCCGTTCCTTATAGCACCATTGGCGAAACAACTACGCAAGGGGAGGACGCTGTCGTGGAACAGGGCGGTAGCGTGACACTTGGTCTGACAACACCATCTGTTGTTACCGCATCCAAAGTCTCGTGGAGCGACGGCACCACAGGCAGCAAGACGCTGACTTTAGAGAACCTTCAGACCAGTGGCGAATACACAGCCACCTTCACCCTCTCTGGTGAAGAATACCACTTCACCTTCAACGTCTTCGTCAAGGCTGCTGAAACAACATTGATCGAGCCAAGGAACTACCTCTTGCGCCATGTCGCCACAGATACCTATCTAACAGCCAATGGCAAGGGGCAGCCCGTCAGTTTCAAGTCACGCGAGGAGGGAGACTCAAGCCAACTATGGTGCCTCGAACGTTCCACTGCCGCTACGCCCAAGTACGGCTTCATCAGTCTTTCAGATACAGACAGCCTGAGGGTGACCACCGCAGCCAAGTTGGCAGCATCGGCATACTTCCCTTTCTATCTTGAACAAGCCGTAGGTACAGACCGCATCGCCATACACACAGGAGCTACAGCTTCGACACGGAAGTATTGGGATATTGCCGCTGACGGCACAGTACAGACAGCAGCTGCCACCACCCCCACTACCTTCCCCTTCCAATTGATTCCTATGGGAAACGCAGTTGGAATTAAAAGTCTGAAGAATGAAATCACCAATAGTAAATTCATTTACGACTTGAGTGGTCGCAAGGTCACAGATTCATCACAACTCAGGGGAGTGTATATCATTAAGGGTAAAAAAGTAATCGTAAAATGAAACAGAAAGAATACCTCCTTGCAGGTTTGTTATTGCTGCCACTCACGGCTATGGCAGCCCTTGAAGCCTCAGATTTGCGTGTAGAGTCATTACGCTCCCCATTGGGCATAGATACGCAGACACACGGCATCGTCAGTGTCACCTATGGTATGACAGAGACACAGGTCATCATGGGTTCGGGCGACTACGACCTCATGCTCGGTGAAGGAATGTCATTACAGCAGCCGATGGCGAAATATTCTGGTTGCCCGAACACGAAGTGGATGAACTGACAACAGACAATTTTCAATTTGAGGCGGGCACAGTATATGACATGTGTGGAATACCAATATATCGCAAATACCCGAATCGGGTATATATCGCCAAAGGGAAAAAGTATGTAAGCCACTAACAGATGTGAGCAGTTGCTCTGTCTGGGATGGCGATTGAATCGAATAACATATATGAAAAAGATTATCCTTCTCTTTCTTTTATTACACACATTGACGATGCCGGCTCAAATCATCTATGCCGACTACAGCGATCCGGATGTTTGCGAGGGTACGGCGGGTGACTATTGGTTGACGGCAAGTAGTTTTCAGTGTACGCCAGGACTGCCCATTCTCCACAGCACGGACCTGGTACATTGGGAGTTGGTGAATTATGCAGTGGAACGATTGTTGCCCATTGAGCATTACAACACCGTTCAGCACGGCTGCGGCGTATGGGCACCCAGCATCCGTCGGCATAATGACACATATTACATCTATTGGGGCGACCCGGATTTTGGCGTGTTCATGGTGAAGAGTGATGACCCGCTCGGACGATGGAGCAAGCCAGTGCTGGTGGTGGAGGGCAAGGGTGTGATTGATCCTTGCCCGCTATGGGACGAGGACGGACGATGCTATCTCGTAAACGGGTGGGCTGCCAGCCGTTGTGGTTTCAACAGTGTGTTGACGGTGCGCGAACTGTCTGCTGACGGAAATCAGGTTATAGGTAAGCCTATCCTCGTTTATGACGGTCAAGTGGAAGGTAATCACACGATTGAAGGGCCTAAGTTCTACAAGCGCGATGACTATTACTATATCCTTGCTCCTGCGGGCGGTGTAGAGAAAGGATGGCAGGTAGCATTGCGCAGCCGTAACGTGTATGGCCCGTATGAGAGCAAGATTGTGTTTAATAAGAATGGCATTCATCAAGGTGGTTGGGTGGCGGATAAGTTCATTGCCTTTCAGGACAGAGGCCCTTATGGTCGCATTCTACACCTGCTTGATGTGGAGTGGAAGAAAGAGTGGCCGATGATGAAAGAATTGAAAAGTGATAGAATGAAAAGTAAAAAATGCAAATCACCTATTAAAAATCAATACCAGTGGCACTCCAATTATCAGGATACCTTTGGGCTTACAACGAATAGCGGTGTGCGCGTTTATGGGTACGCTGTGCCACCTGACTTCAAAAACCTATGGGAAGTACCGAACCTGTATCTGAGGAAATTTGAAGGAGAGACGTTTACAGATACTCTTCACCTAACCATCACAGCAACAAATGAAGGTCAGCAGTCGGGATTCGTGGTGATGGGACGTGACTACTGTCGCCTTTCCGTCGAGCTGCAGGATGAAGCTTTTGTGCTGAAACGTATCATTTGCAAAGATGCAGACCGAGATGGAGCTGAAGAATCCGCTATCATAGGGAATATCAAAGCACACTCTTACAATGCCGGTGCCAAAACCAATTATGAATGTCACCTCAGCGTTTGCTTACAGTGTAACAAAGGAGGTCTCTGTCACTTTTGCTACAGTATAGATGGTTGCCAATTCACACCTGTCGCTATTCCCTTCCAAGCCCGTGAAGGAAAGTGGATAGGTGCAAAATATGGTGTGTTCAGCATCACTCATGACGCTAAATCCAAAGGATGGGTGGACCTCAAGTTTTGTGCCACGCCTTTTAATGAATAACAGATTAACAAGTAACATAGTTATATGAAACGTTTCGTCATTACTCTCACGCTCCTCTGTGCAAGTCATTTTTCATTTTTAACTTTTCATTTTTCATTGGTCTCAGCACTCGCGCAGGAGTATAAGATGGCTGGACCTTACGAAGTAGTGGCTCGTGACGGTAAGTTCCGAGGAAGTAAAAACGGCAGCGAGCGCGATATGAAAGCGGCATGGGACTTCGCCAAGGAAGGAAAGCACGATGAAGCACTGCGCATCATCAATGCATACACGGAGAAGTTGCAGAGGATTGATGGTCATGATGCACCGCTGTGCCTGATTCAGGGATACTGGCTATGCAGAGCGATGATAATAGAGAAGGAACAAAAGACACCAGCGTGGGAAACTATGCTGAGAAGGGCGATGGTGCCAACGATGAACAAATTCGAGGCGGACAGTCCCTACGCCAACGGCAACTGGGGTGCGATTGTCAACCGCTTCCGCATGGCGGCGGCGATAGTTATGGAGGATACGGTGATGTACCGTCAGGCCATCGACTATTACCTGCACGGTTATGACAACGGCTCACTGCCGCGCTATATCAGTGAGACGGGACAGTGTCAGGAGACAGGACGCGACCAAGGACACGCGCAGTTGGGACTAGAGGCGATAGCCGACATCTGCGAGATGGCTTGGCAGCAGGGCGATGACCTCTGGGGGGCACTCGACAACCGGCTGATGAAGGGCTTTGAGTACACGGCCCGCTACAATCTGGGCAACGACGTGCCTTTCGAGACATGGACAGACTTGACTGGTCTCTACTGCGACTGGACGGAACCGGGGCAGATGGGACGCGGAAAGCTGTGGGACATCTACCAGAAACCCTACGACCACTATGTGAAGGCGAAGGGGCTGAAGATGCCGTACACGAAAAAGGTGCTGGCACTGCAAGCCAAGGCAGAGCGCAAGGGGGAGAGTCGCGAGGTGCGGGTGCCGGGTGTGAAGGAAGGTACGAAACTGCATCAGGTGTTTACGTATCCAGCCCCTGAAGGTGCGCCTCTGAAGCATGACTACGATGTGTTCATCCAGCCGCGCGGCAGCAAGGAGTGGACGAAAATAGACACATATATGGCGAAGGTGAATGCCTCGACTGGCAGCGGCAAGCACGCCATTAGCGAGATTTCCTACGCCTTCTTCGACTTCACGGGCGATGTGTTTGTGAAGGTGGTTAGCAAAAACAAGAAATTCAAGAAGGCCCGCATCCGTCCCGACTATCGCGGCACGATTGCCAACGTGCAGAACGACTCGACGGTGCAGTTCCTTCTGTTCCAGCCTGAGAACGTGAGCGTGGAACTGGACGGCGACATCACTGACAATCTGTTGGTATTTACTTCGAAGCCCACTATTAGCAAAGAAGATGCCGGGAAAGCTGCCAAAGCACAGGGCCGTGACTTCCGCTACTATGCCCCTGGCATATACACGGAAGATGTCATCAAGGTGCCGTCGAATACCACGGTCTATCTTGACGGGGGCAGTTATTTCTCGGGCACCTTTGCCATTGAGAATGCTGAGAACGTGAGCATCTTAGGCCGTGGCATCGCCCGACCTGCAAGTGGCTATGAAGGCTGTCATATTCACCGTTCGAAGAACGTGCTGATTGACGGTCTCATCGTCAACACCTGTCCTGTGGGTGGTAGTGACGGTGTGACGCTGCACGATGTCAGGAGCATATCACATCCTGGATGGGGTGACGGCTTAAATGTCTTTGCCTCCTCGAATGTCCTTTTCGACCGCGTGTTCTGCCGTAACAGCGATGACTGCACCACGGCCTACGCCACTCGGAAGGGCTTCAGCGGCAACACCCGAAATGTGCGGATGCGCAACAGCACACTCTGGGCCGACGTGGCGCACCCTATCTTCATCGGCATTCACGGCAACCCTGAGGTGGGCGACACCATCGAGCATCTGGTTTATGAGAACATCGACATTCTGGGACAGGCAGAGCCACAGGTGGACTACCAGGGCTGTCTGGCCATTAACTGCGGCGACGGCAACCTCGTGCGCGATGTACTCTTCGATAACATTCGCATTGAACAGATTGAGGCTGGCAGCATTGCGCAGGTGAAGGTGGGATATAACCAGAAGTATTGCACGGCACCAGGTAGGGGCGTGGAGGATGTCACCTTCCGCAACGTCCGCTACACGGGCACTACGCCGAATCTCTCCATCATCAACGGCTACGACACCGACCACGGCATCCGCAACATCACCTTCAAAGGAATGAAAATCAACGGACAGCCAATCTACGACGAGATGCCCAGCAAGCCTCGCTGGTATGCCACCGCCGACTACGTGCCGATGTTTGTGGGCAATCACGTCAGCGGCGTGGTCTTCACGAAGGAGATCGGACAGTTCAACGTGAATCAGCAGTTGGCCTACTGCTCTTCACAGGTGGATAAGGCATTAGAAAGTTTGCGTCCCTACGATTTCACCATGATGCCACGCAACATTTTAAGGGAAGGGCGGACATGGAACCTCCGTAAGGCAAAGCCCGAAGAATGGTGCTCGGGCTTCTGGCCGGGCATTTTGTGGATGGCATTCGACTACAACAAGAGCGAGGCTGTCAATAAAGCCGCTATTGGCTACACCGAAGCTATTGCACCTATCATCAATAGTCCCGTATTTGACCACGACCTGGGATTTATCGCTATCAACTCGTTCCTGAAAGGCTATGAGGTAACAAAGAACGAGCACTATAAGCAACTCGCCTTGCAAGCCGCCGACTCGCTGATCACACTCTTCACCCCCACTGTGGGCACCATCCTCAGTTGGCCTCGCCACGTGAAGGACTATGGCGGCCACAACACCATCATGGACAACATGATGAACCTGGAACTGCTGTTCTGGGCGGACAAAGAAAGGCACAGCCAAACCTCAAACCTTTACGATATTGCTGTTCGTCATGCCGATACAACGATGAAGAATCACTTCCGGCCCGATGGTTCATGCTATCACGTTGCCGTCTATGACACCTTGACGGGAAAGTTCATCAAGGGCGTGACGCATCAAGGATATGCTGACTACTCAATGTGGAGCCGCGGACAGGCATGGGCCATCTACGGCTACACCATGGTCTATCGCTATACTAAGAACAAGCGTTTCCTCGACTTCGCTCAAAAGGTGACGGACATCTACCTGAAGCGATTGCATGAAACCAGCGACGACATGGTGCCTATCTGGGATATGGATGACTCAAGAGGTATAGCGGCCCCTAAGGACGCCTCAGCGGCTTGTGTCGTTGCCAGTGCCCTGCTGGAGTTGTGCCAATATGTGAAAGATGGCGACCGCTACCGCGATGCAGCCATACAGATGCTCCGCGACCTGAGTACCGCCCGCTACCAAAGCCGCGACAAGAACGTCTCATTCCTCATGCACTCTACTGGCCACCATCCCGCCGGTTCCGAGATTGATGCCAGCATTGTCTATGCCGACTATTACTACCTCGAAGCCCTGCTTCGGCTAA
>LXOW01213739.1_pt1 | contig 11826 bp, 13 predicted proteins | sample 1368591 | NCBI WGS metagenome assembly LXOW01 (sample SAMN04884650, study PRJNA319009) | bovine gut metagenome | isolation source: Cow rumen | host: Bos taurus | place: Italy: Legnaro (PD) | collected 2014-07-09
ATCATGATTGGTCGTGATGGTACCTATCTGGTGCATCCGGATTCTGCAAAGCTTTTTCGACAGACCATCTTCAGCGATGCTGCCCCCGAGTCGCGTAGTAAAATAGAAGCGTTGGGTAAGTTGATGCTTGCTGGACATAGAGGCATGACTCAGGCCATTATTGACGGCAGAGAAGCATTTATCTTCTATTGTCCTTTGGAGCGAACCGGATGGAGCATTGCCATCGTTTGTCCTGCCAGTGATGTCTTTTCCCGTTACAATCATCTGCTTATTATCGTATGGATTATCATTGCCGTTGGTCTCATCTTACTCATGCTTTTCTGTTACCAAATCGTACGTCGAGCTGTCCAACCGCTAAGTCTGCTTGATGAACAGGCAAAGCATATTGCCGATGGCCATTTCGACGAACCACTGCCAGAAAGCACTCGTCGCGATAGTGTGGGCCGACTTACTAACAGTTTCATTCGCATGCAGCAGTCCCTTGCCGAAAGCGTCACCAGCATCCAACAGGTTAATGCCGAGTTACAACAACAAAACGACGAACTCACCCATGCCTATCAACTTAAACTGGAGACTAACCGAAAAAAGACGGCCTTCATTCAGGATATGTATCACAAGATACGCACGCCTCTCAACATCATCAGCGGCTTCGCTCAGGTACTCTCCGCCAGTCTCCATGCACTGCCAGACGATGAGGTTGCCGAGATTACCAGCCACATGAAGCAAAGCACCTCTGACATCACCCGTCTCACTCGTNNAATTTTAAAATCTATACAAACAAAAAATATGTTATTTGTTTTGTATTTTGCTCGTATAATAGTAACTTTGCAGGCATGAAAAGATTTTGGATTCCATTTATCGTTTCTGCAATGACCATTTGTGTCGGTTGCAGTAGTAATACATCGACATCAGTCTCATTTGAGAAGGCAAAAGTAAGTAAGGAAGTAGCACTGGCAAATGATGGTGATGCTCCTTCCTGTCATGTGGTGTTGAATGTGGATTATGCCACTGGTAGCAATGCAGAAACTATCAAGGCCATCAATGATGCCATTGAGCAGCAACTATTTGACATGCAGGGACTGACCATGCAACAAGCGGTGGATTCTTTCGCCAACCAATATGTACGTGAATACAAACAGGAACTCACCCCACTCTATCTGGAAGACAAAGAGGATTTGACGAAGCGTACGTGGTATGCATATAATTACAGCATTGAGACCGAGACCCGGACAGGACGAAACGATGCGGTGGTAGTCTACCTGATTACGCTTGACTATTACGAGGGTGGTGCCCACGGCATAAACCAGTTATTAGTCATGAACTTCGACCAGCTGAGTGGTAAGCGACTGACCCTACAGGATGTCTTTGTGCCTGGCTATGAAGCGAAATTGACAGAGTTGCTGCTGGAAAAGCTAATGGACATGACAGACACAAAGAACATGGAAGAACTACGGGCCAAAAACTATCTTTTCTCAATGGACATGTTCCCGTCGGAGAACTTCATTCTGGGTAATGACAAGATTACTTTTATCTATAATACCTACGAGATTGCTCCCTACATGATGGGCAGAACAGAGATTGAACTCTCGTATGACGACGTGAATGGGATTCTGAATAAGATGGAATAATAATGAATTGAGATTCTCTAATTGTTAATAAACCAGATGGAACTGATCAAACAATATTTTCCCCAACTGACGAACAAACAGCTTCAGCAATTTGAAGCGCTGGACGCACTCTATCGTGACTGGAACACAAAAATTAACGTTATCTCACGCAAGGACATAGACAACCTCTACGAACACCATGTTCTGCATTCGCTGGCCATTGCCAAGATGCTGAACTTCAAGCCTGGCACGGATATTCTGGACTTCGGTACTGGTGGTGGCTTCCCTGGCATACCATTGGCTATCCTGTTTCCGGAATGTAAGTTCAAACTCATTGACGGAACTGGCAAGAAGATACGTGTAGCCCAGGAGGTGTCAACAGCCATCGGATTGAAAAACTGCACACCAATGCACCTTCGAGGGGAAGAGGAGAAAGGAAAGTTTGACTTTGTAGTTAGCCGTGCCGTGATGCCCCTACCCGACTTGGTGAAAATTGTCAAGAAGAATATCTCCAGGCGTCAACAGAATGCCATGCCGAATGGTGTTATCTGCCTGAAAGGCGGTGACGTACAGGCTGAAATCAATCCTTTCCGTAATATTGTGGAGCTCGCTGAAATCAGCGAATGGTTCGACGGTGAATGGTTTCAGAATAAGCATTGTATCTATGTGCCATTATAAAGGATAAAGATATACAAGATGATCAAGATAAAATGTTTCATGGTTAATCCTATTCAGGAGAATACCTATATCGTACATGACGAAACGGGTGAGGCTGTTATTATTGACTGTGGTTCTTTCTATCAAGAAGAGCATCAGGCTCTATTACGCTATCTGAAAGATAACCAGTTAAAGCCCGTCCATCTGCTATGTACGCACGGGCATTTGGATCATTGCTTTGGTAACATCGTGATGTATCATGAATATGGGCTAATGCCAGAAGTGATGGCCGAAGACGATTACCTGATTACCAAACTTGACGAGCAGGCCAGCAACCTGTTCGGATTCCAGTTACAGGAAGACATTCCTCCTGTAGGCAAGTATCTTACTAAGGATGACGTAATTTCGTTTGGGACTCATCAGTTCAGTATTATCTCTACCCCTGGACACACACCTGGATCCTGTGTGTATTACTGCGAGGAGGAGAAAGTGGCATTTACGGGTGATACGCTGTTTCATCTGAGCATCGGACGCACAGACTTTGAACGTGGTAACTATTCAGACATGATAAAGAGCCTGCAAACACTGAAACAATTGTTACCTGCCGAGACCGTCATATACTCAGGTCACGGGCCAAAGAGCACAATGGATATTGAGTTACGAGGGAACATGTATCTCAGAGCATAAAAAAAGAATTGGTTGTCTCACGACAACCAACCTTCGAATTAACCTTAATAATCTAATACCATGAAAAACACGGTACAAATATACAATTATTATCTAGATTTTATTCATCTACCATATTATATACGGAAATATTTAATCTTTCTTAAAAATTTTACCATCCCATTTAAGAGTCATTAACCTCCTGATAGCTTTTATCTCCTCCAAATCGTCTGCAGGAACATCGCTGTAAGAGATTCCCATTGTTAGGGTGTCATCAACATCTGACAATTCTGCCCAATACATATAAGGCAATAGAATGGCTTTTAATTCCTGAAAATGTTCAGCACTCATGGACTCTGGCCGTACCAGAACGTCGTCAACGCTTACAAGGCCCTTGATACTCAGATCCAAAGGACGCCATGAACAGGAATAGAAGGAAATGGTACTCTCCTGCCCTTTCGTACCCAATGTGCGTACAACACAGATAATCTGCTGCATACTATCAACAGGTTCGCTGACAGGTAACAGACGCATCTGCATTTTTGAAGCTTCATTAAGAGTCAGGCTCAGAAACTGGTCGTTCATGGTCTCCATTCTCGATGTGCCATTCAGGGAATTGGTTACCTTTGCCTCCATGTTAGATTCCATGAAGTCAATGAAGTCCAGCTTGTTATTCTGCGACAAATATGGTATCAAGGAGTCTGGCATGGTCTTGAAAACCTCCTTAATACTTGTTGTCTGCGCAGCAACAGTACCACTGAAAAATAAAAGAATAAAAGAATAAAAGAATAAAAAACTATTACGCTTCATCCATCTTTAATCTTTAATACATCATCTTAAATTTGTACCTTATCCACGTCCTTCGCGCAAATCCTTGACACGGACAGCTTTACCTTCTGACTGTGGAAGAGAGCCTTTCTTCACCAGTTTGACGCGTGGTGTAAGCAGGATCTCATCTTTCAAGGCACGCTGAATGTCCTTGGTCATCTTCTGCAACTCGGGATATACATCGGTAGTCAGGCCGTCAAGTTCAACCTCTACAGTCATGATATCGTTATCGTCCTCAGTATCAAGAGTAATGAGATAGTTACTGCCCAAACCAGGATACTGTACAAGAATCTTCTCAACCTGCATGGGGAATACGTTGACACCCTTGATGATAAACATATCATCAGTACGTCCCTTGATACGGTCAATGCGACGGTGTGTACGTCCGCATGCACACTCACCAGGAATGATTCGTGTGAGGTCACGCGTACGGTAACGCAGGATGGGCATCATGGTACGATCGAGTGTGGTGAGTACCATTTCGCCGATTTCACCATCAGGTACTGGTTCCAATGTATCTGGATCAACAATCTCGAGAATGTAGTTGTCTTCCCAGAGATGCATACCGCACTGTTCCTTACATTCGAAAGCGACACCTGGGCCATTCATCTCGGTCATACCAAAGGAGTTATAGGCCTTTACACCTAACAGACGCTCAATACGACGGCGCTGTTCTTCGGTATGGGGCTCAGCACCAATGAAAAGGGTGCGCAGTTTAGTAGTCTGCGGATCTACACCTTCTTCCTGGAACACCTCTGCCAAACGGATAGCATACGATGGAATGGCATGAAGACATGTGGTACCGAAATCACGGATAAACATAATCTGACGCTTCGAGTTACCTGCAGCAGCAGGAACGGTGGTCGCGCCTAACTTCTCTGCACCATATTGGAAGCCGAGACCTCCCGTAAACATGCCGTAACCGCTGGAATTCTGGAATACGTCCGTGTCGCGACAGCCTACCATGTACATATCACGGGCAATCATGTTTGCCCATGAGTCAATATCATGACGTGAATAGGTCACTACTGTAGGATGTCCGGTCGTACCACTGGTGGAGTGGATACGGATGGCATCCTTCATGTCACCGCCAACCAGTCCGAAGGGATAGTTATCGCGTAAGTCCTGTTTCGTTGTAAATGGAATCTTACGGATGTCACTGACGGTTTGAATACTTTCGGGCGTGATGCCAAGTTCTCCTAAGCGCTTTGCATAGAAAGGCGACTTCAAAGCCACTTCAATGCTCTTACGCAGTTTCTCTACTTGTAATTTTTCCAATGCCTCACGGGGCATGGTTTCCAATTCTGGTTGCCAATATTCTTCTTTGTTCAACATAATTATTTAGTTTTTGTATAATTGCATCATCATGACTGCCGACAAACCAGCCGTCTCTGTTCGTAATCTGCTTTCACCTAAATGGACGGACACAAAGCCATGGTCAATGGCCATACGTACCTCTTCTACGGAAAAGTCTCCTTCTGGACCGATCAAGACAAGCACATCATCGCTATCTGACGGCTGACGTAACTCATCATATAAATAAGTACGTGCAATTTCATCGTAGCAATGGGCTATGAATTTACGTCCTTTGTGCTCCTGAGAAATGAAAGACTTAAAACTATCCATATCGTTTAGCTGCGTCTTCCATGCCTTACGGCTCTGTTTCATAGCAGAAATGGCAATCTTATCGACTCTCGGCAGTTTGAGCACCTTTCGCTCAGAAAACTGACAGTTCAGGAAAGATATCTCGTCAACACCTATTTCAACGGCTTTCTCCACCAACCACTCCATACGTTCCATCATCTTTGTCGGTGCAATGGCCAGGTGGAGATGTCCTTTCCATTGGGGTTGCTGAGGTAGTATCTCGATAATCCTATAGAGACAATGCTTCTGACTGGCCATTGTCACTTCTGCACGATAGAAGTCTCCTTGACCATCCATGAGCATCATCTCATCACCAGCCTGCAAACGTAACACGCGGACAGCGTGTGCGGCTTCCTCCTCAGGCAGTTCCTGACTGATTTGGGCATCTGGCGTATAGAAATATCGTGTCTCCTTCATTTGGCTTGATTGTTCTGAATAAACTTTCGTCTGTTCAATTCTTCCTTGATATAGGAAGCCAGACGGTAATTCTCTTCCTCTACTGCCTTTGTCAGTTCCACTTCGAGTTTCTCGGTATCCAACGTATTGATAGGGATTGACACCCGCGTCTCATCTGGTTGGAAGGCTACACTTTGGGACTTCATCAGTTTCTCATCGATATACAGCGGAACACCAGCAACAACATGCAACAGGATAGCATCGCTCATCCTGATCTGACGGATGGAAAGATTATCCGTATTCATCAATGTTGCCAGATATTGTCCGTCCTGGATATCGAAAATTGTGACTTCCAACTTCTTCATATCCACGTAGTCTGCCAAGAAGTGCGTCAAAACCTCAGGCAGCATCATATTACAGATATCCAGTTGTTTAGCTCTCATCTGTAACTGGTTGCGCATGGTCTCATCGCAAATAATATTGAGGGCACGTGTAACAGTCTGATCGGTCAGCGTGATAATAGCAAGACCGTCAGACTCTATAATCTCTGCCAGACTCCTATATATTAATTGCGTACGTTCCATCAGCCAGTATTACTTCTTTTCAGGTTTAAACAGCAAGGCAAAGGACAAACCGACCATCAACGCAAAGGCGGCGAAAATAAACCAACAAGTCTGCCAGCCACCAGGCTCAATGCTTACTAGATAGTCTCCTCTCCATTCGCAGAAAGAGTAAATAATCGCACCGGCAGTCAATGTACCAATGGATGCGCCAACACCATTAGTCATCATCATGAAAAGTCCTTGTGCAGATGCCTTGACAGACGGGTCGCACTCCTGATCGACAAAGATACCACCCGACACATTGAAAAAGTCGAAGGCTACACCATAAACGACACAGGAAAGGATAAAGAACGTCACACCAGGCATACCAGGGTCGCCGACTCCAAAGAAGCCAAAACGGAACACCCATGCAAACATAGACATGAGCATCACCACCTTGATACCGAAACGTTTCAGGAAGAACGGTATCATCAGAATACATAGAGCTTCGCTTATCTGCGAGATGGATGACAATAAAGTTGCATTATTAGCAGCAAAGGAGTCCGCAAAGGCAGGATCGCCCTTGAAACTAGTGATAAACGGAGTTGCAAAACCATTGGTTACCTGCAAGCACATACCCAGCAACGCAGAGAAGATAAAGAAGAGCGCCATCTGTTTGCGCTTGAAAAGTCTGAATGCGTTGAGTCCAAGAGCTGCTACCAATGAAACCCTACCCTCCTTCTTCTCTATCTTGCACTCAGGCAGCGAGAAGCAATAGGCACAAAGCACAAAACTCAGCAAGCCAGACACGAAGAACTGCATATAGGTATATTGAAATTTGTTGGCATTGTCTGCCAATGTCATAGAAAATGCCCCATCTTCCCATACTGCGCAATTGACAAACCACATGGTAGCAATGAATCCAATGGTTCCAACCACACGGATGGGCGGAAAGTCCTTTACTGTGTCCAGGCCATTCTTCTTCAGAAGGGTAAACGCTGTAGTGTTAGCAAGTGCAATGGTAGGCATGTAAAAGGCCACGCTCAATGTATAAAGTGTCATGAACCATACTTTGTCGGGCTGTTCCGAAGACATTCCCATCCACCAGCAGCCCAGCATAAAGGCACCAGCCAGCAGGTGGCAGAGTCCAAGCACTCGTTGTGGTTGCATATACTTATCAGCCACAATGCCCATCAAGGTCGGCATGAAAATGGACACGATACCTTGAATAGCAAAGAACCAGGGTATTTCAGCTCCTAATCCTGCTTTTCCGAGATAGTTTCCCATACAAGTGAGGTAAGCTCCCCACACGGCGAACTCCAAGAAGTTCATAACCGCTAATCNNTAATATTTTAGATAGGTTTTTTATTTTTATATGCCTTAAGGCTTGCACCTACTTGTCTGATTTCTATAGTTCCTCCCAACCATTCAGTTCCAGCTTGTTCCTCCTCGAAGGAATAGGTTTTGACCACAGTACCCGCTGTCATTTCCACAATGCCAGGACTAAGTTTCTTACCGTCTGGCAAAATCACATCGTGTGCGGCCACCTTTCTCATACCGTTACTTACGGGTATCAATGCTTTGATCTACACTACCGTTGTTGCTGTTAGGTATCGGTGCCCTGCTCTGCATTCTCATTGGCATATCACTAGTCTTTACATCATCGGCAGAATCATCCAGTGTCTTCACACTATTTCCTTCCCTCTTAGCTTCCTTTGGCTTATGGAACCGGAAGAGTTGGATCTGGTTGATAAACAGAAGATTGTTCGTAGCGTCATCGTTGGAAGGAGCCAGATAGATGAAAAGCCTGATGTCTTTTACTCTCTGCTCTTCATTAGCAGGAATACGCAATGTTGTCAGGCCTGAGACTGTGGAATGAACATAGTGCGTGGAGATACTATCATTATCATAATGCATTGCAACATGTACCAGCGCATCCTTCATACCGGCCTTATACAGATAGGACGACATCATGGTAAACTGGAACGAGTCACCCTTCTTGAAGGCTGTATCAGCCTTGAGGGCAAACGACATTCTGTTATAGCCTGGTCTTGGCATAAGGAAAACACTGGTAGCATCATTCCAAATGTTAGCTGTATCGCCCGTCAGACTATAAGACGTAATCTTTCCCAATTCACCGACAGAAGCACCTAATTCCATAGCATCTTCGTTCAGCCGTTTTGTTACCTCCTGGTATATCTTGGAGAACTTATCCACATGAGAGAAATAGTAAACCAGTGAGGAATCAAACTCGGCTTCAGTCACACCATGTTTCTTGAGCATCGCATGCATCAACATCATTTCGTCATACTCGCGAGACTTATCAGAAGGTATCTGGTCAGCCATAGTCCTCGAGACATGATAGTCATAGAGAATATCCTCCATATCACCCGGACTAATAATGCCCTTTGGTATGGATGGTTTACAACCCGTGATAAACGAGAGTACAAACACGACGATGACTATCAGACTACTCTTCCGCATCCTCTGTAACTGGTTTCGGCTTACTGAAAGAAATCTTACTCAGTTCTTTACGGTAGAACAACAGCAATGCGATAATACCCACACTGACATTGGCATCAGCGAAATTGAATATCGGGCTGAAGAACACAAAGCTCTGTCCTCCGACTATTGGCATCCATTGCGGCCAAGTTGACTCTACCAAGGGGAAGTAGAACATATCCACTACCCGACCCATCAAGAATGGTGCATAGCCATCTCCGAAGCTGACGAACTCAGCTACATTATAAGGTGTTGAGACATTGAAGATAAGACCATAGAACATACAGTCAATCAGGTTACCAATGGCACCAGCCAGAATCATAGCCAGCAACACGATATATCCACTACGCGCTTTTTCTATTAATTGCAGCCAGATGTAGTAGATAAGACCTATAACTGCAACAATACGGAAGATGGAGAGGAAGATCTTACTGCCTATCTCCATACCGAAAGCCATGCCGTTGTTCTCAATGAATGAAATCTTAAACCAACTGGCAATCTCAATGCTCTCATGCAAAGACATATTTGTCTTCACCCATATCTTCAAAGCCTGGTCAATAACAAGGATGGCAAGCACCAATAGTGCTACCATCCATCCACGTTTCCCTATGGTCTGCTTCTGTGTGTCCATCACCTTACTTACGGTTCATCTTTGACTCCACGCTCAGCGTTGCATGGGGTACAGCACGCAGACGTTCCTTGGGAATCAGCTTTCCTGTGATACGGTCAATACCATAGGTCTTGTTCTGGATACGAACAAGGGCAGCTTCCAAACCCTGAATAAACTTCTGCTGACGGGCAGCCATCTGTATCAACTCTTCCTTGGTCTGCGTTGTACTACCTTCTTCCAATGCCTTGTACGTGGGTGACGTATCATCAACATCGTTGGAGTCCTGATTCATCAATACGCGCATCATCTGGTCATAATCGCGTTTGGCCAGTGACAACTTCTCAATAATAATCTGACGGAACTCTTCAAGTTCCTCATCAGTGTAACGTGTTTTCTCAGACATAATCTATTTATATTTTTAGGGTTACTATGAATGAAAGGTGGACGAAGGAACTAAGCCTTCGCCACCTTGATGTTTAATTTGAAATCGTCGAATTCCACTTCCTGCCCGTCGTTAGGAGCAATGTTGATGGAATCGGCCAAAACCTGTGTCTTGATATAGTCACCGAAGACTTTAACGGCCTGCTGCACCTCATTGTTCGGCGACAGTACAATGCTGATACGGTCGGTAATCTCGAAACCGCTGTCCTTACGGATATTCTGCACGCGGTTGATAATCTCGCGGGCCATACCTTCCTGCTTCAGTTCTTCTGTCAGTTCTACTTCGAGTGCTACGGTCAGCGCACCTTCATTGCTGACGAGCCATCCAGGAATATCCTCGCTGATGATTTCTACGTCAGCCACCTCTACTGTGAGGTCGTTGCCGTCAACGTTGATACCGATGGTTCCGTTAGTTTCCAACTCTGCAATCTGTTCCTGAGAGAGCGTGTCCATCTGAGCAGCTACACCCTTCATCAGCTTACCGAACTTCTTACCCATTGTCCTGAAGTTACACTTTACCTTTTTGACGAGAATACCCTGTCCCTCAACGAATTTCAGTTCCTTGACATTCACCTCGTTCATAATGAGGTTCTTCACGGCCTCAATGTGTCGTTTCTGCTCATCGGTAGCAGGAATCATGATGCTCTGCAGCGGTTGGCGTACCTTGATGTTCACCTTGCGGCGCAGGGCGAGAACCATCGAGGTAATCTTCTGTGCCATCTCCATGCGGGCTTCCAGGTCCTTGTCAATCAGGCTTTCGTCAGCCACGGGGAAGGTATCCAGATGTACGCTGTCCTTCTCACCGCCCAAGTCCTTGTAAAGTTGGTCTGCATAGAACGGGGCAAACGGTGCCAACAGTTTGGCAACGGTCATCAGACAGGTATAGAGTGTCTCGTAGGCAGAGCGCTTGTCGTCACTCATCTCCTTACCCCAGAAACGTTTGCGGTTCAGGCGCACGTACCAGTTTGAGAGGTCGTCATTGACGAAGGTATCAATCATTCGTCCGGCACGCGTTGGGTCGTAGTTCTCCAGTTCGGCGGTTACCTTCTGCACCAAGGTGTTGAGTGAAGACAGTATCCAGCGGTCAATCTCTGGTCTTGCCTGCTGGGGTACAGCCTCGGCAGACGGAACAAAGCCGTCAACGTTGGCATACAATGCGAAGAACGAGTACGTATTATATAATGTACCGAAGAACTTACGGCGAATCTCGTCAACACCCTCGGGGTCGAACTTCAGGTTGTCCCATGGCTCGGAGTTGGTCATCATGTAGAAACGCACGGCGTCAGAGCCATATTTCTCAATCATCTCGAACGGATTGACAACGTTTCCAACGTGCTTTGACATCTTGTTGCCCTTTGCATCGAGCACCAGACCTGAGGAAATCACATTCTTGAATGCCACGGAGTCGAAAATCATCGTTGCGATGGCATGCAGTGTGAAGAACCAGCCACGTGTCTGGTCAACACCCTCGTTAATGAAGTCGCAGGGGAAAGCGATGTTCTTGTCGATGAGATCAGCATTTTCAAACGGATAGTGAATCTGTGCGTACGGCATGGAACCGCTATCGAACCACACATCGATGAGGTCGGTCTCGCGCTTCATGGGCTTACCACTCGGACTGACAAGCACGATGTAGTCCACATAGGGACGGTGCAGGTCTATCTTGTCATAGTTCTCCTGCGACATATCGCCAGGCACGAAGCCCTTGTCCTTGAACGGGTTGGACGACATGAAGCCAGCCTTGACAGATTTCTCGATTTCATCGTAGAGTTCCTCTACACTACCGATGCAGATCTCCTCACCATCCTCGCTGCGCCAGATGGGCAGCGGTGTGCCCCAGAAGCGTCAACGAGACAGGTTCCAGTCATTCAGGTTGTCGAGCCAGTTACCGAAACGGCCCGTACCTGTTGACTCAGGCTGCCAGTTGATGGTC
>LXOW01238930.1_pt1 | contig 11826 bp, 6 predicted proteins | sample 1368591 | NCBI WGS metagenome assembly LXOW01 (sample SAMN04884650, study PRJNA319009) | bovine gut metagenome | isolation source: Cow rumen | host: Bos taurus | place: Italy: Legnaro (PD) | collected 2014-07-09
GTAATCATTATAACTTAATAGAACAAATATACGAAAAATCCGATTTCCTCGTCCTGCCCGGCCCGACCGGGCATTTTTACGCTTGCGAAATTCGCCCTCGAAACGTATCTTTGTGCCTGCTCAAAGCAAGCATTTGTGAAAAGAATAGCGTCATGAGGAGATCGTTGTTTCTGCTTTTCCTGGTTTTTTCCCTTGTCTTTCAAGCACATGCGCAAAACCAGGTTGACATGCGACAAACAGTCGAATATCTGGCTTCGCCGGAACTGGGCGGCCGTTTCCCGGCCACGGCCGGCGACACCCTTGCGTCGGATTATCTGGCAGGCAAACTTCGCAGAATGAAACTCAAGCCTGTGGTCCGGGAAAAGAAATTAAAAGGATTCTATCAGGACTTCACTTTTGGAAAAACAGAACAGAAGGCCACCCATAACATCATCGCCGTCCTTCCGGGAAAAGACAAGCGGCTGCGGAACGAATACATTGTTGTCGGGGCACATTATGACCATCTGGGCATGGGCGGAGAAGGATCCGGCTCGCGCCGTCCTGACACGCTGGGGGTACATCCGGGTGCCGACGACAATGCCAGCGGTGATGCCGTCATCCTTGAACTGGCCAGATATTTCAAAAAGCATCGGCCTTCCCGGAGTCTTGTCTTCGCATTCTTCGGTGCGGAAGAACAGGGGATTGTCGGCTCCAAAAGTTTTGTGGAATGGATGAAACAGGTTGACAGCCACCGCATCAATCTTCCGGCCGACATCAAAGGGATTGTTGCCATGGTAAATCTGGACATGGTGGGACGTATGCGGGACAGCGCACTGAGCGTTTCCGGTACGGGGACCAGCACGGAATTCAAGGTCATGGCGGAGAAGGCGGCTGAACGGACCGGCCTGCAGATCAGCTGCACGCCCGATGGCTATGGCCCGAGCGACCAGGCGTCGTTCGTGGCCGCAGACATCCCGGTCTTCAACCTCACGACGGGCGGGCATATGGAGTATCACACCCCTGAGGATGTCCCTTCCACCTTGAATTATGACGGCATGCAGCTGGCCCTGGAATACACAAAGGATCTGGTCGCCCAGCTGGCGGGCCTGCCTGTGGCGCCCGATTTCATCAACGTGCCCGGCAGCCAGCAAATGAGCCACGCCAAATTCAAGGTATCTTTGGGCCTCATGCCGGACGTCACGGGCGCAAGCACGGTTCCAGGACTCCGTGCTGATATCGTGGTGGCCGGAAAGCCTGCCTACAAGGCCGGCATGAAGAATGGCGACATCATTCAGGAAATTGACGGCAAGCCTGTCAAGGACATCAATGAATACATGGAACGCCTGTCGGAACTCCAGCCAGGCACCACCATTCCCGTGAAAGTGCTCCGGGGCGACGAAACGATTGTATTGCAAGTTCAACTTAATCCTGCCGAGAAATGAAAAACTGGGTCTGCTGGCTTCTGGCCGTCGTTATTACCTTGGGCTTGAGCGTGTACCAGCGCATGACCGGTCCGACCAATCCCAAGCGCGTGACCGTCGAATTGAACGGGGACAGTTATCAGCTGAAATTACCCAGAAGCGGTGTGCGACAAGACCAGATAGTGATACTGAAAGGATTGCCGTCCCATACCGAAGCGCAGCTGCATTACCGCCGCTATCCGACAACAGATGAATTCACGACGGTGGATTTCAGCTGGGAAGGCGATGCGTTGCAGGCATCGTTGCCCGTGCAGCCTGTCGCCGGTAAACTGCAGTATTACATTACGGTAGGGGGAAAGAACTATCCCGCCGAAAGCCCGGTCGTCATCCGTTTCCGGAATGACGTCCCGGCCGGCATCCTGATCCCGCACATCCTGTTTATGTTCGCGGCCATGCTGTTTGCTGTCTACACATTCCTGCTGGTCATTTCACGCAAGAAATACAGCAAGTGGCTGATCGTCACGACGCTTACCTTGTTTGTCGGTGGTTTTGTCCTGGGACCGCTCGTGCAGCACGCGGCCTTCGGCCCCTGGTGGACGGGATTTCCGTTCGGCACGGACCTGACTGACAACAAGACGCTCCTTTCCTTCCTGTTCTTCCTGGCGGCCGTCGCTACGTTGAAGTGGAAGCACAACAAGTGGCTGGTCATCATCGCCGTGCTGTTCATGGTGCTCGTCTTTACGATACCGCACAGCGCGAAGGGATCCGAATATGATTACGCCACGGAGCAGTTGCGCGCTTAGTGGCTGACGCTGTCGCGGGCAGCGGCTTTTTCGGCACCCTTGTATTTGGCCAGTTCCACTTCCAGTTCCGTGATGCGCTTGTTCAGCTCCTGAATGGTGTTGAGGTAGTGGTTGTTCAGATCCCGGATGATTTCGTTTTTGTTGATCGTTTGTACGGCGGCCTCTTCGTGGAAGATGATCTGGTCGCTGTGCAGGCCGTAGTTGGCGGCGTTGTTGAGCAGGACATGCTTGGTGGCGAGATCGAGCGCTTCACCGGCCAGATAAATGTCAAGGGTCTGGTTCCGTCCGTCCAGGTTGATCTGGTAGTCGAAAATGTAACTGGTTCCGATGGTTTTGTTGTTCTGGACGAAGTGCTCTGCGTTGATGGTGAAGTTGTTGTCGCGGATAGTGCCGATGGCCGAGATGATGCTGGGAATGACCATCACCAGCAGGAGGAACGCCACGATACGCGGATTGCGCTTGCGGTGGAATTCATCTGTAGCCACGCTCTCGAAGCCCACGAACTTGGCTACGGCGAAAGTGGCGATGGCAATGAAAATACTATTGATCAGGAAAAGATAGAAAGCACCGAAAATATAGTTGATCTGCAGCGTCGCAAGGCCGTAGCCTACCGTACAGAGCGGGGGCATCAGGGCTGTGGCGATGGCCACGCCCGAAAGAACTGTTCCGTGCTCCTTGCGTGCGTTTTCCAGCATGCCGGCAGCGCCGCCGAACAAGGCGATCAGTACGTCGTAGGTGGTCGGACGGGTACGCGCCAGCAATTCTGTGGGATTGCTCAGCCGAAGCGGTGAAATAAGGAAATAGAAACAGGCCACAACGATGCTGATGACCACCATCACGATAAAATTCTTGAAGGAATTCTTGAGCAGTTCGGTATCGTTCGTGCTCAGGCCCAGACCGAACCCGATAATCGGACCCATCACCGGAGAAATGAGCATGGCACCGATGATGACGGGAATCGAGTTGACGTTGAGGCCGACCGATGCGATGAGGATGGCACAGGCCAGAATGATGACGTTCGGTCCCCGGAAAGCGATGTTGTGCTGAATGGACGCGGTGGCCTTCTCCCGGTCTATTCCGTCTTCCAAATAGACGATATGCCGTAAATAGCGTGAGAATCGGTTCATGGTCAATCAATCTGCTTCGTGATGTTGATGCCGGCGGCTTGCGCAACAAGATAGACAATCGACTTGAAGACCAGGCCGCTGTTGCGGGACAGACCGATCTCGCAGGTGCGGCTCACGGCGAAGCCTTCGTCGCAGCCTTCCACCTGGTGCTTGAGGTCGCGCAGGCCGTGCTCGTTGAGTTCCGGGAAGAAGAAGCCGCGGTCGCCTGCAAAGCCGTCGCAGTTCGAATCGACCACAACCACTTCGCGCGCACAGCGCTCCGCCACCCGTTTCAGGCAGGGATCGACACCCATCTTCTTGGCCGAGCAGACGGCGAACAAAGCCACTTTCTCGTCGACCGGTTTCAGCGTCAGATGCTCCAGAACGAACTTTTCGATGAACTCCGTCGGCTCGTACAAAGGCAGTTCGTCGCCGAAGTTCGCCTTCATGGTATAGAGGCAGGGACTCATGTCGCAGAGAATCGGAATCTTTCCGCCATCGGAAGCTTTCTCCAGGGCCGCCTTTAAGTCATTGGAAGCCTTCTGACCAGCCTCAACATAGCCCTTGCTCGAGAAGAGCATACCGCAGCAGAGCGAATCCATCTTCTCCGGGTAAATGATCTGGAACCCGGCGGCCTCCAGCAGGGCGGCCGTGACCTGGGTGACTTCCTTCTCTTTGGAATAGGCCTTTGTGGTGCCCATGCTGCGGGTGATGCAAGAAGGGAAATAGACAACTTTTCGCTCGCGTTCCTGCGAAACCGCAGGAACGCGGATTTTCTTCGCTCCCGTCGGCATATATTCGTTCCAGAGCGGCAGCTTCTTGCAGGTGAGCCAGCGCAGGCCGCGGGCCAAAGCGCCGAAGACCTTCTTGCCAAAGAGCAGACGCAGAGCGTTCAAGCATTTCAGCCCGCCGCGCAGCAGGGAAGTGAGGCCTGCCATGTGCCCGGCCAGCCAGACGGCCCGCTTTTCTCCGCGCTCCGAGTGGCCCTCGTGCCGCAGTTCCTTGATGAGCTTGCCTGCATCGGCCTTCACGGGGCAGTGCAGATTGCAGAGCGAGTCGGTGGCGCAGGTCTGTTCGCCTGCATATTTGTAGAGCTTCTGCATCTCGGCTGCCCGGTGCGGCTCTTCGCCCGATGCCCGCAGGCGTTCGATTTCACGGAACGCCGCCACGCGCTGGCGCGGCGACAGCGTCAGACCCTCGGCCACGCAGTATCCCTCGCAGAAGCCGCATTCCATGCATTTGTCCACGAGTTCTTTCGTTGAAGGACAAGGCTTCAGGTTCGAAATGTGCGCCATCGGGTCGGTGTTGAGAATGACGCCCGGATTAAGGATGCCCTTCGGGTCGAAGAGGCGCTTCACCCGCTGCATCAAACCGTAGGCCTGCCTGCCCCATTCGTACTCCACGAAAGGCGCCATATTACGGCCCGTACCGTGCTCAGCCTTGAGCGAACCGTCGTAACGGTCCACCACGAGCTTGACCACATCGTCCATGAAATGCTTGTATTTCTCCACTTCGGCAGCCGTCGAGAAATCCTGGTTGAACATGAAGTGGAGGTTGCCGGCCAATGCGTGTCCGAAAATCACGGCATCGGCATAGCCGTCGGCTGCAAAGACTTCTCGCAGGCGCACGGTGGCTTCGGCGAGCTTCTCGATGGGGAAACAGATATCTTCGATGATGGACGTGGTGCCGCTGCGGCGCATGCCTGCCACGGTGGGTAGCATTTCCTTACGCAGTTTCCAGAGCGTGGCCTGCTCCTTTGCATCGGTCGTGAAAGCCCACTCCAGCTCCGTAGGAACGCCCGCGATTCCATCGGTAATGGCAGCCACCTTTTCGGAAAGCTCTTCAGCCGAGGCCGCCCGCGTCTCGACCAGGATCACGCAGCTCTCGTCGCCAATGGTTTTCAGGAATTCCGGGATGCCGGGCGCGGAGTCGACGCTGCGCACACCGGCGCGGTCGATCAGTTCCACGGCGGAGACTTTGTCCTGCTTCTTGAGGATCTGCACGGCTTCGCAGGCCAGGGCGATGTTCGTGTAGGTGATCATCGCCAGCGCCTTGTGCTTGTGGTCCACCACCGTGTTGTAGGTGATGTCGGAAATGAAGGCCAGCGTACCTTCGGAGCCGATGACCAGGTGTTTGACGATGTCGATGGGGTCGCTGTAATCGACAAAGGCGTTGAGCGAGTAACCCGTCGTATTCTTGATCTTGTATTTGCGGCGGATGCGCGATTCGAGCTCCGGATCGGCAGCGATTTCAGCGGCGATTTTCGCAATGCCGTTGAGGAAATCCGCATGGGTGCGACGGAATTCGGCGCAGGAAGCCGTATCGCCCGTATCAAGTACCGTCCCGTCGGGCAGGATCACGCGGATGTCGGCCATGGTCTTGTAGGAGTTCTCCGATGTTCCGCAGCACATGCCGCTGGCATTGTTGGCCGCGATGCCGCCAATCATGGCCGAGTCGATGGAGGCGGGATCAGGTCCGATTTTGCGGCCGTATTTCACCAGATAGGTATTGGCCCGTCCGCCACGGATACCGGGTTGCAGGCGGATTTTGCGCCCTTCCTCCAGCACCTGCCAGTGCTGCCAGCCGTGCGAGACAATCACAAGCACGGAGTCGCTGAGGGCCTGGCCGGAGAGGGAAGTGCCCGCGGCCCGGAACGTGACGGGGATGTTCATCAGGTCAGCCTGGTGGAGGATGGCGGCGATCTCGCGCTCATCCTTGGCACGGATTACCAGTTTGGGTATCAGACGATAGAAAGAAGCATCCGTACCGTAGGCCAGGGTGCTGAGGGCATCGTGAAACATCCGTTCCTTCGGAATTACCGGAAGGAGCGCTTCATAAAAACGTTTGTATTCGCCGCTGATCATAAGAGCTTGAGTAAATCTTTAAGTTCGCTTGCGCGTATATCTTTGGCCACGACAATACCGTTCTGGTCGAGCAGGTACAGGTGGGGGACATAATCGAGGTCGTAGAGCATCCGCATGTTGCTGGTGCCCTTGAAATCGTTGAGGAACGTCCAGCGGCTGGGCAGCTGCCTGCGGACGAATTTCTTCCAGTTCTCCTGGTCCTGGCCCACATAGACCAGCACGGGCTGGATGTCGAGATCATAGAATTCCGCACTCATTTCCTTGAGTTCGGCGAGTTCTTTCTGGCATTGCTGGCAGTCGATCAGGTGGAAGAAGACCAGCGTATACCAGTGCTTGCTGTTGTACATGGGCACGGTCTTGCCGCACTTTTTCTGCAGGTAGAGCTGGGTAGCTTTCTCGCCGGCCGGATTGAGCCGGGCCTTGGCCAGGGCATAGACGGTGCGCTCGAGGAATTCGGGTGACCACATGTCCGGCTCGGAGGCGATGTATTTCTCGGCGACATAGAGTGCGCCCTGCTGCTGGGCGAAATTGTCGCTGCTCCGGAGATAGTTGAACAGTTTCAGCATGGTCTCGGCATACATCTGCCGGTTGTCTCGTACCCGGTCGGCGAGGGCATCGGCGATACGCTCCACGTTTTCGATCGTCAGGGGGTTGAATGCACCGAAGATGTTGTCGAAGAGATTCTTGTATTGCAGGACCAGGGTGTTTTCCATCCCCAGCATATGGGCAAGCGATTCACTGTCGAGGCCCCGCCCGGTAATCACGTTCTGCTCGTCAAGCAGGAAAAGCATCGGGGTCGACAGTACGCCGTATTTCTTGTGAAAGCCGGTTTCGGCTTCCGGGTCCCAGAGATGGATCAGCTGGACGTCGGGGTTGTCGATGCCGCCGAACCATTCCTGGACATAATTTTCCCATGCGGTCCGGTCGCTCTGCGTGTAGATGGCGACCATTGTGACGGGTTCGCCATGGTAGTTGCGGGCCAGGTCGGCCAGCAGAGGGGTCTCCCTGCGGCAGGTGCTGCATTCCGTATCATAGAAAAACAGCACTTTGAGCGGCGTAGTGATGTCACGGATTTCTACGGGGAGACTGTCGATGCTTTGCATCAGCAGGGACGGTGCAGCCTTGCCCACCAGAGAACTCCGGTTGAATTCCGCAAAAGTATAGATGAGCGGATAGAGGTTTTCATTTTCCAGCTTGAGCCGTTTGCTGAGAAACCATTCATCTGCAATGTGGACAGCCACGGCTTCGTGACCCATGACCGGCGAAGTGGAAAAGTAGTCGAAAACGATGCCGGCCACCTTGGACTGCAGCTCGGGCTGCTGGCGGCCGACCGAGTCGATGAGCCGGTCCACATGCAGGTTGATGCTGTCGACCGGCTCTTCGAGCAGGGTCTGGAGATAAGAGGTGACGGAGGCGTGGGGCGTGGATTCCTGCGCAGCGGCGGATCCCAGACCCAGCATGAGTATCACTATGGCAAGAATCCGTTTCATCGCCTAGTCCTCCTCTTTTCGTAATTTCAGGTATTTGTCAATGTCGACGTTCTTCGGGAGGAAGCACTTGGCACTGCCTCCGTTGTTCAGGACGTCGCGGACGACCGTCGAGGAAATGAAAGAGTATTCATGCCCGGCGGGAATGAAGATGCTCTGGATGTCAGGTGCCATTGTGCGGTTGGCCTGGGCGATGACGCTTTCCATCTCGAAGTCGGTGGTCGTACGAAGGCCGCGGATGATGCAGCTTACTCCTTTCTTCTTGCAGAAATCGACGGTCAGGCCGCGGTAGGAGCAGACTTCCACGTTGTCCAGTCCGGCGACGGCGTCTTGAATGATGCGGACCCGAAGGTCCGGGCGGAAGAATCCGCTCTTGGCACTGTTGTAGCCGACGGCCACGATGACTTTGTCGAACATTGTGAGCGCTGAGCGGAGGATGTCCATGTGACCCAAGGTAAACGGGTCGAAGGATCCGGGAAAAAGGGCGGTTCTCATGACTTATCCGACAGCTGGAAGTTTGGCGTAAATCCCGGCGACGGTCGTTCCGATCGGGAAGAATTCGTTGGGATTGCCACGCAGGATGGTAATGATGGCAAAGCCGTCGAAGAAGCGGATGGAATACTGCAGGCTGTTGTCTACGCCATCATCCCATTTGTAAACGTAGAATTCCGTATTGTCGCCGAAATATTCGGACTGATCGTCCGAGGCGATTTTGGGAAAGTCCCCGTTCCATTCGTTGTCAATCTTGAAATGGACGTTTTCCCAGTTATCTCCGCAGCGCGAGACATCCAGCTGACCCGATGTGGATCCGTCCTTGAACGCGTAGCAGTACAGGCCCGGGACTTCAGCGCCGGTCGTAGAGAAAGCATAGGTTTTCAGATTCTTGCGTGTGGGATTGAGGGTGATGTCAACCGGTTCAGGGTCCATGTCCCGCATGTCGTACAGGCTGGCACTGCGCTTGCCGCTCCCGGCGGGAATGGAAAGCGACCAAGGAATCTCGCCTTCTTCTTCCAGGGCGACGAAGTACAGATTGTCTTCTTTGTCGCGCTTGCCGACTGCCCGCCATTCGTTGCCATCGATGTTCAGGCGGCCGAAGAACACGCCGTTGTCTTCTGTACAAGTGAGGAGGACGTCAACGTTCCCGGCTTTTCCCTCAAAGCCGTAGTTCTGGCCCTGGTCTTCTCCGCGGTATTTGATCTTCCGGATTGTTTCCGGCATCATTTCGTCGATGTTGTCGAAATTGGAGTACTGAAGGTCAATCAGATAGGGGATGCCGCAGGTGCGGCGGGTCCAGTTGCCGAAGGTATCGTAGCGGGGTGCGAAACTCCGGGTCCGGGTGTTTTTGACCGTGCCCAGCGACAGCTCTTTCCATTCCATGTCCCGGAGGGTGACGCCGTCCTTTTCGTAATTGAAATCCAAAATATATTTGGGGTTGTTTGCCTGCCCTTCGAAGAACTCGTAGTGGATCAGGTTGTCCTGCTTGTTGAAGACGCCTTCATAACTGTGGGGATCATCGCCGTAATTGTTGTAGATGCGCTGGTGGCGGAGCCCCTTGCTGTCGGTGAACGTACTGTCGCTGTATTCAAGGCGGTATCCTTTTTCATCGTTGACGTAGTTCCGGTTGGCGACGAACTCCCCTTTTTCATCGTAGTTGGAGAAGTAATCGTTGACCTTGTTCAGTTGATGATAGGTTTCTTTGCGATAGACAACGTTCCCGTTTCCGTCATACGTACTCTCGGATGTGGAGTAGAGCTTGCCGTTGGAATAGAAGGACATCTTGACCTGGCGGCCCTGGTCGTCATATTCGTATGTATTCGAGTTCTCGCCGTAGGGAGAACGGTAGGAGGCCATGATCAGGTGGCCGTCGGAATCGTAGCGGTTGCGGGTCGTGCTTTGCCAGCTGCCGTCGGCGCTTTGGGCTTCGCTCATCGTGATGTCGCCCTTGTCATTGTATTCGTAGCAGGTTATCTGCTCGGGCTGGCCGTCGCTGCCGTAGACGTCCTTGGTGTATCGGCCCTGCGCATCTTTCTCGCACAGATTCTCAATCCTGCCGTAGTCGTCCTCGAAGGCTTCGTCCCACTCTTCCTTCTCACCAATTACATCGCCTTTCTCGTTGTAACTGTAGACAGTAGTGGCAGGTTCGCCTTCACCGTAATAGTTTGTAACCCAGACAGTCTCGACCGGTCCCTTGACAGTAGAAAAGTCGACACCCATCGGGGTGTCGACTTTTCCTTCGGTGTTGCTGCTGCCGCCGGAACAACCGGCCAGGCCGACCATCAGGGCGATGGCCAGCAGCGCCGCAACATTATTCAGTTTTTTTTTTCGTGAGCGGCTCATGAGCCAGAAAATCAGCAATGCAGCCAGTACCAGCAATGAAATGGCGAGTACCGGGCGGTAGGCTACCCAGGCCAGTGCGATCACGACGAGGCTCCAGACCAGGCCGACCAGTGTCGTGACTACGCCGACGCCGGCGCCAATGATCCGCTGGACGAACGGCACCACGGCAAAGACCGTACTGATGAAGCCCAGCAGGCTCTTGAATCCGCCAACCACGAGGAGGACGCCCAGTATGCGGAGCAGCCAGAGCGTCACCTTGTTGGCGCTCTTCTGGTGTTCAATCATGTTCGTTGCGCTGACGGTACCCATCTCAACTTTCGAGAAGGATTTGCCGTTCTTGGCAATATAGCTTTCGAAAGTTCCGTTGACCACTTTCTGCAGGAGGGAGATCGTCTTGGGCGAAGTCACCTGGTTGAAGGTGATGCGCACGTCGCCGATGTGCGGGACGTCAGGGTCGGCACCGATATATACCTGATTGCCCCGGACGGTTACCACGACGGTCGTGTCCGAGACTTTGGCCAGGAGTTGTTTCATCTGCTCTTCGGTGAGGCTCGGTTCGACCGGTTCCTCGCCTGAGATGCTGCCAATGATGGAAGGCGTCAGTCTGTAGGCGCCGAATGTGGCATTGGCTGCCTGCTGGTCGAGGTCTTCGACGACACGCCAGACAAAGTTCTTGCCCTTGTAATCCGGATCCTTGAATTCGGCGGAATTGACCGGTTCATTGCACCATTCGGGTTCGTAGGTATAGGTCGTCGTCGTTTCCGTGCTGCCGCCGAGCTTGTCCTTGCTTTCGGAACTGCTCTGTTCTGCCCACTGGTAGTACTCCACGTCACGCGTCAGGTGGAAGGCGTTGACGGAAATGCCGAAGGCTGCGTCGCGCAGGATTTCGTCGGTGGTCGCCACACCGGTAGCGTGGATGGCCTTGCCTTCCAGTTCAGGATCGATCGTGTTGATGTCGGACATCTCCACGTAATTTTTCTGGAAATCCTTCAGGGCGTTGGAGGATTTCACAGCCCGGCCTTCGTTCCACCAGAGGAGGATGGTACCGGCGATGATAAGGATGAGGCCTCCGAGGATGCCCTGGAAGGAGTTTTTCACTTTGCTCCCGTAGCTCGTACGGGTGGTTTCTTGATATGCCATAGTCTTTCGGGTTCAGTTAAGGTCAGATTCGGTTAGTTGGCGTTGGCCTGAGCTTCGGCATCCTTGATCATCTTCTCATTGGCGGTAAGATAGATCTCGACGCGACGGTTCTGCAGGCGGCCCTCCACGGTGGAGTTGTCGGCAATCGGCTCGCGGAACGAACGGCCTTCGATGGTCATGCGGTCTTTCTTGATGCCGCAGCTCTGGAGATAGTTGGCCACGGATTCGGCGCGGTCGACAGCCAGTTTCTCATTGTATTCGGGCGTTCCGGTGTTGTCGGTATGGCCGAGGATGGTGAGGTCGGTATCCGGCATGTCGGCAATGTCCTTGGCAAATTTGGTCAGCTGGGCCTTCGAGGCATCGCTCAGGGCGAAGCTGCTGGTCTTGAAAAGAATGCCGCTTTCGAAGGTGACCTTCACGGCTTTCAGGTCGTTGGCGTCGGTCACGACTTCCACGTTGGCGTCTTCGAGCTGGGCTGCCAGTTCGGCGGCTTTCTTGTCCATCTTGTTGCCGATCAGGACACCGACGCCGGCGCCGACGGCCGTGCCGATTGCAGCACCAATCGCAGCACCTTTACCGTTTTTGCCGATCAGGGCACCGACACCGGCGCCGACAGCTGCACCGGAGCCGCCACCGATAGCGCCGCCCTTGGCCGTGTTAGACATGGTGCCGCAACCCGAAAGGACGAG
>LXOW01058126.1_pt2 | contig 11820 bp, 15 predicted proteins | sample 1368591 | NCBI WGS metagenome assembly LXOW01 (sample SAMN04884650, study PRJNA319009) | bovine gut metagenome | isolation source: Cow rumen | host: Bos taurus | place: Italy: Legnaro (PD) | collected 2014-07-09
GAGATCGCGCAGCTGGTCCATGACTGCGGCGGCCTGCTCTACTACGACGGCGCCAACATGAACCCGCTCCTCGGCATGGTCCGTCCGGGCGACATGGGCTTCGACATCATGCACCTGAACCTGCACAAGACCTTCTCCACGCCGCACGGCGGCGGCGGTCCCGGCGCAGGCCCCGTCGGCGTGTCCGACAAGGTGCTCCCGTTCCTGCACATTCCCCGCGTCAGCGGATTCCACGGCAATTTCGGCATCATCCTGCGCGCTTACGCCTACATCCTCATGCTGGGCCGCGAGCACGTCAAAATGGCCGGAAAACTGGCCACGCTGGGCGCGAACTATATCAAGGAATCGCTCAAGGACTGCTACAAGCTGCCCATCCCGACGGTCTGCAAGCACGAATTCGTCTTCGACGGCCTGCTGGAGGACAACGGCGTCTCGACGCTCGACGTCGCCAAGCGCCTGCTCGACTACGGCTTCCACGCGCCGACCATCTATTTCCCGCTCCTCTTCCACCAGGCCATCATGATCGAGCCCACGGAGACGGAGTCGCTGGAGACGCTGGACGCGTTCATCGCCGTGATGCGCAAGATCGCAGAAGAGGCGAAGGCCGACCCGGAGATGCTACACGGTGCGCCGCACTGCACGCCGATCGGGCGTCCCGACGAGACGACCGCCGCCCGGCAGCCCATCCTGAAATATGACTAGGAAGCAAAAAGCACTGATTGTCCTGTTGACCCCTTTCCTGCTGGGATTCCTGCTCGGAATCCTGGTAGGACGGGGCTGCAGCAGCGGTAAGGAGAAGCCGGCGAAGCCTGAAACCGAGCTCGCGGAAGCGCCCGTCGAGGCGCCGGCCGTGGAAGAGACCGTGGAAATCGTCGAAGAGCCGGAAACGGAAGAAGACGACGTGGACGGAACGGGGGTGTCCACCGCCCGGGAGATCATCTACTACACGAAGCTGATGTCCTACGGCAAGGTGTTCAACGACATCAATGACACCCACCTGGAGAAGGCGAAAGAGGTCGGCCTGAAGACCATTCCCGAGAAACGGGACGACATCGACACGAAGAAACTGGTCCTGATCGAGAACTCCAACTACCTGGAAATCGATGAACTGCGCTACTCGGTGCCCTATCTGACCGCTAACGCGGCGACGGAGCTGAAGCGCATTGCCAAGGCGTTCAACGACTCGCTGACGCGCAAGCAGCTCCCGGTCTACAAGCTGGTCTGCTCGTCGATCCTGCGCACGGAAGAAGACGTCGCGCGCTTGCGCAGAAGCGGGAATCCGAATGCTTCGGACAACTCCGCCCACTGCTACGGCACCACCTTCGACATCACCTACACGCGTTACGCCCGCGACGAGGAGACGGACGAGTTCATGCAGCCCTACGAGCTGACCAAGGTCCTCGGCGAGGTCCTGCGTGACGAGAAGAATGCCGGACGCATCCTCGTCAAATACGAGAAGAAGGAGCATTGCTTCCACATCACCGCCTGCCAATAGACAGAAAACCAATCATATGAACAAGATCAATCCCAAGTTCCTGCGCCCGCTGATCAAGCGGCGGGAAGAAGAAAGCCATAAGGGCGATTACGGCCACCTGCTGCTGGTCGGCGGCTCCCAGTCCATGCCCGGCGCGGCCGTGCTCGCCACGGGCGCCGCGCTCAAGTCCGGCTGCGGACTCGTCACCCTGCATTCCACCGCCCGTGCCGAACAGGCGGCGATTTCCAGTTTCCCCTCCGCGATGCTGTCGGAGGACGGCGGGGAGTGCTTCAGCCGCGTGCCGGACGGCCTGCTTCGCTTCACGGCCATCGCCCTGGGGCCCGGCCTGGGCCGCACCCCGCAGACAGAAGAAGCTTTCGCGAACCTGCTGACCCGCGTCAAGGAGCAGGAGGACAGCATCCCGATGGTGCTGGACGCGGATGCGCTCTTCATCCTGGCCGCCCATCCTGAGCTCAAGAAGATGATCCCGGCAGGATCCATCATGACGCCGCACGAAGGCGAACTCCGCCGTCTGATCAGCTGGAACAGCCAGGAGGAGAAGGAACTCGCGATCAAGACCCTCTGCGTGGAAACGGGCTGTGTGGTGATCTCCAAGGGCCACCTGACGGAGATCTATACGCCGGAAGGCGGGAAATACGTCAACACCACCGGCAACGCCGGCCTCGCGAAGGGCGGCAGCGGCGACGTGCTGACCGGCCTGGTCGGCGGCCTGCTAGCACGCGGCTATTCGGCCCTGGAGGCCGCTGCGCTGGGTGTCTGGATCCACGGACGCGCCGCGGATGCGCTCACGGCCAAATACACGGCCGAGGCCTACAGCAGCCGCGACCTGATCGACGCACTCTACGTCGGATTCAAAGCCTTGGAATAAGATCTACTCGACGGCGACGACCGTGAGGATGTCGCCCTCTACCTTGAAACGTACGTTACGGTCTCCATATCGGAGGCCGTAAATGCGTTCCGGGTCGTCCTGGTACTGGGGGCGGGGATCCTGCGCCAGGATCTCCAGGAGGCCGTCGATGCTGTCCGCTTCCAGCTGATGGAAGACTTCCCGGGGCAGCACCACCTCCAGACGTTTCCATGCATGACCGTCCACGAAGCCGCTGCGCACGCCGCGGTGGCTGTCGGCGTATTCCACATAGGGCTTGATGTCGTAGATGGGCGTCCCGTCGGCCAGGTCGGCGCCCAGGACGTGGATTTCGCCCGCGGCGGCATCCACGCGCTCGATGCGCACGGAGCTGAGTCCCAACGGGTTGGGACGATAGGGGGAGCGGGAGGCGAAGACGCCGACGCGCTCATTGCCGCCCAGGCGGGGCGGACGGACGGTCAGGCCTTCGGAGGCCGTCTCCCGGTTCAGGTGGAATCCCCAGATGAGCCAGAGGTAGTCGAAGCCGTCCAGACCGCGCAGGGCCTCCGGCGAGCGGAATTCAGGCTCCAGCACCACGGTGCCCGCCAGGGATTCCGCGAGCCCGGCCTGGCGGGGCAGGCCGAACTTCTCCGGCAGAGGAGAATGGAAGATGGCAACAGGCTTGATTTCCATACTATTCGTCATTCGCCGACTTGATCGGCGAATCTCCGTTCAACGTATTCATCCATTTATCATACAGGGCGTTGAAGGCGTCCAGGTACTTCTTCTCCAGCGGCTCGGAAGCGGGGGAGTTCAGCGACAGCGGATTGATCGCCTTGCCGTTCTGGAACACGCGGAAGTCGAGGTGCGGGCCCGTGGCCGTGCCGGTCATGCCCACATAGCCGATCAGCTGGCCCTGCGACACGCGGGAACCGACCTTCAGGCCGGGCGCGAACTTGGACAGGTGCATGTAGCTGGTCTCGTAGCCCTGCATATGCTTGATGCGGATGCGGTTGCCGCCGCCACCGCCGTCCCAGCCCAGTTTCGTGATCGTACCGTCGCCCAGGGCGTGGACGGGCGTTCCGGTCGGCGCGGCGTAGTCCACGGCCGTGTGCGCCTTCACCTTGCCGGTGACGGGATGCACGCGCGCATAGGAGAAACCGCTGCTGATGCGGTTGTACTTGAGCGGTGCCTTGAGGAACATGCGCTTCAGGCTCTCGCCGCCCTTGTCCCAGTAGGTGCCGCGCGAACCGTCGCCGACATCGAAGCGGACGGCCGCGACCTGCTTGCCGCCGACGCCGTCGTAGAGGGCGAAATGCACCGTGTCGATACCCACGCGCTCGCCTTCGCTGACGAGTTCATTATATATCATGCGGAAACGGTCGCCTTTCTGGAGCGCAAAGAAGTTGACGCTCCACTGGTAGATGTCCGCCAGGGTCATGATCAGGTTGGGGGAGCCGCCGGCGGCGATCATATCGTTCCAGAGCGAGCTGTTGATGGTCACGTCCGTGATGCGCTGGATGCGCTCCACGGGCCTCTCATAACGCCAGATCGCCAGCGAATCGGCCACCTGGAACACCGTGGAGTGGAGACGGTCCTCCACATAGACGACGTAGCTGAGGTTCCTGCTCCCGTTCTCATCGATGTCGTAGTAGGCCTGCACCTGCTTGCCTGCGATTACCTTCCGGACATCGAAGATGCCCTCGCAGCGCGTCGTAAGGAGATACGCTTTGGAGGCGCCGAGGCCGAGCCGGTTCATCAGGCCCGTGAAGGAATCGCCGGGACGGACTTCGGTGGTATCGGCTGCATAGAATTCCGGGAAGAAACCGAGCGGGGGCGTGGGGAGGAACTCCACGGGACCCACTTCGATCTTTCCTCTGGGGCCGCAGGAGGCGAAGGTCAGCAGCAGGGCTGACAGGAGGAGGACGGATACTTTATTCTTCATGCTTGGAGATTCCGGGTCAAGCCCGGAATGACTACTTTTTACTAACAATTGTGTTATAGCAAGTGTGTATTTCACCAAAAGCGTTGTAATATTATGTTTAAAAACATTTCTGTTATATGTGCTAACAAAAATGTTAACACTGCTTTTACTTGATCAGACTGCCCAAAATGCTGCGGGTCAGGGTGCGGAGCGCACTGGACGTGGCGCTGCCGATGGCTTTCTCCGCCGTGCTCTTGGTGCTTCGGCTCTTCTTGCCGGTGACGGCGTTGGCCACGGCCGTGCCCGCGCTGCGGGAAACGCTGGAGATGGCCGCCGTCGCGGCAGCGGCTGCCACGGCGCCCGCGATGGACTTCTTGGCCTTGCCGCCCGACTTGGCCGGGGCCTTGGGTTCCTTCGCGGCGGTGCGGGCCACTTCAGCCTTCTGACGCTCGACCTCCTCCTGCTGGCGGGCCTGCTCCTCGGCCGCTTTCTGCGCGTCGGCGAGCAGCACCTCGAAGGCGGATTCGCGGTCGATGACGTGGTCGTATTTGCCGCCCAGCGGCGAAGCGTTCTGGATGTCCAGGCGCTGCCCGGCGGTGATGGCGCCGATCTGGCTCAGCGGGAAGAGGATCTTGGCCCGCTCTACCACGCTCGGGGCGCCCTTGGCGTCGAGGAAGCTGACCAGCGCCTCGCCGGTCTCCAGCGCCATGATGGCGTCCTCCGTCTTGAAGGCAGGATTGGCGCGGAAGGTCTCCGCAGCAGCCCGGACGGCTTTCTGGTCCTTCGGGGTATAGGCGCGCAGCGCATGCTGGACGCGATTGCCCAGCTGGCCCAGGACGCTGTCGGGGATATCGGAGGGGTTCTGCGTGATGAAATACACGCCGATGCCCTTGCTTCGGATCAGGCGTACCACCTGCTCGATCTTGCTCACGAGTGCCGGGGAGGTGTCCGTGAAGAGGGTGTGCGCCTCGTCGAAGAAGAAAACGAGCTTCGGCAGTTCCTGGTCGCCGACTTCCGGCATATTCGCATAGATGTCGGACAGCAGCCAGAGCAGGAAGGTCGAATAGAGCTTCGGATTCATCATCAGCTTGTCGGCGGCCAGCACGCTCATCACGCCGCGGCCGTTCTCCACCGCGAAGAGGTCCTGGATGTCGAAGGACGGCTCCGCGAAGAACTTGTCCGCGCCCTGGTTCTCGAGCGAGAGCAGCGCGCGCTGGATGGCGCCGACGCTGGACGTGGACACGTTGCCGTAGGTCCGGGAGTATTCCTCCGCGTGCTCGGCCACATAGCCCAGCAGCGCGCGCAGATCCTTCATGTCGATGAGCAGCAGGCCCTTGTCGTCCGCGACGCGGAAAATGATGTCCATCACGCCGCTCTGCACCTCATTCAGGCCGAGCAGGCGGCTGAGCAGCTGCGGACCCATGTTCGAGATGGTGGTGCGCATCGGATGCCCCTGCTCGCCGAATACGTCGAAGAAGCGGGTGGGGCAGCCGGAGAACTGCGGCGCCTCGAGGCCGAATTCCGGCAGACGCTTCTCGATGAAGCCGCTCAGGCGGCCGGCCTGGCTGATGCCGGACAGGTCTCCTTTCATATCGGCCATGAAGCAGGGCACGCCTGCCTGGCTGAACGATTCGGCCAGCACCTGGAGAGTAACGGTCTTGCCGGTACCGGTGGCGCCGGCGATGAGTCCATGGCGGTTGGCCATCTTGCCGATGATGGAAATCGGTCCGTTCGGACCATGGGCGACATAGAGTCCGTGAGTAGCGTCAAACATAGCTTGTGCAGTTTTGATTTCTATCGTGTAAATATAACAAATCTTCAGCTTTTTTGCTAACTTAGCATCAAATTAAGAATGTCATGAAAAGAATTGTCAGACTGATTTCCGTCATCGCCGCCCTGGCCACGCTGGCCGGCTGCGGCGTTTTCACCCAGGTGGCTGATACGGTCAGCACCGGTGCCGGCAGCATCTTCCGCGGAGGCGTCAAGACGTACACTTACTATAATCTTCCCGAGAATGTCCAGGACCTGCAGGCCCTGCCCGAAGCCAACCGGAAGGACGCGTACGGCGTGGCTGCGATGACCGTCGCCGCCCTCTGCCGTTACGAGACCAACCCCGAGGAGTGCTTCAAGATGCTCAACTGGCTGAAGGGGGACGAGGCGCTGACCGCCTACGAGAAGGAGTTCCTGAGAGACCGTCTGCAGGGCATGGGCTACAAGCCGCGCTCCTATTTTGCCGGCGCCACGCCGGCGAACGGCTACACGCCCTCGATGCCCTATAAGCTGACCCCGGTCAGCAGCCCGTATACCTTCCAGGAGGACGGCTGGGCCGTCATCAGCCTGCGTTCCAGCGGGGCTGAAGCCCTGCGCCAGATCAAGCTGCGCCAGAAGAAGAGCACCGGCGAGTGGTTCCTCAATGACATCCAGTGCCTGAACGACATCCAGGCGCCGGCCACCGGTAAATAATGGTGCTGCAGCAAGCCTATATTTTTCGCGACCGGGAGATCCTGGTCGAATCAGGAGGCGACGCCGCGAAAGCGGAGAGGATCGCCTCCTTTGTTCCATCGGATGTCCGCGTCCGTTTCGACGACCGCGTCAGCGGCGGCACCGGTCTGATCCTCCAGTCGGGCACGCCCGCGCCGGAAGGATGCAGCTTCGTGCCTGTTCCGAGCTATTTCTTCGCTCATGACGAGGCGGAAATCGCCCTCGTTTCGCGCCTGAAGGCGCTGTGCAGCTGGCAGGAGAACACCCGCTTCTGCCCGTCCTGCGGGCAGCCCCTGCGCCTGCACGCCACGGAGACCGCGCTCGAGTGCCCCGCCTGCGGGCGCCTCGTCTATCCGCGGATCGAGCCCTGCATCATCACCCTGATCACCCGGGGCAACGAGTTGCTGCTCCTGCGCAATGTCAAGGACCGCCTGGGCATCTATGCCTGCCTGGCGGGCTTCGTCGAGGCGGGGGAGACGCTCGAGCAGGCCCTGTTCCGCGAAGTGCGCGAAGAGACCAGCCTGGAGGTGCAGAATATCCGCTACGCCGGCAGCCAGGCTTGGCCGTTCCCCGACCAGCTGATGGTCGCTTTTTATGCCGAGTACAAGTCCGGTGAGATCCACATCCAGGAGTCGGAGCTCGCCGATGCGCGCTGGTTCCGGCCGGACGCGCTCCCGCCGCTGCCCAAGCCCGGCTCCATCGCCCGCCGCCTGATCGAGCGGCGAATCAGTGAATTATAAAAGAATACGATACGTGAAAAAGATGCTATTCTGGCTCCTCGCGGCCCTTGCCTTGATTTCCTGCTCCGGAAAGGAGCAGCAGACCATCCAGCTCCAGAGCGAAGCAGACCTGTCCGGCCTCCGGCTGGCTACCATCACCGGAAGCTGTTACGACATGGAACTGTCCGCCCGCAAGGACATCACCCTGCAACGCTACAACACGGACAGCGATGTCCTGCAGTCCCTGCTGAACGGCAAGGCGGATGTGGCGGTGACCGACGAAGTCGTCTATAACTCGATGGTCCAGAAGGAGAATGGAATCAAAATAGCGCTTTACGGCGAGAAAGATTTCCCCACCGGCTTCATGTTCCGGAAGGACGAGCAGGCGCTGGCGGACACCATGACCTTCATCCTGAGCCGGATGGAGCAGGACGGCTCCCTGCAGGTCGAGAAAGACTTCTGGCTCACCGACCGCTTCACGGAAGTGGATTCCTATACGCACATCCCGGCCGAGACCTCCGGCACGCCCATCCGGGTCGCCGTGTGCACCATGAGCGCCCCGGTCTCGTTCCAGGTGGCTGGGGAATGGTACGGGATCGAGATCGATCTCCTGCGGGAGCTGGGGAAGGAACTTCACCGGCCACTGGACTTCAGGGCTTACGACGCCGCCGCCGGCATCCTCGCCGTCAAGACCGGCGTGGCCGACGTGCTGTGCGGCTGCATCTTCATCACCCCGGAACGGGAGGAGGAATTCCTGTTCTCCCACTTCTACCACAACTACCGTCCCGGTTATTTCGTGCTGGACCGCGATGCCAGGGCGCAGAACGGCCAGGGCTGGATCCAGGGCTTCAAGAAAAGCATCAAAAAGAATCTCCTCGCGGAGAAGCGCTGGAAATACATCACCGACGGCCTGCTGGAGACGCTCAAGATCAGCCTCCTGGCCATCCTGCTGGGCTCCATTCTGGGCGTCGGACTCTACGTCATGGGCCGCAGCCGTCATCGCTGGGTGCGCTCCTGCGCACAGGTTTATCACGGCTTTATCGCCGGCATCCCGGAGCTGGTGCTGCTGCTCATCCTCTTCTACGTCGTCTTCTCCAAGACGGGCCTGCCGGCCGATATGGTCGCGGTCGTCGCTTTTGCGATGTTCTTCGCCTCCGGCGCCAGCGACATCTACGAAAGCTCCCTGAGCGCCATTCCGCACGGACAGACGGAGGCTGGTCTGGCTTTGGGCTTCACTCCGGCGCAGACCTTCTTCAACATCGTACTGCCGCAGGCGCTCCGCCACGGCCTGCCCCTGTACAAGGGTCAGTGCGTCTCCATCCTGAAGGGAACGTCCATCGTGGGCTACATCGCCATCCAGGACCTCACGCGCGCCGGCGACATCATCCGCAGCCGTACCTTCGACGCCGTCATCCCGCTGCTGGCGGTCACCCTGATCTATTTCCTGCTGGTCTGGCTCATCGGCGCGCTGATCCAGCTGGCCGCGCCCAGGAAGAAAGTGCTTTAATCAATCGATACACGCATCATGGAACAGAAAGGCCTCACCAAGAAGCAGTTCAAGATTCAATTGTTCTTATCCTTCTATTTCGTCCTGTTCTCCGCCTACTGGATCATCACGGGAATCGTGGAGAAGAATGCCGTCAACTGGGGATTCGGTGCTTTCATGCTGGTCCTGTCCACGATCCAGGTCGTGATGCTTGTCTTCCAGCGGAAACGTCATCCCATCGATGACGCCCACCTGGACGAGCAGGTGACGCGCGACTTCAAGGACAGTGTGAAAGGCATGGGAATCGTGCTCGGCATCCTCGCACTGGGCTTCCTCATCGCCATCGGCCTCGCCAAGCTCCTGAACAGATAAGCCTCCGCCCGGTTTTGGAACTCTCGCGGTTTTATCGTAACTTGCCGGCCATGAAGAAGATACTATACATCCTTGCGGCCCTTTGCGCCATAGCCTGCACCAGCAGCGAAACCACCATTTACAACTTTACCGCCGAATCCAATTCGGGCGAACAGGTCCATTTTGCCGACTACAGGGGCAAAGTCCTGCTCATTGTCAACACCGCATCCAAATGCGGTTTCACGCCCCAGTACAACGGTCTGGAGGCGCTGTATCAGAAATATAAGAGCCAGGGGCTGGTCGTCGTCGGCTTCCCCTGCGACCAGTTCGGCCACCAGGAGCCTGGATCGAACCTGGATATTCTCGATTTCTGCCGTGATAACTACGGCGTGACCTTCCCGCTGATGGCCAAATCCGACGTGAACGGAGAAAACGCGAACGCCATCTTCCAGTGGCTCTATGCCGAAAAGCCCTTCGCCGGTTTCGGCGAAGGGGATACCGCCCAGTTCATGGATCAGATGCTGTCGCGCCAGGATGCGGACTATGCCACCAATCCTGACATCAAATGGAACTTCACCAAATTCCTGATCGACCGCAAAGGCAGGGTGGTCGCCCGCTTCGAGCCGGTCGTTGCACCGGAAGAATTGGAAGCGGAGATCGAAGCTCTCCTGTAATACAAAGAACGGCAGCGCATTTGCGCCGCCGTTCTTCATTAAGTGTGTCAGCTACAGATCTTTGTGGAGCTTCTTGGAGATCTTGAAACTGGCCTTGAGGGACTTGACGTTGCCCTTGGACAGGGAGGTCTCCGCAATGCTGATGCTCTTTCCGAAGGCGCCCTTGTTCAGCGTGCAGACAACCGTGCTGCCGTCGCAGCAGGGCAGTTCCTTCTGGGCACCGTTCTCTTCGTCGAAGAATTCCAGGAGCTCGTCCAGCACGCCCATGGCATCATCGTACGTGGTCCCGAAATCCAACAGGATGCCCCCGGTGGGAATGCCGAACGATGCCATCGAATCCTCCGTCCCGATGCTCAGGGTCAGCGTCGGGTTGCTGATACTGAGGAAGAAACTGGGGTTCCCGTCATTGTCCCTGGCTTTGTAGAGAGTGATCTGTTTGCCGACCCCGACAGGGCCGATCGAATTATTGGATTCCACCGAAGCGACGTCCATACAGCCGCCGACGGGAACGTCTCGCTGGGCATAGGTACAGATGGACAGGCACGCAAGTGCGAATGTGAGAAATAACTTCTTCATGATTATCAGTTTTACTAGTGTTTGAGCAAAGATAAAAAAAATATGATATACTTGTGGATATTAACCACAAGTATCCACTAACTAAAACTGCTGATTGCGAATTTGGTTGTCACGGACGACGCTGACGGCTCCATCAACTGGCAGATGACAGATATGGAATAGAGTATCTTCCAAATATAACCCGCTCATTTTGAGCGTGTTGCCGCCGTAAGTTATCTCGTTTATCATTGATACTCCAGCCCCTTGACTGCGACACCGATGTTGACGGGCAGATGTTCCATTTCACCCAGAGCCACCTCCCGAATATAGCTGCTTTTGAGGTAGATATTGAAGTCCATACTCATCTCCCGGAATTCCTGTAGAGCTTCGCTATTGCATCCGACAATCTGGAAGGCGATGAAGTATTTGCCCGGCTCCAGCAGAATGGTTTCTGCAGGCTGGATGTCGAAATCCTGCGGATCATTCGAGACGGCAACGTCGAAATAGATTGGCTTGTGAAGCACGTTGACAAACGATTCCTTCTTACCCTCGATGCGGTAGATGTTGATGGATGCCACACAGCCGGGGATATGGTTGCTGCGGACGGTAAGCAGGATTTCTTTCACAAGAAATGGCTTTTTAGTCTGGGCGACGGAACCTATTTCCCATCCCGAAGGATGTCCGCTCCGCATGGACGTGGTAATGATTCCCATGCTCTTCAGCAAACCCGTTCCGGGCTTAAGCAAGTACTTCTCTTTAGTGTCTCCACCGATGAAAACGGCCGGAGGCAGTTCCTGTTCGTGCAGGACGATGACCACGTCATCGGCAGGGCCGGTGACAGGATAGGCTGCTCTCTGATAGGATACGTGGTAGAACTCCAACGTATCACAGGGCATATCTATTTCGAAGCGGCCGTCAGCGGCCGAAATGGACCCTATCTGGAGTTTGGGAACACCGAGCTGGACATATTCGACAGCGTTGCCTTGTTCATTGATAATCCTCCCTTTGACGGTGACGTGCTCCTGTGCGAAGAGNNGGGACGCATTCCAGCACCTTGCAGAGTTTGTTAAGCGTAGTGAAGCGGATTGCACGCCCTTTCCCTGTTTTGAGCAGGGAAAGGTTGGTAAGGGAAATGCCGATTTTTTCGGAGAGTTCCGAGAGCTTCATGTGGCGCTCCCAGAGCATTTTGTCCAGGTTAACCGTAATCATATCGCGAGCTTGCTGTCTTTTGCCGCCAGGTAGGCCATTTTGTAGAGTCCCGCAAAGAGAAGGACGATAAGAGGAATAAGAA
>LXOW01309315.1_pt1 | contig 11820 bp, 7 predicted proteins | sample 1368591 | NCBI WGS metagenome assembly LXOW01 (sample SAMN04884650, study PRJNA319009) | bovine gut metagenome | isolation source: Cow rumen | host: Bos taurus | place: Italy: Legnaro (PD) | collected 2014-07-09
CCCGCCGTTCTGCTCCTGCTGGCCATGTTCATCATCAGCCGTTATGAACTGACTGACGAGGTGATTGACGAGATTAATATGGAAATAGAAAAACGCAATAAGTAACAACAAGAAATAATACAGAAAGACTATGAAACCAAGGTATCTATTCCCCAGCGACTATATGGCCGACCCCTCGGCCAACGTGTTTAACGGACGCCTCTACATCTATCCCAGCCACGACTGGGAAGCCGGTGAAGCCTTCGACGACGATGGCGGTCACTTCCAGATGAAGGACTACCACGTCCTGTCGTTCGACGATGTGGAACAGGGCGAGGCCACAGACCACGGCGTCATCCTTGACGTCAGCCAAGTGAAGTGGGCCGAGAAGCAGATGTGGGACAACGACGTGGTCGAAAAGGACGGCAAATACTACCTTATTTTCTCGGCTAAGGACTATAACGGCGTGTTCCACCTTGGCGTTGCCGTAGCCGACCGCCCAGAGGGTCCTTTCATCCCCGAGGACGAACCCATCCGCAGCTCATGTTCCATCGACCCCTGCGTGTTCAAGGACGACGACGGCCAGATCTACGTCTTCTTCGGCGGACTGTGGGGCGGCCAGCTGCAGTGGTACCGTCCCATCAAGCACGTCCACAGCGTAGCACCCTCGCAGGTGATTAATCCCATCGGCTCATCGGCTTCTGTAGACCTGGGCCCCGCTCCTGACAAGAAGACTCAGCTGTTTGCCTATCCCGATGCTCCTGCATTGCCAAGCTTCGTAGTCCGTTTGAGCGACGATGTCAAGCAGTTTGCCGAGGCACCGCGCGAAGTCATCATCCTCGACAAAGACGGCCAGCCCCTGAAGGCCGGCGACCCACACCGCTTCTTCGAGGCCAGCTGGATGCACAAGTACAAGGGCAAGTACTACTTCTCCTACTCTACCGGCGACAGCCACCTGCTGTGCTATGCCATCGGCGACAACCCCTACGGCCCGTTCACCTATCAGGGCGTCATCCTTGACCCCGTCGTAGGCTGGACGACCCACCACAGCATCGTCGAGTTCAAAGACCAGTGGTATCTGTTTTATCACGACTGCGTACCCTCGAACGACATCACCCACCTGCGTTCGCTGAAGGTGCAGCGCCTGTTCTACAACGAGGACGGCACCATCCAGAAAGTCATTAACGATTAGCAAGCCAGTACAACCCCGTTACGGGCTAATNNTGCACTATCACATAGTGTTTCGGATATGGTGGGTCGTTTTTGGGCAAAACATGGAAAATTCAGGGATAACTCGTTACTTTTCAACACTTTTTGAAGCAGAATCATAAATTTTTCGTAAATTTGCCCCCAAGATTATAAACTTAAACATTTGACTATGAGTAAGAAGCGTTATATTTCCCCTAGTTGCGATGTGGTGGTGGAAACGAAAGTCTGTATGTTATTATCAGGATCATCCGACCAGGAACTTCCTGCAAATCCTGGTGAATATTGACCAAAACATTGACCTGAGTGCGCACTACTGGGTACCTATAAGAACCTTTTATAGTGATGAAAGTACGACGGAGAACCCCCTATACCGTCAAAGTGTTCGGGCAGGGGCATAAAATCAGTGGCCAGCGCGTAGCGGACACTTCTCATCTGAAGAAGGGCCTATATATAATAAGAGGTCGATTGGTCGTAGTTAAGTGAGAGAAGTAGGCGTGGTAAACAAATAAGATGACCTATTCCGCCTCAGTGACAGGAACGATTTTAAAGAGCTTGTCGCTGGGGCGGACTTTTTCCGGCACACGGATGCTGACGCGGGTGCCCTGCCGGGCAGTCTCGACGGCGCTGGTGTCGTCGTGAATCTCGTCGACGGTGACATAGAGCGCTCCTGTAGTCGGACCCGTGATGAGCATCTTGTCGCCCACAGAGAAGGTGTCTGCCTCAACGGTGAACTCGGCAACACCCAGACGAGAAAAATACTTCACGCCCTTGCCGATGTATTGTTTACGCTCGGTAGCATTCGAACCGTAGTTCTTGTTCCACTCACCCAACTGCTGACCCAGATAGTAGCCATCCCAGAAGCCGCGGTTGAAGACGGTTGCCAGGCGCCGGTCCCACACGTCCTTCTTCTCTTCCGTAAAAGTGCCGTCAACGACGCTCTGGATAGCCTCCTTGTAACACTGCACTACGGTGAGCACATATTCCGGTCCACGCGCACGGCCTTCTATCTTAAAGACGCGCACGCCGGCCTCCATCATCCTGTCGATGAAGCGGATGGTCTTCAGGTCCTTGGGAGACATGATGTATTTGTTGTCCACTTCCAGTTCGGTGCCCGTCTCGCGGTCAGTGAGCAAGTAGGAACGACGACATATCTGCATGCAGGCTCCGCGGTTGGCCGAACGACCCGTGTTATCGAGACTCATGTAGCACTTGCCGCTGACTGCCATGCACAAGGCGCCGTGACAGAACATTTCTATGCGTACCAGTTCGCCGCTGGGACCGCAGATGTGCTGCTCCTCTATCTGGCGGTGGATGTCGGCCACCTGCTCCATCTTCAGCTCACGGGCTAGCACTACCACGTCGGCAAACTGGGCATAGAAGCGCAGGGCCTCGATGTTCGAGATATTCAGCTGTGTCGAGAGGTGAACCTCCATGCCAACCTTCCGACAGTAGGTCATCACAGCAATGTCACAGGCTATCACCGCAGTAATCTTTGCCTCTACTGCTGCATCCACTATCTGATGCATGGTCTCAATGTCCTCACCATAGATGATGGTGTTGACGGTGAGATAAGTCTTGACACCGACAGCATTACACTGTGCGGCAATGTCGCGCAAGTCGTCAATGGTGAAGTGGTTGGCGGAATGCGACCGCATGTTCAACTGTTCCACGCCGAAATAGACCGAGTCGGCCCCCGCCTTCAGCGCTGCCGCCAACGAGTCGCGACTGCCCACCGGTGCCATTATTTCATAGAAACTATTTGCTGTCTTGTTCATGGCTGCAAAAGACGAATTCATTTTCTTTTCTCCATCAGACTCGCGTATTCCTTGCGAGCCTTGTCGAGCTGTTCGAGGAAGGCCGCATTGGAGTTGAGGCGGCTCATGACGGCAACGGCCTCTAAGAGTGCGGCTTCGGTATCGCTCTTCCAGTGGCGCCCGCAGACGACACGGTTAAGGGCATATTCCTGGGCGCGGCGTATGAGTGTTTCGGTAGAGTCTGGTACGATGAGTGCCAGGGTGAGGGCACAGACCCAACCACGGATACTGTGTCCCGAAGGATAGCTGTAGGTGTCGCGGTTTTTCCCGTCGTCCTTCGAGACCAGCGAGGGCTCATCGAAATAGACATACGGACGTGTACGGCGGAAGTGGTTCTTGGCGCTTTTGTTGACGGCTGTGGCATCCTTCTGTGCACCTTGTACCAACTTGTATATCTCGGGGGTTTCTGTCGGACCAATAATGAAGCCGACGGTTTCGCTAAAGGAACTCGACGTCCATTTCACCTCGTCGAGGGCTGCCTGGTTGCCGCGTGGCGTCTGACGCTGCTCCTTACCCCATTGGTAATAGTAGGTGTCGTTAGCGAACGCCCCATTGCCTGGCTGTGGTGGAGCCGAGATGAAAAGCAGCGGATTGGGCATCTCCTCTTTGGAGAGGAACGACGGCATTTCCTGTTTTGTATCATTGTCAATGGTGCTGAAGGCCTTCAGGAATGCCGGGATGTCGGCTGTCGTATTCGGCTGGGGCCTGAAGTCGAGCTTAGATACCGTCACGGTGCGGAACCAGTCCCTCAGATAGCCCTTATACTGGTTTTGCGAGTCGCACACGAGCATCAGTACGGTGCGCCCGTCCTTGAGTTGCGGTCCGACGCAGATGCCCTCGTAGTTAGCAAAGCTACGGTCAGTGACGTTGATTTTTGTGCTGAACTGGGTGACGAGTTGCTTCTGTAGCAGGTCGCCTGGCTTTTGCATGGAGGGGTTGACCACATAGAGCTTGACTTTGACATAGGAGCCAATGTTTTTTTCTGCCCTATAGACTTCGCGCTCCAGAACGATGATTTGTCCGTCGTCGAGGGCTGCCAGGCCGCTCACGCCCAGCGTGCCCTTACCATCCACGCGCTTGACGTCCGATGAGTCGGACATATACCAATACTGTTCCTTCGGCTGCAGGTCATCGCCAAAGCTCTGCAGTCTCAGCAGGTTGAAAATATTCCTCTTCAGACTGGGCTTGTCGCCATCGGCCTTCAGCGTGTTCTCAGTGGTTGTCCAGAAACGGTGGGTCTTGGCATTATAGGTCAGGGCCTCGAAGCTGCCGTTTTTATATGTGTTGCCGAAGACAGTAGGAATGTTGAGCTTGCGGCCCGTCAACTGGCCATCGAGCGCGTACTCCACTATCTGGCCGTCGCTCTCGCCACTGACAAACAGCGTGTTGCTCCCTGCCACGTAGCAGATGCCCTCCTCGTCGCGGTTGGGGAGACGGCTGGTCATGAAACTATCGACGCGTACCTCACGAATGTCGCCCGTCTTGTCGTCGATGCGGATGGTCATGAGGTGAAAGCCCGCCGTCGGCGACTTGTCGTCGGCTACGGCGTAGCGGTTGCCGCCAAGCCAAGTGATGCCACTGTAGTTGCCAGCAGGAACTGTCTTGGGGAAATGATGCTGTTTGTTCAGCGTCACTTGCTGGGCCAAGGCCAGCATGGACAATGGTAATAATAATAGTGATAATAGACTTCTTTTCATAAGAACAAAGGCTTAGTTTGCTGCAAAAGTACAACAAAACTTTGGTATTTCAAAGAAAAATGCTACCTTTGCAGTCAAAAATTTTATATTATGGAGTCAAAACTGGTTATTTATAACANNTTTATAACACATTGACGCGGCAGAAGGAGCATTTCGAGCCGCTTCACGCGCCCAATGTGGGCATGTATGTCTGTGGTCCTACGGTCTATGGCGACCCGCATCTGGGACATGCCCGCCCAGCCATTACCTTCGACCTGGTGTTCCGCTACCTGAAGCACTTAGGCTATAAAGTAAGGTATGTGCGCAACATTACCGACGTAGGCCATCTGGAACACGATGCCGACGAGGGCGAGGACAAGATTGCCAAGAAGGCACGACTGGAGCAGTTAGAGCCCATGGAGATAGCACAGTACTATACGAACCGCTACCACCAGTTCATGGATATGCTTGGCGTATTGCGCCCCTCGATAGAGCCGCATGCCACAGGGCACATCATCGAACAGCAACAGCTGGTGCAGCAAATCTTAGACAACGGCTTTGCCTACGAGAGTAACGGATCGGTCTATTTCGACATTGAAGCATATAATAAGAGGTTTCAGTATGGCATCCTCTCCGGCCGCTCGTTGGAGAACATCAAGGATGCTAGTCGTGACAACCTCGACGGTGTCGGCGAGAAGCACAACCAGGCCGACTTTGCCCTGTGGAAGAAGGCACAGCCAGAGCACATCATGCGATGGCCATCTCCTTGGAGCGACGGATTCCCTGGTTGGCATTGCGAGTGTACGGCGATGGGAAGAAAGTATCTGGGCGAACAGTTCGATATTCATGGAGGCGGCATGGACCTTGTCTTCCCCCATCACGAGTGTGAGATAGCACAAGCTCAGGCCTCGATGGGACACCCCGCCGTGAAGTACTGGATGCACAACAATATGCTGACCATCAATGGCCAGAAGATGGGCAAGTCGTATAACAACTTCATCACGCTGGAGCAGTTCTTCACGGGCAACCACCCGCTGCTGGAGAAGGCCTACTCGCCCATGACCATCCGCTTCTTCGTGCTCTCGGCACACTACCGCGGCACCGTCGACTTCTCGAACGAAGCCCTGCAAGCCGCCGAGAAAGGACTGGAGAAACTGAGCAACGCCATCAACGACCTTGAGCGCATTCAGGTTCAGCCTGAATGTGACGCCGAGACGGAGCGCGTAGTAAAAGCCCTGCGTCAGAAGTGCTACGACGCTATGAACGATGACCTCGCCACGCCACAGGTGCTGAGCCACCTCTTCGAGGCTTGCACCGTCATTAACAAACTGGTAGACCACAAAGCCACCATCTGTGCCGACTGCCTGAAGGAGCTGAAGGACGTGATGCACCTCTTCGCGGAGGACATCCTCGGACTCTCAACTCTCAACTCTCAACTCTCAACTGGCGGCAATGCCGCTCGCGAGGAGGCTTTCGGAAAGGTGGTCGATATGGTGTTGGAGCTGCGTGCCAAGGCTAAGGCCGACAAGGATTGGGCAACGTCAGACAAGATACGCGATGCTTTGGCTGCTGCTGGCTTCGAGGTGAAGGACACCAAGGACGGCGCTACGTGGAAGCTGAACAAGTAGTAGGAAATAATCAAAATGAAGGCATAAGGACCTTGGCCACTTCAATGGCTAAGGTCTTTTTCTTGAATGTGCCGAACGACATGTAGATCAAACCGTTGTTTGGCTGGTCGGTTCCCCACGAATTTTTCATGATAAAGTATTTCTTGCCATCCTCATCGTGCGCTATGCCCATGATGGCCATAGCGTGACCTGTACTCTCCCAACAGACGGGGTGACCGCTGCGTATGGCACGCTCTGTCGTCGTAAGCAGCGTATCGACGGGAAGGTTCATCAGTCGGTTGTGCTCCCAATTGTCGGACGTCGGCACTTCCACCTTTTGGTAATAAGGAGAGTCCGGCCAGCATGTCAGCGCCACATACTCGTCGGGAGTCACCAAGCTGTGGGCAAACTCCTGCGGCGTGTACCTCGCCCCCAACATAAACACCCACTTGGGCGTCGACAGGGCAGCGGTAGCTTCGTCAGGCAACACGTCGTAGTCCATCGCCCCTACAGTAGGTAGCATGTTGAGCAGCGTCACTGCCATAGCTCGCTGCCCCCTCCGCTTAAGCTCGGAATTATAATCTTCTTGCTGTCTTGTATGCTCCAATACCGTTGCAGCATAACCATCCAGCATGCGGCCAATATAGACGGCAGAGAGGTTGACGCTGTCGCCACGGAGAATATGTTCCGTCTCGATGGTTGCCAGCATGGCGTAGGCCCAGCACAGTTCCGACTTCCCTTGGTCCTTCACGGGTGTCATGGGCAGCAGCACTTCATGCGTAAACACATGCTGTTCTCTGCGACCACAGGCAGTAAGAAGCATTGCCAAAAACAATAATAGCACGATGCCATCCTTTTTCATGCCTGCAAAGGTACGAATAAGTGAGCAAAAAGAAAAGAAAACAAAGGAAATTCTACAATAAAACCTGTTGAGGAAACGTTAATTGTTTAAGAAACCGAAAATAGTACAGCCATGAAAAAGAAAGTACTTCTCTCCATCGCGTTATTCTTCTCCCTGAGTAGCATTGCCCAGATTCCCTATTTTGCCGGCACGGTGGGCGACGGCAAACTCTATGGTTACACATCGCTGAAGGTGCGACCAACCATCAACCATCAGGAGACCTATACCACATTCCAATACGGACTGGGCGACCAATGGGCTACAGGTGTCGATTTGTATACAGGCCCAAACTGTGCTTATTGGGGGCTCTTGTCCGCTATGGTACGAGCATCAGCAAATGGTACAATGTTGGTGCCGAGGTGACGTCTTCGTTCGACTTGAACAGCAACTTCCGTTTCTCCTATCTCACCTCGGCACTCTATATGAACGGGGCGATAACCCATGACGGCAACCTGTTTTGGTGTACGAACACCTGGTGGGTCATCAACAGAGGTGCAGCCAACACCTACTCCAACTACGAATACCTTGGCTATACCATTCGCTTGAAGAAAGGACGTTCCATGACGCCTATGGCAGGCACCATTCACTCCTGGAAGTTCGATCAGGACTTGGACATCGGCGCAGGGTGCTATTTTACCTTCAACAACTGGAACCTCTATCTCTGGGGTAACGACTTCCTGAAAAGCCATCCAAGGGTGATAGCGGGTATCGACTTCGCACTATAATCAGGAGGCTGCATATAAAAGGCGGACGAAGTACCATGCTCCGTCCGCCTCGGCTTTAGTAGTTAGTTTTGTTATAGTGTTATCCTTTTATTCTGATAAGGGTTCAAGCTTGACATGGGTTTGTTATTTGGCCATGAATTTCTTACCACCCATGATGTACATCTGACCCTTCACCATCTGCTGCACGCTGCGACCCATAAGGTCATAAACGACCTGGTTGTTGCGCTCGATGATGCGTATGGTAGTAATGCCGTCTGAAGTAGGACGCTCAATCTTGAAGTCGGTAAAATAAGTACTGTTGGCTGTAGCACGATAGAGATAGATGGTGCGTGCGCCTGCCAAGCCGTCATCCTCTGCCACGGTATATGACGAGAGGTTACCCCAAGCCTTAGCAGATGCGCCAGGAATAGTCATCGCGGTAGCGCATTCGCTGGGACGCTCGGTGGCCGTAGACAGCCAGAGGCCAAGGTTTGTAGAGGTTGAACTTGCGCACTCACCTCTTGCCGTGATGACATCGCCAGTCTGGAGAGCCTGATCGAGTTCGATACGGAACGGCGTCGTGTTGTTGGTAATCTGGAATGCTACGACATTCTTCTCCGTCTTAATCATGGCTTTTTCCTCGCCGTCGGGCTTAGCTTCGCTGGTGAAGTTGTTGACTGCAAAGAGTTTTCCACCAGTGATGGTTGCGTTGCTAGAGGTTATCTCCACTTCCGTCTTGGCAGGCACATTCAGGGCTGTAGTAGCCGTGGCCGAGAAAATGCTCTGGTCGGTAGGCTGAGGCTCTGGTTGCGGGTCGGGATTGGCACCTTCTCCATAGACGAGGTCGATGTAGAGGATGAATGCCTTGTCAGCCTTCTTGATTTCATAGGCGGTATTGGCTGTAACGCTGGTAGTCAGTACAAAATCGGTACCAGTCTGTTTAGTATCATTGAGCTGCAAGTTCTGGGCACCCTTGTCCGTGAAACCGATCTTCAGCGTGCCATCTTGTGTCGGAGTGAACTTGACAGAGGTCTTAGACTCCATCTTCAGGGCGTAGTTGCAGTTTACCGTCTCGCCATTGTGCACGTATGTACCCGTACCATAGTCCTTAGTGGCAGAGCCACTGACGGTATAGAAGGAATTGTAGGTCAGAGACCCATCGGGGAAGTAGGTGAACTCACCCGTTGTGACAGGCAGTGTAGAGGGGTCTACACCCTTGACGATGTTAATAGTATAGGTCTTGACATTGGCCTGGTTCTCAGCCAGGATGCGGAACGTAGCCGTAGCCGTAGCACCAGCAGCAGGAGCAGCAATGGTGTAGTCGCTTCCACTACCTGTAGCACCTGTAACTACAGCAATCGTAGCATTGTCGGCTGGGAATACAGTCACGGCATAACCTGCAGCATCATTGGCATCGAAGGCTACGTTAAGCGTGTAGGTCGTACCGGACATGACAATGTCTTCACCATTCAAAGAGAACTCTGCAGTAGCATCGCTGCTGCGCTCATCGGTGGGTTCATCGATGGGGTCTTCTTCGGGATTGGCATCCGGATCGTAGGTGGCAATTTTAATGCCCTGAATGTCACGAAAACCAGAAGCATTGTTAGTGATGCGTACGTACTTGATACCTTCGTCATTGGAAGCATTGACAAAGCAGCTGGGGTGGGTACCGGTACCACCTTCGACCACACCAGCGGCATCCCACTTGGTGCCGTCAGCCGACTTTTCCAACGTCCATTTCTGGGAACCATTACTGGATACGTAGAAGTTGGCAGAGACGATGCCGTCAGCCCAGTAAGCTGTGAATGACGATTCTGCCGGCAGTCGGACAGAGCCAATATAGTCGGAGCAGGAACCTATTTTGGAGTTGGTAATCTCCTGTGTACCGTTGAACACGCCATTAGCGGTAATGAAGTTACCGTTAGCTACATAATTATTGTAGTCAGTCTCGTTGGTTTTATTGAACCAGAAGTATTCAGTCTTGCTACCGATGACATATTTTCCAGTCACCACGGTAACAGCACTGCTACCGCCACCACCCCAGTTAGGCTCTACGGCATCGTTGACATCCTGAGAAATACCCTTGCCGTCACCTGCATCTACAGTTGCTGTAGCACCACCGTTCTTGATAACTTCGCCGTCAAAATATCCAACAAGTGTTGAGGTGTAGTTATTAATGGTATTTGTCAGTTCCTGAATGACATCGTAGTTGGCATCCTGGATGCTGTTGTTGAACGACCATTTGAAGTCGCCATGTTGCATACGGCCTGCACCGTAGGCACCTCTAACAATACCGGGGACATCATTTGCTGCATCAGGTGTGTATTCATACATAATGCTGGCATCGGTATCAAAGTTGGTATAGGTTTTGCCGCCCTGCTTAGCTTTAACGGTAGAGGGAACTTGGTCGTTGCGGCTGGTAGCCTCCCAGCAGTCAAATTCTGTGTTGTCCTGCTGATAAGTAATCACTTTCTTGGCACCCTTGATGAAATTGCCAAACGACTTGATGACACCACCATCCTCACTGGAGAACGTACCCTTGCCACCATCCATGTCAGAACCCTGCATAGACATCAACATCGGATACTTACAGTTGCGGAAGTAGTTGTTCTCGACAAAGGCATTGCTCTGATAGGCGGCACCGACACCATATTTGGCGTTGCCGTCAAAGTAGTTGTTATAGACGTGGACGCTCATCGTACGAATACGTGGATGACGAGAGTCTGAGTGGTCAAACCAATTGTGGTGATAAGTAATCCAATTGGGGCCCGACTCGCTCTTCATACCGCAGAGCGAAGACTTACCGCTATCCCACAGATGGTTGTAGGCTATGGTCAAATACTGGGAGTTGCCTTTCATGTCGATGGTGCCATCGCCCTTGGCCTGGTCGGCATCACCGCCAGGTTTACCATAAAAGAGGTCAAGGTTGTGAACCCATATCATGGAGTTGTTGGTGTCGATGCTCACGGCATCATCCATGCACCACATGATAGCAAAGTTGCGGAATTCAATCATGGAAGCGCTGCGAACCAGGAAACCGAAACCCCAGATGGTGGCATCGTTGCCGACGCCCTCGATGGTGATATTCATTTTCTGGTAAGCCTTGGCACCCTTAATCTGAATACCTTCAGCAGAACTGAGGAACTTGTCCATATCAGAATCCTTAATGGTACCGATGATGCGAATACAGAGCGGAGACTTTTCGTAGCTGCCGTTGTTGTCGCCCTTCTGGTAACCATAGATTATCTGCTGTAAACCAGTGTAGGTAGCTGTCTTGCCATTGCTGCTGGTGGCAATGTCCAGCGACACGGTTTTAGCGTTGTTGGCATTGACGTACACAACGTGGGCACCTTCTTTCAGTGTACCATCGTTGTTATATGCTCCTATGCCTGTAGAGCCTGCCTGTTTATGGGCGAATCCTGAACGGTCGTATGCCTTTACCTCAAAAGCACTGGAGACTGTTGCGTCAGCGACAATCTCTGTAGCATTCTGTATGGGAACAACCTTGAACTTGTAACTGCCAGCTTTCAGGCCGAGTGCATCTGCACGTCCGTAGGTTGGATATTCGCGAACCAGTTCTCCGTCTAACTGAGTCCAACTATCAGAATTAGCTGGACTGACGTAGACATTGTATTCCAAACCAGCCGTCTTTTGCCAGGTAACATAACCGCTTTCGAACCATCCGGCAACATCGGTAATAGTGACAGCAGCCTGCGATGATACTGCGTAGAGCATCATCAGCATCAATGCGGAAAAGAATTTCTTCATAAAGATATAGTATTAAGTTTGTTTTGTTCTGGCTGCAAAAGTAAGTCAAATAATCCACATTAGCAAGGGTTAATGATAACTTTCCCCCGCAAACGTTTACTTAGGGATTGTCGTTTAATTCTTCCAATCGCAGTCTTTTAGAGGACTGTCATGGTTTCCTGT
>LXOW01424526.1_pt1 | contig 11814 bp, 9 predicted proteins | sample 1368591 | NCBI WGS metagenome assembly LXOW01 (sample SAMN04884650, study PRJNA319009) | bovine gut metagenome | isolation source: Cow rumen | host: Bos taurus | place: Italy: Legnaro (PD) | collected 2014-07-09
TGATGAACGTGGGACTGATTGTCCCGCTATCCACGGAATATACGCAGAACTATCCCTCGCGGGTGTTCCACCTGAAGTAGTGACTGTCGCCATCTGATTAAACGGATGGCGACAATCTGTTTAAATAAAATGCAGGAAGAGTGAGATGATTGCTGTGTTGATCAGGTCGGTGAACATCGCACCGACGATGGGAACAATCAGGAAGGGATTCACCGTATAGCGGTACTTGTAGCAAATGGCGCTCATGTTGGCCATCGCATTCGGCGTGGCTCCCAAGCCGAAACCGCACAAGCCGGCACACAGTACGGCGGCATCGTAGTTACGCCCTAACATGGGGAATGCGACGAAGTACACGAACATCACCATGATCACCACCTGGCATACCAATATGACAATCAGCGGAAGAGCCAGGCTCTGCAATTCCCACAGCCGCAGGGAGATCATCGCCATGCCGAGGAACAGGGACAGACAGATGTTACCCACACTGATGATGCGCTCCATGTCAAGCAGTTTATCCGCCTTCACCCACACGCCGTTCTCCTTGTAACGCACGAAACCTATGGTATTGCGCACGATGGCGGCTAATATCAAGGCGCCGAAATAGGACGGGAAGGTGACGCCCGTCTTGTTGAGCAGCCAACTCAGCAGGGTGCCGCCGCCCATCACCAGAAGGATCCAATAGCTCGCCTTGGCGTACTGCTGGAACTCCTGCTCGTTGGTACTGATACGCTGGGCGCGTCCCGTCGGCGAAGCCTCGTCACTCTCTATACCTGCCATTGCCGGGTCTATCGCCTCGTCTTTGGGCTGCATTTCTTCATCCGTCAGTTTCCTACGGATAATCAGGTCTGCCAGCGGACCTCCGACCATCGAGCCGGCTATCAGTCCGAAGGTGGCTGCTGCCATGCCTATGGTGTCGGCGCCGTGCAGTCCCATCTTTTCCAGCACCTCTGCAAACCCGCCTGCTGTTCCGTGGCCGCCTGTCATCGACACGCTGCCTGCCGCTATACCCAGCAGAGGCTCCACGCCCATGAGGCGCGTAATACCCATCGGCATCAGGTTCTGCAGCGTGATGATCAGCACCAGCAGAACCAGCATTATCGCCAGCGGCTTGCCGCCCTTCTTGAGCACTTTCAGGTCGCTCTGGAATCCCACGCAGGTAAAGAACGCCAGCATAAAGACATTCATCAGCGTGTCGTCGAACGACACCTCCACATCCAACCAGCCGTAAAGCGCCAACGTGAGCAATGAGAAGATGATACCGCCACTCACGGGCGACGGCACGCAGAACTTCTGCAAGAAGGCAACTTTTCGCGTTAAGACCATACCGACCATCAGGGCCAAAGCACCGATGCCGGCTGTTTGTAGCATATTCAGTTCGATAGTTGTCATGGGATGGGATGTTTCAAGATTTCAAAATTTCAAGATTTCAAGATTTCTTATCTCGCTATGCTCGAACGATCGGCAAAGCCGTGCAAGATTTCAAGATTTCAAGATTTCAAAATTTCAAGATTTCAAGATTTCAAGATTTCTAATTTCAAAATTTCAAGATTTAGAATCTGCACTGCACCTTGACGGTGGCGGCGTGTCTGTTTACTTTGGCCTCACGGCAGAACGTGTCAAACATGTCGTGCCAGTCAACGCCTATATTCACCCTCGATGCTATCTGCTTGTTCACGGACAGGCAGCCGTACACCGGTGTGCCGTACAGTTCACGGACGGGTGATTTCGGGGTGTAGTACACAACCTGCATCCCTATCTGCCAGTTGTGCGGAAGATAGGCTGTAGGCGCAATCCGCAGGGACGCAGAGACGCCACTTCCGGCTATATAGAGGTTTGCCCCGCCGGTCAGGGTCACCCACTTCGTCTTCCAGTACGCCGAGGCATTCAGTTCGCCAAAGTTCTCCCCGCCCTCAATGATATAGAAGCTTGCCTCCGACTGCACCGTCAGCTTCTGCCTGCTATAGGCATAGCCTGCCTTGAACTGATTGATATCCCTTTCGTCCAGCTGTCCCTGACTCATAGCCCACACCTCATCATCCAGCGCATTGCCGTCCATCAGGATAATCAGGCTGGCAGGATTGAAGAACTTGCGATAGTAGCCCAACTGTATGGTATGATGCTGATGCGGAAGGTAGATGATACTCGCGCTTGTGTTATTGCGGACGTCCAGGTACTTTTGCGTGTGTTCGGAATCTGACAGCCGGTAGTTGTATATCATCACGCGGTGACCTGCCGTGAACCTCCACTGAGGCATGGCATAGTTGAACTGAAGATAGATATCATGGTTGAATACATCCCAGTTGTTGTAGGAACCCTTTTGCTTGGTCATCAGGTAATTGCCTTCCGCACCCACCAGCATCGTCAGCCCTTTGACCGGAAGAGGCGTGTTCAGTTCAACGACAAACATCGGCAACCGGTTGGTGAACAGCAGATTGGTCTCATACTGATAGCCGCCTAATACCAGTAGTTCCGTTCCCGCGTCATTGAAGGTGTGGAAATACCTTGCACGACCCATGATTTTCTGTGACGTTTCCCCCTCCTGCTTTAGATACTGCTGGGTGAAATAGGTCAGCAGCCTGTTTCTGTCATCAAAGCGGTTGGTCATGTGCAGCGACAGGTACTCCTTGTGCCCGTTCTGATACCTGTAGGCCGCATTGGCATAGAGGTCCGTGTGACGGCTGCCGACCAGCACATTCACGGTGCCGTTGCCCTCTATGTCTTTGCCGAAGCCTCCTTGTCCTTCCACAAAACCTTTCACGGAATTAGGCATCACCATATTGATGTCCAGCACATTGTTCCTGCCTACCGAGCCTTTCGCCACACCCGTATTGTTGCATACCTGAATCTTGGCGATATCCTTGGCTTTCATCTGACTCAGTATCAGCCTCGCGTCGCCGTTTACCGGGCAGTTGTCGATGCGGAGGTTGTAGGCGTCCAGGACATCCTCATAGCCGCGTATCATCAGCTCCGGCACCATCTGCAGGATATCCATCAGCGATTCCTCCCCGGCCAGTTCCATTCGCTGGGGATAGATCATTGTCCGGTCGGCTTTCACCTCTATGACGGGCAAACTGTCGTTTGCAAGCATGGAGACCGATAGGAAGCAGAAGGTCAGTATTACGATAATTGCCCGATACATTCCGTGTGTGTTCGTCCGCAAAATTACAAAAATTTTCTGATATATGCAATTTTTTAGGGTGAAAAATGCATAAAAAAGTGTTTTTTAGCCACACCTAAAATCGTACGGTGTTGCAGAAAATAGCAAAATAGCGTCAGCCTTTGTCCGAAAAATTCCGTACCTTTGCGTCGAAAATGTTTTTTGTTTAAGATATTCGCAATTATATGGCAAACGCGGAAAAGAACAGGTTGAAGGCTGAAGCACAACAGTTGCTCGAAGCCAACATCNNACTCACGCATGTGCCTGGAGCTCATCGAGCGGCTAAACTAATGGATAGACTGAAAAAAATCGGCGTTTTTCTTGCAAATGTCGATTTTTTTTTGTATCTTTGCAGGCGCTTTTGATGTGAAAACTTAGATATTCACAAACAATGATAGGACTATTCAATGATAATTTCCCTCCGGTGCTGGACGGTGTGGCACTGGCGGTGCAGAATTATGCCTATTGGCTGCACACCAAAGGTCATGAAGTGAGTGTTATCACTCCGTATGCACCGGGAGCAGGCGAGATACTCAAGGCCACCCCCTACCCCGTATACCGCTATACATCCGTACCTATCCCGTTCCGCAGTCCGTACCGCTTCGGTATGCCGTACTTCTCCCCCATCTTCCTGCAGGAATGGCGCGGGCTGAAGTTCGACCTGGTACACGCACACTGTCCGTTCACCACCGCTACGCTTGCGCGTTCAGCAGCCAAATCGCAGGAGATACCTCTGGTAGCCACGTTCCACTCGAAGTACCGTCAGGACTTTGAGCACAACGTACCGAGCAAGGACATTGTGGACATGATGGTGAAGCGTGTAGTCCGGTTCTACGAGAAAGCCGACGAGGTATGGATCCCGCAGGCAGCCGTTGAGCCTACCCTGCGCGAGTACGGATTCAAAGGCGCCGTAACTGTGGTGGAGAACGGCAACGACTTTTCCACACCGGTCGAGCAGATCAAGGTGATGCGCGCCCAGATGCGCGAAGAACTTGGCCTGGAGCAGGGCGAAATGATGCTCCTGTTCGTCGGACAGCATATATGGGAGAAGAACATTGGATTTATCCTGGACTCATTAGCCATGATCAAAGACCTGCCGTTCCAGCTGTTCATGGTAGGCACGGGCTATGCGGTACACGACATCCGCGCCAAGATCAAGCAATTGGGGCTGGCTGCGAAAGTGACGATGCTCGGCAATATTCTTGACCGCGAACGACTGAAACGCATAGACGCTGCCGCTGACCTGTTCCTGTTCCCGTCGCTGTACGACAACGCTCCGCTGGTAGTCCGCGAAGCCGCAGCGATGCACACTCCGGCACTGATGCTGCAGGACTCGACGGCAGCCGAGGTCATACAGCCCGACAAGAACGGCTTCCTCACGCCCAACGACACGCATGCGTATGCCGAGCGGATACGCTTCCTCATGCAGCATCCTGAACTGCTGCAGCGCGTGGGCAAGACAGCCTCCAAGACAATCGCACGCTCGTGGGAAGACGTGATGGACGAAGTGATACTACGATACAGGGATATAAAGGAATCCTACAAAATCAAGCACGGGAAATGATAGTAATGGTATTGTTCATGCTCCTGCAGACAGCGATGCTGGTATTCGGGCAGGTGGCACTCAAACTCGCTATGCGGGATATGCCGGAATGGCAGTGGACATGGTCGTTCATCTGGAACGAGGTGATACTCAACCTGTGGATGCAGGTTGCCATCTTTACGCTGATAGCCGCCAACCTGTTCTGGTTCTGGCTGCTGGGCAAGTATCCCTTCTCGCAGATCTACCCGCTTACGAGCCTCGGCTTCATCTTCGGTATGCTGGCCGGACTTGTTATCTTCCATGAGTCCGTCGGCTACTGGCAGTGGATAGGCGTAGTGCTGGTGATGGTGGGATGCTATTGTATTGCGAGAGTGTAAGAACCCCTCCGGCTTCCCAAAGAAGGGAAGAGGGATTTAGGATTTAGGATTTAAGATTTCAAAATTTCTTAGCCCTAAAGGGCACGATTATTTCAAGATTTCAAGATTTGAAGATTTGAAGATTGGACAGTTACATAGTGCGCTGCGGATAGGATTACTCATCCTTTCATTTGTCATTTGCCATTTGCCATCGGCTGTGGCACAGGACAAGACCGTGTCGGCCTCCGGTATGGTGATTGACGCGGAGACAGGCGAACCGCTGCCGTTCGTACAACTGTACTTTATCAAACCGTCCAGCCAAGGCTCCATCAACACGCGGTACGGCACGACGTCCGACCTGGACGGCAACTTCGAGCTCAGCAACCCCGAAGGCTACACGACCATCAACTTCCAGATGGTGGGCTACAAGACGGAGCTGTACACCCTGCGTCCCGGACAGCAGAGGAAGAACGTACGTATCAAGATGAAGCCGGACGTATATAACCTGCAGGACATAGTGGTCACGCCCAAGCACCGCAAGCAGGAGTACAAGCGCAAAGGCAACCCGGCAGTGGAACTCATCCGTAACGTCATAGCTCACAAGGACAGCCTCACACCGCGTACTCAGGACCACTATACCGCCTCAACCTATCACAGGCAGTCGTACGCACTCGACAATTTCACGCCGAACTTCGACAAAGGACTATGGAAGAGTTTTGATTTCGTCAAGAAGTACATCGACACCACGGGCACCTACCCCGCCCTGACCCTCTCCATCCGTGAGAACATGGGGGCGGAGTACTACCAGCAGAAACCGCACCGCGAGAAAGAGGTGATTGACAAGAAGCGCTTCTTCGGTCTGGAGTCACTCATCTCCACCCGCACACTGGAGAACCAGCTGAAAGCCATCTTCAAGGACGTGGACATCAACGACGACAACATGAACCTGCTGTTCAACCGCTTCGTGTCGCCGCTGTCCTCCACGCTGGCCGTGGCGTACTACCAGTACTACATCATGGACACGATCATGGTGGACGGCGTATCCGTGTATCGACCTGGCGTTTGTGCCGGTTAACTCGGAGAGTTACTCCTTCACGGGACACCTGTACATCGTGAACGACTCGACCTACAAGCTCAAGAAGTACGCCATCAACATTCCTCCGCACATCAACCTGAACTTCGTGAGCGACTACTCAGTCGCCCATGAGTACAAGCAACTGGACAACGGCCTGTGGGTGCCGGAGAGGACAACCACCTATTGCAAGTTCTACCTCACCGACCGCAAGAGAACCCTACTCGCCCGGCAGACAAAGATTTACACGGACTTTGATTTCGAGTCACCCATCAACAAAGAGGTCTATTCGCCGTTCTACGGCGCGGTGGACAGCGTCAAGCCTGCCGACACGACCTCCATCCGCGAGGACTTCAAGTACTGGGACGACCACCGTCCCGAACCGCTGTCGTTCTACGAGTCGTCGGTCATGGATCTTGTGAACGAGTTCAAGACCACACCCAAGTTCAACGCCCTGCTGATGACCCTGGACGCGCTCGGCACAGAGTTTGTCGCCACTGTTCCTTCCTCACGCTGGGGTGAATCGAAATGGGACTTCGGTCCGATATACAACACCATCTCATGGAACATGCTGGAGGGCGTACGCTTGCGTATAGGCGGCACAACCACGGCTAACCTGCATCCACAGTTCTTCCTGTCCACCTACGCCGCCTACGGCTTTGGTGACAACCGGCCGAAAGGCGACCTGACGCTGATGTACTCGTTCAACAAGAAGCACTACCACCAGTACGAACCCTTGCGCGACTACCTTGCCCTGTCGCTGAACTACGACGTGAACGAACCCGGACAGCAGTTCGGCATAGTGGACCGAGACAATGTACTCATGTCCATCCCCACGGGAAAGATTGTGATGAAGAATTTCCAGTACGTGGCCCGCGCAAGGCTTATGTATTACAAAGAACTGCCTATCCAGCTGACCACCAAACTGAACTTCGACTACGAATACAACGAGGCGGCAGGTGCGATGACCTATGACCGCATTCTCGGCTACGACACGCTGGGCAACATCACTACCACGCAGCGCATCAAAGCGTACCACAACTACGAGTTGGGCGCAGAGTTGCGGTACTCACCGGGCGCAGACTTCCCCATCAACCGTGTGGGCGTGGAGACACCGTTCACGCTGGAACAGGACGCACCGGTAATCAGTATCAAGCACCAGATAGGCTACCATGACGACCGCGCCAGCGGAGGCAAGGGATTCATATACAATATGACCCAGCTCACGGCGGAGAAGCGATTCTGGTTCTCCAGTTTCGGCCATCTGGACGCACGCCTCCAAACGGGTATGGTGTGGAACAAAGTGCCGTTCACGCATCTGTACACGCCTACCACATCCACGTCTATCTTCCTGGGCAAGAACGCGTTCAACCTCATGCAACCCATGGAGTTTATCATGGACGAATACGTTGCGCTCTACGCCACATATTTCTTCAAGGGCTGGATACTCAACCGCATACCGGGTATCAACCGCCTCAAGCTACGCGGCGTTGTATCGTTCTCAGGAATATACGGCGGTCTGACTGCCAAGAACAACCCCTACCTCGCCGGAGGTGAAGGGCTGTACCGGTTTCCCGATTCCTCAACCTTTGACAGCAACGGCGAATATATATCCGGCTACACCAGTTCACCTATTGGCAAGTTGCCCTATATGGAGATTACCGCAGGATTTGAAAACATCCTCAAGTTCATACGTATTGACTACGTGCGCCGACTGACGTACAACGAGTACCAACTGCCTAACGGCCATACGCGCAAGATAGGCGCGTGGGGACGGAACGGCGTGAAAATAACTGTACGATTTGCCTTATGATGAAGCACACACTCACCCTATTTGCACTGTTGCTGCCGCTACTCTGTGGCGCGCAGTCGGTTATCGCACCGCTCGCTGTCAGCGAACAGCATACCAAAGAGTGGGACACGGAAATCAACCTGGACACCATTGATCAGGAGAAACTGCCGCAGATAGTTACAGGCGGTATCATGCTCATGGCAAACATCAGCAACTTCATCATTCAGCAGAACGGCAAGCATTTCGCCTCCTATATGAAGATCGGAGGCGACTTGGGAGGATTCATTGATTTTACGGTTACCAAGCACTTTGCCATTCAGGGCAGGCTCGTTCTCACAGTTGAGCAGAACTACTTTGAAGACACACACGAGGCGAACCACCTGTATTCATTCGGATTGGATATACCGGTACTATTCCTTGCACGCTTCGGTAACCTGCAGAAAGGCTACCTGTCCTTCGGCGGCGGACCATTCACCCACTTCACCTACGCATCGAACATCGGCAAATATACCAATACCGAGAAAACACCCAAGCTCATCAAGAACAAGGAAACCCCGCCGAACACCACCAGTACGTATGACCTGTATACTCTGCACGACAATCACTCCGGACTTGAGGCTACCATCTCCTACGAGTTCCCTATAGGCTTGCAGATTGTGGCCAACTATATGGTCAGCCTCACGGATATCGCCACGTTCTACAAGCAGAACCCCACGGCGATAGCCAACCATACGAGTTTCTATCCCCAGCGCGTAGAACTGGGCCTCGCATACCGATGGAAGAACAATGCGAGAAAGAAGAAGTGAGAGTACAAATTACGAATTAGCGAATTAGCGAGTTAGCGGTTTGAAATCATAAATTTGAAATCATAAATCTTAAATTATACCACCATGTTCACACGATTCCAACAACACTTACAGGAAGAGTTGCAGCAGATTGATGCTGCCGGTCTGTACAAACGCGAACGTATCATTGTCAGCCCGCAGACATCCGGCATACAGGTTGCTGCCGACGGCAAGGCTACCGATGTGATTAACTTCTGTGCCAACAACTACCTCGGTCTGGCAGACAACGCCGAACTCATTCAGGCCGCCAAGGACTGCATGGACCGTCGCGGCTACGGTATGGCCAGTGTGCGCTTCATCTGCGGCACTCAGGACACCCACAAACAGTTGGAGAAAGCCGTTTCGGACTTCTTCGGCACCGAGGACACCATTCTGTACGCTTCGTGCTTCGATGCCAACGGCGGCTTGTTCGAACCGCTGCTGACCGCTGACGATGCGATTATCTCCGACGCCCTTAACCACGCCTCGATCATTGACGGTGTGCGTCTGTGCAAAGCCGTGCGTTACCGCTACGCCAACGGTGACATGCAGGATATGGAGAAGCAGTTGCAGGCCGCACAGGCACAGCGTTTCCGCATCATCGCTACCGACGGCGTATTCTCCATGGACGGTAACGTGTGCCCGCTCGACAAGATCTACGAACTCGCGCAGAAGTACGACGCGATGGTCATGGTGGACGAGAGCCACTCCGCAGGCGTGGTGGGCAAGACCGGTCACGGCGTGACCGAGCGCTACAACCTCCGCGGCAAGATTGAGGTTATCACAGGCACGCTGGGCAAGGCGTTCGGCGGAAGTGTCGGAGGCTTCACCACCGGCAAGAAGGAGATTATCGACCTGCTGCGCCAGCGCAGCCGTCCGTACCTGTTCAGCAACTCGCTGCCGCCTATGATAGCCGCAGCCGGACTGAAGACATTGGAGATTCTCACGCGCAGCAACGAACTGCAGGACCGCCTGCACGGCAACACCGAGTACTTCATCGGCAAGATGAAAGCCGCAGGGTTTGATATCAAGCCTACGGAAAGTGCCATCTGCGCCGTTATGCTGTACAATGCCAAACTCAGCCAGGATTTTGCGGCCGAACTGCAGAAAGAAGGAATCTACGTTACAGGCTTCTACTACCCTGTCGTACCGAAAGACCAGGCGCGCATCCGCGTGCAGGTCAGCGCCGCCCATACGCACGAACAACTTGACCGTGGCGTAGCGGCCTTCATCAAGGTAGGCAAAAGCCTTGGTGTACTCCGTCCGTAACAGACGGAGTTCCATTTACGAAAGATCGTATCCGTAATGTTTGAGGCGGCTGGTGCTTGAGCGCCAGTCGCGGTCAACTTTGACGAAAAGTTCGAGGAATACCGGCTTGTCGAAGAATGCCTCTATATCCTTGCGTGCCATCATGCCGACTTTCTTCAGAGCGGCGCCCTTATGACCGATGATAATCCCTTTCTGGCTCTCACGCTCCACGTAGATGACCGCCTGAATGCGTATCAGTCCTCGGGGATGTTGCGACGACTCCTGCTCTTCTTTGAATGCTTCCACCTCCACTTCTGTGGAGTAAGGAATCTCCTTGTCGTAACATAGCAGGATCTTCTCGCGGATAATCTCATTGACGAAGAAGCGTGCCGGCTTGTCGGTCAGCTGGTCCTTGTCGAAGAACGGCGGGCACTCAGGCAGTGCCTGCTTGATAGCGGCGAACAGTTGGTCAACACCGAACTTCTCTTTTGCTGACAATGGGAAGATTTGCGCCGTAGGCAGTTCTTTCTGCCAATAGGCGACAAGGCTGTCAAGGGTCTCCGGTGTGGTCAGGTCAATCTTGTTGATGAGCAGAAAAACCTTCGTCTGCTGCTTGGGCGAGCTGGCGATGAGTTTGACCTTCTCAAGGAAGGCTGCGTTCTTGTCAGGCGTATCCTGCACGTCAGTGACATACAGCAGCACGTCGGCATCGACGAGTGCTCCCTGACTGAACTCCAGCATCTGCTCCTGCAGTTTGTAGTTGGGCTTGAGTACACCCGGCGTGTCGGAATAGACGATCTGAAAATCCTCACCGTTGACGATTCCCATGATGCGATGACGCGTGGTCTGCGCCTTCGATGTGATAATCGAAAGGCGCTCACCGACCAACGCGTTCATCAGCGTGGATTTCCCGACATTCGGGTTTCCTACAATATTTACAAATCCTGAGCGATGCATATTATTCGCTGAACAGTTTGCCCGCACTGAGTTTGTTCACCTTACCGAAGCGGGCTTTGAGGGCTTTCTGGTCAATCTGCTTGGGGTCACCCATGATAAGGATCTTCACCGGCTGGCCTTTGACGTGCGACTCATAGAACGACACTATATCCTCGAACTTGAGCTTCTGCACCTGGCGTATCTGCAATGTAGCCGGGTCAATCTGATAGCCCAGACGCATCCAGTCAGTCATCTTCTGGCTCTTGTAGCGGAACGTGGGATGATGACTGAGCATAGACTGACGCAGGATAGTGCGGATACTCTCAATGTTCTCGGGGTTCAGCGGCATGGAATCAAGCAGCGACAGATAGACATCGAGTGCGTCAAGCACCTTGTCGGACTGCGTGCCTACATAGCCGATGAAGCGCGTGTTACGCTGAGGCACAGCCGGCGTGATGAATGTTCCGTATGCCGTATAGGCCATCGAACGCTTCTCACGAATCTCGTTCATCACCAGTCCGGAGAAGCCACCGCCGAAGTACTCGTTGAATGCGTCGTACTTCACTGCCTCGTTAACGTTGTACGGTGTACCCTCTATGAAGAAATAAATCTTCGCCTGCTGCATCGTGCCGTCCGCCAGGAAGTACAGCTCCGGCTTGTTGAATGCGAGACGCGGACGCTCTATCGGTGAGGTGGTGGGAATAGCCTTCTCCGACATAGGAATATGTCCGTACAGGGCGTTCTTGACCGAGTCGGCAGGCAGCTTGCCGGCATAGTGTATTTCCAGTTCGAACTCGCTCACCTTATGCCACTCGGCTTCCAGTTGTGCGGTCTCCAGCCCGAGCACCTCGTCCAGCGGTGTACGCTCTGTCTCTTATACACATCT
>LXOW01280783.1_pt1 | contig 11810 bp, 8 predicted proteins | sample 1368591 | NCBI WGS metagenome assembly LXOW01 (sample SAMN04884650, study PRJNA319009) | bovine gut metagenome | isolation source: Cow rumen | host: Bos taurus | place: Italy: Legnaro (PD) | collected 2014-07-09
TGCGACTTCCGCGTGTGGACGATGTTCAACAAGGTGTGCGACGGAATGGACGAATATTGGGAGTATGTCATCGGCAAAGATCTCAACCACCGCATGCCTTTATACGTCAAGCCCAACCGCAAGATTAGCCTTTCGGACATGATGGCCTTCCAGCGCGACCACTTCCAAGGGACACCTTACGACAAGACACAAGACGTGGGTGCAGGTTCCTTCGGCTCGCCCTTCCGTTTCAACCCTCTCTATTGGGAATATGAAGGCAAGCCCTACCTTAATGAAAGAAGTATCGAGGTGGTTCAAACAGGCTTCTCCTTCATCGCACAGAGCCGCAACTGGCTACCCAACCCCATCGGTGGCATCATCTGGTTCGGCGTGGATGATACCAACTCGACGGTATACACACCATTCTACTGCTCCATCAACGAGGTGCCGATAGAATACCGCTCGGGCAACGGCGACATGCTGACTTACAGCGACAATGCCGCCTTCTGGGTCTTCAACCGCCTGGCACATTTCAAATACCTATTTTATAATAGGGTCATCAGTGACATCCAAGCCGTGCAGAACGAGTTGGAAAGCGGCTATCAGGAACAGGTGCAATATGCCGACAACCAAGCCTTGAGTCTCTTTGCCCAAGACCCGAAACTGGCCATCGCCTACCTCACTGACTTCTCGTCCAAGGCTGGACACAACACCGTGACCACTTGGAAAGAATTGGATAATTATTTGTTAGTCAAATATTTGGACAGCAATATCAAACAAGAGGAAAACGGGCAGTTTAAACGCAACGGCTACGGCTATCCTGCTAAGCCGAAGCAGCCTGGTTATCCAGATTCATGGAAAAAGGCGGTGATTGAACAGACGGGAGATAGGTTTAGGAGGCCGGAATAATTGTTATTTCATTGCAGGGCTGTCATATTATGGCAGCCGCATGGAAACCAGATGCGGCTGCCACGGTGTGACAGCCCTACATATCCATAAATGATTTAATTTCGTCTTCCCTCATACTACGGAAGCCGTATTCGTGAATAGGTTCGCCGTTATTCATAAGAATAATGGTCGGAAAAGCGCCATTGACGGTTTTGACGAGGCTCACCACATCGGGATAAAGAATATCACGGTATGGTGCCGATTCAGATTCTTCGTAAAACTTTGTGATACCTTTTTCGGTGCCCATGAAGACGTATGTGATGCGGTCGGCGGGAAAGCCGTAATACTGTTGCATCAGAGAGAGCTTGTGTGCCGCCATTTGGCAAAACTCGCAACCCGTAGAGAAGAAACAGACAACCTGCTTGCCATTGCGGAGGTCAACGCTGTCCAATGGTGGCTCGTTGAGGATTTCATCGAATAACTCCACTTGGAGATTATGCTCAGATGTGTATGCGGGAGTGTAGTTGTCGGGCGGCGAGATGAGAAAGACGGCAACGGTGGAGGCCACAACGGCAACGCCAAAAATCAACCAGCGATAGCATGTTTCCCATTCCCCCATCCAGTAGAGCGGCAGGAAAAGCAGTGCCAGCACGCCGTTTTTGACAAGGCTTTGCTTGGGGTCGAACTGCAGGTAGTCACCAAAGCAGTGGCAGTTGTCGGTGCGGCCCAGGTGAAGCGCATAGATTAATAATAAGGAATAGCCCAACAGCATGAGCATGCTACCCCACCAATAGAATTTGTGCATGGTGTTGGACACCAGCCCGATCCCCAGCACCAACTCTACAATGATGGCCGCACGTGCCACCAAAAACGAAGTGTTGAGGCTGAAGAAATGGTAGCTATAAATGTAAATCTCGAACTGGTCCATATCGACAATCTTCAGGATGGCAGAAGCGATAAAGACAAGCCCGAGCAGGACTTTCATTACGATGGGGACTATGCCAAAAACTTTGTTCATGGAAAGAAAAAAGGCACACGCGTGGGCATGTGCCTTTATTGGTTAGATGTGCGAATCAATAGACTCTGTGGCACTCAATCTCGGAATAGTTGTAAGTAGCCTCATAATCGCTACAAGTCTTACCTTCCGCTGTCAGGAATACATCACCTTCAACGGTGGCGTTTCCTATCTTGTAAGTGCATTGGCACTTCTGCTGTTTGTTGCATGAGCTTGCACCAATGGCCAAGGCGACCACGGCAAGTGCTAATAATACTTTCTTCATTTTTTATGGTATTTAGTTGTTTGTTGCATTAAATATTAGTGTCCGCCATTGCCTCCGCCGTTGTTGCCACCATTATTATGGCCGCCGCCGAAGATGTCGTTCCACCAATGGTGTTCCTCACCCGTCACTTCCTGTTCAGAGACCTCGGTGCAAATAACCTGACCCCAGCCCACGATTTCCTTGGACTTGTCGGAACATGACGAGCCATCCTCGATGCTGTAATAATCTTCGCCCAGATCGACGACTTCCTCGTTCTGAATAGTCGTGCACTTGCAGTAGCGTGTCTTTTTGCATGAGGGCAACACCACGATGGCCAAGGCGAGTATGAGGATCAAAAGTCTTTTCATTTCAATACGGTTTATACTGCAAAATTACACATTTTTGGCGTAATGGCGATAAAAAAGCGAAAAATATGTCAAATTTGGGTCTCGTCGTCGGTGTAAAACTCGGGATGCAGCTCCTTGAACTTGCGTTCGTACTGCCTGATGCGGCTGAGGGAGCGGCGCGTCCAAACGAGGCGCAGGGCGTTGCGTTCGGCTTCGGTGAGATGCCAGTCGATATCGGTGGAGACATGGAGGCGGTTGGTCAGCGCATAGAGCAACAGAGCCGCCGAAACACTGATATTGTAACTTTCAGTGAATCCATACATTGGGATACGGACATGCATATCGGCGTTTTCAACGGCATAGTCAGAAAGGCCGAGTTTCTCGGTGCCGAACACCAAAGCAACGGGTTGGTCAAGAGGCAAGGTGTCGGGGGTGAAATCGTCGCGGTGAGGACAGGTCGCCACTATCTTGTAACCCATGTCGTGCAGATGCTGGTAGGCCTCAGGCGTATTGAATTCCTTGCTGTCGTAATACTTCAGATTAAGCCATTTCGTGCTGCCCAGCACCACGTCGGGATTGACATCGTAATGGTTGGTGTTCTCCACGATATGGATGTCCTGAATGCCACGCAGGTCGCAGCTGCGCAGCACCGCGCTGGCATTGTGGGGTTGGAAGATGTCCTCCAGAACGACGGTGACGTGGCGTGTGCGGTAGTCGAGCACCTCCTCGAAACGCTGTCGACGCTCGTCGGTGATGAATTGCGTCATGAACTCCAGCATGGCCGCGTCGCGGGCGACGTTTTCGCGCATTTCGCTTTCCTGGGTTTCGCGTCCGCCGTACACTATGGATTTCTTCATCGGCTGTATTCTTTAATTATGGAGCGCAAAAATACGAAAAAAGAAAAAAATCGAAAAAAAAGGTTGAGGGTAAGCCGAAAAAGCGTACTTTTGCACGCAAATTTTGAAAAGATATGGCAAAACAAGACATTAAACAAGTTGACGAAAGGCTTGAGAACGTAGAAGAAGCCTTAAGCAAAACCGAACTTTGGATTGAAAACAACCAGAAGACCCTGTGGATTATCCTCGTCGTGCTGTTGGTCGTCGCCTTTGGTATCTTTGGCATCACCAAATACCAACAGAAGCGCAACCAAGCAGCCATGAACCAGATTTTCCCGCAGCAAATCAACTTCGAGGAGCAGGCTACCAAGGCCGTCGACTTCGCCTCATATTACATGGAAAACGAGAACTATGCCATCGCTTTGAACGGCGACGAAACGAACCCTGGTTTCATTGACATTGTCAGCAAGTATGGTTCCACCAAGTCGGGCAAGCTGGCCGCTTACTATGCCGGTCTCTGCTACATGAAGGAAGGCGACTACAACAACGCCATCGAGTACTTCAAAAAGTACACCAACGATGACAAGATCTTGGCTCCCATGGCATTGGGTCTCACTGGTGACTGCTACCTGCAACTCGGCGACAACCAAAATGCCGTGTCGTACTACGAGAAGGCCACGAAGAAGAGCCCGAACGATTTCACCACTCCTATGTATCTCGTCAAGTTGGGCATGACCTACGAAATCATGGGCAACAACGCCAAGGCTTTAGAGGCATACAAGACCTTGAAGAAGGACTATCCCCAGAGCAGCGAAGCCTTCGAGATCAGCAAGAACATTGCCAACCTCGAGCAAAAGATGAAGTAATCATCTGCATTCGTGATTCACAAACCTAATCCTGGCCTTGGGGTCAGGATTTTTTTTGACAATATGGAAAAGAACATCAGAATCGCCTATTTCGGCACCCCAGAATTTGCGGCCTCTCAGCTCGAAGCCATCCTTGCCGCCGGTTATGAAGTGGCTGTCGTCGTCACCATGCCCGACAAGCCCGCCGGTCGTGGCAGGAAGATACAGTATTCCGACGTGAAGAATGTCGCCTTAGCGCATGGTCTGCCTTTGTTGCAGCCCGAAAAGCTGAGAGACGAGGCGTTTTTGGAGCAACTGGCCTCCTATCATGCCGACCTGTTCATCGTGGTGGCCTTTAGGATGCTGCCTGCCGTGGTGTGGCAGATGCCGAGATTAGGCACCTTCAACCTCCACGCCTCCCTCCTGCCCCAATATCGTGGCGCGGCGCCCATCAACTTCGCCATCATCAACGGGGAGTCGGAAACGGGCCTCACCACCTTCTTCCTCAACGAGGAAATCGACAAGGGCGCCGTCATCATGCGTGAGAAGGTCGCCATCCGTCTCGACGAGAGCGCGGGCGAGCTGCATGACGAGCTGATGGCGTTAGGCAACACCGTCGTCGTGGAGACCATCAAAAAGATTGAAAGCGGCATTGTCGTCGCCCTGCCTCAAGAAGAACTGACCGAGAACCAAGCCTTAAAGCCCGCTCCGAAAATCACGAAGGAGTTTTGCAACGTAGACTGGAGCCAGGAGTGCCAGAGTGTCTACAACCACATCAGAGGCTTGTCACCCTATCCAGCAGCTCACACACGGCTGCTTTCCGACAATAGCGAAGCCATTGACATGAAAGTCTTCTCGTCCGAGATGGAACGCTGTCAGACCCAAATGGCGGTTGGCAGTGTCGTCACCGACAACAAAAAATACCTTAAAGTGGCGGTGAAGGACGGATTTATTCATCTGACGATGGTGCAACAAGCCGGAAAAAAGGCCATGCCAATAGCCGATTTTTTGAGGGGCACGACTCTGAATGGCATTTGGAAAACTTCCAATGAATGAGACAAATAGGGCTTTTTTGCGTTTTTTTCGCTTTTTTTGATAAAAATGTTGAAATTTTTCCAAAAAAAGCTTGCAATTGTGAAAAATACATTATTTTTGTCGGGTAAAAATTTAACCACTCTTTAAATTACTAATTATGAATAAAGTTGAATTAATCGCCGCCGTTGCCGAAAAGGCCGGTATGACTAAAGTTGAAACAAGAAAAGCTCTTGACGCTTTCTTGGATGTTGCTAAAGCTGAACTGAAGAAGGACGGCAAAATCGCTCTCGTTGGTTTTGGCACCATGGCTGTTGCCAAGCGTCCCGCCAGACAAGGCCGTAACCCCAGAACGGGCAAAGCCATCAAGATCGCCGCTAAGAAACTCGTGAAGTTCAAAGCCGCTGCTAACATCCTGAAATAATAAACTGTTTCAGAAACAAGCGAAAAGCCGTCAGTGATGACGGCTTTTTTTGTTGCCTTTCCTCACAGCACCATCATTCTCCAACTGCAGCACGCCATTGTCGATGAGGAAACGTACGACATCCAGCACTTGCTCTTCGCCATAGTCAGTGCATTGTGCCAACACATCTTTAACTGGCATGGCTGTTTCGCTCATCAGGCTTTGCACTTTCTTTTCTATCGTGGCATAGGGCACGCGGTTATTGGCTCGTTTCATGCAGACATCGCAACGCTCACAGGTCTTCCTTGTCTTTTCGTTGAAATAGCGCAACAATTGGGCGCTGCGGCATTCCTCGTCGTTATTGACAAAGCCGATGACAGCCTTCACACGCTCCTCGGCATCTTTCTTGCGATCATAGTAGTTTTCTTTGGAGAGGCCGAAATGCCTAGTGTCGACAAACTCCGAGAGGAACAGCACCTGAGGTTTGTCGTTGCGTGGCGCGTAGGAAAGGAAATTATATGACTCCAACTTCTTCAGCTGGTCTATGACTTTTTCCGGTGTGGTGCCCATTTTCGAAGCCATCGTCTCCTCGTTGATCTTCACGAAGTCGGTCATCACGCCCGGGAGGCTACGAAGCATGAACTTAATCAGGTCACTGAACTGCGGGTCGTTGATTTGGAAGCCGTAGATGTCGTCGCGAGAGGCTTTTATCATCACCTTGGACGGTTCATCGAAGCTGTCGGAGAGCAAAAGGAAGCCCTCTTTTTCAAGAATCTTCAGCGTATGATATACTTCCACCACATTGAAGCCGTATCGCTTGGCAAAGTCATTGATGACAAAAGGATAGGACACATTCTCCCCTGCCCCTACGGGAATGCTGAAATAATTTCCCAGAGCGTTATAAATCAGCTTAATCCGTTCCAATTCCGGGAAGGATTGCGCCAAGTTCTCCTTTAGTTTCTGTATGTCGGCGGGCGACACAAGCAGGTAGGCCTCGGAAGGTTTTAGGTCACGGCCGGCGCGACCTGCTTCTTGGAAGTAGGCTTCGATACTGTCGGGTAGGTCCATGTGGATGACGAGGCGCACGTCAGGCTTGTCGATGCCCATGCCAAAGGCGTTGGTAGCGGCAATGACCTTCACTTTACCTGTCATCCAGAGGTCTTGGCGTTGGTCGCGCGTCTTGGCATCAAGTCCCGCATGATAGAATGTCGCAGAGATGCCCACTGAGTTAAGCCAGTCTGCGATGACTTGAGTACGTTTGCGGTTGCGTACATACACGATGGCGCTGCCTTCGGTCATGGCGTTCAACTTCCTAAATAGCACGCCGTATTTGTCGGCTTCGTGGCAAACGTTATAGGTCACGTTTTTGCGCTCGAAGCTGCTTTGGAAAACGTTTTTCTTTTTGAAGCCAAGCCTCAGTTGGATGTCGTCAACGACTTTCGCCGTCGCCGTGGCAGTCAGTGCCAGGACGGGAGCCTTGGGAATGTATGGCCTAATGTCAGCAATCTTGAGGTAGGGCGGACGGAAGTCATAACCCCACTGCGAGATGCAGTGTGACTCGTCAACAGCCAGCAGGCATACCTTCATTTTCTTCAGTGCCTCGATGAAGGCATCTGTTTGCAGGCGTTCGGGCGAGACATAGAGGAACTTCAGCCTACCGTATGCAGCTTGGTTATAGGCCAATTCCAAGGCATCTGGGTGCATACCCGAATAGATGGCTGCAGCGGGGATGCCCCTGTCGACGAGATGCGCCACCTGGTCTTTCATCAACGCGATGAGGGGTGTGATGACGAGGCAGAGGCCGTCCATCGCCATCGCTGGCACCTGGAAGCAGATGCTCTTGCCGCCGCCCGTGGGCAGCAAAGCAAGAGTATCCTTGCCCGCCATCACCGAGTCGACAATGTCCTCTTGCAAAGGGCGAAAACTGGGATAGCCCCAGTATTGGGTCAAGATGGCTCGGGTGGCGGCGGACATGGTTATTTCAGTTTCTCGATTTCAATTTGCCACTGGAACATCTCGTCACGGTATTTCGCAGCGCTGAGGAAGTCCATCTCCTTGACGGCTTTCTCCATGTTCTTCTTGGCTTGTTGCAAGGCCTTCTGCATCTGTTCCTTCGACATGGTTTTGGAGTGTTGCTCCGCTGCCAATGTCGGCTCCTGGCTTTGTTGGTCGTAGGGCAGCGAAGCGTTGTAGTCGCCTTTGAAGGTGCCCAAAGAGTTGTCAATAGCCTTGACGATGGTCTTAGGTACGATGCCGTGTGCTTCGTTGTAGGCCATCTGCTTGGCGCGGCGGCGGGCAGTCTCGTCGATGGTCTTGCGCATTGAGTCGGTGACAGTGTCGGCATACATGATGACCTTGCTCTCGGCGTTGCGGGCAGCACGGCCTGTAGTTTGCGTCAGGGAACGCTCGGAACGCAGGAAGCCTTCCTTGTCGGCATCGAGGATGGCAACGAGACTCACCTCAGGCAGGTCGAGGCCTTCACGCAGCAGGTTCACGCCAACAAGCACGTCGAAGTCGCCCATGCGCAGGCCCTGCAATATCTCCACGCGTTCCATAGTGTCCACGTCGGAGTGTATGTAGCGCGTCTTGATTTTCAGGTTATTGAGGTAGGTGTTCAGCTCCTCGGCCATGCGCTTCGTCAGCGTGGTGACGAGTACACGTTGTTTCTTCTCCACCACCTTGTGTATTTCATCGATAAGGTCGTCCACTTGGTTCAGGCTGGGACGCACCTCGATGACCGGGTCAAGCAAGCCCGTGGGGCGTATCACCTGCTCCACATAGACGCCTTCGCTCTGTTGCAGCTCGAAGTCGGCGGGCGTGGCGCTGACATAGATGGTCTGTCCCGTAAGGGCCTCAAACTCATCGAACTGTAAGGGGCGGTTGTCCAATGCCGATGGCAGGCGGAAGCCATATTCCACCAAGGTTTGCTTGCGGGAGCGGTCGCCGCCGTGCATGCCACGGATCTGCGGGATGGTGACGTGGCTCTCGTCGATGACAGTGATGAAATCGTCGGGGAAATAGTCCAAGAGGCAGAAAGGCCGTGTTCCTGGGCTGCGCCCGTCAAAATAGCGCGAGTAGTTCTCGATGCCGGAGCAATAACCCAACTCCTTCATCATCTCGATGTCAAAATTCACACGGTCCTCGAGGCGTTTGGCTTCCAGCCCCTTCCCAATCTCTCGGAAATACTCGGCTTGCTTGAACATGTCGTCTTGTATCTCTACCACGGCAGAATTCAACTTGCTTTGTGAGGTCACGAAGATGTTGGCGGGGAAGATGGTCAGCTCCGACAGATTCTCCATCCTTCGACCTGTCACGGGGTTGAACATCTCAAGGCTATCGATTTCGTCGTCCCAAAACACGATGCGATAGGCATAGTCGGCGTAGGCGGGAAACACATCCATGGTCTCCCCTTTCACCCTGAACTTGCCTTGCGTGAACTCGATTTCGTTGCGCACATACAAAGCCCCAACGAGGGCTTTAGCCACATCGTCGCGGCTGGTTTTCATGCCTTGTTCAAGATAGATGACGTTCTTGCCAAAGTCATCAGGGTTACCGATACCATAAAGACATGACACTGAGGACACCACGATGATGTCTCTTCTTCCCGAGAGCAAAGCCGACGTTGTCGCCAGGCGCATCTTGTCAATATCAGAGTTAATGGCGAGGTCTTTTTCAATATAAGTGTTAGTCGCTGGAATGAAAGCCTCGGGCTGGTAGTAGTCGTAATACGAAACAAAATACTCCACCGCGTTCTCGGGGAAGAACTGCTTGAACTCGCCATAGAGCTGTGCTGCCAAGGTCTTGTTATGACTGAGCACCAAGGCTGGACGGTTCAGTTGCGCCAGAACATTGGCAATGGTGAAGGTCTTTCCAGAGCCAGTCACGCCGAGCAGGGTCTGGGCACGGTCACCACGGTTCAACCCATCTACCAATTGCTTGATGGCTTCGGGTTGGTCGCCAGTGGGTTGAAAATCGGAAACTAACTTGAAATCCATTACTTCGGCGCATCGTTATTCTACGTGTGCAAAAATAACAAAAATCCATTATCTGTGCACATCGAGCTTGAGATTGGTCACGCCTTGCGGTGTCAGCACCTCGAGCATATAGACCGCCGGCGGCAGATCCCAAACATAGATCTCTACCCTATCGCTGTGATTGCCAGGAATTTCTCTCAAGAACTGGCCTTTCAAAGTGAACATCCTCACACTGATGATCTCATCAGCCTCAACATATGCCCTGTTGAAGGTCGGGTTCGGGTAGAGCGAGATCTCTCTTTCGGTGTTCTGGTCGACGTCGAAGAAGCCGGCGTTGATGACGATGACTTGCTCGGTGTAGCCGCAGCCATTCCAGGCACGAATGTGCAATTTAGCTTCTCCAGGTTTCGTGACCACGAGTCTGCAAGCCAAGCCTGCGGTGTCGAACACCCAGTCAACACCTTCAAGCTCCCATTCGTAGTAATCGGCATTCGCCACAGGTTCGATGGAATAGCCATACACACCCGCGATGAGGTTGGTGGCCACAAAGACTTCTGTCGGGCCGTTGATAGCAGGAATCTCGGCGGGATATGGGTTGACGGTCAAGGTGACATTCACCACGGAGTCACAGCCGTTCAAGCTCACCAGATTTTGTTCGTAGATGCCCGACTGCGTATATTCTTGGTCGTTCCAGACATAGCTGCCGCAGACAGTGGTATCCATCTCGACAACATACTTCTCAACCAGTGTCAGGTGCATGGTCACAGTTGAGTCACAGCCTTGCTCGGTGGTAAAGACTTGGACATAGTCGCCTTCCTCGTCGTAAGTAATGCCGTTCCACTCATAGAACCTGCAAGATTCCATGTCGAACTCGTTCTTCGTGGAATAATACACCTTAAGATGCAAGATGACGATGGAGTCGCAGCCCTCCTCAGTGACAAACTCTTGCGTGTAATCGCCAGTGACATCGTAAGTGATATCATTCCATACGTATGTGTCGCACGCTGTCTCGCTCCATTCGTGAGTGATGGTATGGAGGGCGGTATAGTGTAGCGTGACGATACTGTCACAGCCATGTGCCGTGGTCAAAATTTGGATGTAGTCGCCAGACTCAGTGTAGACACTGTCATTCCATTCAAACGGCGGATACTCAGTTGCACCCCACTCGGTGTACTCGGTGTAGTTGACCTCCAGGTGCAGGGTGACGATGGAGTCGCAGCCCGCTGCCGTGGTAAACATCTGAACATAGTTGCCGGACTCGGTATAGATTTCGTCATTCCAGATATACTCATCGCAAGTTTGGCCTTCCCATGCGATCGTGTAAGCATCGCTAATGGTCAAATGCAAGGTGACGATGGAGTCGCAACCTTGGATGCTCTCGAAGGTTTGGATGTAGTCGCCACTCTCCATGTAGGTCTCATCATTCCAAGTAAACTCGTTGCATGTCACGGTGTTCCATTCGTTGTGAATGGCATCACTAATGGTCAGGTGTAGCACAACTATGGAGTCACAGCCTTGTTGCGAGGTGAACTCTTGAATGTAATCGCCCGATGTAGTGTAGGTAGTGTCGTTCCAGATATAGCTTTCGCAGGCCTGTTCAAAGAATTCGTTATGAGTTATCCCGCTAACGGTCAAGTGCAGCATAACGAGAGAGTCGCAGCCATGTATCGAAATGAACTCTTGGATGTAGTTACCTGAGATGTCGTAGGTGATGCCATTCCAGGTGTAGCTTTCACAAACCTGTTCGTAGAACTCGTCATCCACGCAATGGTTGATGGTTAGGTGGAGTGTGACAATGGAGTCACAGCCTTGTACTGTAGTGAACTGTTGCGTGTAGTCACCAGTAGTATCATAGGTAATCTCGTTCCATACGAAGAATTCGCAGGCTTCTTGCCACCACTCTGTTGTCAAAACATCGCTGATGGTGAGGTGCAAAATGACAATGGAGTCGCAACCTTGCACTGAGGTGAAGCTTTGCGTATAGTCACCCGAAACATCGTAAATATTGTCGTTCCAAGTGTAGCTTATGCAAGCTTGATATTCCCATTCGTATGTCAACGCTTCACTGATGGTGAGGTGCAAGGTGACAATGGAGTCGCACCCCTGCACGCTCTCGAAGGTCTGGACGTAGTCGCCGGACTCGGCGTAGGTCTCACCGTTCCATTCGAACTCCGTGCAGGACTCCGCAAACCACTCGCTGTGGACGGCCTCGTTGATCGTCAGGTGCAAGGTGACAATGGAGTCGCA
>LXOW01289350.1_pt1 | contig 11809 bp, 8 predicted proteins | sample 1368591 | NCBI WGS metagenome assembly LXOW01 (sample SAMN04884650, study PRJNA319009) | bovine gut metagenome | isolation source: Cow rumen | host: Bos taurus | place: Italy: Legnaro (PD) | collected 2014-07-09
CGCGTCGAGGTAGGCGATGCGGCGGAAGGGCGGCTTCGAGGCGATGTCATAGGTGCCGTACTTGGCGAAGATCGGGGGCAGCACGTCCTCGCAGATCGCGAACACGTCCTCCTGCGAGGCGAACGCCATCTCCATGTCGAGCTGGTAGAACTCGCCGGGGGAGCGGTCGCCGCGCGCGTCCTCGTCGCGGAAGCAGGGCGCGATCTGGAAATAGCGGTCAAAGCCGCTGGTCATGAGCAGCTGCTTGAACTGCTGCGGCGCCTGCGGCAGCGCGTAGAACTTGCCGGGGTGCTTGCGCGCCGGCACGAGGTAGTCGCGCGCGCCCTCGGGGCTCGACGCGGTCAGGATCGGCGTGGTGATCTCCAGGAAGTCGTGCGCGAGCATCGCGCTGCGCAGCGCGGCGATGACGTTGCAGCGCAGGATGATGTTCTGCTTGACCGCGGGGTTGCGCAGGTCGAGGTAGCGGTACTTCAGGCGCGCGGACTCGTCCGCCTCGCGGGAGCGGTTGATCTCGAACGGCAGCTCGTTGTAGCGGCAGCGGCCCAGCAGCTCGATGGTCGAAGGCACGATCTCGATGTCGCCGGTGGGGAGCTTGGGGTTTTTGCTGGCGCGCTCGCGCACGACGCCGTCCACCGCGATGGTGGACTCCTTGTTGTAGCCCTTGAGCTGGGCGAGGATCGCCGCGTCCTCGACGACGATCTGCGTCGTGCCGTAGAAGTCGCGCAGCACGACGAAGGCGAGGCTTCCGCCGACCTCGCGGACGTTTTCCATCCAGCCGACGAGACGGACCTTCTCGCCGACGTTTTCCATGCGGAGCTGGTTGCAGGTGTGTGTACGGGACTGCATCATGGTTGATTCTTCTTTCTGTTGTATAGATTAAACTGGTTTGTTTGATGATCGTGTTGTTTCGCCCCTGCCGGAGCGGAGGCGGTTTCGCCCTGCGGGCGGCGGCAGAGAGTTCCGCGCTCCGGCGCGGGTGACTTTCTTCCCGCGAAGAAAGTCACCAAAGACGCGCCAAAACCTGCGGTTTTGGAATCCCTTGTTGTTGCAGGCGTTTATAGAAATTGCTATGTTTCTTTTTTGTGTTTACGCTGTTTTCGGGTTTTGCATTGCTTGTGCCTCGATTGCCCGCCACTGGGCGGGCCCCGCATTTCATCGCATCGATGGTTTGTGCGTCGTTCGTTGGAGAAAACGTTCGTGGCAGGCATTGCAAATCGCAGAAAGGTCGTGCCGCCGGAGGCGGCGCATTGCACAGGCAATGCAAATTGCGTGTTTTCGGGGCACAATGTCGCCCGTAAGCGGCTTTCTCTTCTTTGGAAGCGCGACACCGTTTCTTCTCTTTCCCCAAGAGGAAAGAGAAGAAATGGTGTCGGAAACGTCCTCTCCCCGCTTTACGCCATAAACGGCTTGGTTTTGGGATTGACGATGTCGCGCCAGTCGAGGTCGCCGCGGCCGAGCGCCATGATCAGCGCCTCCGCGGTGGCGACGTTGGTCGCGAACGGGATCTTGTTCTGGTCGCAGAGCTTGGAAATATAGGCGACGCTCTGCTCGTACTCCGGGCTGTTGGGATCGTGGAAATAGATCACGAGGTCGATCTCGTTGTAGGCGATGCGCACGCCGATCTGCTCGTCGCCGCCCTGCGCCCCGTTCATGAAGAGGTGGATGTTGAGTCCCGTCGAGTCTGCGATGATCTTGCCGGTCGTGTTCGTTGCGCACAGCGTGTGCCGGGCGAGAATGCCGGCGTACGCGGTGCAGAGCTGCACCATCAGCTGCTTACGGTTGTCATGGGCGATCAATGCGATGTTCATTTTCGTTCCTTTCTGCCGAAACGGCCTCCCTGCACGATACTTCCATGAAGCCGCCGAACCGCTTCGGCCGCTTGATGGAGGCATCGTTTTCCCCCCGGCGGCGCCCTCGCCGCCCATCCTGCTTCGTTATAGCTTCATCAGCGGCGCCCGTTCTCCGCACAGGCGCCTTGCGATATTGTGCGCGGCTCTCCGCGCGCCGGAATAGTAACCGAGCCCGTCCGCTCTGCCCCTGCTGAGCTGCAGCGGCAGCTCGTCATCCTCCGGCACGACGCCCAGCAGCGGCAGGCCCGCGGCGTCCATGGCGTCGTCGATGTTCGAGTGCAGTGAGCGCAGCAACCGGCGGCGCAGCCGGTTCACGATGAGGTGCAGCCGCCCGACGGGTACGTTGTGCAGCTCCATCACCGTGCGCTGCGCGTCGCGCAGGCAGACCGGATCCGGCGTCGTGACGACGATGATGCGGTCGGCGTACTCCGTCGCCAGCCGGAAAGACTCGCCCAAGCCCGCGCCCGCGTCGATGAGGCAGAAGTCATACGCCTCCCGCGCCTCGTCCAGCACTTCGTACAGGCCGTCGTCGTCGAGCGCGGCCTGCGTCGTCACCGGCGCGGTCAGCAGATACAGCCCGGCGATCCGCGGATGCTGCGCCGCGGCCTCCTCCAGCGTGGCGCGACGCGCCGCGACGTCGGAAAAGTCCATCAGCGCGCGGTCGGACATGCCCAGCGTCAGATCGAGGTCGCGCAGGCCCACGTCGCAGTCGATCAGCAGCGTGCGCTTTCCCAGCCGGGCAAGCGCCGCGCCGATGAGCGCGGTCAATGCAGTTTTTCCCGTGCCTCCCTTGCCGGAGACCATGGCGATGACCTGTCCCACAGGGGCGTTCTCCTTTTTCTGTATTTGTGCGCCTCCCGGCGCAGGGGTGTTTCGCCGCTGCGGCGGCGGAGGAGATCTTCCGCGCTCCGGCGCGGGTGGAGAGTTTCGCCCTGCGGGCGGAGGACGGTCGACACCNNCTTGGGGAAAGAGAAGAAACGGTTTCGCGCTTCCAAAGAAGAGAAAGCCGCTTACGGGCGACGTTGTACCGTAAAAACCCGTAATTTGCATTGCCTCTGCAAGTTGCCGCCGCTGGCGGCATGACATTTCTGTAATTTGCCGATGCCTGCCACGGAGATCGTGCGAAATGCCTTCCCCTTGAGGGGAAACCTTTGGTCCGTTTCCCCAACGAACGACGCACGACCCTGCGCACGACGAAACGCGGGGCCCGCCCAGTGGCGGGCGATCGAGGCGAAATGTCTCGACACGGAAAACAGCGTGTTTTTCCCCTTCGTAAAAACAAGTCCCACGAAACACCGCAACAAAAAGGGATTCTTAAACCGTAGGTTTAAGCGGCGTTTTGGTCACTTTGCCGCCGTGGGCAAAGTGACCCGCGCCCGACGGCGCGGAACTCTCTTTCGAAGGGAAAGAGAAGAAATGGTGTCGAACGTTCCCTCCCCGCGCCCGACGGCGCGGAACTCTCCCCCCTTGCCGCGGGAGCGGCGTTACAGCGGGCGCTTCTTGATCTGCCCGAACGCGCGCGGATACTGCGCGGGCGTCGGCTTCACCTTCCCGATGACGATCACGCGGTGCGTCACGCCGCACGTCGGGATCGCATAATCGACGACGCGCTCCACGCGCCCGCCCAGCACGGCGATCGCGTGCGCCGCGGCGGTCAGCTCCTCGTCGCTGCGCGCGCTCTTCATGGCGAGGAAGCGTCCGCCCACCGCCACCAGCGGCAGGCACAGCTCGCAGAGCACCGGCAGCGCCGCCACCGCGCGCGAGACCGCGAGATCGTACGCCTCGCGCCGCTGCGCGGCGAAGTCCTCCGCCCGCGCGCAGACGCAGTCCACGCGCGCAAGGCCGAGCGCTGCGCACGCCTCCTCCAGAAACGCGACGCGCTTTCCCGTGCTGTCGAGCAGCGTCAGATCAAAGTCATCGCGCAGGATGCGCAGCGGCACGCCCGGAAAGCCCGCGCCCGTGCCCACGTCCACGACGCGCTTGCCGCCGAAGTCCGCGGCGTTCAGCAGCGCCGCGGAATCCAGCAGGTGCAGCCGCGCGAAGTCCGCCTCGTCGGTGATGGCGGTCAGGTTCATCACGCGGTTGCGCTCCAGCACCAAATGCGCGAACGCCTCCAGCGGCTCCGCCTTGCCGGCGTCGAGGCCGAGCTCCGTCAGACCGGCGCGCAGAATGTCAAGCATGCCGCGTTACTTCCGCTCCTTGAGCAGGTCGCGGATCTCGGTGAGCAGCTTCTCCTCGGCGGAGGGCTCCGGCGGCGCGGCCGCGGCCTCTTCCTCCTTCTTCTTTTTCGCCAGCTCGCTCGCCTTGTTGATCGCCTTGATGACCGAGAAGAGCACCAGCGCGATGACCAGGAAGTTGATGATCGTGCCGACGAAGGTGCCGAGACCGAGGACGATCGCCTCGCTGTCCTCGGTGGCGGCGCGCAGCGTGATGTTCAGCGCGTCGGTGTTCGGGCTGTTGAACAGGAACGCCAGCAGGGGGGTGATCACGTTGCTCACCAGCGAGCTGGTGATCGCGGCGAACGCGCCGCCGATGATGACGCCGATCGCCATATCCACCACGTTGCCCTTGAGCGCGAATGCCTTGAACTCCTCCAAAAACTTCTTCATGCCGCTCTTCTCCTTTTTAAATCGTAATAATTGCTATAAATATTACTTTCCGTATTTGATTTACTGCTTCGGAACCAGCTTCTTCGTGCCGCCCATGTAGGGCCAGAGCACCTCGGGGATGGTCACGCTGCCGTCGGCCTGCAGGTTGTTCTCCAGGAACGCGATGAGCATGCGCGGCGGCGCGACGACGGTGTTGTTGAGCGTGTGGGGCAGGTACATCTTGCCGTCCTCGCCCTTGACGCGGATCTTGAGGCGGCGCGCCTGGGCGTCGCCGAGGTTGGAGCAGGAGCAGACCTCGAAATACTTCTGCTGGCGCGGGCTCCACGCCTCGATGTCGCAGCTCTTGACCTTCAGGTCGGCGAGGTCGCCGGAGCAGCACTCCAGCTGGCGCACGGGGATGTCCATGGAGCGGAAGAGCTCCACGCTGTACTGCCACATCTGCTCGTACCACTTCATCGAGTCCTCGGGCTTGCAGACGACGATCATCTCCTGCTTCTCGAACTGGTGGATGCGGTACACGCCGCGCTCCTCGATGCCGTGCGCGCCCTTCTCCTTGCGGAAGCAGGGGGAGTAGCTCGTCAGCGTCTGGGGCAGGGAGGCCTCGGGCAGGATCTGGTCGATGAACTTGCCGATCATCGAGTGCTCGCTCGTGCCGATGAGGTAGAGGTCCTCGCCCTCGATCTTGTACATCATGGCGTCCATGTCGTTCTGGCTCATGACGCCCTCGACCACGTTGCCGTGGATCATGAACGGCGGGATGCAGTAGGTGAAGCCCTTGCCGATCATGAAGTCGCGCGCGTAGGCGATGACCGCCTCGTGCAGGCGCGCGACGTCGCCGAGCAGGTAGTAGAAGCCGTTGCCGCTGACGCGCAGCGCGGAGTCGATGTCGATGCCGCCGAAGCTCGCCATGATGTCGGTGTGATAGGGGACCTCGAAGTCGGGGACCTTCGGCTCGCCGAAGCGCTGCACCTCGACGTTCTTGCTGTCGTCCTCGCCGATGGGCACGCTGGGGTCGATGATGTTCGGGATCAGCAGCATGTTGCGGTGCAGCTTCGCCTCGAACTCCGCCTCCAGCGCCTCCAGCTCGGTGAGGCGCGCGTCGTTCGCCTTGACCGCCGCCATGTTCGCGTCGATCTGCGCCTGGATGGCGGCCTTTTCCTCCTCCGCGGCCTTCTTCAGCCTGCCGAACAGGGGGCCGTTCGCCTTGGAGAGCTGGTTGCGCTTGGCGCGCAGGTCGCTCGCCTCGGTGATGGCGGCGCGGAGCTTCGCGTCGAGGTCGATGACCTCGTCCACGAGCGGCAGCTTCGCGTCCTGGAACTTCTTTTTGATGTTTTCTTTGACGGCTTCCGGGTTCTCCCGAATGAATCTGATGTCAAGCATGGGTGATTATCTCCTTTATGTTTCACGTGAAACGGTATTTTTCGTTGATCTCGCCCTGCGGGGACGGGATATTCCGCTCTGCGGAGCGGGTTACTTTGCCCGCAGCGGCAAAGTAACCAAAACGCTGCCAAAACCTGCGGTTTTGGAATCCCTTTTGATTGCACGCGTTTATGGAACTTGTGTTATTTCTTTTTTGGTTTACGCTGTTTTCCGCGTCGCATTGCCTTCGCCTCGGCCGCGCGCACCGGCGCGCCCCGCCTTTCATCGCGCAGAGGCTTGTGCCTCGTTCGTTTCGCGCAATGTTCGTGGCTGGCATTTCAAATTATAGAGATGTCATGCCGCCAGCGGCGGCGCCTTGCAGAGGCAATACAAATTGCGGGTTTTTACGGTACAAGGTCGCCCGTGAGCGGCTTTCTCTTCTTTGGAAGCGCGAAACCGTTTCTTCTCTTTCCCCAAGAGGAAAGAGAAGAAATGGTGTCGAAAAACGTCCTTTCGCGCGGGAAGCGCAGCGAAACCTGTTCAAAAAAGAGGCGGAGCCTCTTTTTTGAAGGTTCAGCACATTTTTGCGCCGGCGGGGATGGCGTCGTCGAGCATGACGAGGTTCAGCTTCTCCTCGCCGTTCTCCTTGTGGACGGCGGAGATCAGCATGCCGCAGCTCTCGAGGCCCATCATCTTGCGCGGCGGGAGGTTGACGATCGCCAGCAGCGTCTTGCCGACAAGCTGCTCCGGCTCGTAGAACTTGTGGATGCCGGAGAGGATCTGCCGATCCGTGCCGGTGCCGTCGTCCAGCGTGAAGCGCAGCAGCTTGTCGCTCTTCTTCACCGCCTCGCAGGCCTTGACCTTGACGGCGCGGAAGTCGGACTTGCAGAAGGTGTCGAAGTCGACGCTCTCCTCCGCCTGCGGCTCCAGCTCGATGGCGGGCGTCTGCGCCGCCTGCTTCGAGGCCTCCCGGATCGCATCCAGCTCGGCGAGCTCCTTCGCCGCGTCGATGCGCGGGAAGATCGCCGCGCCCTTCGTCACGCGCACGCCGTCGGGCAGGACGCCGAGCTCCGCCGCGCTGTCCCAGGTGCGTGCCGCCGCGTCCGCGCCGATCTGCGCGAAGATCTTTTCGCAGCTGTCGGGGATGAACGGCGTCAGCAGCACGGCGCAGACGCGCACGGTCTCCAGCAGGTTGTAGAGCACGGCGGCGAGGCGGGGCTTCTTCGCCTCGTCCTTCGCCAGCACCCAGGGCGCGGTCTCGTCGATATACTTGTTCGCGCGCTGGATGACCTTGAAGATCTCCTCAAGCGCGTTCTGGAACTGGTACTTCTCCATCTGCGCCTCGTATCTGCCGCGCAGCGCGGAGACGAGCGAGAGCAGCTCGTCGTCGAGCGGCTCGGCGGCGCCGGTCTTCGGCAGCGTGCCGCCGAAATACTTCTCGACCATCGCGGTCGAGCGGGAGACGAGGTTGCCGAGGTCGTTGGCGAGGTCGACGTTGATCGTGCTGATCAGCAGCTCGTTGGAGAAGTTGCCGTCGGTGCCGAAGGGGAAGGTGCGCAGCAGGAAGAAGCGCAGCGCGTCCACGCCGAAGCGCTCGGCGAGGATATAGGGGTCGACGACGTTGCCCTTGGACTTGGACATCTTGCCGCCGTCGAGCAGCAGCCAGCCGTGGCCGTAGACCTTCTGCGGCATCGGCTCGCCGAGGCTCATGAGCATGGCGGGCCAGATGATGGAGTGGAAGCGCACGATCTCCTTGCCGACGAAGTGGACGTCGGCGGGCCAGTACTTCTCATAGTCGTGGTAGCGGTCGTTGCCGTAGCCGAGGGCGGTGATGTAGTTGGAGAGCGCGTCCACCCAGACGTAGACCACGTGGCCGGGGTCGAAGTCCACGGGGATGCCCCAGGTGAAGCTGGTGCGGCTGACGCAGAGATCCTGCAGCCCGCCCTCGCAGTCGATGAAGTTGCGCACCATCTCGTTCACGCGGCTCGCCGGCTCGAGGAAGTCGGTGCCGGTCAGCAGGTCGCGCACGCGGTCGGCGTACTTGCTCAGGCGGAAGAAATACGCCTCCTCCTCGGCGTCCTGCACGTCGCGGCCGCAGTCGGGGCACTTGCCGTCCACGAGCTGGCTCTCCGTCCAGAACGACTCGCAGGGCTTGCAGTACTTGCCGACGTACTTGCCCTTGTAGATGTCGCCGTTGTCGTACATCTTGCGGAAGATGCGCTGGATGGACTGCACGTGGTAGTCGTCCGTGGTGCGGATGAAGCGGTCGTTGGAGATGTTCATCAGCTTCCACAGGTCGAGGATGCCGCGCTCGCCGGTGACGATGTGGTCCACGAACTGCTGCGGCGTGACGCCGGCGGCCTTCGCCTTGTCCTCGATCTTCTGGCCGTGCTCGTCGGTGCCGGTGAGGAACATCACGTCGTACCCGGTGAGGCGCTTGTAGCGCGCCATGGCGTCGGTGGCGACGGTGCAGTAGGTGTGGCCGATGTGCAGCTTGTCCGAGGGATAGTAGATCGGCGTGGTGATGTAAAAGATCTTGTCGCTCATGGGTGAAATCCTCTCTTTCCTGCCGCCCCGAATGGAAGGGCGGCGAAAACTGCCATATAGTTTATCACGGCGGCGCGCGGCGATGCAAGCTTTTTCTGCGCGCGCGTTATTATAAATAGGTGTCCCGCGGCAATGTTACGGCCAGGTTACGCCTATGTTACAGTTATGTTACAAATGGGTCAAACCCCTTGCAATCCCGGAAAAAGAGGTTTATTGTTACGCTTGCGAAGGATCCCGGAGGGGATGCGGGGGGCTTGTGCTCGGACGTTGGACCGGCTAGCCCCAAGGCCCGAACCGAGTTTTACCGGATCGCTGCCGGCGCTCCTTCAGCAAATTTTTTGAAAGGAGAGTAACACATTATGAAAAAGTTACTCGCACTGGTACTGGCTCTCGTTATGACCCTGGGTCTCGCGACTGTCGGTGCCAACGCCGCTTACGGCGATCAGGACGAGATCAGCTTCAAGGAAGCTGTCGGCGTCATGAGCGCTCTGGGCGTATTCAAGGGCAATGAGAACGGCGATTTCCTGCCCAAGGCCAACCTCGACCGCGCTTCCGCGGCGAAGCTGATCGCCTACCTCGACCTCGGTGCCGAGCGCGCTGAGGCCATGCCTGCGGATCAGAAGTTCGACGACGTTCCCGCTTCCCACTGGGCTGCGAAGTACATTGCGTACTGCGCCACCGAGGGCTACATCTCCGGCGCCGGCGACGGCAACTTCTATCCCGCTTCCGAGCTGACCGGCTATGCGTTCGGCAAGATGCTGCTCTGCGTGCTCGGCTACAATGCCAAGGCCGAGGGCTATGAGGGCTCCGACTGGACGATCGCGGTCGCCAAGCAGATGGGCAAGCTCAAGCTGGCCAACGGCGTGAGCAGCCCTGCCTCCGCCGTCCTCACCCGTGAGGAAGCCGCGCAGTACTGCCTGAACGCGCTGCAGCTCGAGACGGTTGAGTATCCCAACGGCGGTCTCACCGTTTCCTCCGGCGACGTGACCATCGAGATCACCGGCGGCAGTGCCTACGGCACCGGCGACACCCTTGCTGACGAGCTCTTCCCCGCCGGCCTGGAGAAGGATGAGGACAGCGAGGACGCTTTCGGCCGTCCCGCCACCGAGTGGACGCTTGACGGCGACACCATCGGCCTGTTCGCGCAGGAGCCCACCCTGACCTACACCAGCGCTGTCGCGGGCAAGAAGATCTACACCGACCTCAACAAGAAGTTCACCGGCAATGCTGCCGTGATCGAAGACGGCGATGATGAAGTTCCCGCCTTCCGTATCGCGTCCGACAACGACGACACCATCGGCGGCCAGGGCACCCTGACCGAGGTCTACAAGGATGGCAACGCGGTCACCATCGTTGAGATCAACACCTACATCGCGAAGATCACCAACTGGGTCGCTGCCACGGCTGACGCCAAGGAGTACATCACTGTCGACGGCAAGAACTTCGAGACTGACGAGTTCAGCTCCGCTGACAAGAACAAGACCTGGGTGCTCTACACCGTCGCTGACGGCGAGATCCAGACCGTCGTCGTCCCCGAGAAGGTCGAGGGCGTGAAGGTCACCAAGTACAACACGAGCGTGAACGTCACCGCCGGCGGCAAGCTCTACAAGCTGGCTGCGCAGTCCCTCGAGGCGGCGACCGAGTTCTCCTTCACCACGGTCTACAACCTCTATCTGGACACCTACGGCAACCTGATGATGGCCGTTGCCCAGAGCGAAGAGGAAGTCATCCCCAGCGATTTCCTGTATGTTGAGAAGGTCCAGGCCAAGGCTGCCGTGTCCGGCGACCTGGGCGGCGGCGCTTCCGACCGCTGGGCCAAGGCTGTCGTCACCTTCGTGGACGGCACGCACCAGACCGTCGATCTCAAGATCACCAAGGTCAATGATGCCTACAACGTTGTCATCCCGCATGACGACGGCACCGTCGAGACGTTCAACCTCGGTGCGGCCAGCTACAACGGAGGCAATATTAAACTTGTCGGCAACTGGTTCGCCTACACCGTGAAGGACGGCGCTTACACCCTCACGCCTGTCAACAGCACCTACGGCCTCGTCGTCGGTGAGAACATCACGCTGACGAAGAACCAGGTCTACAGGAACGGCCAGTACTACACCAACTCCGCCACCAAGGTCGTCACCATCGGCGACGCTGCGCACAACTACGCCGTCGTCACCAAGACCGGCCTGGTCGACGCCACGCTGAACGCCAAGGTCCTGATCACCTATGCCAAGGACAAGAAGAACATCGCTGCCTTCTATGCCATGACCAACCCCGAGGCCGTCGTTGAGCAGACCACCTACGCTTACGCTGTTGAGAAGGGCGGCAATGTCGCGGACGGCACCGAGTGGACCTTCGCCATCGACGGCGCTCAGGTCACCAAGACTGTTGCGACCGGCGTGAACGTCGCTGCCGGCAAGGTCTATGACCTGACCGAGGAAGACGGCGTTGTCACCGCCGCGACCGAGCTCACGTTCGACGCGACGAACGTGGTCCTCGACGTGGCCGAAGCTACCTTCGTCCTGGCCGGCGACACGACCTACTACTTCGCCACCGGCTACCAGGTCTACAACGTTGACGCGGACACCGCCACTGTGAAGGGCGAGACCGCGACTCTCGAGAATGGCGACACCGTGAACCTGTTCCTGGACGGCGGCAAGATCGCTGCGGCCTTCATCGTCGATCGCGCTGACGACTAAGCCAAAACCGATCCGCTGAAAAACTTATCCCAATAAGTTCAGGGCCCGCTCTTTCGAGCGGGCCCTGTTTTTTCATCCGATCGCGACCCAGAAGTACGCCTTGCCGCTGCCGTTGTACTGCGCGAACTGGTTGCCGCCGTACCAGCGGATCGTGCTGCCGGATACGGTCACGTGCCGCATGACGTAGTCGCCCGCGCCGTAGCACAGGTCGGCGCTGCCCTTCTGCGGCAGGCAGATCGTGAAGTATTTGGCGTCGACCGTTTCGGCGGTCGGGCCGAAGAGGAGCACCAGCTTCGGTACGAACGGAAACGTCAGGCTGCTGGGGTTGGCGGAGCCGTAGGTTCCGTCGCCGGTGTAGCTGCCTGCGGCGATGCGCGCCCCGCCGCTCAGCGCGGCCAGCGCCGTGTCGATGGCGGCGAACGCGCCGTTGACGTCCGACCGCGTCACGCGGTCGCTTGCCTCCCACTGGGGAAGCTGATAATTCTGTGTCTGGTTCATGAAAAAACCCTCCCTTCGCCCCGGCGGCGCAAGGGAGGGTTTGTTGCACGTTTTTGCGGGAAAATTTCCGCGTTTTTTCAGAACTCCGCGCTGCCCACGGTGCGGGGGTGAATTGTTGTTGCATCTCACGGAGGATGCGGGTATAATATAATAGGGACAGCAGAGAGGAAAGGGGGCGTTTGCCGTGACTGCTGCGGAGATCGAAGCCTGTATCCGGGAACTGATCCACCGCTGTCTCTTATACACATCT
>LXOW01036492.1_pt1 | contig 11803 bp, 10 predicted proteins | sample 1368591 | NCBI WGS metagenome assembly LXOW01 (sample SAMN04884650, study PRJNA319009) | bovine gut metagenome | isolation source: Cow rumen | host: Bos taurus | place: Italy: Legnaro (PD) | collected 2014-07-09
TTGATGAAGAAAATCGACGTGAACGGCAAAGACGCGCACCCCATCTACGAATACCTGAAGTCGCAAGCCCCGACCGAGGAATACAAAGGCTTGAAAGCCAAGGCTTCACATACACTGTTCAAATCCATCAGCAAGAGCGTTGAGAAGGAGGGAGACATCATGTGGAACTTCACCAAATTCCTCATCTCGCGCGACGGTGCCACGGTGAAGCGTTTCCCGCCCACCACAACACCTGAAGAGATGGAGGCCGACATTGAACAGATGCTGAAATAAGAAAAACGGATGCAGAATGGGCAACTTTAATGACTTCATCTACGATATCCCAGTAAGAATCTACTTCGGACGCGACCAACTGAAACACCTTGGTGCAGAACTCAAAAAATACGGCACACGCGTGCTGATGACCTACGGCGGCGGCTCCATCAAGAAGATAGGCCTCTACGACCGTGTAGTGAAAGAAATCAAAGACGCTGGACTCGAACTGCACGAGCTTTCGGGCATCGAGCCGAACCCGCGCATCGGCTCCGTGAGGAGAGGTGTGCAAATGTGCAAGGAGCACCATATTGACGTGCTGTTGGCCGTGGGTGGCGGCTCCACCATCGATGCCACCAAGATCATGGCCGCCGGTGCTTTTGTTGAGCACGACCCTTGGGACTTCCTTGACCTCAACAAGCGAGCTCCCATCGAACGCGCCCTGCCTATCGTCAGCATCCTGACGCTCTCGGCCACAGGCTCGGAGATGGACACGGCTGCCGTCATCAGCAATCCCGAGACCAACGACAAGATTGGCCGTCTGGATCCAGCCTTGCTGCCTAAGGCCTCTTTCCTCGACCCGACCAACACCTTCACTGTCAGTCCTTACCAGACCGCCTGTGGCTCGGCCGACATCCTGTCACACCTCTTTGAGGTCTATTTCAACATGGACCAAGACCTTTACATGCTGGATTGCTTCATGGAAGGCCTGATGAAGACCGTCATCCGCTACGCTCCCGTCGCCATGCGCGAGCCCGACAATTATGAGGCGCGCGCCAACCTGATGTGGGCCTCCTCATGGGCCATCAACGGCTTTGTAAATGGCGGCAAACGCAAAGCTTGGAGCTGTCACCCGATGGAACATGAGCTTTCTGCCTTCTACGACATCACCCACGGCCTAGGCCTCGCTATTCTCACCCCGCGTTGGATGGAATACTGCTTGGACGAGACTACCGTGTCGAAATACGTGCAGTTTGGCACCAACGTCTTTGGCATCGACCCGAGCCTGCCCCCGATGGACATCGCTCATCAAGCCATCGAGAAGCTGAGCGACTTCCTCTTCAACACCTTGCAGCTCAAGCGCACCTTCCCCGAGGTAGGCATTGACCGCACCCACTTCGCCGTGATGGCCAAGAAAGCTGTCGGCGGTGGCACTCTGCCAGGCTTCAAGTCTTTGCAGCAGGCTGACGTGGAGAAGATTTTTGAGATGTGTATGAAGTGATGAAAAACACCCAAAACGAACAAAAAAGAGTCGTCGTATACCTGACAAAGAGCTGTTGGTCTAAACGACGACTCTTAATCATGGCATTGGTTCTCGTATGCGGTCTTTGCTATGCGCAAGACGAACTGCCGACGATCTCCGCCGACCGGCCAGGTGCACTGACTGGCACGGATGTGATGCCCCGATACAAAGTGCAATGGGAAACGGGGATGGGATATGAATCAACGAAAGGCGGGCCGCACACACTTATTCTCAACAACACGTTAATAAGGTTTGGCCTCTTTGAAAAAGCCGAGATTCGCTTTGGGGCTGATGTCCAGATGGTCAACGAGGGTCAGGGACAGAAGCCTACATTCGGCGTGACTCCGCTCACCTTTGGGATCAAGATGAAGTTTTTTGAGGGAAGAGGCATTCTGCCTTCCGTGGGTTTGCTGGCCGAAGTGAAATCTCCCCATATTGGAACAAAAGAATGGCTTCCTTCCTATCTGACGCCAACTTTACATCTCTTGTTTGATCATACCGTAACCAATTGGCTGGGAATAGGTTATAATGTCGGCGTGGAATGGGATGGTGAAACGGCTAAGACAGCCACCTTTTTGGGCTTAGGTCTTTATTTCAACATTTCGGAACAAATTGGCGCCTTTGTGGAGAGCTATAACTACATTCGTCCTAAGGAAGACAACCAATACATGACCCAGTTTGGTTTCACTTGGTTAGTGTCGCGCCGTGTGCAACTCGACCTCGCTGCCGACTTGGATTTCCAGAAACTTGGGAAGTTCTATACCATTAGTGGCGGTGTGGCATGGCTGATCAATTGATAAAACGTTGATGGGTTTTTAGTCAAAACAACTATCTTGTCGCTTTCCCTCTGGCATGAAAGCTTGAGCTTAAAAGGAGACTATGCTTGTCCAATCGGAAATATACAACCAAACGCAGCTGACGGAGCTGATACACCAAATCGGGTTCCTGCCCCTACTCTACTCCGGCATCCGTGGCTTCTCGGCGGAGGAAGTCGTGAGCGACGATTGCCGCTATGTGCGTTTCTCCGATGGAGGCTGGGACTGGCCGTTGTGGAAATGGAAAGGCCCCATCGTGACCGAAGGCGGCTGCGTCTATGGCAAGTTCTTTGCGGGCAAGGCGGGCTTTATCAGCCGCGAGTGGTGGCCCGACTTCTGCAACTACCGCCGCAGCCAACATCCTGCTCCTGAAGCGGGCAGTATCGAAGAGGCCATCCTGCTGACCTTGCAAGAGCATGGCAGTTTTATTACCCGAGAGCTTCGTGCGGCCTGTGGTTTCACGGGGCCGAAGATGCGTAGCCGTTTCGACGGTTATGTCACCCGACTGCAGGGGGCTTGTCGCATCGTCACCGAGGACTTCATCTATCCGAGGGACAAGCACGGCCACGAATACGGCTGGGGTTGGTCGCTGCTCACCACGCCTGAACAACTTTACGGAAAAGATTCCTGTCAATGCCCACGCACTCCAGAAGAATCCTTTGAACGCTTGTTTGCTCATTTCAAGAGCATCCTTCCTGGGACTTCGGAAAGGGAGATTTTGAGGGTTTTAAAGTGAAGGGATAAAAATCAAAGTTGAATCACACCTTTGTAAACTTCAAACAAACTTTCATCCTCAAAGAATTCAGCGTAATCGTATCTGCCATAACTGTTTTCTAAAACGAGAACGTCTGGCGTCTCCAATGTCACGCTTCTCATCATCTCGCAATTTGGCAATTCAACACGCTGATTTACTATGTCTTTCAGTATCAGTATGCGCTTGATTTCTGAATATGCCAACTGCCATAGTTTAGCCTGTGCGTCTTCAAAGTCAATATAGTCGGATTTGATTTTGTTAGCCATTGGCTCCCTCATTTTCAACCATGCAAAAATAGGGAGAATATGTCGCGAAGACAAGAACTATTTCAAATCATTGTTAGAAAACCGCACAGCCAAACCGATAGCTTTTCCAAGTAAAGGTGGAACTGCGTTGCCTATTTGAACTAATTGCTTGTTTTTCTTCCCTTCAAAGATAAAATCGTCAGGGAAAGATTGTAGTCGAGCCATTTCTCGTGCAGTTAATACTCTCGGCAGTTTTGGATGAATGTTTACCCCACCATGGTTTTCTTTTATAGTGCAAGAGGCTTCGTCCCATGGACATTTTTTCCATGCGTCAGAATAACCTGCATATAAACTTTGTCCCTCTTCCAGTTCAAGCATACGTTTTGCCATTTCTGGTTTGTGTTTTGTTGGAACATGATTAAATGCAGCATCTTCAGGATGATTCATCAAATCTGCAATGGCTTGACCAGTAGTAATATACTCGTCAGGGGTCAGCATCGGTTTTGGATGATAGTTTTTCGCTCCAATTCGGTTTCCAATGAAAATGACACGTTCGCGCTTTTGAGGTGTATAATAATCGGCGGCGCATAAAGTCGTAACATTCATTTCATAGCCAATGGCTTTGTAATCTTGTATGATTTTTCGTTCCACACCGCCATTGAGCATACTGCGGAGACCTTTGACATTTTCGCAGATGACAAAATCTGGTCGCAGATTATTCACGATGTCAAGCATTTCAAGATACAAAGAGTTCTTGGGGTCATCAACGATTCGGTTCCCCGCCATGCTAAATCCTTGACAGGGGAATCCGCCAGCAACCACACTTAGTCGTCTTCCAGCGAGTTGTTCGTTTACGGTTTTATAGAAAAGGTCCTTGCTTTCTTGTTGTTTGATGTCTGCGTCAATAAAGGGGTGGTCAAAATTCCTTTTATAAGTCATACCCGCTTCCTTAAACCAATCTAACCCACAAACGCCTTGCAATCCTGCCATTTCCAAACCTTTACTCAATCCACCGGCACCACAAAACAAATCCACAAACGTCATTTCTGATTCCGTTGGATTTTCCCAGTTCTGCGAGATGTCTGCCCAATTCACAATATCAGCCCTTTTCGTAATAGGAGCTTTTGTCTTGTGTTCAACAATTTCACCAAATAAGTCGTACTCAATCTTTTCGGATTCTTTTAAAATCGCGTCTTTGTTTTGTTCAAAGTAATCCTTCTCAATTCGATAAGTATTATTGACTTTTGTTGTGGCTATTTTCCCCGAAGCCACTAATTTTCTTACAGCTTTAACCGAAAGATTAAGCATTTCGGCAACTTCATTAATGGAATATGTTTCTTTTTTCATTTGCTTTTCTTCTTATAGTCAGGGTAAAACTTTTCAAGAATGAAATCAGTTGTTTCTTGGCTGATTCTTAATGCGGACTGAATCCGGTATTCTACGGGGTCATATTGATAGCAACCAACACAACCTAAGTCTTCGGTATAGTTTTCGTCACCTTCGTAGAAAGAGTATGGGTTACCCTCAATGTTTCTCGCATCCCATCGTAAATCGTATGTTTTGCAGTTCTTGCAAATCTGTCTCTTAATATCATTTGCGGCTTTGCAAAGAGGCTGGAAGTCCTCTAATCTTTGTGTTGAAGGGTCGGAAACGCGCATGTCGTTTTTGCGGCCGTCTTTATGGTCAACTTCTATCGTGGTGTTCTCTGATGTCCCGTTCACACCTAACATGACACATTTGCGTTTCCTAATGGCATCGCAAATGTCCTTTCGAATTGCCTGACTGAAATGTTGCTCTTCATTGAAACCTACAAGTCGAATGGCATCTATTCGGTTGCCAGGTGTTAAGCTTCTGTCGACTTCAACTTTGAATTTTCTTTGTAGAGGAGAGGATGCTCTTCCCCAACTCCAGCCGTTCCCTAGTTCCAGTGATTTGTATTTGCCAACAAATTCGGTTACATAAACCCAACGACTTTCCCCATTTTTATTTGGTTGGGCTAATTCAAGGAATAAGTCTATCAAACTCTTTCTCATGGCTATTTCTCCTTTCTGAAAACAAATACATACTCATGTTTGAATAGGAAATTACCGTTCCGCAAAGCACGATAACGCCATAAGGCTTCGCTTCCGATTTTAGCTCTATTGCCAACCATATCTTTGACAACAATGCCTTTCAGTTTGCATTTGAAGTTTTTCTTGATGGCATCCATCAAGTAAAAACCAAGCGGAATGACTTCGCCGTCACGATAAATGTCGCCAATAACTAAAACAAAATGCTTTTTGGGTTTGAGCAAATCAATCCCGCTATGCATTGATGCAATAAATCTTTCTGTAAATTCATTGATGTCGGCAATGTTCGACAAGTCTTCCGCTTTGTTCGTGAATTTGATGATATCTAGATAAGGAGGGTGGGCTATAACGAGGTCCACGTGCGTTTTTTCATATCTTTGAAGGTCTGCTTTAATTAAGGCATGCGCTTTCAATGTATCACATACATCATGATTGTGGATTGCGAAATTGATATTGTCGCAATCTACCATACTATTTCCCACAAAATCAATGATTTCTTCGTTGATGTCAAAACCTATATAATCGCGCTTAAGGCTTTCACATTCATACAATGTAGTCCCGCTCCCCATAAACAAATCCAAAACGACATCCTTTTCTTCGGTGAAACGCCGAATCATGTTGTTCGGAATTTGAGGAGCAAAGTTGCCATGATAAATGTTGGTGTGTTTACCCCCTTTTGCTCTTGGGCCTATTATCCAAAGACTGTCAACATTGAGGTCGCTATCCCTCCAATTTTCCTTATCGAAATTCATGCTCGCCTCCATTCTGCGAGGGCATGAGATAAGATGAAATTACAACTTGTGAAAGTAATTCTCTATTTACCATACAATGCCGTGCTTTTGTATAGCGTTGGAAACTTGTTCGAGGACAACAGGTGGGCTAATACTGGAAAACGATGAAGCGTGAAGTTCGCTTATCGCTTTCCGAGGTATTTGCCGTGACCTGTTCCGTCAATAAGTTCCGTCCACGCTTACGCACGGACGCTTGAACTTATTCAGAACGGAACTTCTTCTAATCGGCAAATTTTCGGAAAGTCTCGAATAAATTGCAAACGCTATGGTTTATAATATGTCAGTTGTTTCAGTTTTTAAATCATCTATTCCGTTTAGTGGTTTATTGGCGCAAAAATAATGATTATTGTTTTACATGGGTAAAAGGGAAATGAAATCTTTTTTATCAAGTGTCTACTTTTGAGCAAGTTCGTGGCGGTGCATAGGCTTCCATACCTCAAGAAAGATTTGTTGCTCACAATATGTAGAAAGTTAGTGTTCGTTTCGCATTGCAAATGCTGATATTCAATACGTTCGGATGGCAAATCCAAACGAACTGGGATGGATAGGAAAAATGAATATATTTGCGGCATGAAAATCGGAACCATAAAATAAAACTACCATGACACTAGAAGAAGCCATTCGCGCCCGACACAGCGTGCGCCAATACGTTGAAAAGCCCATTGAGGCGGAGAAAATCCAACAACTGCAAAACCTCATCGATGAATGCAACCGAGAGGGCAAGCTGCACATTCAGCTGGTGACCGAGGAACCGGCCGCGTTTGCCGGAGGAATTGCCAAGTACAGCAAATTCGTTGGCGTGCGCAACTATATCGTCATGGTTTGTAAGAAAGGCGACGACGTGACCCTCGGCTACTACGGCGAAAAAGTGGTACTATTGGCACAAATGCTCGGGCTGAACACCTGCTGGGTAGGTGCCTCCTACCGCAAACAACCCGACCAATACAAAGTGGAGAGTGACGAGACGCTGGTTTGCGTGGTGTCGCTCGGCTATGGCGCCAACCAAGGGAAGCAACACCCGCAGAAAAGGACCGTTGCCGATGTGACGGACGACCAACGCACCACCAATCACGGACAACCCTTCCCCGAATGGTTTGTACACGGTGTGGAAGCTGCACTACTGGCCCCCACCGCCGTCAACCAGCAAAAGTTTGCCTTTATTCTGCACGATAACAACAAAGTAGAGGCGCAAAAGCGTTTCGCCATCTTTGCCAGTTATGCCCCTATCGACCTTGGCATCGCCAAATGCCATTTCGAGATTGGTGCAGGGAAGGAAAACTTTGAGTGGCTATAGGATGTGGACGGGGCTTGACTCCGAGGCACAAGCTATCGCCGAAAGCGATGCTTCAATCCCGACAGCATTTTCGTCAAATAAAACTAAAAAGGTACTCCGAAACGGATAATGTACTATCTTTGCACCCCGAAATTGGGATAGTATATCCATGCGAAAACAGCATATTTGGGATATTATTGTAAGGAAGCGCTTAGTGTTTCTTATAGCAGTGGTCGTCGTGGCGCTTGCCAGTGCGCTGATGATTCCGCGTACCAATATCAACACCGACATGACGCGCTATCTGCCGGACGATTCGCCGATGAAGCATGGCATAGACCAGATGACAGAGGAGTTCGGCGAAGAAGCAGTGGGGACGGGCATCGTCAGGGTGATGTTTTGGTCGCTTCCCGACAGTTTGAAGTCTTCAACCAAAGACGACCTTTCCAAAATTGATGGGATTTCCAACATTTTGTATCAGGATGGCAGCGCAGAATACAACCAAGGCGAAAAAGTGTTGTACGAACTATTGTGCGGCAGCCAGCGTAGCCAGCTGGAGATTGCCGACGAGATTTCGGACAAATATGGCAGTCGGGTTGTCGTGGAGACGAGCGAAAAGGGTAACACAGCCCCAGTAAGCGTAATCCTTACCGCTTTCATTTTGCTGCTTATCGTGTTGTTCATCATGTGCGAGTCGTGGCTCGAACCGCCCATATTCCTCGCCGCCATCGGTGTGGCCGTGGCCATCAACATGGGCACAAATGCCTTGCTCAAAAGCGTGTCGGCCACCACAAACTCGATAGCTGCCATCCTTCAACTTGTCCTTTCCATCGACTATTCCATCATCCTCATGAACCGTTACAGGCAGGAGAAGTTGCTGTTTGAAGGCGACAATATCACCGCGATGGTCAACGCGATTAAAAAAGCCTCGTCGTCCATTGTCAGCAGTGCCTTTACCACCATCGTTGGACTGATGGCCTTGGTGTTCATGAAGTTCAAAATCGGTGCCGACATGGGCATCGTTTTGGCGAAAGGCGTTCTTTGCAGCTTGGTGGCGATTTTCACGGTGTTGCCCGCGTTGATATTGGCTTTGGATGGTGCCATCGAGAAATCGAAGAAGAAAGTCTTTAAACTCAAGACAGATCGCCTGGCCAGATTTAGCATGAGGTTCCGTGTCCCGCTGGCCATATTTTTCGTGATTGTTTTCGTGAGTTCTTATTACTTCCACAACAAGACGGAGATTTCATTTTTCCCTGAACAAGAATCCGAAATCGCCAAGTATTTTCCTCAGAAAAACATCATAATGCTGCTATACGAAAACTCCGATTCCGAAAGGGTGATAGAGCTGTCCGACAGCCTGTCCGCAGACCCGAATGTGAAGTCCTTCGTTTCGTATCCCTCGCTGATGCAAAAGCAGCATACGGCAGCCTACTTTAAAAGCATGGTCGGCAACTTCTCGTCAATGGCGGAAGCGGAAGGCTACAATCTTGCCGACATGGATATCGATTTGTTTGTGGATGCCATTTATTATATAGCCACAAAGAATCCTGGCGACGAAAGGATGAGCCTCCATGACTTTGCCTCACTTGCGGCGGAGCTGAGTGCCGACACTACGCTGGTGGCGCAGTTGGGAAGCAGTCCGAAGGTCAGTGAAGAGGAATTGCAATACCTTGACCTTCTCGTTGCACTTACTGACACAACCCTGATCGACAGCAAGATGACAGCAAAGGAAATCTCGGACATGATGGGCATCGACAAGGAAATGATTTCTCTGATTTGTCCTCCAGGACAAAAGACCACGCTTCGTGAAATCATCAAATTATCCAAGGAATTGCTCAACGGAAGTATGATCCCTGCGCATAAACACAAAAAAACGCCAAAACCTCAGATTGTTGAGCAGCGAGAGGAAGTCGTCGTTGAAAACGACACCATCATCGTTGTGGAAGAGATTGTCCAGGCGGAAGAAACAGCCATTGAAGACGACGAGGACTGGATTTATAAGGATTCAACAGTGTTCCTGAGCCAATATACCGCTTCCGAAATTGCCGAAACCATAGGCATGAGCGAAAAATACGCATCAATTATATTCAACCTTTATGGTCGAAGTACGGGGCAAAAGACAAAGACCATGTCGCTGTACGATTTCATTCATTTCGTCCACGACGACCTTGCCAACAGGAGACTTTTTGCTTCGCGGATTGACGCAGAAAGCCGCAAGTTGTTGAAGCACAAAGAGGATCTTATGGATGCGACACTTCAGTCTGGTAAGGCTGAAGTCCCAGAAGAACCCATGGTCGAAGCTCCAGAAGAACCCGTGGCTGAAGTCATCGTTGAGCCTGTCGATTTGCGCGAAGAACCCGTGTCGGCCTTTGTCATGCCCAAGGTCGACAAGGAAACCATAGAAAAACTTAACCAGGCCGAGGCGATAATGAACATCGCCACCGAAGGAAACAGCTTTGATGCAGCCGAGATGTACTCGTTGCTCAACTCGTTTGGTGCCGAAATGGAATTGCGCGACATCGAGTTGGCTTACCTTTACAATGGTATCACCCATTTTGATAACGACAGTGTGAAATTGTCGGCAGAAGAGATTCTCGGGACGCTGAACGATTCAATCATGGACAATCCGCGCTTTGCCTCAATGGTGAATGACGATATGAGGTCAGGATTGGATGAAATCAATGTCATGGTCGTTGATAACCTTGGCAGGTTGCATGGCCCCAATTATTCGCAAGCCATTGTTTTGACTGACCTGCCCAAGGAATCCGACGAGACCTGCCGCTTTGTGGAAGCCCTTGCGGCAAAGTGCGACACCAATCTTGCCGGCAAACATTACTTGATTGGCGAGTCGGTGATGATGGACGAGATGCACCACCGTTTTGGCGACGAAATGTTTCTTGTCACGCTTATCACCGTATTGTCGATTTTCCTCATCGTGGCCCTCACCTTCCGTTCACTTGTCGTGCCCGCCATCCTTGTCATGACGGTGATGTCGGCTGTGTTTATCAATGTGGCGGTGAGCGGTTTGAATGGTCCCCTGCTTTATCTGGCTTACCTCATCATGCAAAGCATATTGATGGGTGCCACCATCGATTATGGCATCCTCTTCACGAACAACTACCGTGAAGCACGAGTGATGGAATGCAAGATAGAATCCATTCGCAGGGCGTACCAGTCGTCAATGCACACCATTCTCACCTCGGGAATGATCATGACGCTTGCGCCGTTCGCCATGTCGCTCATGGTAGACGATAAGATGATAGAGATGATATTGCGCTGCATCGCCGCAGGTGCATTGGCAGCGCTATTGTTGATTATCTTCGTGTTGCCAGGACTCCTTGCCGCATTTGACAGGTTTGTCATAAGGCGACCCAAGGCAAAGCAACAGCTTTCCAAAGAGGCTTAATCCATGATCATTTCACAAGAAAAGGATACTTTTTCCTGATGTTGTCGGCGAGGAACTGCGCCACAAGGTCGGTGGAGAACTGTGTCACGTTGAACACGAAATCGTAGTTGCGGGCATCGTAGCGCGACACGCCGGTGACGGTCTTCGTGTAATTGTCGCGGGCATCATCGACTTTGTCAATGCGCATGCTGGCGGCGTCTTGGTCTAAGGCATACTTCTCCATGACGCGTTTCACGCGGGCTTTCCTGTCGGCGATGAAAAAGATCTTCATGGCGTAAGGGTTGTTCCTGAAGACATGGAAACCGGAACGTCCGATGATGACGCACGACTCCTGCTCAGCCAGTTCGCGAAGGATTTGTGCCTCGGCAAGATAGATTTGTTGCGAGGTCACCTCACGGTCTTCCTGTTCTGTATAGCCCCCCGTCCCTGCGGCACCGAATTGTTGGTAGAAATGGCAGAATTCGCTCCACCAGTTGGGCTTAGAGGCTTTGATGCGCCGCATTTCATCAAGAGTGAGGTTGAATTTCGAGGTCAAGGTATCGAGAATGGCTTTGTCGTAGACGTTGAAGCCAAGCAACTCGCCGAGCTTATAGGCGATTTCCCTGCCACCCGAACCGAACTCACGGTTGATGGCGATAATGAATTTCGGGTTTTCCATCGTTGTTGGTATTGATGCGACAAAAGTACAAAAATTCCGCAAAGTGGACGGACTTTGGATGATGGAGTTTTGTATTTTTACATTATCTTTTTCTATCTTTGCCCCCATGAATAACACATTTAACATCCGTCCAGCCCAGCCCGAGGAGGCGGGCCTGGTGCTTGAGTTCATCAAGAAACTCGCTGTCTATGAGAAATGCGCCGATGAGGTGGTCGCCGACGAAGCTACCATTCATCACTCCCTGTTTGTGGAACATTCCGCCGAAGTGGTCTTCGCTGAGGAAAACGGTGTGGTCATAGG
>LXOW01035037.1_pt1 | contig 11801 bp, 8 predicted proteins | sample 1368591 | NCBI WGS metagenome assembly LXOW01 (sample SAMN04884650, study PRJNA319009) | bovine gut metagenome | isolation source: Cow rumen | host: Bos taurus | place: Italy: Legnaro (PD) | collected 2014-07-09
TTTGACCGCCGGTATCAAATTCTCGGCGGGTGGTTTCGAGGCCAAATATGGCGACCGCATGTCCTCGGTGCTGGATGTGGAATACAAGCAGCCAACCAAATACGGCGGTTCGCTTTCTGCCAGCTTGCTGGGCTGTTCGGGCCATGTGGAGGGTAATGTCAAAGACAAATTCTCTTTTTTGTTGGGTGTCCGCTTCAAATCCAATGCTTATCTTTTCAAGAATCTGGATACTAAGGGCGATTACAAACCCCGCTTCTTTGATACCCAGATGTTGCTGACGTATAAGCCTGTGAAAAAATTGGAAATCAGTTTGTTGGGTAACTTTTCCATTAACCGTTACCTTTTTGTTCCTTCTGATAGAACAGCTGTTTTCGGCAGCCTGAATACCACCTTGTCCCGTTATACGGTTTATTATGAGGGCCAGGAGGTGGACAAGTATGAGAATTATTTGGGTGCGCTGACTTTCAAGTATTTGGCAGATGAAAACAATACTTATAAGTTCATTGTTTCTTCCTACTATGCCCGTGAGGCCGAAACTTTTGACATTCGGGGTGAGTATTCGCTGAAAGATATTGAGGTGGATTTGGGCAGTCAGACAGATGATATTTCGCACGAATTGACCGAAAGAGGTGTGGGTACTTTTATGCGTCATGCCCGTAATTATATCAATTCGTTGATTTCAGCGGTGGATATCAGAGGTACTCATAAATTGCCCAAGCAAAACACCCTCAGTTGGGGTGCAAAACTGCAGCACGAACTGATTGACGACCAGCTCAGTGAATGGAATTTCACCGATTCGGCAGGCTATATTCTGCCGGTCATCCCCACCATCCCAGGTGAAGCGGTGCCGTTTACCGATGCGTCACGTGTGCTGAATATCAATAATTATATTTTTGCCAAATATCCTTCACTGAATACTTTGCGTGCCACCGCTTTTGTGCAGGATGCATGGAAGTTCAGCTCAAAAAACGGAACTGATTTTATTCTTAATGGTGGTGTGAGATTCCATTATTGGTCTTTCAACAACGAGTTTACCGCTTCTCCAAGACTATCCTTGGTTATCAAGCCCGACTGGAAACATGATTGGGAGTTCCGCATTAAAACGGGTCTCTATTACCAGCCGCCATTTTATCGCGAGATGCGTGATCCTATGGGAATTCGTCATCCCGAGACAAAATCTCAGCAGTCCTATCAGCTGATCTTCTCTTCAGAATACAACTTTTTGCTGTGGCGCAGGCCGTTCAAGTTTACTGGTGAGTGTTATTTCAAGTGGCTCAACAACCTGATTACCTATACCACCAATAACATGCAGATTACCTATAGCGGTATCAACGATGCGGTGGGTTATGCCACGGGTGTGGATTTGAAGCTGAGTGGTGAGTTTATCAAGGGTCTGGAGTCTTGGATTTCTCTTTCTTTGATGAAAACCAAAGAGAAGTTAGTCCGCGATGCCGATGGCAACAAACTCACAGATACGAAGTTCGTCCGTCGTCCTACCGATCAGGTGTTCAATATCAACATCTTCTTCCAGGATCATTTTCCGACGCTGCCGCAGTTCCGTGTTCATCTGAATTTTGTCTTCGGTAGCGGTCTGCCTTACTGGATGCCAGGGACGGTGCATCGTCAGGAGAATTGTATCAATGGTCCATGGTACCGCCGTGTTGACTTAGGCTTCTCGTACATGTTCTTGGAGCAGAGCCGTGACAGAATGAGAAACAAGAGCAAATTTGTCCGTGCAATCAATAATTTTGGTATCTATCTGGAAATCTTTAACTTGCTGAATACGGCCAATGTGTCGTCTTACGACTGGATCAAGAATACGGACAATACCTATTCAAGAGTTCCTAATTATTTGACTTCCAGATTGATAAATGTAAAATTGGCTATTGATTTCTAAACTTTGAACAGATGAAGAGGACTTCGAAAATATTGCCTTTGCTGCTTTTGATAGTCTTGCTGTTCAGTATGGTTGTAGCCCTGTCCATCGGAGTGGTACGCATTCCCATGGACACGATTTGGCAGTTGGCAAAGGCTCAGTTCGGTCATGTGGACACAACAGGTTTGCCGGCTTCATACGGTATCACGCTGTTTCAGTTGAGGTTGCCACGAATAGTGATGAGTGTGATTGTTGGGGCGGCGTTGGCAGCCTGTGGTTGTGTATTCCAATCCATTTTCCGCAACCCGATTTGTGATCCCTATGTGCTGGGTATCTCGTCGGGAAGCTCCCTGGGTGGTGCCATCAGCTTCATTTTGGGTTGGGATGTCTTCTATTTCGGGGTGACCATCCCCGCCCTGATAACCGGTTTGCTTACACTCTTTGTCATCCTGGGTATCAGCAAGATGAGTCGCCGCCGTAGTATCGAAACCCTACTGTTGGTAGGTATTGCCATCAACTTCCTGATATCTGCTGTTATCACCCTGTTGGTGGTGATGCATCAGCGTGAAATGCACAAGATTTATTTCTGGACGATGGGCTCGCTGGCATCGATTTCCTGGTCGGAGGTACTGATGATGACCGTGATGACCATCCTTTGCGTCATCCCTTTCTTTTTCTATTCCAAAGATTTGAATATAATGCAGATGGGCGAGGATGTGGCTAAAAACTTAGGGGTCAACACCAAAAGGGTAGCATACGTCACATTGATTTTCTCCTCTCTGTTGATTGCCACAGCTGTGTCCTGCTGCGGAGTTATCGGTTTTATTGGATTGATTATCCCTCATGTGTCGCGAATGCTTTTTGGCAATAATATGCGCTCCATGTTCACGTATTCGCTGATTCTGGGTGCTTTCTTCCTGCTGATTGCCGACACACTGGCCCGTACGTTAGCCATACCTGCGGAGTTGCCGGTGGGCAGTATCACAGCCTTGGCTGGTGCACCGTATTTCCTCTTTTTGTTGTTGCGTCAAAAGAAAGTGTAAGATGATAGAAATCAGCAATATATCTTCCGGCTATGAGGGGAAACGGGTTCTCCGGAATTTCTCTGTCACCTTTGAAAAGTCCGCTTTCTGTGCGGTGATGGGACCCAATGGTTCCGGCAAGAGCACTTTGTTGCGCTCGATTGCGGGACTTCAGCTGCTGGAGGAAGGAGATATTCGCATTGATGGACTTTCGTTGAGCCAGTACAAACCTTTGGAGCTGGCGCGCAAGATAGCTTTTGTGCCTCAGCGTGAGGATGTGGTCTTTGACTTTTCGGTGTTCGAGGTGGTGATGATGGGCCGTAATCCGTATCAAAATCGCTGGGAGTTTTCTACTCCTGAAGATGAGAAGTTGGTGGAGAAGGTGTTGGAGATGACGAATCTTAAACATTTGAAAGACAGAATGTTGGTGCAGTTGAGTGGGGGAGAGCTCCGTCGTGCCATGATAGCCCGTGCCATTGCCCAGCAAACGCCAATCATCATGCTCGACGAGCCGCTGGCCAATCTGGATGTGGTGCATCAGTTTGAAATTATGGATATTTTGGCTGAACTGAATCAGCGACAGCAGGTTACCATCATCATTGTGCTGCATGATTTTCCCTACGCTTTGCAGTATGCCCAGGAGGTTCTGCTGATGAAAGAAGGTGAGATCCAGCATTTCGGTCCCACTTCCAAAGTCCTCACCCCAGAGAATGTCCAAACCTGCTTCGGCTTAGGCAACCGCTATGCCTACAGTCCCGACGGAATTGTCCGGAAGAGAGGATAGGCAAATCATTGAAAATCAGTTTTATTTTCCGAAGAAGTATACATCTGCAAAACTAAGATTTTTTTCTCATCATAAATCGTGGCAAAATAGTTATATTTGAAAATATTTTTGTATTTTTGCCACGGAAAAACAAATCGTAAACGATTGACACAAATAAAATTAATATAATATGAATGCTGTCATTGGAAGAAATTTAAGAACTTTGCGTGAGGCAAATGGGTACACCCAGGCAGATGTGGCAGTTTTTTTGGGTATCAAGCGCTCTGCATACGCAAATTATGAAAGTGGAGATCGTGAAGCTCCGTTGGAGGTGTTGGAAAATGTGTCCGCTTTGTTCGGCTGTGAATTGCCCCTTTTGTTTGAAGAAGATAAAGTAGCCCTCCAAGATGTTTTGGCTTGCGCTTTCCGTGCCGATAATCTAGACACAAACGACATGAAAGAAGTGGCTGACTTCAAAAATGTTGTGTTGAATTACCTGAAAATGGAAAGACTAATGGAAAAATGAAGAAGTTAGATTTAGAAACCGCCGAAAATCTTGCCGCTAAAATGCGAAGTGAGTATCTTCGCATTTCAAGCAATGAGCCTGTCAACACCAAAACAGCCCTCCGTCAGTTGAACATCATGACGGTATACAGTCCATTGTCGGATAATATTTACGGACTTTCGCTCATGACTCAAGATCGGAAAAACAGATTCATGTTAGTCAACAGCAACATGACACGTGGTGCCCAGCATTTCACTGTCGCCCATGAATTGTATCATCTTTATTTTGATGAGAATCCTCACCCTCACCTCTGTAATCAGCCATTTACGGATCCAGCCGAACGCTCTGCCAATATGTTCGCATCTGCATTGCTGATGCCAAAAGACGGCATTGTGATGTCTATCCCAATGGAAGAACTGAAGAAAAAAGAGATTGGTATTGACACACTTCTTCGTTTGGAGCATCTCTATGGCATTTCCCATAAGACCATGATTGTGCGCCTGAAAGAGTTGCACGTGATAAAACCCGACTATGCTGATTTTTTGAATAGACTTGCTATTACCAAAGAAGCAGCTTTGCGCGGCTATGATGATAAATTGTACAGAAAAGGGAATGGTGAAAGGCTGTTTATCGGTGATTTCGGATCAAAGGCTAGAAAACTCTTCGAAGAGGAAAAAATTTCGGAAGGACATTACCTTGAACTGCTTAATATGATTGGATATGGCAAAAGTGAGGATTGTTCTGGATGCTGATGTGCTGCTTCACTTTGCCAAAGCACAACGATTGAGCATGTTGCCGGAAATACTGCCGGAATATGATCACATTGTGCTTGATGTCGTGTATGGGGAGGTTAAATCTATACAGAGGCAATTGGGCAATCAGATAGATCTTATAAAGAACATTTCTATGGAGCAGTTTAACCCACGGAATGATATGATGGTGGAATATGCCCGACTTCGCAAAACTTTCGGCAAAGGAGAAAGTGCTTGTATGGCTTATTGCAAATTTACACACAATGTTGTCGGCAGCAGCAATTTGAAGGATATCAAAGCCTATTGCTTGAAGGAAGGTATCATCTATCTGACAACACTCGATTTCTTGTATTATGCCTTTCGGCGGCACAAGATGTCCGAAGAGGATTGCAGGCAGTTCATTATTGATGTGCAAGCCAATGGAAGTATATTGCCAATGGTAGACATAACAAGTTATATCCCGAATAATCCAATATAGTTATCCTCCCGATATGCTGCAGTTGGCTACGGAAACGGTATTGAAACAGGCGGAACTGATAGAGGAAGAGATAATAAATGGTCTGTAAAAGTCTTTCTTATGAACAAATATTAATACAAGAGAAAATAAAGACAAATAAATATATTGTAAAAGAAAAAATTATCCTATGAAAAAATTTTTTATCGCTTTTTCCATTGCTTTGCTTTTGGGTTTTATGCAGCTCTCTGCTGCTACGATTAACGAAAACACCGCGCGCCAGATTGCGGCTTCATTTTTGAATGCGCAGCGGAATATGCGGGAAAGAACGGTTTCGCCAGAGCGGATGAATCGTGTAAATTGGAATTATACGCACTTGTATGCCTTTAATCTACAGGGCGGAGGTTATGTGATTATGAGTGACGATGACCGCACTCTTCCTGTGTTGGCCTATTCCCTTACGGGCGAACTGAATCCCGAAGATATGCCGGAAGCCATGGAATTTCAGTTGCAAATGTTTGACAGACAGCTTGATGCTATTGCCAACGGTGCCGCTCCACAGACATATCATCCGCAGCGGAATCTTCGTAGTGTGGCTCCGCTAATCACATCCACTTGGTCGCAGGCGACATCTGGTGGCTTGGCTTACAATGCCCTGTGTCCTGTCGACACCCTTCTGGGGAATCTTGGAGGGCATCCCACTGTAGGCTGTGTGGCCCTGGCATTGGCACAGGTAATGCGCTATTGGCAATGGCCTGCCTACGGCATCGGTTCCAATTGCTACAGCTATAACGGTGCATATTCCTGTTGGCGTTATGATACTTTATGTGCCGATTTTGGTTCTACCTATTACGATTGGCAGAATATGCCGGACAGAATCTATGATACCAGTGCTATTGAAGCGCGCTTGGCAGTGGCCACACTGGCTTATCAATGCGGGGTAGCGATGAATATGAAATATAACAGTGATTGTCGGGGAAGCAGCAGTAGCAATGCTAATAATCAATGCTATGCGGCTTTGCGTCATTTTGGCTATTCCCATGATGCTATGATTGAAAGCCGTTCCAATTATACTGATGAATTATGGATTAATATGTTGAAAGCGGAATTGGATATGAATCGTCCGGTGTTATATACCGGCCAGTCTCTTGCAGATCCGAATGAGGGCACTAATCAGGCAGGTCATGCTTTTATTCTGGATGGCTATGATGAGAATGATATGTTCCATGTTAATTGGGGATGGGGAGGTAATTGCGACAACTATTTTGCCATCAATGCGTTAACACCGACTACTTACTATAATTTCTCTCATTCTGAAGTAGCGGTTTTCAATTTCCACCCTAGTGATATATCCCAAATGTTCGCTTTCGTTGAGTTATTGCATGATGTTACAACGGATACAGACCGTATTCAGATGAATGATGTGATTCACGGCCAGAATGAGTTGGTCAATGTAGGTGATACCACAGCGGATTTGTTCGTGGCGCAGGCGGCTTATACCAATACGGATTTCAGTTTTGTGAAATGGTTGGATGTGCAGCATGTTACGATTCCCGCAGGAGATACCTTACAATATAGTTTCTCAGCTCCCGTTGATTTGCCTGTGGGCAGTTATTATGTGGTAATGTTTCAAAGCAATGATTCTATTGATATTCAGTCCACTTCCACTATAGGGGCGATGGAATTCCTGACAAACAAAAGTACCCAGTACGATTTTTGGGTGGTGGACAGCAATCGTTCGGATTTGTATAACCTCGCTATATTCGTGCGATTTGCCGATGACGAGGAGATTAATCATTCTTTCCAGGACATTGATGATATGTTCAACAAAGAAGAGTCTGGTTATAATAGTGTGTATAATTATTACAAAGAAAGCACTTATGATAAAATACATTTTCATACTGTTTATGCGAATCAGATACAGGGTGGACAAATCATATCGTATGCCACTAAACATCCTCGGGCTTATTATCAGCCTTATAGCCCCACCAATCCCATCGGTTACCAGGGCGAACTGCCTTTCATAGGCATCTCTATGCGTGAGGCGGAGCTGATCGCGGAAATACTCCATGCGGTGGATTCTATGGGCCTTGTGAGCACTTATACTATGTTGGATGGCAATGGCGACGGTAATATCGACAATATCAGCTTTATTGTAAAAGGTGGAGTTGGGGAATGGGCTTCCCTGTTATGGCCCCACATGGAGTTCTTTCCGCAGGATTCCATCGATTTCCCCGTTTTGGTCAATGGCATTAGGCCGAATGCTTTCAACTTTGAGTTTGAAGGCGCTCCAGGTTATTTTCTTGCACGTACTTTCTGCCACGAAATGGGACATTCCATGGGCTTGCCGGATTTGTATCATTATATCAATTACAGAAATGTTTCTCCCGCAGGAACATGGGATTTGATGTGTTCCACCGATAGTCATCAGCAAATTAGCACCATGTTGAAATCCAAATATTTGCATGTGGCTGATGAGCCTATACAAATTACAGAAGATGGCACCTATACTCTGTTGAGCAATGCCTCCAGCTCCTCGCAGAATTGCTATTACATCAAGTCGGCCATCGATAGTACACAGTGGTTTACCTTCGAGTATCGTAGCCAAGCTGATTTGTATGATTCCAATATTCCAGCAACAGGCATGCTAATAGGTCGTTGGAACGATACGGTTCCAATCAGTTACAATGGCATGTTTGCCAACGCTTTTTTTGACTTTTATAACCAAGCACACCAATACTGGGTTTTCCGTCCCGGCAGCAGTTGCGACACCGTCAACGGAAATCCATACCAGGCGAATTTCAGTTTCGAGTCAGGTCGCACTTCTTTCGGTCCGACCACCGATCCGCATCCATATTTGACAGATGGAACCCCCGAAGTCAGCTTTGAGATTACAGATATTCAGGAGTCTGGAGATTATCTGACTTTCCACGTGCATTTCCTCACAGATGAGGTGGATGTTATCCAAGCTGGGCAATTTGCTGTTTTTCCTAACCCTGCAGTATCTCAAGTGACTGTCACGGGAGAAGATATTCAACGGGTTGAACTGTATAATTCACTGGGACAGTATATACGTACTGAACAATCATCCTCTGGCACAGAATGTACTCTACCTATGGAGCAATTGACCTCTGGAGTATATATTCTGAAGATTTTTAAGAACAGCGGAGAGGTTGGGGTTAAGAAATTCGTGAAGAAGTAGGGTTCTTCTTTAGTGTGATTCTCATGGTGGTACNNTGGTGGTACCTCGGTCTATGATGGAGGATTTCACGAACAATTTGCCTTTATGGTACTCTTCTACAATGCGTTTGGCTAAGGTGAGTCCCAAACCCCAACCGCGACTCTTGGAGGTAAATCCAGGCTTGAAGATAGTCTTGAATTTTCTTGAGGGGATACCTTTACCAGTATCAGCTATATCAATATGTATATGGTGAACATCTTGAATAATGTCGATAACGATAACTCCCTTGCCGTCCATTGCATCCACAGCGTTCTTGCATAGATTCTCTATCACCCACTCAAAAAGGTAGCGGTTAAGGGGCAGAATGATGGCTCCTTCTTCAGGTTTGTTGAATTTGATGTTGACTCGAGAGGAAATGCGGGTCTGTAAGTAAGCTACAAAATCTCCAATCACGGTTACTAAATCCTCGTCTTTTAGTTCGGGAACTGAACCGATTTTTGAAAAACGTTGGGCAATGGTTTCCAGACGGTGAACATCTTTATCGATTTCAGCGATAATACTTTGGTCAACATCCTGCTCTTTCAGCAACTCGTTCCAGGCCATCAGAGAGGAAATAGGGGTTCCCAATTGATGGGCCGTTTCCTTCGACATGCCTACCCAAACTTGATTCTGTTCTGATTTGCGAGCATAGCTGAACAGCAGGTAGGCTACACCCGCGAAGATAAAGACGATGAAGAACTGGAAGAAGGGGAAGAAGCGTAATTGTCTTAATACCGAAGATTCCTCGAAAAAGACGTAGCAGGTGCCCTGTTCGGGTAGGTCAACCTTGATAGGGTCGTTTTGCCCTTTCATTTTGCTAATTTCTTTTTCTACCAGTTCTGGATTGCTGAGAAAATCGTCGCTGAATCCACCGGAGGCGATAACGGTTTGTTCGCTGGCATCTGTTACGATAACAGGTACGGAGGCGGTGTTGATGACCACTTCTTGGAAGAATTGTTCCACTAGATTATCGATTACCTCACGAAGATTGGTGTATATCTGCGATTCCTTATAGTACATCACGTTGTAATGATTCTTATAATATTGAAGAATCACACTGTCGTAGTCGTTTTTGTCAGGTAATTCGTAGATATTCTGAATGCTATTGACTTCTGGTGGTACATTGACGGCGATGTTGACGTTGCCCTTGTCGTCGGTCAGGATGCAGGGAATAGTGGAATTGTAGGACATGATGTCCACATAAAAGGTCACATCCTCGTTGAGAGAGGCTTCGTTGACTTTCTGCCAGGCTTTACCCAAAATGGCGGCACGTTTTCCTTCTTCAATTCGGATTTGGTCGAAGAAACTTTCCGTATGGTTGACCAATTCAGCGCGGTAAGAGNNACAAGGCCATACGGCGCCTTTCTTCCTGCGCCATGTTTTTGATTAAGCGATTGGAATAGAAAATGATGACCAAAAAGATGAGGGCTGCAAATAAAAACAGCAACCACTTCCATCTGGTTTTGGTGGCATATAATTCCATCGTGGAGTTTATTGGTTCAACAGTTTGTCGATAATATCATTGACGGAGACACCATCAGCTTCTGCCTTGTAGTTTCTGATAATTCTGTGACGCAGAATGTTGTGAGCCACTGCTTTGATGTCTTCAATATCGGGAGAATATTTGCCGTTGAGTACAGCGTGGGTACGGGCACCAATCACCAAATACTGAGAGGCACGAGGACCAGCTCCCCATGAGAGGTAGTCGGTAGCCCAAGGATGAGCCATCTCGGTACCTGGACGGGTCATAGTGGCTAATTTGACGGCATATTCATACACATTTTCGGGAATCGGAATCTTCTGCAAGAGTTTTTGGTAGAAGATGATTTCGTCGATGCTCAGAATCTGTCGGGGTTCCACCATATCGCCGTGAATGGTCGTCTTCACGATGTTCACCTCCTGTTCGAAATTAGGATAATCCAGGTAGATGTTGAACATGAAACGGTCTTGTTGTGCCTCTGGAAGAGGATAAGTACCTTCCTGCTCAATCGGGTTCTGGGTAGCCAGTACAAAGAACGGGTCGGGCAACTGGTAGGTGACACCGTTCATACTGACAGAACGCTCTTGCATGGCTTCCAGCAAAGCAGACTGGGTTTTAGGAGGAGTACGGTTAATTTCGTCGGCCAACACGATATTGGCGAAGATGGGGCCTTTGACAAATTTGAACTTGCGGTTCTCATCCAGAATTTCGGTACCCATAATGTCAGAGGGCATTAGGTCGGGGGTAAACTGGATACGGTTGTATGTAAGGTTGATGGTTTTGGCGATAGTGGTGATCATCAAGGTTTTAGCCAATCCGGGAGCACCAATAAGCAGTGCGTGACTGCGGCTAAACATGGCCATCAGCACATTCTTGACGATGTCGTCTTGACCTACAATGACTTTTGCTATTTCTTTTCTCAGTTCGGCATACTTTTCAACGAAAGCATCTATCGCCTCAACGTCATTCTTGAATTCTAAATCCATAGTTTTTTAGTGATTAAGGTATTTGCCATTCTTCTACAAAGGGACAGTTTTTATACTCTTCGTTCAGCTTGATGCTGGTAACTTTCACCTTATTAACGATCCACTTTTGTATTGTATTGTATTTTTTTTCTTCCAAAGCTGCATTTTTGATGTAGTCGTAGTCTTCGAACATGTTGGGTTGGTGGGCTGCTATCCTCGATTTGAGGTAAATCAAGCGGTAGGTCATAATGCCGTCTTCGTTCACGTAAGGAACAGGAGATGAGTACTCGCCGGGAATCAGCTTGTCTACTGTAAGAAAGGTAGAGGCATCGATGGCATCTTTCTCAAACTTATATGAGTTGGTATAGGGATTGACTACCCAACCTCCGGCCAGTTTGTCGGGGGCATCTGAAAACTTCTCGGCTGCATCGCTGAAATCCATTTTGTTGTCGAGGATTACCTGACGCACGCTGTCGAGGTATTCGATAGCCTTCACTTGCTCTTCAGCAGAGGGTTTGGGCTGGATTAGGATATGAGCCACATGGATGCTTTCGCCCCTGCGCTCAATCATTTGAATTATATGATAACCCGCTTGGGTTTTGATGACGGGAGAAATTTCACCTGTATGCAGGGCGAAGGCGGCAGCTTCAAATTCGGGATATAGCGTACCACGGTCCACAAAACCTAGGTCTCCGCCTTTGGAAGCCGTACCCGGGTCGTCGGAATACAGACGGGCCAGCATGGCGAAACGCTCGCCGCGCAGC
>LXOW01159594.1_pt1 | contig 11797 bp, 8 predicted proteins | sample 1368591 | NCBI WGS metagenome assembly LXOW01 (sample SAMN04884650, study PRJNA319009) | bovine gut metagenome | isolation source: Cow rumen | host: Bos taurus | place: Italy: Legnaro (PD) | collected 2014-07-09
CGCATTCAGATTAACCAAAAGAAAGATACGGAAGAAAAACTGTATATAGAAGTGCAGGTGCACAATGGCGACGACAATGCCAAGGTGGTGATTGCCCACGAACATACCCATTTTGCGCTGATAGTCAAAAACGGAGAGGTGCTGCTTGACCAGAAGGCGAAGGCCGACACTGTCAAAAACGACAACCAGGTGAAACTGAACCTGCGCAAGGTTTATGAGTTTGCCACCACCACCCCTGCTTTAGAGCTGTCCTTTATCTTAAAGGCGGTGGAATTGAACAGCAATGCTGCCGCTGTGGGACTGAACAACAATTCCGGACATTCGTTGGGGAAGACCATTTTACATCAGCCCAAAAAGAAGTTTTTCGGTAAGCGCAGCCTGTATGCCAAAATCCTGTCGGCCACCTCAGCCGCCTGCGATGCCCGTATGGCGGGTGAAATGGTTCCTGTGATGAGCAACTCGGGCAGCGGCAACCAGGGTATTGCCGCCACCATGCCAGTGGTGATTTATGCCAAAGAAAGAAGAAAGACCAAAGAGGAATTGGTCAGAGCTTTGATTTTGAGTCACCTGACCGTCATCTATATCAAACAGAGTTTCGGACGCCTGTCGCCGTTATGCGGCTGTGTGGTGGCCGCCACCGGCTCAGCCTGCGGACTGACCTACCTGATGGACGGCAACTACGAGCAGATAGCCTATGCCGTGAAGAACATGATCGGCAACATCACCGGCATGATTTGCGACGGGGCCAAGCCCAGCTGCTCGCTGAAGGTGGCCACCGGTGCCAGCACTGCCATCCTGTCGTCCATGCTGGCCATCGAGAACAAGACGGTCAGCTCGGTAGAGGGTATCATCACCGACGATGTGGATCAGTGTATTCTCAACATGAACGCTATAGGCATAAAAGGCATGTCCCACACCGATGAATTGGTGTTGGACATGATGACCCATAAATCATAAAAGTAAAAGTCTTAACAGCTTTTATTTGATGCCTAATTTCTGCTTTACCTTGGCGGAAATATCTTCACCCTGCTCGTAATATGTCAACGTGGACGTATCAAATATGTAAGTGAAATTGTGCTCTTTGCCCACTTCCTTAATGGCAGCCAGAATGGCATCCTGGAAAGGCTTCAGTAACTCCAGCTGTCTGGCTTGCAAATCCTGCTCAGCCGATTGGGAGAAGTCCTGGATTCTCTTGTACATATTGGTCAATTCGTCTTCCTTGATTTTCAGGATAGCAGGGGAAGTGCCCTTGTTGGCCAGCTGCTGATACTCCTCCTGTTTTTTCTGAAACTCCTTGGCCATTTCCTCGCCAGTAGCCTGCAATTCGGCCTGCATGTCGGCAATCACCTTCTGTACCGTGTCAACACCTGGCATTACCTTGATAATCTCGCCGTAATCAACATGACCAAATTTGGCTTTCTGCTGGGCAGAAGCGGCAAAGGGGCTGAGCACTGCGGCCAGAACTATAATGATGAATAATCTCTTCATGCTTTCTACTTGTTATTTTTTAATACCCAGTTTAGCTTTGACCATCGGGGTCACATCAACACCATTGTCATAGAATAAAAGTATCTGGGTGTCGAAGATATAGGCGAAACCGTTTTCCTTGGCCACCTGATTGATGGCTTCCTGAATCTTATCCTGAAATGGTTTGGCCAGCTCGTATTGTTTCTCTTCCAAGTCGTCCTGAACGCCATACTGGAACTCTTGGATACGGGTTTGCAGATCCACCAGTTCCTTTTCTCTTATCTGTCTCACCGAAGAGCTCATCGTACCTGCCTCACGATCGAATTTGTCTTTCTTGGTTTGGAATTCTTCCACCATACCGGCATACAGTTCCTCTAATTCTGTTTTGAAAGCATTCAGCTTTATCTGAAGAGAATCGATGCCCGGCATAGCCTGCAATATTTCACCGGAGTTGACATGCCCATACTTGCCTTGGGACTGAGCTTGGAGAGAACACACCGAAATCGCAAAGATTACGGCCATTGACAATAAAATCTTTTTCATGCTTGAAATTTATACTTTTTGAATTAATACTATTATTCTTATTCGTCGTCACCGCTGTTGCTGGCCGAGATGCCCAGCTTCTGCATAATCTGGTCGTTGATGTCCCATTTGGGGTCGGCATAGACGATGGTCATATCACCCGCCACATCGAAAACGAAAGCGAAACCACGGTCTTTGGCATATTCCTCAATGGCGTTGAACACTCTGTCTTGGATGGGTTTCACCAGTTCCTCTCTTTTCTTGAACAGGTCGCCATCGGTGCCGAAACGTTTCTTCTGCAGGTTTTTAGCAGCCTGTTCAGCAGCAATGATGGCATCCTCGCGGTTCTTTTTCATCTTTTCGGGCAGAGTGATGGCCTCCACCTGGTATTTCTTATACATGGAGTCGATGCTCTTGAACTGAGCCTCAATCTCGTTCTGCCACTGCACCGCCAAACGATCCAATTCGGCTTGTGCCTCCTTGTAATCAGGCATGTTCGACAAGATATATTCCGAATCAATATAAGCGTACTTCTGACTGAAAAGGGGAAGTGCAATCAATGAGACCAAGATGGCTGTTAAAAAAAACTTTTTCATGATATTTCTTTTTGATGGTTATTAACGATGATAAGTTGTTTTTATTGTTTAGACTATTAATCGATGGATTGGTTTATTGAGATGTGGAATCTTCCCTTATTGGCGTTCGGCAATCCCGGCACTTCGTCGAAGCCGTAACCCCAGTCAAAGCCCAGCAAACCGAACATCGGCAGGTAGATTCTCACACCCAAACCGGCAGACTTATACATGTTGAATGGGGTGTATTGCCGCTTGTCAAGCCAACACTTGCCTGCTTCAGCAAAGGCCAACAGATAAATGGTGGCACTCGGATTGAGGGTGATGGGGTAGCGGATTTCCGCTGTGAACTTATTATAAATGGTACCGCCAACCTCGTTGCCGTCGATATAGGGAGATAGCGAATAGTCGTCGTATCCACGCATACCTATCACCTCACGGGCATCCATCATGGTATAGGTGGACAAACCGTCACCTCCCAAGTAGAAACGCTCGAACGGTGAAGGTCCGATTTGTTTGTTGTAGCAACCCATGAATCCCATCTTCATGCGGACAAAGAACACCAGATTCTCCACAATACGGGTGTACCACGACAGATTCAGCTTCCACTTGTGAAACTCAAGCCACTTGTATTTCTCCTGAGGGGTGAGGGCAGAATAGTCAACATCCTTCTTGAACAGGGAATAAGGCGGGGTGAGCTGTACCGAGAACATAATCTCCGAACCCTCGCGCGGATAAATAGGTGCGCTGACAGAGCTTCTCATGATGGTGAAGATGTAGCTGAGGCTGTTGGCATATCCGTTATTAAAGATAAAATAGCTGTAATTCTGCACCTGATAACGCTGGTATGAGAGCGTATGGGAGATTTGGAAGTAGTCGTCCGGCCATTTCACTTTTCTGGCAATGGACAAGGAAGCTCCTATGGTTCTTATTTCCACGTGGTTGGCAGTACTTCGCTTGGTACCGTCAGTCTGCACCTGATAATAAATACCAGCTGTCAGCGAGATGGGTTTCTTGCCTCCCAACCAAGGTTCGGTGAACGATAGGCTGTAGTTCTGATAATACTTGGCATTGGTGGACACGTTGAAAGCCAGACGTTGGCCATCACCACCAGGAATTGGGGTCCAGGCATCCTTTTTGAAGAACTTCCTGAAAGAGAAATTGTTGAAGGCTATACCCGCGCTGATGACAAAGGTTCCGGCACCATAACCCGCTGAGAGCGACAGCTGGTCAGACGAGGATTCCTCCACCACATATTCAATATCCACAGTACCGTCGGCCTCGTTGGGCTTAGGTATAACGTTCATGCTCTCCTGATTGAAATAACCCAACGACAGCAACACCTGCTGAGTTCTGATGATGTCGGCGCGGTTAAACAGTTGACCAGGTATAGTAGTGATTTCGCGCATGATGACATTGTCGTTGGTCTTTGTGTTTCCCGTGACATACACCTTGTTATAACGAGCCTGTTTCCCTTCGCGGATACGGATTTCAATGTCAATGGAGTCATTTTCTATCATCACCTCCACTGGGGTGGCGCTGAAAAACAGGTAACCATCGTTCATGTATAGCGAGCTGACATCATTGCCCACGTCGTTTTGCATAGGGTTGGAAAGGTTGTTCATGAGCTGGGTCTGATTATACACATCCCCCTTGTTGATGTTCAGCAGCTTGCTTAACGTGGAAGACGGATACTTGGTGTTTCCCACAAACGAAATGTTGCGGAAATAATATTGGTGACCCTCATTGACATAAATGTCGATGTAAATGTTGTTACCCTTTCTGTAAACGGAATCATGGGTGATATAGGCGTCACGGTAACCCAACTCGTTGTACTTGTTAATCATGGCCACCTTGTTGCTCTCGTACGACTCCTCGATGAACTTAGATGCCTTGAAGATACGTAGTTTCACACGGTCGGAGAAATAATCCTCCATGTGTTCCAGAATGTCCTTCGACTTGTAGTAACCCTTGTGTTTGACACAATAGGCTATGGCAGTGTCCAGCTTCACAAAAGGCTGGAATTTGAATTTCTCCTTGGTTTCCTTCATAGGCTTCAGCAGTTTCGCCTTCGAAACCTCGTGGTTGCCTATGATATTGATTCTGGCAATTTTCACCTTTTTGTTCTTATGGATGTTGAACAACAGGCGCACACCCTTAGTGACCTTGGTGTCCTGTGTTTCCTCCACCGTGACCGTGCAATTGTAGAAACCCTTCTCCACATAATAATTTTTGATGATGTTCATGCAGGTCTGCTTCATATTGTCGTTGACAATATTGCCTTGGGAAAGCTTGATTTTCTCACGGATTTCATTCTCCTCGTTTTTGGTGGTACCCTTAAAGCCGAAAGCCACCAGTCGGGCCCGCTCCTCCAAATGCACATTGAGGAATACTTTGTTGTCTATCACGTTGGTGATGGTGATATCGATGTTTTCATAGTAACCCGAATTCCACAGGCGTTTGATGGATTTGGATATATCGTCACCTGGAATTTCAATGATACTACCCACCGAAAAATTGAGCATTCTCTGGTCAAAGTTGGCATTCCCAGTGGATGTAATACCCCCGATTTCATATTTTTTGGGGGTCAAATAGTCAATATCTATCGGAGGCACATCATCTTGGGAAGAAACTACAACCTGAGCATAAGCTTTTAATCCACAAATGGATATCAAAAGCATTACGATAAAAATAAGCCCATTTTTCAGTCTCATCCTATTTTAAAAATTAGCTTGCAAAGATAGCAAAAAATTTTTTGTAAGTTTGCAGCCTGATTCTATATTCTACAAAATAACATAAAATGAGAGTTTCCTTCCTCACCAAAATCTGTTGCATTTGCTGTTTTTCAGCACTCCTTCTGAGCTCTTGCAGCGACTATCAGTTCCACAAAATTGAAGGTGGTGCTTTAGGCACCTACTATGCCATCACCTACAAGGGCAAAGATAATCCTGAGCTACAATCCGGCATCGACTCTATCCTGAATACCATTGACGAGAACTTTTCCATCTTCAACCCAAACTCCCTCATATCAAAGGTGAATGACAATCAGGAAGTGGCTCTCAATGAAGAATTTGTCAAGGTCTTTCAGACGGCACAACAGATTGGACGGGAAACCAACGGAGCCTTGGAGATGACCATCGGTCCTCTGGTCAATCTATGGGGCTTTGGAAAGGACGAAAGGAATTCCCGCATATCCCAAGCCACCATTGATTCGATAATGGACTACGTCGGATACCAGAAAATCCATATTGAAAATAATACCATCGTCAAAGAAAATCCAAACATACAACTGAATTTCAACGCATTGGCAAAAGGTTATGCGGTGGACAAAGTCGCCGACTACTTAGTAGGCAAAGGATATAAAGACTGCGTGGTGGATATAGGTGGTGAGATTGTGGCCAAAGGCAGAAAATACCACGATCAGGAATGGAATATAGGTGTACAGGTCCCAACCAAAACCCGTGATGGGGAGATGCGGTCAGCACAAACCTTCCACCTGGAAAATCAAGCCACAGCCACCTCTGGCAATTACCGCAACTACTTTGAGGAAGATGGCCAACGCTTCACTCATATCATCGACCCGATTACTGGTCGGCCAGAGAAAAGCAATCTGCTGAGTGTCACCGTAATAGCCAACCAATGTATCATTGCAGACGCATACGCCACCGCCTTTATGGTGATGGGGGTGGAAAAAAGCAAAAAGTTTTTGGAAAGTCACCCCGAATTGACCTGCATCTTCATCTCTGACAAGCAAGGTGAATACCAAATGGAAGTATGCTCCCCTTCCAATACAAACAACTGAAAAACAAAGGATTGTTATCTAATATGATGTTTTTTATTCCAACACAAGCTTGGTTTGAATATTTTTTTGTATCTTTGCGGTTTAAAATGACATGGTATGAAGAAAGCCAAATATTCACAACATAGATTGTTTTTGAGCTCGCTACTGCTGAGCATCGTTATTCTTGTGGCAATGGGATTTTCCTCATGTTCCAGCTCAAAAAAATACGGGCAGACTGTTAACCACCATCAAACTCGCTACCAAAAAGTGAGGGTGAAACAAGCCAGATGGAACACCACCACATCCACTTCCACCACCTACTACATCAAAAAGCAGAAGCAGCCCAAACGATACAATCCGTAATTTTTCTTTTCATTTTACTGACTATCAACATTTATATGAAAATCAAATTTCATCAGATAATATTTTTCACTCTTTTTTTGACACTATCCCCGTTGATATACGGACAGGAGGACAACACTTTACAATTCAACACCAAAGATGGTGTTCCCTATATGGATGAGGAAATTTCCATCGACACCATGGGTTATATATTGGACTCTGTCGAGATGGGCTATTACGACCAGATTGACAAGAACGTCAGCCCTGTTTTGTTCCTTTACTTCAAATGGATGCCCGGCTATGGCACCTACGAGGACTTCAATATCGCCAACGTACACTACACACATCACACGACCACCAAAGCCGATACATTGGTTTTGGGCAATTATGCCCACCCCGCCCCATACAAGATTTACTCCAAATACGGATTTCGTCGTCGCAGGATGCATCGCGGAGTGGATTTGGCCTACCCGATGGGAACCCCTGTTGTGGCAGCTTTCGATGGCATGGTGCGTATCTCCAAAAGTAACGCCGGAGGCTACGGACAACTTATCGTCATCCGTCATCCCAACAAGTTGGAAACCTACTACGGCCATCTGTCCCAGCGACTGGTCAACCCCGGACAAATCGTTCATGCGGGTGACACTATTGCTTTGGGAGGCAGCACAGGCCGCTCCACCGGTCCCCACCTCCATTTTGAAACCCGCTATCTGGGCCATGATTTCAACCCATGCAAGATTATTGATTTCGATAATTTCAAACTGAAGGTGGACACGCTCTACACCAGTGGTTTCGAGGTGACCTCAAAAACCCTGATTGATGAAAAAGCCGCCAACGACGCAAAAGCCAACAGCAACTCCACCGGTACTGTCTATCATAAAGTGCGCCGTGGCGAGACACTGGGCTCCATCGCCAAGAAATACCACACCTACGTCAACACCCTTAAACGGCTGAACGGATTGAAGAGTGACTTTATCAGGGAAGGCCAACGTTTGCGCGTGAGATAATCATAGTTAGGAATTAGGGATTTGTGTAAGAAAACAACGATTAAGTGTTGAAAGAAGAGAATTTATTTCGAAGATTGACTTTGAGATTATTATTTCTCTTAATTTTCAATTGTCAATTATCAACTATCAACTTTCAACTATCAATTGGTTCAGTTTCAGCACAAAACAACGGGTTCCCTTGCTTTGAGCGGAACCAGCAGGTTCCTGTCATCTTTAACAACAACAGCCTGAATATGGCCTGGACTGGCGGCATGAACAACATGGCTTTCTTCGCCTTTGACCTTAACCTTGATGGCCACGATGACCTGATTGCCTTCGAAAAAAACGGCAACCGCCTGCTGCCCTTTGTGAAACAGGGTGACTATTGGCACTATGCCCCCGAATACAAAAAACATTTTCCAGATTTGCACGACTGGGTGATTTTCAAAGACTATGACCAAGACGGCAAAAAAGACATCTTCACCTACGGACTTGCGGGCATACGGGTATTCAAGAACAACTCGCAAGAGCAACTCGAATTCAATCTTGTCACAGAGCAACTAAGCTCTTTTTACTATAACGGCTACAGCAATATCTATGCTTCGCCTGACGACAACCTAGTGGTTGCCGATGTGGATCATGATGGAGACTTGGACATCCTGAACTTCTGGTTGCTGGGAAAATATGTCCACTATCAGCGTAATTATGCCGTAGAAAACAATCTGGCCAATGGCTGGTTGGATTACCGACTGGAAGACGAATGCTGGGGCAAATTCTCGGAAGGGGCTGACAACAACGAGATTACCTTGCTCAGTTACTGTCAGGACAAAGAGGACGAATCCTCCCGTCATGTGGGTTCCACCATGAGTCTTATGGATTTCAACCACGACGGCTTAGATGACCTTATTTTAGGAGATATAGACTATGCCCAAGTGGTGCTGCTCACCAATGGAGGCACCCCACAGGAAGCCCTGATGGTGGCCCAGACCAATGATTTTCCCAACACCATCCATCCTGTGAATCTTTATTCCATGCCCCTTGTCTCCCCTATTGACCTGAATGGTGATGGGCTAGACGAACTACTGGTATCGCCCGCTGACCCTTCGCTGACAAAATCACAGAACATCAATAGCGTGTGGCTCTATAAATACGACAGCCTGCTGCAACAGCATACCCTTCACAACACGGCTTTTCTGCAAGAAGAAATGATAGACCTCGGTTCAGGCTGTTATCCTGTGTTGTACGACTGGAATGGTGATGGACTGCTGGACTTGTTTGCCGGAAACTATGGCTATTATGATAGCTCAGCGTTCATCAACGGTTTTCTCACCTCATATTACTCATCCGCCATTGCCTATTTTGAAAACATAGGCAGCCCTAGCGAGCCTGCCTTCCGCCTGGTGAACGAGAACTTTGGCAATCTAAGGCTTCTGAACAAGCAGGCTTTATATCCCGCATTGGGAGATGTGGATGGTGACGGTCAAACGGAAATGATTTGTGGCTGTAGCGACGGCAGCCTGCTTTTGGTGAAAGGTGACAACATAACGGAAGACTTTCTCAATATCAATATTGGAGCATATTCAGCACCTCAGCTGTTTGACCTCGACCGTGACGGCAAACCTGACCTGCTGATTGGCAACAGGCGAGGTCAGATTGCCTATTACAGAAACAACTCTCTAGGCGGAAACATTAGTTTTCAGCTAGAGACAAGTACCCTGGGAGACGTGGATGTGCGTGATGATAACCTCTCCTATTTTGGTTTTGCCTCCCCCTGTTTTTTTAGCCAAAATGGGGAAACCAAACTGATTTGCGGCAACGAGCAGGGCAAACTTTATTATTACGACCATATCGACAACAATCTGGATGGAAGTTTCACCTTACAATGTCAGGTCCTACCCGAACTAACAGGAAGCAGGTTGGAAATCCTTTACGAAGGTATCAGGATTGGTGTAGCTTTGGGAATGTTGAATGATGATTCTTATCCTGACATGATTGTTGGAAACTATGCCGGAGGTATGGCTTTTTTCGATGGAGGTGCCAATATGCCCTTTAGCGTGACAATACAAGAGCCTGAAAAAATGCTTTGCTATCCCAATCCTGCCCAAGAAATTGTAAATATTGTGACAAATTCTGATGACTACACCCTCCTACAGCTTTATGATTTGACAGGACGGAAACTAAAGGAGCATGTACTTAAAAACAAACATTATCAACTAGATATAAGTAATTTAGAAGCCTCCATTTACCTCATCAAGTTGACCAATGGAAAACAAAACTACTTTTTTAAGATTGTTAAACAGAAATGAATGAAAACTGGCGTTTGATAAAGGAAAAACGAATAATTTCGTCATTTCTCTATTAAAATAATCCAAAAAAAACAAAACATTTTATTTCTGTATTGAAAATTTTTATATTTTTGCCGATGGGTAATTCTATCTGATCATGAGTGGATAGAAATAATCTGTACCCATTAATGCTAGTATTAAAAAAAGTTGTATTTTTGTAATTTGTTTAACCTTGAAAAAAATTGTTTTATGGACAAAGAAAAAATGAATGAGGAAAAACTGAAAGTGCTGAATTCCACTTTGGAAAAATTGGAAAAGACCTTTGGCAAGGGAGCCATCATGCGACTGAGTGATACTCCCGTTGAAGATATTGACGTTATACCCACTGGCTCGTTGACCCTTGACCTGGCTTTGGGTGTAGGCGGACTACCCAAAGGAAGAATCATCGAAATATACGGACCCGAATCATCTGGTAAGACCACACTGGCCATTCATGCCATAGCGGAGGCTCAGAAAGCAGGTGGCATCGCCGCCTTCATTGATGCCGAGCATGCTTTCGACCGCTCATACGCAGAGAAACTAGGGGTAAACACCGCTGACTTGCTGGTATCACAGCCCGACAATGGTGAGCAGGCGCTGGAAATTGCCGATAACCTGATCCGCTCGGGAGCCATCGACATCATCGTCATCGACTCAGTAGCCGCATTGACTCCCAAGAGCGAGATTGAAGGCGATATGGGTGATTCGAAAATGGGCTTACAGGCACGACTGATGTCACAAGCACTCCGTAAACTAACCGCCACTATCAGCAAGACCGGTTGCTGCTGCATCTTCATCAACCAGCTGCGTGAGAAAATTGGCGTGATGTTTGGCAATCCCGAAACAACCACAGGTGGTAACGCTCTGAAATTCTATGCTTCCGTGCGTCTCGACATCCGTCGCACCTCACAGTTGAAAGACGGTGACCTTGCCGCTGGCAACCGTGTCAAGGTGAAAGTGGTGAAAAACAAGGTGGCTCCTCCATTCCGCACCGCCGAATTCGACATCCTTTTCGGTGAAGGCATCTCCAAAACCGGTGAGATTGTTGACTTAGGTGTTGATTACAACATCATCAAGAAATCAGGCTCCTGGTTCTCTTACAACGACAGTAAGCTGGCTCAGGGACGCGATGCCGTGAAACAAGTGCTCAACGACAACCCCGAACTGATGGAGGAACTCGAAGGAAAAATCAGAGAGGCTGTCGCACAAAACAAACAATAAGCTCATCCCTTCAATTATGAAACACTACTTTGTCAGACTGATTGTATTCTCCCTATTGCTCTTATGCACCGATTGCGGGCACAACGACAAGAAATATGCCAACATGCCGCCTGATCTGGCCAAACTGAGCAAAGCCATCGACAAGCATCCCAAAGATGCTGAAGCCCGATACAGCAGAGCCGTGTATTACTACAATCGCGGCTTTATCGATGAGGCCAAATCGGATATGTTCGAATGCCTTAAACTCGACGACAAAACCTCCAAGTATTATGTTCTGATGTCGGATATCTACTTTGCTGAAAAAGAGACAGACGAGACTGAGGAAATGCTGGAACGCGCCATCGCCCTGGACCCCAACAACAACGAGGCCCGGCTGAAGCTGGCCGAGTTGTATTTCCATCTGCGTATGTTCCCGGAATGCAACTCCACCTTGGATGCCGCTTTGGAACAGGAGAAGTTTAATCCTAAAGCGCATCTCATCAGAGGTTTCTGTCTGAAGGAAATGCAGGATACAGTAGGAGCCATGCGTATGTTCCAGTTGTGCATCGACCAGAATCCGACTGAAATCAGAGCCTTCCTGGA
>LXOW01164192.1_pt1 | contig 11797 bp, 7 predicted proteins | sample 1368591 | NCBI WGS metagenome assembly LXOW01 (sample SAMN04884650, study PRJNA319009) | bovine gut metagenome | isolation source: Cow rumen | host: Bos taurus | place: Italy: Legnaro (PD) | collected 2014-07-09
GGTGTGGACTGGCTGCCACAGGCTGACCGCATCAAGGCCGCTATGGAGAAGGTGCAGAACAGCATCAATCAGGTCAACATGCTCCTGGGCGACAGCCTCTATGGTGTAATCGCCGACGGTGACTATGCTGACGTAGAGCGCACTTATACTGTAAAGGGTGCTCCTGGCGATAAGATTGAACCTCTCATCATTGCTCAGACCAACGACGGTTGGGCTAAGGACGACTCACAGTACTGGGAGATTGTCTCTAACGGCAACATCATTGGTGCTGACTCTACAGCTACTATCATTGTCAGGTTCAACCCTGGAACCACTTATCCAGCTGACTACCGCGAGTATCGCGCAGTCCTCGACGTGAAGGTGGGTAACCTGAGCTATCAGGACGAGGGTAAGGATTCTCTCCAGCAGAACCTCTATGGCGCTAATCCTAAGCTCTCTCTCAAGGAGAACGAGCTGCTCCAGGCTCACAGCCTGAACCTGCATCGTAAGGACAGCATCACCTATGACCTCTATGGTCGCGGCTATGCTTACCTCTATGAGAAGTCTCCTCTCAAGGCTACATTCTATGATGCTAACAATGAGGTGCTCGCTACCAGTGAGGTTAAGACAACATTGGTTAAGAATGAGTTCACTGCTTATGCTAAGGACAACGACCTCGATCAGACCAAGTTCACTGTATCTTACTATCCAGAAGACCTCGGTGCCGACGTTGTGAAGGTTGTCATCTCTGACACTGTCCGCACTGCTGACGACATCGTCCTCATGGTAAGTGCTGCTAAGAGCTCTGTAAGCTTCGATCCTGCTACCGCTACAGTAGTGGATGTGAATGATAATGTAATTCCACTCAGCCAGAAGCAGAACGGCACAAATGCTTACTTCTATCCAGCTGATGGTGAGACATACATCCTCCCAATCACATTCTCTAACTATGATGGCGTGAACAGACAGGCCGTTGTAAGAAATGAGGACGGAAATATTGTTATCACTAATGAGAAGATTGCAGCCGATGGACTCGTAGAGGAGCACACCACCTACCCAGTTCAGATCACTATCAACAATCGTGAATACTTCGACGTATCTACAGAGGTAGAGAACCTGGAGGGTACAGGCGTAATGTTTATCAAGGTAAAGACCAATGACCTTGATGAGAATATCAACAAGGGTCAGCACAATGGACTGCTTAAGGTTATCTGGCAGGATCAGGATACCATCCAGATCAACCTCAACCAGACTCAGCCTTACTTCGGCGACTTCGTTGATGCTTTTGACGACAACACTGTTTGGGAGTTCACAGAGGTAGGAGACAAGATTTGGTATATTAACGTGAACGATGTTGACAACTACTACAACTATGCTTTAAACTTCACTGCATATACCAATACTGACTGGTTCAGTGTGAACCCATCTATCAGCTATCAGACCACTCCACAGCGTGGCACACGTAAGTATCGCCTGAAGATCACTTACAATCCACATGAGGCCAACACAGTATATAATGATGTACTGACCCTTCAGGTCTTCGATACGAACCGTGGAGTAGTTATTGCAACCAAGACTCTGCAGCTCAAGGGTGATGCTGTAAGCTCTGTCAAGGGTGATGCCACTGGCGTGAATAGCGTTAAGGCAAAAGTTGTCAGAGACGGTAAGTACTTCAAGGATGGTAAGATTGTTATCGTGAAGGGCGGCCAGGAGTACAATGCTTCAGGTGCAAATGAGAAGTAAACGACATTAGTTAATCAGCTTTTTTATACTATAGAAGTGAGCCTGGTATTTATACCGGGCTCATTTTTTATCTCTACATATCTCCTCCACCTTCACCTGTCACCTTCATGCGTGATGGACAGAGTGTAATTTTATCGGAATAATTTTGTTTATATTAGGATTTTTAATTATCTTTGCAAATTGAAATAATATCCGCTTTACTATTTCAAAGATGTTGGTGAGACATATATTCATATCGCTGCTGTTAATGTCGCTTCCTCTATTAGCTCTGGCACAGGATGGCGAGAAGAAGAACCAGCCAGCCGTGGTGAAGGGCGCATACTGGGTGAAGGGCCTCATTGACACTATGGCCGTCAGCGGCATAGATCTTGACTATCTTGAGGTGCCCAAGCGTCCGTGGCAGGTGGAGTTGCGCTCTACTGCTAACGAGTCGAGCCTTAAGATGGATGGCGTATGGGATAACGGCCAAGGTCATAAGATGACGATTTCATCGATGTCTTCAAGTGGCTTTTTTACCTCGTTGGGCGTATGGGCCGGCTATCGTGGCTACGGTTTTGGTTATAGCAAGGAACTGAAAGGCGGCGATGGTAGCACGTTTTCGTTGGGCGCAGTAGGTGGGCGCTTTGGCGTAAACCTGCGTTACAGCACTTTCCGTTCGAAGACGCCTGACCTGACGGTAACGAACGAAGATGGTGGTGTCATAACGACTGAAGATGAAACAATAGACCTTGATGCCCCGATAAAGGTGAAATCACTGTTCATTGACGGCTACTACCTCTTCAACGGCAAGCATTTCTCGTATGCTGCTGCCTATGACCAGTCTATCATACAGCGTCGTTCGGCTGGCTCGTTCGTGGCTGGTCTCATGTATTATCATACCAACGTGGACTATAGCGACAACTCCAACTGGGGCTTAAGCTACCTGATGTGCGGTGTGGGCAAGATAAAGGTGACGCAGATAAGCGTCGGCTTCGGCTATTCCTACAACTGGGTGCCAGCACGGGGGTGGCTGGTGAATGTGATGGCGATGCCCATGCTGACATTCTACAATAAGCTGAAGTTCTATTCCTATCCGGATATTTACAGCGTGAATATAGACGATATAGTGACCGAAGAGGACTACTATAACATTTTATTGGGTGATGTCAACGAGAAGACTTTGCCAAACCGCGTCATTGTGAATTTCGACGGACGCATGTCTGTAGTGTATAACTGGGAGAGGGTGTACCTTCGTGCAACAGGTCTGTTCAACCATTTCCGCTATGGTGATGACAAGAATAACGGCTGGCTGGCCGACTGGACTGCATACCTCTCCTTGGGATTTAGGATATAAGAACGAAACCATAATTCCCGCTATTGGCGGTAAATGTGACAAAGAGAACAAACAGTCCCCCCCTTGAAGATTAAGATGAGAAGTAGAAAAACGATAACATTCCTTATGCTGCTTGCTTGCAGTTTCCTTCTGTCAGCATGTGGCGGCAGCTCAAAAGAGAAAGACAAGACGAAGGTTAAATTCAGCACAAAGGTGCTGCGTCCTGAGTCGCTGACGTATAACCTGTACATTCCTGCCTCGCTTCATGGTATGAATGAGGTGGATGTGTATCCGCAGGTGTCGGGCATCATCCGCAAGGTGAACTTTACCGACGGCATAAAGGTCAGCAAGGGACAGGTGCTCTTTGTAATAGACCAGACGGAGCACCGCCTCATGGTGCAGAATGCGCAGGCCAACCTTGCTGCGGCACGTGCCCAGATGGAGACGACGAAGCTGCAATATGAGACGAACCAGAAGCTGGCCTCCAAGAAGATTGTCAGTGACTATGTGCTCTCCACCAGCGCCAATGCCTATCACGCGGCACAGGCGGCTGTGCAGCAGGCACAAGCCCAGCTCGACATTGCCCGCACGAACCTGAGCTACTGCACCATCACCTCGCCCATAACGGGTGTTATAAAGGAAAACGGCTTCAAGATTGGTGAGATAGCCGACATGAAAGAACTCCTTTGCACCGTCAGCGACAATAGCACCATCCAGGCGTGGTTCTCTTATACGGAGTCGCAGCTGCTGGACCTTGTGGAGCAATACGACCTGAAGTTGTCTGCCGATGGTTTGAAGGACAAGGATGGCCGTATGGCTGGTGCCAAGTTGCCAAAGCTGCAGCTTCAGCTGAAGAATGGCCAGACGTACAGTCACGAAGGAACGGTGACGGAGATTGGCGGCATTGTAGACCGCAGCACGGGTACGGTTATATGTAAGGCAACGTTCCCCAATCCCGACTATGAGTTGCGCTCGGGACTTTCGGCCACCCTTATCTTCCCCACTAAGATGGATAATGTGTTCCGTGTGCCACAGACGGCTGCCGTGCACCTGCAGGATCAGCTGATGTTCTACCGTGTGCGCAGCGACGGAGCCGTTGAGGGAGTCATCTGCGAGGCAATACCATCTAACAGCGGTAGGAGCTATTACGTGAAGAAAGGCCTGAAAAGTGGCGATGAAATCGTAACAAATGGCGTTCGGAAGCTTTCTAACGGAATGAAGATCAGGTAGGAGTAGAGAGTTATAAGTTGAGAGTTATCGGTTTATAGTTACCAGTTACCAGATAAAAATATAAGGTGGAGAATTCAGGCAAGACACATTTCTTTGTCAGACACTGGGTGGCAGCTTTGGCCATTGCCGTGCTTACCTGCGTCATAGGTGTGGTGAGTATCAACACGCTGCCTGTTGAGCAGTATCCTGACATCGCGCCCCCTATGGTGACCATCAGTGCCACCTACAGCGGTGCCGATGCCCATGCCGTCATGGAATCGGTAGTAATGCCCCTCGAAGAGGTGGTGAATGGTGTGGAGGACATGATATATATGGATGCCACTGCCAGTTCAAACGGAGAGGGCGAGATAGACATATACTTCAAGCAAGGCACTGATGCCGATGAGGCAACGGTGAATGTGCAGAACCGCGTCAGCCAAGCCTCGGGCGTTCTGCCAGAGGAGGTGATAAAGGCTGGCGTTGCCGTTCAGAAGAATGTCAATGCCACATTGCTCATCATGAGTTTGGAGAGCACCGACGGAAAGTTCGACCAGTCGTTTATCTCCAACTACCTTGACATCAACGTCATGCCAGCCATCAGCCGTATTGCAGGCGTAGGCCGTACGATGGTGATGGGCGAGCAGTATGGCGTGAGGATATGGCTCAAGCCCGACCTGATGGGCCTGTATGGCGTAACCCCCGACGAGGTCATCGATGCCATCAATGAGCAGAACCTCGTGTCGCCCATAGGGCGTTTGGAGAGCTCTACCGACAAGATTGATATTGAGTTTAATGGCTTGCTCGATGATATGAGCCAGTTTGAGAACATCATCGTCCGCGCTTCGGAGCAAGGCGAGGTGTTGCGTCTGCGTGATGTTGCCGACGTGGAACTCGGTGCCCGTGCCTACGATTTCCGCACCAATATCAACGGGCGTCCTGGTGTTATGTTCTATGTGAAGCAGGCCCCAGGCGCCAATGCCACTCAGGTCAATGCCGACATCCGCAAGGTGTTGGATGAGGTGTCCCATCGACTGCCGGCAGGCTTGGAGTTCAAACTGCTGGAGACGAGCGATGATTTTCTCTTCGCCTCTATGTATAATGTACAGGAGACGCTTGTCATCGCCATACTCCTCGTGGTGCTGGTGGTATATTTCTTCCTTCAAGACTTCAAGGCCACCATCATCCCCACCATCTCCATCATAGTGTCGCTTATAGGCACCTTTGCCATCGTGAAGCTGGCGGGATTCTCCCTCAATCTGCTTACGCTCTTTGCCTTGGTGCTGGCCATCGGTACCGTGGTGGATGATGCCATAGTGGTTGTGGAGGCCGTAATGGCCAAGCTGGAGAGTGGCAGCAAGAATATGCGCAGTGCCGTTACCGAGGCTATGAGCGAGGTGACGGCAGCCTGTATCTCTACAACGCTGGTGTTCATGGCCGTCTTCATCCCTGTTACCTTCATGTCGGGCACCGCAGGCACGTTCTTCAAGCAGTTTGGCATAACAATGGCTTCAGCCGTAGGACTCTCTGCTGTATCTGCCCTGACGCTGTGTCCTGCTCTCTGTGCCATGATGCTAAGGCCGCATGGTGAGGACGTGAAGAAGAACCTCGGCCATTATGTGAAGGTGGCATACGATACGGCCTATGAGAGGTTGCTGGGAAAATATATGAATGGCGTGCGCCACATGCTGCGCCATCCCGGCTTGTCGTGGCTGTTGCTGGCTGTCTTCAGCGGCATCCTCGCATTGCTGATGGCTTTCTCCCAGAAAGACCTGGTGCCTCAGGAGGATCAGGGCTTCCTGCTCATCAACGTGACACTGCCGCCCGGCACGTATCTCAACGAGACCGAGACAACGACGCTGATGCTTGAGGAACACATACAGTCGATAGATGAAGTAGAGGTGGTGGGTGCACTGACCGGCTACTCCATGATGGAAGATGTTACCAGCACTAACTATGCCACGCTGATGGTGAGGCTGAAGAACTGGTCTGAACGCTCCTTCTTCAGCATTGCCGATGTACAGCATGAGATTTCCGAGTGGGCCGAGATGAATCTGCCGCAGGCTGAGGTGACAGCTTTTCAGATGCCTCAGATACCAGGTTACGGCAATGGCTCTGATATCAGTCTGAACCTTCAGGACCGCTCGCGGGGTACTGACAAGCAGACCTTTGTTGAGACATGTGAGAAGTTTGTGAAGAAACTGAACGCCCGTCCGGAAGTGGCCTTTGCCAATTCTACCTACTCTCAGGACTATCCCAAATACCGGCTTGACGTTGATGAGATAGCCTGCAAGCGTGCCGGGCTGTCGCCTAAGACGGTGCTGCAGACCATCGGCACGTTCCTGGCTGGCTCTTATATCGGTTCCTATGTGCAGTACAGCAACGTATACCGTGTGATGGTGCAGGCCGGTAAGGAGTACCGCATGTCTGAAGCCACGCTTAACAATATCTTCGTTCCCGTGGGAGGCAAGATGGTTCCGGTGACGCAGTTCGTCACGCTGTCCCCCGACCGCGGAGCAGCGATGGAGCATCATTTCAATCTCTTCCCATCATATCCCGTCAGCACCATGCCCGCCCCGGGCTATACCAGCGACCACGTGCGCAAGGCTGTGGATGAGGTGATGGCTGAGGTATGCCCTGAAAACTATGGCTACGAATATGCCGGCATGGCCCGCGAGGAGGCAGAGAGTGCCGGTTCCAACGAGACGCTTTTCGTATATGGCATCTGCCTGCTTCTCATATATCTCATCATGGCCTGCCTCTATGACTCGCTGCTCATTCCTATGGCGGTGATGCTGTCCATCCCCTTCGCACTGGTGGGGGCATACCTAATCATCAAACCGCTGGAGGGAATGGGTGTCGGAGCAAACATCTATGTGCAGACGGGCATCATCATGATAATAGGCCTTGTGGCCAAGACGGCCATCCTCATTACTGAGTTTGCCGTGCAGAAGCGCTATGAGGGCATGTCCATCTACGATGCCGCCGTGGGAGCCTGCCACGACCGTCTGCGCCCAATCATCATGACCGTCTTTGCCATGATAATGGGTATGGTGCCCCTGGCTTTGGGCAAGGGTGCGGGAGCCGTGGGCAACAGGTCGCTGGCGCTCACCGTGATAGGAGGCATGGTAGCCGGAACACTCGCTTTGCTTTTCATTACGCCTACCCTGTTTATCGTCTTCCAGAAGTTGCATGAGAAGATGATGGGCAAGATTTCTGACTAACATATTGTAAAACCAACGAATCAAGGAATTATGATAATCCGTCATATTGCGTCGTTTCGCTCTCTAAGAGGAATATTGATGACTTTCCTGTGTGGCATGATGCTCACGGGATGCTCCCTGTACCAGAAATATGATGCTACTCCCGAGGTGGCAGACAATATTATGGGCGACATAGTGCAGCCTGTTGACAGCGTTAGCCTTGGAGCTATAGGGTGGCGGGAGATCTTTACCGACCCCTTGCTGCAGAAGCTCATAGAGACAGCCTTGGCCAATAATACTGACGTGAAGATGGCGGAGCTCACCATTGAGCAGGCTCAGAATGACCTGGCCTCGGTGCGCCTGGGCAACCTCCCCACACTCTCCTTTGAGCCGACGGGAGGCATGAAGCGCTTCAACAGTGCCTCTACATACTACTACAACATACCCTTGCGTGCCACGTGGCAGCCCGGCATCTTTGGCCAGAACACATCGAAGAAACGTCAGGCCGAGGCGCAGCGTGCCTTGTATGTGGATTATAAGAAAGGTGTGATGACTGATCTCTCGGCCAATGTGGCCATAACATACTACTCTCTTGTGATGCTCGACCGCGAGCTGGAGATTCTCCTGCAGACGGAGAAGGTGTGGGAGGAGTCGTTGGAGTCCATGCGTACGCTATATGAGGCGGGCCTCTATCAGAGTCCGGCAGTATACCGCATGGAGGCCTCGCTGGCCAGTGTGCGCTCTGGCATAGCCGAGAAACGGGAGGACATACTGAGCACCGAGAGTGCCCTGTGCCTGTTGCTCTCAGAGAGTCCGCACCATATAGAGCGTGCCCCGTTCGGTGCCTTCAAGATGCCGGAGGCGCTCCATGTGGGTGTGCCGCTGCAGCTGCTCTCTGCCCGTTCTGATGTCAGGCGGGCTACGCGCAATATGGAGATAGCCTTCTATGCCACGCAGCAGGCCCGTCAGGCCTTCTTCCCCGATATCACCATCAAGGGCGACATCGGGTGGAGCAACGACAATGGCCTTGTGAACCCTGGCCAGTTCCTTGCCGAGGCGGTAGGTTCGCTGCTGCAGCCGCTCTTTGCCCAGGGCAAGATACGTGCTCGCCACAAGAATGCGCTGTTGGATCAAGAAAAAGCGCGCCTGCAGTTTGTGCAGACGCTGCTCAATGCCGGCAATGAGGTGTACCGCTATCTGCATGAATGCAGGAAGTCAGAGCAGAAGGCCGGCTATATCTCCACCTGCGTGAGTGCCCTCACCGAGTCGTATGAGGCCACGCGCGAGTTGATGAATAATGGTACTAACACCTATCTTGAAGTACTTACGGCACAGGAAGACCTGCTCACGTCGCAGCTCACAGAGGTGCAGAACCGCTATGACGGCATACAGTCGCTAATAAATCTGTATACCGCCTTGGGAGGATTCTAAGGCTATCCTTCATTTCCTTATTACAGATTCCACTTCACGGCCACTGTTGGGTTCCAGAAGAATGTCTTGGTGCTGTTGGGGTCCTGATTGTAAATGAAGTTGTTGGAGAATTCCCATTCTGTTCCAACGCTGAAATGCGGTGTGAAGTTATACCAGAACTGCGGTTCAGAGAGGATGACGAGGCATCCGTGGCCGTTGGCCTTCTCGCCGCGCCAGAAGTCGATGAAGCCTGCGAAGGTGCATCGCTTGTTGGCGAAGGTGGTGCTCCACACACCCGTCAGCTGTGCGCTGGCATAGGAATGGGTGTCGTCATAGCTCTTAAAGAACTGCTTGTACATCAGCTGCACTGAGAAGGTGGTAGAGAAATCGGCATTATGTCCGTTGTAGGCCGCTCCGAGGAGTGCTGCCTGCTGGAAGCTGCCGTTACGGCTCAGTCCGCCGTCATACTCTATGTGGGCAGCAAAGGGTGACTGCTTGCGGAAATTGAATTCACGTGAAATCTCGGTGTAGGCACTCTCCACGAACTTGCTGCTCATGTCAACATCCACGAAGTAATACCATGAGCCCAGGCCATCGGCCTTGAACTGCTCCAGGGTCACGGTGACGTTCTGGCGTTTTCCCTCTTCACCTGTATAGATGTTGCTGCCGAAGTCATAGTGCAGCTGTATGTTCTGCGCCATAGAAGAGGACAATGCGAAGAGTGAAAAGATAAGAGTGAAAAGTGAGGAGTGAAGAGTGAAGAATCTGCTCCCGCGGAATAGTGGTGATAGGTTAGGTGTATTCATAATGTGAAAGTTTTTTAGGATTTAAGTGCAAAGGTAAGGATATTTTGTGTCTGCACGCTTTTCTTGGCTGTTTTTTTGTGGCCATAGGCCTGCTTTTTAACACTTATTCTTGCGGGAATGGAAAATTATTACTACATTTGTACCCCCAAACCATTCCAAAACCGAAATCAAGTCAATGAATACAAAGACGGAAGATAATCAGAAGAAAGGCTCTGTTTATGAGCTTGACGGCCGGGTGCCACTCATTGAGGCCGTGCCCTTTGGCTTGCAGCATGTACTGGCAATGTTCGTGTCGAACATCACACCTATTATTATATTGGGCAATGTCGTGGGTCTTGATGAGGGAACGAGCGCCATGATGATACAGAACTGTATGATTGTGGCGGGCATAGCAACGCTCATCCAGCTCTACCCTATATGGCGCATAGGCTCCCGTCTGCCTATCGTGATGGGAACGAGCTTCACATTCCTCTCTGCCGCCATCGGCGTGGCTACCACTCAGGGCATGGGCGCGCTGATGGGAGCGGTCATATTGGGCGGTGTCATAGAGGGCTGCATGGGACTCTTTGCACGCTACTGGCTGCGTTTTATCCCTCATGTGGTGGCTGCGGCAGTTGTCACAGCCATTGGATTCTCACTCCTGCCCATAGGCGCCAACTCGTTTGCCGGTGGGGTAGGGGCAGAGGATTTCGGCTCGTTGCAGAACTGGATAGTGGGCAGTTTCACGCTCCTTGTGTGCCTTTGTTTTCAGGTGTTTGCAAAAGGAACATTACGTTCGCTCTCCGTCCTGATAGGACTTGTTGCGGGATATATACTGGCCCTCTGCTTGGGAATGGTGGATTTCTCAGGCGTCAGGGATGCCGACATCATAGCGCTGCCAAAGATTCTGCCGTTCAAACCCGAACTGAACATAGGAGCCGTACTCTCAATCCTGGCCATATATTTCGTGTCGGCCACCGAGACCATAGGCGATACGAGCGCACTCTGTGCCGGTGCCCTGCACCGCATGGTAAAGAAGCGCGAGCTGGGAGCGAGTATCTCGTGTGACGGCTTCGCAAGCAGCTTGGCCGGACTGTTGGGCAGCACGCCAATAACATCGTTCAGTCAGAACGTAGGGCTTTCTGCAATGTCGGGAGTGGTGAACCGCTTCGCCATTGCCACGGGAGCCTTTGTGATGCTGCTCGGAGGCCTCTTCCCTGTTGTAGGACATTTCCTTACCACCATACCGCAGGCCGTGCTGGGAGGCTGCTCCATCATGATGTTCGGCGCCATTATGTTTGCCGGCTTCGGCATGCTGGCCCGCTGCGGCTTCGGCGACCGTAACATGGTGATTGTATCGCTATCGCTAAGCATCGGGCTGGGCTTTACACAGGCAACAGGCATGTTTGCATACTTCCCCGAGATTATACGCACCGTCTTCTCAGAGAACTGCGTGGCTGTGGTGTTTATCATGGCCGTGGTGCTCAACCAGATACTCCCTGGTGGAACGAAGGGGGGCATAGACAAGGAGACTGCTTTCTGACAACAACTTAAATCATGACAATTATATGAAAAACCTACGTGAAAGAATACTGAAAGACGGCCGCTGCTACAGTGGCGGCATACTGAAGGTGGACAGCTTCATCAACCACCAGATGGACCCGTACCTGATGAAGCAGATAGCCATAGAGCTCATACGGCGCTTCGCCGATGCGCCCATCAACAAGATACTGACCGTCGAGGCCTCGGGCATAGCACCGGCCATAATGCTGGGATACCTCATGGAACTGCCCGTTGTGTTTGCCAAGAAGAAGAAACCCTCGACAATGGATGACATGTATGTCTCTACGGTGCGTTCGTTCACCAAGCAGAGAGACTACACCATCGTCATCAGCAAGGAATACCTCACCGCCGAAGACCACGTTCTCTTCGTCGATGACTTCCTGGCCTACGGCAATGCCGGCCTCGGCATCATAGACCTCTGCCGCCAAGCCGGAGCCACCATCGAAGGCATGGCCTTCATCATAGAGAAAGGCTTCCAGCACGGACGCGACGCCTTACAGGCCCACGGCATCAGCCGCATAGAGTCGCTCGCTATCATCGACTCCCTCGAAGGCAATGTCATCGCCCTCAGGGAATAAAAGTATTGCAACACATGG
>LXOW01230295.1_pt1 | contig 11794 bp, 12 predicted proteins | sample 1368591 | NCBI WGS metagenome assembly LXOW01 (sample SAMN04884650, study PRJNA319009) | bovine gut metagenome | isolation source: Cow rumen | host: Bos taurus | place: Italy: Legnaro (PD) | collected 2014-07-09
ATTGGCTGCGATGCATCTCATCCGTCATTCCTGCTTTTTTAGCTTGGTGCTACTATCCTGGTCTCAAAAATTATTGTCATGGAAATATCAAATTGGTTTAAGGGTTTCGAGAAAGGTATAGCACGGCTCTCTCCGGAGGAGCGGTCTGCTTTCTTCTTGGAATGTGGGAAAAACTGTGTAAATGGCGGCACACTTTCTGTTTACAAGAAACTCTATGCGGATGCCAAAGGGAATATGGATATGTTCTTTCAAATGGCTAATGATTTGCCGGGAGTAAAAGCTGAGGTTGTTGAGAAAGGGCATGTTTATCGACTTATCTTCTTAAAATGTACCTGTGAGTTGTGTAAAAAGGGATATGTCACTACGCCTTTGCTCTGTGAATGTTCACGCCAAAGTGTGATTTATTCGCTGCACAGTTTATGGAAAGACAAGAACTTCATCGTAACGCTTTGTCATTCCATCTTGGGTGGTGGGACAGATTGCGAAATGAGAATAGAGGTCGATAGATAAATGAGGCAAATCAGAAAACTCAACAGACCTCAACAGTTATTTCGGGTTCGGTCCCATGACAACTGTTGAAGTCTGTTGAGTTTTCTATCCCAATATGACGCCTATAAATGGTTCAAAAAGGAGTGGTTAAGGAACGGTAATTGGGTAATATTGGTGTATCAGTGTATATCAATATCCCTGCCGCCAATCAGGCGTTTTCTTTACGCTTCTCCAGACGTCCTTCCAACGCATCCAGAGCCTCAGAGATAGCCTGCTCGAAGGTGTCGCAGGTCTTCGATGCAAACAGGTCGCCGATGCGGACGTCAGCTTGCTTGTTTTGGATAGTGGCCGGCTTGACAACCGACAGACGGATGCTCAGTTCGTCGTCCTCACGAAGATGACGGCCGAAGCGGGCGGTTTTCTTGCTAATGAAATCATCGAGCTGCTTGGCAATCTCGAAGTTCAGAGGTTGAACAGTAAGTTTCATAATACTATAGGATTTTAAAATTTTGGTATCAGACCATGGCAGAACAGTATGCCATACACTAATTTTAACAACAAAAATTATGCCATAATGTCAGTCTGACAGTATTTGGAACGATTATTGCACCGCTTTCGGTGAAACTAGTCGTCCAGTCTGCTAGTCGTCCAATCAACTATAACGAATTAATAAAATCAACAAGCTATATGAACAAAGGTAACATTGGGGTAACGTCAGACAACATTTTCCCCGTAATCAAGAAATTCCTGTATTCGGACCACGAGATCTTCCTGCGTGAGATGATCAGCAACGCTGTGGATGCCACGCAGAAGCTCAAGACCCTCTCTACCGCCGGCGCCTTCAAGGGCGAGCTGGGCGACATACGCGTGCGCGTAAAAATAGATAAGGATAAGAAGACCCTTACCGTCAGCGACCACGGTATAGGCATGACCGCCGAGGAGGTGGATAAGTACATCAACCAGATCGCGTTCTCCGGCGCTGAGGAGTTTGTCAACCAGTACAAGGACAAAGCCGAGGCCATCATCGGTCACTTCGGCTTGGGCTTCTACAGTTCGTTCATGGTCAGCGACAAGGTGGAGATCTTCTCGCAGAGCTATCAGGAGGACGCCAAGGCCGTGCACTGGTCGTGCGAGGGCAGTCCCGAGTACCAGATGGAGGAAACCATCAAAGCCGAGCGCGGTACGGACATCGTGCTGCACATCAACGACGAGTTCAGCCAGTACCTGGAGGACGCCACCATCGAAGGCCTGCTGAAGAAGTACTGCAAGTTCCTGCCCGTGGAGATTGCCTTCGGCATGAAGAAGGAATGGAAGGACGGCAAGCAGGTGGAGACCGGCGAGGAGAACATCGTCAACAACACCAACCCCGCCTGGACGCGCAAGCCCGCTGACCTGAAAGAAGAGGACTACAAGGCGTTCTACCGTGAACTCTATCCGATGCAGTTCGACGAGCCGCTGTTCCACATCCATCTGAACGTCGATTATCCGTTCCATCTGACGGGTATCCTGTACTTCCCGAAGATCAAGAACAACCTCGACGTGCACCGCAACAAGATCCAGCTCTACTGCAACCAGGTGTTCGTGACCGACGAGGTGTCGAACATCGTGCCGGAGTACCTGACGCTGCTGCACGGCGTGATTGACAGTCCGGATATACCGCTGAACGTCAGCCGTTCGTATCTGCAGAGCGACAACAACGTCAAGAAGATCTCTTCGCACATCACCAAGAAGGTGGCTGACAAATTGGCAGAACTCTACAAGAACGACCGTGCGGACTTTGAGAAGAAGTGGGACGACATCAAGCTCTTCATCCAGTTCGGTATGCTCAGCGACGAGAAGTTCTACGACCGCGCTATCGGTTTTGCCCTGCTCAAGAACATTGACAAGCAGTACTTCACCCTGGACGAGTACAAAGCCAAGGTCAAAGACGCCCAGACCGACAAGAACGGCGACCTGATTCTGCTCTACACGCAGGATGCTGACGCCTCGTACACCTACATCCAGCGCGCCAAGGAGAAAGGCTACGATGTGCTGCTCATGGACGGCGAGATTGACGTACACGCCATGAGCCAGTTCGAGCAGAAAGCCATGGGCGACGGCGAGGAGGAGAAGCATGCGCTGCGTTTCGTTCGCGTGGATAGCGATGTGATTGAGAACCTCATCGTCAAGGAGGACAAGGCGGCTGTCAACCTCACCACCGAGGAAGAGGACGCGCTCCGTTACACTTTCGAAGGCTTGCTGCCGAAATCCGACAAGGCGAACTACGTGGTCAGCCTCGAGAACGTCAGTGCCGACGCACTGCCCGTCTTCCTCACGCAGAACGAGTGGATGCGCCGTATGAAAGAGATGTCCGCCCACCAGCAGGGAATGTCGTTCTACGGCCAGATGCCCGACTCGTACAACCTCGTGGTGAACATCGCTCACCCGAAGGTACAGGCTTTGCTTGCCGAGATCAAGGAAGCTACCGGCAACAGCCTGGAGGACCTCAACCAGCAGGTAGAGGCACTCCGCAAGGAGCAGGATGCCGCCAAGGATGCTAAGAAAGACGAGCCTAAGGAGGGCGAAGAGAAACGCGACCTGACCAAGGAGATTGCCGCCGTACGCGAGCAAATCAAGCAGTACTACGAAGGCAAGGCTGCCGACAACGACAAGGTAAGCCAGCTTCTGGACATCGCGTTCCTGGCTTCCGGACTGCTGAAGGGCGAGGCTCTGGCCAAGTTTGTCAACAGAAGCGTAGAACTCCTATAAAGCCCACGGATTGAACGGATTGATGCAGACCTAATGCTATTGGCTATTAGGTCTGCTTTTCTTTTTTTGTAAAAAAATACTTTTCCGTGTAAGATTTTGCCTGTTCAATCGTATTACATATAGAAGGCCAGACATTCGGCTGAGAAAGGCATACTATTTGCTTATGTATAATTAGAGCGAAATCATTACATGACACAAGAGCAGTTTACGCAGACATATTTACCCTTCAGCGGCAAGATGTACGCCCTCGCTTACAATCTTTTGCGCAACCGTGACGAAGCGCGTGACTGCGTGCAAGACGTGTTCGCCGAACTGTGGCAACGACGAACAGACATAGAGCAAGACAAACCGCCACTTCCGTTACTGCTGACGATGGTGCGGAACAACTGTTTCGACCGTCTCAAAAGCAACTTTACAGAACTGAACGAAGAAATCTTTGACACCCTTACAGATAACCAGACCGAAAGCGCAATCGATGCCAAAAGCACTTTGATCGAAGTAATGAGCATCATAAGGCAGTTACCCAACAACCAACAACTTGTTCTTCGCCTCCGTACTATTGACGGACTGGAGACAGAACAGATTGCAGCACTAACAGGTCTAAGTAAGGAAAACATTTATACCTTGCTTTCGCGAGCAAGAAAAGCATTAAAAGACAAGTCGGCAAACATATGACACATAACATGAACATAGAACAGGCAAAACTTCTACTTACTCGTTTTTACGAGGGGAAGACAATGCCTGCTGAGGAACGGCTTCTTGCTGAGTTCTTCCGCTCTGACGATGTTCCGGCAGAATTCAACACTGACAAACAATTGTTTATGCAACTGTCTGAAATAGCGGATACTCCCATGCCCGATGACATAGCAGAGCAGATAAAGACGTTTGTCGGCAATCTGACTGACAACGACAATACGACGCAGATTGAAACGACAGCCAAACGACGCACAGGTTTCAGTTTCCGCATGCATACACCGCCGAAAATGTGGTATCGTGTAGCGGCTACGGTGGCTATTCTTCTTGCAATAGGTGGCGGTGTGTTGCATCATCAGCGAACCTATGCACCTGACCCGTTCCGCGATACATGCGCCACGCCGGAAGAAGCCGCTGCACAGATTCAAAGGGCAAATAGTATGATTGCCAAAGCCACCGAACAATGTATGGTTCCGACGAGCAAAGCATTGCAAAAAGCGGACGCCACAAAACAAGTAATCAACCAATACATTAACTTCTAAAACTCAAATACAATGAAACGTATTATTTTAGCGATATGCATCATTGCCTGCTCACTTTCCACGCAGGCGCAAAATCAAATCTTCAGCAAGTATGCGACCATAGACGGAGTTGACTTTGTATGCATCAACAAAGCCATGTTCGGCCTCGGCACAAAAATGATCAGTGTCGCAGGAGGTGGTGAGGATTTGAGCAAGTTAGGTTCTCTGGACAAAATGCTCATCATCAGTTCGGACAGTGACGGAGGTAAAAAGCAGATTGACAAAGACATCCGGACACTTTCGACCGACAAGGACTACGAAGTTTTGATGACCAGCCATTCATCCGGTGGCGACAACATGTTCATTTTCACGAACAAACGCAAACCGCACGAACTCATCATCGGCACTATTGGAAAAGATGATAGTTCGATGGTAGTCGTTGTTGGCGACTTCTCCAAAGAGGACATCAGCAATTTCCTTAACCAGTAAGTAATCTTAGATATACAGCAACCGCTTGGCAGTTTGTAAGCATTTTCGGAATACCTTACCTGTTTGTTAATACCCCGCTATACCTGCCAAGCGGTTGCTGAATATTTGCTCAAAGACAAATAATCCGTTCTTTTTCATAAAGAAGGCTTTGTAGCGACCGTTCTGCGGCTATCAAAGTTTTTTACCAAATTTCTTCATACCATAGTATGTAGAACGGTTGCTCTATGCCCTTTACCCAATAAAATCCAGACAAACAATGAAACACACTATACTTTTCGCGGCGATGCTCTGTGTAGCAATGACCGCAACGGCGAACAATGCCAAAATATCCGGTCGTATCAAAGACGCAAACGACAAGTCAGCCATCATCGGCGCAACCGTCTTGCTGATGCAGGACACGGTGCAGATAGCCGGAACCACGACAGACAACAGCGGCAAATTCACCATTGATGCCGGAAATGGTGATTACATCTTGGAACTTTCCTATATCGGTTATGAAACCATCCGTATGGCTTTGACCGTAAACGAAAACACCCACATCGGCGACATCCTCATGCAAGAAGGCGCAACGGAACTGGGTGAGGTGGTTGTGGAAAGCCAAGCCATTATTCAGAAAGTGGACAGACAGATCTTGCTACCGTCCAAAGAGCAGACACAGGCTTCGTCGGATGGCGTTTCCCTGCTACAGAACTTGCAAATTCCGCGTATCGTGATTAGCCCGATTGACAACTCCGTCAAAACTCTTTCTGACGAGAGCGTGCAACTGCGTATCAACGGTATCGAGGCAAGTACAGCAGATGTCAAAGCCATCAATCCGAAAGATATTATCCGCGTGGAGTACCACGACCAACCGGGTGTGCGCTACAACGGTGCGGCTGCTGTCGTTGATTACATCGTCAAGCACCGCGACACCGGAGGCAGTCTTATGCTTGCAGGTACAAACGGCCTGACCCTGCCCGGAATAGGTAATTACTACCTGGCTGGCAAAGTGCATTTCAACAAATCGTCCTTGCAGGCAATCGCGTCATACGCGCCATACGATATTTATTGGACGCGCACCAATAATGAGACCTATAATTTCAGTACGGGCAAGGTTGAGAACAACGAAGTAGGAGAACCGACACGTTATAAGACCTACCCCGTAAATGTCTCATTGAATTACAACTGGACGAACGGCGACAAGAATATGCTGAACATCCGCTTGCGTGATAATATGGCATATACACCTTACGGACCATCCGACCGCGACAGCCGTCTGTACCAGCCGACGGATTCATTTGAGATACACGATCACGACAAAAGCAGCAGTCAGTCGCCGTCACTTGATATTTACTATCAGCACAACCTACCGCACAAGCAGCACTTGTATTTTGATGTGGTCGGTACATACATCAACACGCACAGCGACCGCCGATTTCTGCAAACGCCGCTATTCGGCTCCGTCTCAACAGATACCACCGATGTACTTTCGTCCGTGAGGGGTGACAAGTGGTCGCTCATCGGCGAAGCCATCTATGAAAAGGAATGGGAAAATATCATGCTGACCGTAGGTGCACGGCATAACCAACAATGGGTGAAAAACACTTATTTAGGCAGCACCGAGGCAACCGTAAACATGACCACCGGAGAGACATACGCATTTGCCGAAATGCGTCACCGCGTAGATAAATTTTCGTACGTAGTAGGTATCGGAGCCATGCACACCCTTATTGAGCAAGGCGGGCAAAAGCAAAGCACATGGATTGCACGCCCGCAACTGACCATGAGTTACGATTTCGGCAAAGGTTGGTTCTGGAAATACAAAGGCTATGTGTCCGGCTATCAACCGTCTTTGTCTCAGTTGTCCGATATTACGCAACAGATTGACAAGTACCAAATGCGGCGAGGCAACCCCAACCTAAAATCAGTCATGTACGTATCGAACGAAATGGAATTGTCATGGCAGTCCAAACATGTCAATATCAATATCTGGGCGAATTACAGTTACGACCACAAGCCCATTATGGAAGAAACTTACGAAGAGATCATAGACGGCTCTGCTTACGCAATCCGAACGTATGACAATCAGCGCGGCTATCATAAATTGAATGTCTCGCCGAGTTTGCAGGTTAAACTGCTTGATAATAGATTGATGTTCAATGTCTCGCCGTTTGTCAAATACATGGTCAGCCAAGGCAACATCTACAACCATGAGCATGTCAATTACGGTGTGCGTGGCGGCATTTTCTATCTGCTGAAAGGTTGGCGGTTCTATGCTGATGTAGTTACGGCACAACATAATTTGTGGGGCGAAACATTGACCATTGGCGAGTTGACGCATGATATAGGCATCAACTATAATTCGGATCATTTCGGCTTTGGTATTATGATGGTTAATCCGTTCTTGCCCCATGGTTCAAAAACTGTTGTAAAAGATCTGTCTGCACTTGCACCGACTGCCAACACAGCCGTTATGCAGAACTATCACCAAGTGCTGATGCTCAATTTCAATGTTAATCTGGACTTCGGAACCAAGCACAGCGAGGGTTGGAAACGCATCGACAATGAAGATACCGAAAGCGGTATTTTGAGTGGCGCAAAATAAGCTTAAGTAAGGAATGTTTTCTTTCATCATGACCACATATTAATAATCAAATAAAAATCTCATACGATAGCAAGCCCATATTAGGGAAAACTACGTAATAATATACCAGCACAAGGGAATCAAAAAGTGCCTGATATCAGGCACTTTTTTGATTGGAATAATTTATAGTTAGAATCATAGCCATACATGGAAAAGAAGATTCATTTAGTTGGTGCTATTCCTAAATCTTGCATCATTTTTCCCAACTCAGAATACGAATAATCTCTTGCTTCTTGCACCCGCGTTTTGTATGTATTATTAGAATTGCTTATTGCTGATTTCAAGCTTCCGTTTTGTTTTATAAAGAAGGGATGCAATGGATGTTTCTTGAAGAACTCTATCTTTTTTTCATACCCACATATTTTATGTAGTTCCTCTACCACTTTATCAGATGTTGCAAACTCTGCCGTTGTATATTTAAAATACAACATGAAGAAAAACTCGGTGCACCTATCCGTTTCATAAAATACGACATCACAACGAATGCCTTTTTTATCATCAATAATCGGTTTGGAAAAATCTAACCTCAATTGTCTATACTTTTCTTTTTCTGCCGCCTCTCTCTTGTTATCCATATCAATAACGCAGAACACCTTGGAATATCCTTCGCTTATGGCATTGTCTATGCTTTTCCTTAATTCTTCAATACTAGAATGTTTAGGGACCTTTGGCTCTATATTCTGAAGTTGAGGGAATTCATCTTTTAAAGAGTTAAAATAGAAAAATTCCGTAGGTCCTTCTCCTAATATCTTGATTGCGTCTTTTAATATTGCCATATGACATCTATTTATTCAATACTAACAAATGGCGATCCTAATTGAGGTTTAGCCCCTAAACGCCCGATTTTGTACGAATTAAACAACGACAGATTTTTGTGCAATCCGTAAGAGTCTGCTCTTGTATATTCTGAAGATGCTGTTTCGTGAGATTTTTCTACAAACCACACAATATCTCTATGCTCATTTAGCAAATCTTCAGATAACAAGAGTAATTCTTGGGTCGTGAAAATAAGTTGAGAATGAGTTGTGTTGTAAATAAACACATTCAATATATATAGTAACAAATCATAATGCAATTTTTCTTCTAATTCATCAAATAAGCAAATATGATCGGAAACCATCATACTATACAACGAGTTTAACAACTCTAGGTACTTCATCGTACCATTAGACTGATATTTTCTTGATACATCAAAATCACCAGTACTTGATTGATTTTTGAATAAGATATCTTTCTCTGGTTCGTTAAGTACTCTCTGTTTTGTAGCATCATCAAAATCAATTCTGCTTTGAATATACTCTTGGAATGCTTTTGTTAAGATTTTCTTCTGAGTAACATATTTAAATCCAGAAATATTTAAATCAGCTTTTTTGAGCATTTCAAGATAAAACTGATACTTACTTCTGTTGCCAGTGATTGATTTTAATTCAAGGATAGGTTCTTGATTTTTATCACCATTAACCTCATGCACATGTTCCTCTATCCATTTGTATAATATTGCTATCTTTTGAATATCATCTTTAAAAGCAACTTTTCTATACGTCGATAATACTGAATGGTTATTCAGCGTATTTTCTGTTAATGCTTTTTTTGTTTGGGCTGATATATTTAGGCTATTCCCTAACTTAATATTCGCTTGTTTATCCTTGCCTTGGTAATTCCTTTCATAAAACAAGGCTTTGGAATTATTGGGATAATAATACAACTGTTCTTTAAGAATATATTCCGAATAATATTCTACATCATATTCATAAAGTATGGATTCCGCATAGAAAGACACGTGCATTTTGATAGGTTCATCCCTTGTTAATACAAATGCAGGGCCAGACATGACTTCATCTGCAATGTCAAATCTTGGCGAGAACAGAATATCAAATACATTCTGTATTGCAAACAACATATTAGTTTTGCCTGACGCATTTGAACCATATAGCACTCCTAATTTATTAAGAAATACATCTGGTGCAATTTCTACAGTCAACAAATCGTCATTGGATTTTGCTACAAAACTTAACGATTGTTTCTCTTTTATTGAGTANNAATTTCAAAAATTTAACGCGTCTTCGTAAATCGGCTACAAAATTAGTTAAAATTTTTCAAATAAACAAATATTTTGAGCGTTTTTTGTAAATTTTCTACGATTTTAATCATTTTTTCTCAATTTTTATTAAATGTAATATCAAAATCATAGATAAAAGCAGAATATCTATACTTAAGATCATTTGAGGCGTCATAACTGTAGCAATGTTATAAAAAATCCTCCTAACAACCGAAATGAGTGCGAGGAGTAATTTGGTCATAAAAGAAATTAGCAGATAGTATAACTGGAATTACAATTATTTATAAATCCGAACAAAGTTGCTCAGTAGTAATGATACAAGAACATAAATATCTAAAACGTTGTTCTATCGTATCTCTATCACCTGGATGATGTGATAATTCTTTTTGACGCCTTGTTTCTAAAATATCTATAATTCTATCTATATACTTTTCAGATTTAACGACTATAAATGTNNTTATAAAAGTTCCATTTTATTGCTAAATCAGAAGGTACATATCGCCACTCTTGTTCATTATGAAAAGCATATCGTTCTTTTTTATCAGGATTTTTCTCCAGAATACCCTCATAATGTTTACAAAAAGAGGCTATAGGGGCAATATTATCAATATTTTTACCAAAATCATTCGCATTCAACACCCTTTTTTCCATGCCTTTTAATGGTTTTAAGAAATGATTCTGAGGTAATGTAGTTGTTGGCTTGGGTAAATATATAATAGGAATAACATTTCTTTTTATTGCCCATTCTTTTGAAAGTCCTATTGCATAATCTCCATAGTACCCTAATGCGTACTCTCTTTCCTTTGTCGGTTGGCGAAATGAACGAACATAATCTGTCAGTCGGATATCAGCAAAACTTACCATCGGTACAATAATATGTAAGAAAGTATTTATTGACATATATATCTTTTCTGTACAATATTGAACTTTGAATGCTTGCTTCTTTAAGATATCTTGCAATGCAGTCACACTACTTGTGTGATGAAAAATTGAATTATTTTCAGATCTGACATTCATATTAACTCTCCCTTTTCTTCTTCAAAATTCTATCGAAAATCTACTGTAATTTCATTTCTTCGAGTAATCTCTTCATTTCTTTTAATCTTGGTCTTAAAATATTGATATTAGTTAAATAGTAATCTTGAATTTCCTTTATTCCTCCTTCGATGTCTTCCGAAAACTGATTTTTAGTTTTAATCAGAAAACTATCTGGGTTTATTTCGTCATCAAAAAGTACACGTAGCAATAATATTGTCAAATCTAAATTACGATGTAATGGCAATTCTTCAGATTGACGGCTCCATCGAGTTCCTGTATATCGCCAAACTTTCATAGCTATTTCGTCTTCATCATATTGCGCCCTTCCTATACTCAGAGCCTTTGCATCTGTATTTGTGCGATATTGACCATCAATTTGATCATAATCATTGACAGACACTAATGGTTTGTGGTTTAGATATTTTGGAGAATTCATTCATTTCTGCACTATATGTTCGTGCGCACTTTTAAGGTTAATAATATGTTTTTCTTTTTCGAGTACAAAGATACGAATAATTTACCAAATATGCAAGAAAAAAGTATAATTTGGTATAAAATAAATTGATTTTTATGAGAAAGTGCGCGATAGTGTACCAAATCTATATATTTTGACATACATTTGGTAAGGAATACGGTTACTTATATTATATATAAGATAGAGAAAAAATCGAGCATCAAGTTTCGATTTTTTTTTGACATAGGCAAAAATATTCCGATACATATGACGTGAGCAAACTCCATTTATAAGACACATACCATAAATCAAACACACGCGCACGCATATAAATCAAAACATTATTTGCATATCTCGAAAAATTATTGCACCGTTGCTGTTGGTTTTATTCTATTCTCTTTACAAATTGCAATTANNAATGTACCAAAATGGAGATAATTGAAGAAAAAATGCATTTTGTTGGCAAAATATTTGGTCATGTCGCAAAAAAGCAGTACCTTTGCACAAAATTAACGTGTTAAGTAAATCGGAATTTTTGTAGTTTTTTTCATTGGTTTGTTGTCTAACGGGTAAAACGAATAAGAAATGGAAACGAAAGAGCAAAGATTTACAAGAGTCGTTGAAGAATATAAGCGGACAATCTATACAGTCTGCTATATGTCTGTCTCTTATACACATCT
>LXOW01438209.1_pt1 | contig 11792 bp, 9 predicted proteins | sample 1368591 | NCBI WGS metagenome assembly LXOW01 (sample SAMN04884650, study PRJNA319009) | bovine gut metagenome | isolation source: Cow rumen | host: Bos taurus | place: Italy: Legnaro (PD) | collected 2014-07-09
TACCCGCTGGACCGGCTGCCGAGCCTCCGGCTCCTGACTTCCCGCTATGAAGCGGAACTGGCGCTGCTGGTATTCTCGGCCTGGAAGGGGATCGAACTGGTGCCTGTGGCCATCCGGGTCTGCTATCCGGAGGACCGCGTGTCGAGTTTCCGTCCCTTCCGCGATTTCTTCCGCATCAGTGTCCTCAACACGCTGCTCTGCGTGCTGGCGCTCGTGTATGGATACCCCCGCATGTTGATCCATAAACTGATCCGTTAATTGACCATGTCGTTGCTCCCTTTCTTTTCGAAGCGTTCTCCTTACGAAGTATTTGGACCCCATGGAGGAATCTCAACTACGCTGGTTCTTCCGGAAGGTTTTGACAGAGAGAAGAATACCTGTCCTTTGGTTCTATTGATGCACGGGTTTATTTCCAAAAAGGAAATGTATCCGATTCCGGCCCTTGCGCGTGCGCTGGCAAAAGCCGGTATCGCCTCCATCTGTTTTGATTTTGACGCGCACGGCAAAAGCGAAGGCAAGTTCATCGACATGACAATTTCCAGCGAAATTGCGGATGCCAAGGCGGTTATGGCTTATGCGCGCAAGCTTCCCTTTGTCTCGGATATCGCCCTGCTGGGTCACTCGCAAGGCGGCGTGATCGCCGGAATGCTCGCCGGAGAGATGGAGGACTTGCCCCAGAGGCCGAAATGCCTCGTTTTGCTGGCTCCTGCGGCCGTGCTGAAGGATGACGCCATCGCCGGCCGTTGCATGCATGCCCGCTATGATGCTGCCAATCCTCCTGCGTACGTCAATGTGCTGTTCCACAAATTAGGACGCCGCTTTATTCTTGAGGCGCAGCAACTGCCTGTGTATGAGACTTCTTCCAGGTATTCCGGGAAAGTGTGCATCATTCAGGGAAAGAAAGATAAGATTGTCCCATTTTCATACGCAGAGCGGTATCATGAATCCTATCGGGACAGCGAATTATATTTACTTGAGAATGAAGGCCATTTTCTGAATGGCGACAAGGCCGGCCTGATCGATAGAGTAGTAACTTTCCTGAAAGATAACCTGAAATGATGAAAGCGAAGAGAGTCTGTGTTTGGTGCGTATTGTTGTTGTTGATCATCCCGGTCTATTGTCAGGCGGCTTCTCAGCCGGCCGACACGATTGCCTTGTGGGAAGGCGTAAAAATGCCCCACGGCCGTCAAGTGACGCTCTATGCCTTCAGGCCGGAAACCCCCAACGGAATCAGCGTCATTGTCTGCCCGGGAGGCAGCTATCACTGGCTTGACCAGGAGGTCGAGGGATTTAAAGTGGGCGAGTGGCTCAGCGCGAACGGCATAACGGCTTTCGTACTGCTGTACAGGACGGCGGGGAAAGTGGAAGTCGCGATGCCCGTCCGGCTCGTCTTCCGCGGGAAGCGGCATCCCGACATGATCACGGATGCCCAGCGGGCGCTGCAGTATGTCGGGGAACATGCCCCGGAATATGGCGTCGACCCTGACAAGATCGGGATGATGGGCTTTTCTGCCGGCGGTCACCTGGTCATGTCCGCAGCCTGCTTCAACGCCACCAATTTCCTGCAGCTGGCAGGGATTGAAACGGACGTGAACCTGCGCCCTGCCTTTGTCGCGCCGGTTTACCCCGTCGTCACGATGGATCCGCCCTATGTGCACCGGCGTTCCAGGCGCGGGCTCCTGGGGGACAACCGGGTCGCCGACAGCGCCATGCGGGACTCCCTTTCCCTGGAGAAGCACATTCCGGACAACTGCCCGCCCGTCTTTCTGATCAATTGCGTGGATGATCCCATCGTGCAATACCAGAATTCGGAATTGCTGGATGCGGCGTTGACGCAGAAGAACGTCCCGCATCGATACATCCAATACGAGACAGGGGGACACGGTTTCGGGGCCAGCGATGAAAAAGGCAGCCCCGAGTGCCGTCAGTGGCGGAATGAGTTCCTTGCCTGGTTGAAGTCGCTCTATCCCTCTTCCTTATAGGACTTTCTGTCTTTTTTGCCGTTGTAGGTATAATGGATTGAATCGACGACCTCGTACATCGTCGGGACTTTATAGCCTTCCAGCTTGGATTTGATGAATACCGCCAGCGCGTGTTTGTCGAAGGCCGCGGCGTCATCGGTTACAACCAGCAGTTTCAACACCGGGCCGATGACCGGATGCTTCGCGGCGATGCAGATGCTGTCCTTGATGCCGGGATAGGAGGAGGCGATGCCTTCGACCTCGATGGGATTGACCTTATAACCACCTACGTTGATCACGTCTCCGGCGCGGCCTGTGAGATGAAGCAGGCCGTCCTCGTCGAAATAGCCGAGGTCGGAGGTGTGGATCTTTCCGTCTGCGAGGACGATCCTTGTGTTCTCCTCATCATTGACATAACCGGTCATGACGCCCAGACCGGAGACCACGACGGTCGAATCCGGCGCGATTTCAATGGTGACATTCTTATAGGGACGTCCCACACAGCCTTCCATATATTTCCCGTCATTGAAGTCATAGGCTGCAGCACATCCGAACTCGGTGGAACCGTAGCCATTGTACAGCCGCGAATGGGGCAGGGCCTTGCTCAACTTCTCCATGTCATCCTTAGATATGGGGGCCGCACCCGTTTCGATAAAGGAGATTTTGGGAGCCAGGGAGCACAGTTTCTCGTAGGAGTACTGCATGATGATCCGCAGGCTGGCCGGAACCAGGAACGCGGCGAACTCCTTGAAGGGAAGGTCAAAGGCCTTGAAGAAGACATTCATGTCCTTGAGCCCGTCCACGATGCATACGGTGCCGCCGGCACTGAGGGTCGGATGGATCTTGAACAGGGAGGCGATATGGTTCAAGGGGCCGCTGACAATGAAGCAGAGGTCCTTGCTGAACGGGAAGCGGTCGGTGAAGTTCTCCGAGCAGGAGGTAAGGCTCAGTTCGGAGAGCATGGCCCCTTTCGACTTGCCCGTGGTTCCCGTCGTGAACAGCGCATCCGCGACGCCGGCCGGGAACGCGAAAGCGTCCACTTCCTGCTTGACCGACTGGAAGAATTCTTCAGTGGCATCATGCACGATGGGGACGGCGACGGCCTTGAGGGTATGGACCGCGCAGTAAGTAACCAGAAAATCGATGTTTTGATTGGTCCGGTATACATAGGGACGCTGCGGCTTGAGCCCTTCGGCTTTCAAGGCCTCTGCCTTCCGGGTGATCGCATCCCACAGCTGTGAATAGGTCATGCTGTCGTCGCCGCAGACCACGGCGACCTTATCGGGAGAAGAAATGGCGAACTGCTGGATCTTGCTTTCCAACGACATCTTTGCACGGACCATGTTGGTGATGGATTCGACGCTCTTGAAATTCTTGGGCGTGATGTCCTGCGCGTCAAGGTGGATATGGTATTTCTCGGACAAGACAAAAAGAATGGTGGCGACGCCCAGCGAGTCGAGCTCGGTGAAGAGGAAGTCAGCGTCAAAGTTGACGGCCGGAAGCACATCTCTTAGCAAGTTTTTGATTTCTTCTGTTTTCATGATATACTAACTTTGAAATATTACATTATCTACCATTCCCCGGGCGGCAACGACGGCGATCTGTCGCCGTTCTTCGTCGGCGATGTGTGAAACGACGTTTACGTCCGGATGCGACAGGGCCAGCAGAATGGACAGCTCCCCATAGCCCTCGTCGACATAATCGGCCGTCGGCTGTCCCGCCAAATCCTTGTTGACGACCGTATCCCCGCTTTCTTTCAGGCTGCGCCGTACACTGCGCTCAATCTCCTTCCCTTTGTAGGCGTAGCGCCCTTCCACCCGGGCGCGCAAGTCTTTCGGCTGCCCCAGCAAGAGGGTTCTGAGCGTAACGGGATGCGGACGGACCTGCCCTTTCTTCGTCGTCAGCAACTTGAACAGGAAAGGAGGAATCAGGTAGGCCATCAGCACCACCGAGAACATGCCGATGATCGTCACTTCCGCCAGGGAGTGCATGGCCGGATGCCGGGCGACGATGAGCGTGCCGATACCGACGAACATGATGGCGGCCGATTGCAGGATGCTGCTCTTGTAAGCCTTGAGGATGGGCCGTTGCCGGCCATACTCATACTGGCAGCCTTCGGTCATGAAGATCGTGTAGTCATCGCCCTGGCCAAAAATGAAGGTGGCCAGGATGACGTTTACGATGTTGAACTTGATGCCGAGCAGGGCCATGATGCCAAGGATCCAGACCCAGCTGACGGCCATCGGCAGGAAGGCGATAAGGGCCAGTTCCAGGCGCCCGAAGGAGAACCAGAGAAAGAAGAAGACGATCAGGGAGCAGGCCCATCCGATGTAATTGAAATTGTCGGACAGGCTCCGTGTCATGGACTTGTTGATGCCGGAGATTTCAAAGCAATGGTCCCCGAAGACTTCTTTCGCCTGGGCCATGTCCTCGGCCTGAATGTTGACCGGACTCACCACATAGGCCGTTCCGTTGTCGTCGGAGACGGTAAAATTCTGGCGGAACACGGTTGTCAGGAGCGGCTCGAAGTACGCCAGGGGGTGCGTAGAGAGGGACGGCGAAGCCGCAATCAGCTGGTTGAAAGAGGCAAAGGCGGCGGGGGCAAAGCCGGCCTCCTTCGCCGCATCTGCAAAGACAGTGGTCAACGCATCGCGATGGCGCCCGACAAACTGGTTCCAGCGCAGCAGGCGCTGCTGTTGCTCCGCTTCGCTTGTCAGGAAGGATAATACTTCGTTTTGCTTGACCAGGATGCCGGCCCTGGCCAGGCTGTCCATGCGTGCCTCGTTGGGCTGGATGTCCAGCAAGGCCTCGTCCGGCGTGCGGCCGCTTCCGTAGACATACAGGCTCCGGGCGGTATGGGTGGTATCTTTTGCCATCAACGCCTCGAAATACTGCATCTCACGCTTTTGATTCGCCGTCATGTAGTTCATGTGCGACATGTCGGAATCAAATTCGGTCCGGACGCTGAAATAGGCCAGCACGATCGTGAGGAGGACCGTGCCTGTGACGATCCCCTTGTACTTCTCCGGCGAAAAAGCGGAGAGGAGCTCGATGAGACGGCCGTTGGCCCGTTTCTTCCCTTGCCGGGTGGAGATATAATGGGGCAGGTAGATGAGTACGAACAGAATCGTCCCGACCAGCAGCAGGGAGGCGAAGAGGCCGAGGTCGCGCAGGGCCGTCGACTTGAGCGGGACCAGTGCCAGGAAAGCGCCCACGGTCGTGATGTTCCCGACCACCAGCGGCGATACGATTTCCTTCATGGCCGCCCGCCTGTCGGGTTGATAGACCGAATGGGCGATCAGGTGCAAGGGATAATTGATGGCCAGGCCGATGATGACGCTCGAAATGCCGATGACGATGATGGACACGTTGTCGCGGAACAGCGCCAGGCTTCCCAGGGCAAAGAGCAGGCCCCATCCGACCGTCAGGAAGATCAGCAGAATGTTCTTGAGCGAATTGAACGAATAGGCCAGGAGCAGGACCATCAGCACGACGGAAAGGGCGATGGCCAGGAGGCTGTCCTTCTTGATCCGGGAGGAGTTCCCGACGGCGATGGCCGGGCCTCCGATGATGTCGACGGCCACATCCGGGTAGCTTTCCTGCATCTCCCGGGCTCTCTCTTCCAGGTAATGGATGAGCCTGGCGTTGTTGCTCGTTTCGCTGTTGCCGAAAGGCGAATCCAGCATCACGACCGCGCGGCTCATGTCGGGCGTGAAGATATAACCCTCATACGACTCGAAGCCCACCTGGCCGGAGGAGGCCTGAAGCCTGTCCATAACCGGGCTGAAGAGGTTCAGGGGGTCATGGGTGATGCTTGTCGTGACCAGGGAGGGGTGGGGGAACGCAAGAAGTTCTTTATCCCTGGCCAGCGCGGAGCGGATATGGCCGGGCCCGGCCAGGAGACTGTCCATCCGCGCGATGTCGTCCGCTGTCAGGAAGTACGGGATATTGTCGTAGACAAAGCGGGAGACGCCGTTGATGGCGTCCATGTCGATCTGGGCTGTGAGGCTTTCGCACCATCCGTCTGCATCTTTCGCGACGGCGGCTTCGACAAAACTGTCGATGGCTTCCACGGTCTCATCCGCATCCCCGGGATTGGAGAAGAGGATCAGGAACTTGTCGGCGCCGGAGATGTTCTGATAGACGGACATCTGTTCCCGCTCCTTCGTTCCGAGCGGCAGGAAATCGCTGATGTCTTCGCTAAAATCCAGTCTTGCCAGTGAAAGGGCAAAAAGGACGGAGAGCGCGACCAGACTTACGCGCCGGATTCCCCGGTTCCTGGAGAAGAAATCGTAGATGTCGGTAATCTTCATGGCGTCGGCGCTGTCTGTTCCATTTGTTCCGCCATCTCGGCGTAGCGTGAGACGTAATAGTTCCGCAGGTAGGAGGCCTGGTCTTTCAAGGTGTCGCCGTGGCGCCTCATCTCTTCCGGTGAAATCCGTTCGTCTATTTCCAGCCGGATGGGACCCCGGTTGAGCAGACGGCCGTGTTTCGGCAGCGCTTTCCCTGCGCCATACAGCACGACGGGAAGGATGTCTATCTGGTATTGGTCCGCCAGATAGAAGGCGCCCTGGTGGAAGCGGCCGATGCTGCAGTCCAGCGACCGGGTGCTCTCCGGATACACGGCAATGCTGTAGCCTTTTTCAACCAGTTCGCGAAGCCGCGGGGCGATGACATCAAGACCTTTCGATGCCGGAAGGAAATCGGCCTCGCGGATGATGAAGCCGTAGAGCGGATTGTGCCAGACCCAGTCTGCCGTCAGGATGACCATCCTGGGGGTCAGGGCGAGCATCGCCAGCAGGTCCAGGTGCGACTGGTGGTTGCACGTGATGATGGCCGGGCGGGAAAAATCCTCGTCCGTGCGTCCTGCAAACGTGAAGGGATTCCCGAACAGCCCCAGCAGGGATATGCCGACTTTCGCGCACCAGCAGATAAACTTGTGAAGATTCTCTTTCTTTTTTTCAGACCGTCTTCCGCACTTCAGATAGATGAAGGCGCCGGGTGTCACGAAGACCAGCATGAAAACGACATACAGGAGAAGGATAAATACCGTCTTGACGAATTTCAATATATTCCGGAGAATGGACATACAGAGGCGTCTAGGCAATCGTATAGAGGGTACTTTCGGCCCTGAAGCGGCACGTTTTTCCATCCTGCAGCGCCTCGTCAAAAGCGCAGACGAGCACGGTGCGGGCTTCTCCCTTTCTCAGCAGCATCTTCGCGTCGCGGATGGCCCAGGCGGCGGAATCGTCTCCCTGGGAGTAGGTGATGTTGTAGCCGTGGCACTGCGTCTGGATGGCAATGGCGGAAGCGATGGTGTTGTGCGTACTCTGCATGAAGACGGTCGGCTTGAGCTGCTGCTCCTGGTTGTCGACGATGTCCTGCAGGAAGAGGGTGCTCAGTTCAAGCATCCCTTTCGAAGTGGCGGCGATGATCGCATCGGGCCGCTCGATGCCGGCTTCCTGCAGGACCGTAAAGGCGGACAGCAGGCTGGCTTTCATGATCTTGCTCATGCGGCGGGTCTCCATGGGCGGCAGAAACGCCCGCAGTCCGCTGAGTTCTTCTTCGCTCGAGACGATGCTCCGGGCGGCGATGCGGATGCGGGACTCGTCGAGCAGGGCCACTTCATCCGTAGGGGCTTTGTCCTTGCTGAGGATCAACGAGGAATCGTTTCCTCCGAAGCCGAAGGAGTTGCACATGACGTGGTCCAACTTGACGCCCGTACGCCCCGGAGAGGGGATGACGCCGTCCGGCATGGGATGCTGCCATCCCAGCGAGGCGGGCACGAAGTCATTCTCCATGGCCAGGAGACAGATGACCGTCTCGACGGAGCCGGCGGCGGAGGTGGTGTGCCCCGTATAGGACTTGGTGCTGGACATGTCCGGCAGCTCCGCGCCGAACACCCGCTTGAACGCGGCCGTCTCGGAGGCGTCGTTGTCGGGCGTTCCGGTGCCGTGCGCATTGATGTACTGGATGTCTTTCGGCTGCAGTCCGGCCATCCGAAGCGCTTCGGTCATGGCCTGGAAGGCCCCTTCCCCGTTCTTGGATGTCGCCGTCTGGTGAAAGGCGTCGCAGCGGTTCGCGTAGCCGCGGATGAAGGCCAGGCCGCCGGGCACGTCTTTCTGAAGGACCACGAACGCGGCGCCTTCTCCCAGGTTGAGGCCGGCGCGCGTCTCGTCGAAGGGGCGGCATCGTTCCCGGTCCAGGATCATCAGCGTATTGAATCCGTTCAGATGAAGTTTGCTCAGGGGCTCCGAACCACCGGCGACCACCAGGTCGACCTCGTCGTTCTTCAGCATCTCGGAGCCGACCATGATGGCATTCAGGGCCGAGGAGCAGGCTGTGCAGATGGTGCAGCAACGGGCGTCCTGCAGGCCTGCATACAGCGCGATCTCCTCGGTGCTCCGGCCGCATTCATGGCTGTGGGGCAAGCCGAGCAGTTCGGGGTCGGTTCCTGTTTTCTCGAAGATTTGCTCCGTCACGTCCATCACGCCCACGGTGGTTCCCGAGATCAGCGCCACCCTTTTGCCGGATACGTCTTCGATGCCGGCTTGCCGAAGGGCTTCCCGGACGGCGATCGCGCCCATGACGGAGGTCCGGCTGACCGGCTCGTCGCCGGAGAGTCCCAGCCTCTGCTTCATCTCTTCGGTCGACAGTTTGATCTCTCCGACCGGAATGTCGGTATGAACCGACGGGAGATACTTCATCTTCCCGATGCCCGACGCTTTCTTTCTCAGCGCGTCGAGAACCTCCTGCCGGTTGTTGCCGATGGCACAGATAATGCCCATCCCGGTCACCGAGATGGTTCCGCTCATATTTTTCATTTGATTTTCAGCATTTTAAGATCGGCAATAAAGGAGTCGTCGGCATCGCAGTCCACCCAGCCGCAGATCAGCACGGAAGGCCGGGTCGCCGCGACGGTCGCTTCGATGATCCGCTGCATGGCCGTTTCATCACGATCGGGGAGCAGCACCAGGGTGGTTTCTCCCTTGATGCTGTTCTTGACGGCGATTTCTCCCAGCACCACGTTGGGAAGCGTATTGATGAAAACCGCCGGGCTGGGGAAGAACTCGTCGGGATGGGAGAACGTGGAAAGGTGCTTCCGGTCGGCCAGGACGGAGCCGTTCTGCGTGAAGATGACCAGCGCCCGGTCTTCCGAACCGGCGTCCTCCAGCGTATCCTTGGCCAGCAGGGTCGTCCCCACATAGGCAAGCCGGCTGTAGAGGTCCATCTTGAAGAAACGGGAACCGTCGGCGAGGTATTTTTTGAAAATCTCCGTGACGAGGGCGGGGCCGCGACCTTCCAGCGCTACCGCCTGATCGTCCACCCACAGGCCTTCCGGCGTGATGCGAAGGCGCTTCACCACATCATAATCGGCTTGGGCCGGTCGGGCGGCAGGCGCCTGTGCCTTGGCATAGATCATCGCACCGTTGCAACCGCCGAACCCGGACTGCAGCTTGATGAAAGACTTTTTGTCTGTTTTTTCCAACTGGCTGCACGGGTGCATCTTTCCGCTGACGCCCAGTTCTTCGAAGCCAAGGACGGGAAGGATCAGGCCTTCGTCCAGGGCGCACATCGTGATGATGGACTCCACAATGCCGGAAGCGCCGAAGGTGTGGCCATAGTGCGGCTTGAGGGCGCTGGTGAGCAGCTCGCCCAGTCCGGCGTTCTCGATGGCCTTGGATTCCATCTGGTCGTTGAACATGGTCGCCGTGCCGTGCGCTGCGACGCAGGCCAGGCCGGCTTTCAACTCCGGGGTCAGGATCTTCTGGATGGCGCGGCATACGCCGTCACCGCTCGGGACGGGGGCACTGACGTGGTAGGCGTCGTTGTTGAGGCATCCGTCAATAATATGCCAGGCGTCGGGGTCTGAAGAAAGGTCTTTCGTCAGCACGACCGTAGCGGCGCACTCTCCGATGTTGAGGCCCAGCCGTTCAATGTCAAAAGGCCGGCATACGGTCGGTGACAGGGCTTTGAACGAATCGAAGCCGGCCAGGACAAAGGCGGAGAGGATATCTACGCCGCAGACAAGTGCCGTGTCGTAATAGCCGGCAGCGATCAGCCTGTCTGCCAGCATCTGGGCCGTAGCGCCGGAAATGCAGGCGTTGCTGACCGTAAGGGGATCGTTGACAAAGCCCAGGTGCGCCGCGATTTTTTGGGCGGCGACGCCGGGGGCAAGATAGTTCCTGTCCCGCTCGGGAACGTCTCCCAGTTCATCGATACCGGCGGTGGAGGTGCCCAGGATGAGTATCGTCCGCGGGGAAGAAGGGTCCGCCGAACTGCGGTCCAGCGCATCCTTCACGGAATGAAGGACCAGCGACTCGAACCAACTGAATCCGTCCAGCAGGAGGGCGGCTCTCTGTGCCTCGGAAAACATGCCGACGCAGAAACGCCCCGGGACGCCCAGACAGCCGTCAACAAGCTTCAGGCCCGTTTCGCCGCGCTTGACAGCCGCATAGTTTTCTTCCGTCGTCAAACCGAGCGGAGAAGTGATATTGGTTGAAAGTATCTTTGTCATGATGGCTCAAAAAGATTACAAAATTAACTTTTTTAAGGAAATATTAAATGTTTCCCGGGTCGATTTGTTATCTTTGCGACCTGAAATAGCCCGCTGAGAACATGATTCAACTGCCGCCTGAGTTCGACGATATACGTCCCTATTACGATTCGGAAATCCCCGCCGCCATGGAGCGGATGGCCTCCGATCCCATCCTGACGCCTGCCCTTCGTTTTCTGGACGAGGATGTGGACGTGAATGCTTTCCGGGCGAAGCTGCGGAAGATCCGCACCATCGAACAATTCCAGCACGAGATGATGGTGCCCCTTTGCAGCGCTCTGGTGGCCAAGACCATGACCGGCTTCACCTCTTCCGGCGCAGAGCGCATCGATGCTTCCTACGGTACGCTCTACGTGTCCAATCACCGCGACATCGTGATGGACGCCTACCTGCACCAGGTCGTACTCGACCAGTACAACAAGCCGACTTGCCACATCACCTTCGGCAGCAACCTGATGGAGCCGCAGTTCGTGGTCGACTTCGGGATGTCGAACAAGATGTTCCGCACCGACCGGAAAACCAGCAACATCCGCAGTTTCCTGCGCTCTTCGATGCACCTGTCGGCCTATATCAACTACGTGGTTTCCCACGGCGATTCGCTCTGGATCGCCCAGCGCAACGGCCGCACGAAGGACGGCCGCGACCGCACCGAGCCNNCGCAACGGCCGCACGAAGGACGGCCGCGACCGTACCGAGCCGGGCCTGGTACGGATGCTGCTGATGAACGGTGACAGCAAGGAGGAGGTGGAAGCCCTGCACATCACGCCGCTGTCCATCTCGTACGAATGGGAGCCCTGCGACATCCTCAAGGCCGTGGAGCACTACCGCACGCTTGACGGGAAGCCGTACGTCAAGGCGAAAGGGGAGGACCTGCAGAGCATCATCACGGGCATCACCCAGCAGAAAGGCCGTGTGCACCTGGCTTTCGGCACCCCGATCGACATATCGGGCTTCAGCGATCCGCTCAAGCGGGAAGACATCGCCGCAATCGCCACGCAGATCGATGCGCAGGTATGGCAGGAATACCGGCTGTGGGATACCAACTATGTGGCCTACGACCTGCTGAACGGCACGAAGCGCTTCTCGGGCTGCTACGAGCCGGCGGTGAAGGAGCAGTTCATCGACAAGATGGAACGTGACATCGCTGCATATCCGTCGCTGGATGCCGACAAGCTCCGCGAACTGTTCCTGAAGATTTACGCCGGTCCGGTGTACGACAATCCCGAGGCGCTGCGCTAGCCTCAGTCCGTTTTTTTCTCATTCCAGCATTCTCC
>LXOW01132186.1_pt1 | contig 11787 bp, 7 predicted proteins | sample 1368591 | NCBI WGS metagenome assembly LXOW01 (sample SAMN04884650, study PRJNA319009) | bovine gut metagenome | isolation source: Cow rumen | host: Bos taurus | place: Italy: Legnaro (PD) | collected 2014-07-09
AGATGTGTATAAGAGACAGGAAGACTCCGTGTTGGCATACGATTGGTAGGCCTGTTGGAAGAAGGAGTTATAGAAGTCGGCATGCTGCTGCTCATTCATGGCATTGCCGGCTAAGGGACGTTGATTCTGGCGCTCACCACTGAACCCACGGAACAGGACACCGTGGACGGCACATTGGGCGAGGTCTGTATCCTTTACTTTATCTGGCTTCTTGGCAGTCATTGTCACTTTCACTAAGTAGGTGCCCTGCACACCAGTACCTGCTCCTTCTATGGTGTAGGTGGGCAGGGTGTAGTTGATGGCTGATGCAGAAGCAGCCGGGGTAATTGACGATGAAGACTGGGTGGTGGGGCGTTCAATCAGCTGACCGCTTTTCTTCTTGGCACTTGTCGTCGAAGCGTGTTGCACTGGGGTGCGGGTCTCGAAATTGGTGGCTGCAACCTCGGAGAGTTTCCAATTGCGCCAGCCTGTGTTTGACGAGGCCGCGGTGACACTAGGAGTTTGGCTCTTATCGTTCTCTAAGATGGAGTTCTGCTTCACCTGCTTGGTGACGTAGTCGCTCAATTCGCCTAAGGTCACGCTTCCGCCTGTCTGGTTCAGCTTGTCTAATATAAAATAGGTGAACATGCCGTGCTGATGACCTTTATAGGGATAGGCTGTCTCATTACCCTGGGCAGCAGAGAACACCACCATATTTCCCTTCACGGGCTCGTCCTTAACCTTCATTGCCACACCGCGGCTTGATGCCATCATCGTACCATCGCGCTGGGCACCGCTGAAGCAGGCATCGAGGAATACCAGTGTGCGCTGTGATTGCAGATTGTTCAGACGGTCATAGAGTGTCTTTGTGCTCAGACCACTGCCAGGATCGGTGCTATAGCCGTCGATGGGTAGCAGATAAGCCTCCTTACTGCTCTCGTCGGGCATGCCATGACCACTATAGTAGAACATGACAGAAGCCTCGCCGTCGAAGGCCGATACCACCTGGGTCAGCCAGTCGATCTCATGGTTCATGTCGTTGAGCGTGGCATCAGGCAGTCGTTTGATATTCTTGGCAGGAACGCCCAGCGTCTTCTCGCAATAGACGGCAAACACCTCGCCATCGTTAAGGGCATAGGGCACGGCCTCCTCATGCTTGTAGTTCTCGTTGGAGATGACCAGCACAAAGGTCTTGTCCTTTACCTCGGAGTTGACGGGAATACGGGTGTCTATATCGTCGGCAGCCATCAGATGGCTATAGGTCATCGCTAAGATGAACAATAGGCAAAAACGTTTAATCATTTCGTCATCTGTTAGTTGTTACTCAATCTCATCGGGGATGTAAGTCACCTCAATATTGTCTTTGGCAAGTGTTGGAATGGGATTGTCGGCACTGACGTAGTCGATGCTGATGATGATGTCGCGCGGCTCCAGCTCCTTACCGTCAACAGCGAAGATCGACTTGTCGAGGATAACGGCATGCCCTTTCTGCTTCAGGGTCTTGGTCAGACGGGTGTCGCCATAGTCGTAGGTGGCTTCAAAGTGGCTTTTGTCATCCAGTACGATGCTCTCCTTGACAGGAATCTCGATGGGGTCGAGTAGCAGGTACTCATCCTCGAAGATATCCATGAAGGGGTCTTCCTGGTCTTCAGGCAGCCCGGCTGCCGCACTGGTGGAGAGGCGCTTCGATGAGACGAGTGCGTCGAAACCGCTTTTGCGCGTCCATTCCTTACCGACGAAGATCATCTGTTTCTTCGTCGTCAGGTCGAAGGCCTTAATGGCCTGCTTGTCTTTCTGCCAGTTGATATCTTCTGCACTCTTGAAGGTGTCGCCCACTTTGACGGCCTTTCCGTTGGTGTACTTCAGACTGGCATCGTTGACGAAGAGTACCTTGAAATTGCCTGCATGGACATAGCTGATGCCGAGGCTAAGTAGCAGGAGCACTATGAGTCTTTTCATTTTTCTTTTTATTTTTATAGAGGTTTCNNTCAATCAGCGAGTAGATCGTGGTGGGCACCCACATGTTGAAGGCGACGTCGTGCCAGAAGGCGATGATGGCAATCACGAAGAAGAGTGTCGCCGTACTGAAGAACGACATCAACACACCCATCCACGGATTGGCGAAGAGCGTCTGGAAAGAGGTGCCACGCAGGTAGAATAAACCTATGGAGGTGTAGATGATGAACATGATGAAGATGTTCGGCCAGTTCACAAAATGTTTCCCCTCCATCAGCATGAGATAGGCGTTGATACACAGGGACGATCCTGGCTGGGGACCGGCATAGGTGGTATGCACATCACCTTTGAAGTCTCCGATAACGAGTATCTTGTCCTTGATCTGTTCCTTGATGGGTACCACTTCGTTGAGGTCGAGCAGATCGGCACCAAGGTAGATATAGTTCCGTTCGAGTTCCTGCCCTTCCGCATCAAGCAGACTGCCGTTGATCCTGATATTCATGAACAGGGTGGCTCCGTTCTGGCAGAGCCTGCCGTTGTCGGAATACCAGAGTCCTCCCCAGTGTGGCGTAATGGCATTGCCTTCCCGATGGTTCCTGTCGGCATACATCCGCAGAGCCACTGAAGGGATGCTGTCGTCGTGGAGGAACTGGTAGTGGGCAAAGGTGAGCTGCTTCCATGTGACGGAATAGTCTGCATTGGCCGTTTTTGTATAGAGCATCTTGTCAGCAAGGGGAACACCCTTATGTTCAGGTATCACGATCCTGTCCATTGATGCGATGGTATGGAACAGGGCAGAATCAGCCTCTGTCTCCAAACCTTCTTCGAAGCACACATCCATGAAGATATAACGGTAGTTGTTAGCCTTTTTGGCTTCAGTGAGCAGGCTCAGCAGCTTCTCGCGATCGGTGATGACCGTATTGCCCACGGGCATACCCTGTTCTTCGTATGGTATTAATGTCTTGTCATAGCACACGTTGATGAACAGGATACTGTCGGGCACATGACCTTGTTGTAATCCCAGGAATTTTCCGAAGTCATTGATCTGCTTTTGGGCTGCATATTCTCCTGCCATAGGGTGTAGTGAGTTGGCCACCTCATAGCTGAAGATGGTGATGGCCAGACTCACTAAGAGAGAGACACGCAGGGTCTTTCTGTTGTTCCGATACCAGTCTTGGATATGCTTCCAGATGGCTATCATATATTCTTGTTCTCGTTCTTTTTTAAGAGCAGATACTTGGCGGTGGCGTTGTTCATTCGTCTCATGGTCTTACCCACACCGGCTCCGTAATAGGTGGGGTCACATACCATGAACTTCCTGTTCTGGCCTCCATCCTGAACCATGATATAGTCGCCAGGCACTTCCTCATTGAAGGCTACTGCCGTATAGAGGTGTCCCGGGTTGGCATTATAGACCAGTATGACATCGAGGTCGAGCAGGTCACGGACTAACTGTGAGAACAGCACGGCACGGTCTTCGCAGTCGGCATACGGATAGTAGAGGCTCTCCTCGGCGAAGAACGGACGGTCGTGTCCCCATACCTTCTCGTCAAGCATGTACTCCAGGCCGTACTGAATCCAGCTCAGCAGCATATTGGCGGCGGTGACCTTCGGCAAGGTACCGATCTTGGCTTTCAATTGCGGATAGAGCTTGTCCTTTACCTCCTGGGTCATAGACAGGTTGCCATACTTATACCACTTCAGCGTCACATCCTTGTCTTTGGCGGGACCGGAGATGGGATAGTCGTTGAAGAAGTTAATGATGTTCTTGTTGACAGTTGTCTGGGCCTCTAACTTCACGAAGTTGGATACCACATGACGGTCGTCCGACATGTCCTTCTTCAGTTTGGGCAGTGCCGAGTGGTCGAGATCCATCTCCTGCTCCTTGTCGAACTTGGCCTCGCAGATGTGGAGGCTCTTCTCCTTGCTGCCGTCGAGCAGGAAGAATAACTGTCCGTCGGATACGAAATAGTTGTAGTTGTAGGCGAATCCCTCGATACGGGTCAGCAGGTGGAGCTTGTGCTGACTGTCGAAGGCAAAGCGCATCTGATAGCCTGACTGTGAAAACAGCACACCCTGAAGGAATACTGCCTCGTTGGTGCCTTTGCCACAGGCAGCCTCGGCTAATGACTCGAGCATCTTATAATAGGCCCAGTCACAGAGGTTCTCCTCCTTGCGGAGCTTGATACAGTCGGCCAACAGATTGTTATAGTCTGCACTTGTCAGTTCGCGATAGGCAGCGGCAAAAGCCTTCTCGTCGTCGCCCTTCAGCTTGAACTGTCCAGCCTTGCCCCATCTCACACCCAACGGTGTGCCGTAGAACTCGAAGCTGCTTGTGGTTGCCATATCCTGCTGTGGTGTCTCCGGCTTGGGGATGTCACCACCGATGGGCTTTGGTTTCGGCTTCTCCTCAGGTACGGGAATGGGCTCAGCCTTGATGGGCTTCGACTTCTCCTCTACCATCTTTTTCTTCTGCTCAGCCAGCTGACGCTCTTTCTCCTCCTGTTGCTTCTTCTTCTCGGCTAACAGGCGCTGCTGCTCTTCCTGTTTCTTTTTCTTCTCAGCGAGTTGGCGCTGCTGCTCCTCCTGCTGCTTTTTCTTCTCAGCCAGCTGGCGCTGCTCCTCTTCCTGTTTCTTCTTCTTCTCGGCTAAGAGGCGCTCTTTCTCCTCCTGCTTCTTTTTCTTCTCGGCTAACAGGCGTTCCTTCTCTTCCTGCTTCTTTTTCTTCTCAGCTAAGAGCTGCTGCTCTTGTTCCTGTTTCTTCTGCTTTTCGGCGAGTTGGCGCTGTTCCTCTTCCTGTTTCTTCTTCTTCTCAGCTAAGAGTTGCTGCTCTTGTTCTTGTTGTTTCTTCTTCTCTGCGAGTTGGCGCTGCTGCTCTTCCTGCTGCTTCTTTTTCTCAGCTAAGAGCTGCTGCTCCTGTTCTTGTTTCTTTTTCTTCTCAGCGAGTTGGCGCTGCTCCTCTTCCTGTTTCTTCTTCTTCTCGGCTAAGAGCTGCTGCTCCTGCTCCTGTTTCTTCTTCTTCTCAGCTAAGAGCTGCTGCTCCTGCTCCTGCTTCTTCTGCTTTTCGGCTAAGAGCTTTTGTTCTTGCTCTTGCTGACGCTTCTTCTCTTCCAACTGGCGCAGTTCTTCTTGCTGCTGTTTTTTCTTCTCTTCCAACAAGCGGAGCTCTTCCTGCTGTTTCTTCTGCTGTTCAGCAATAAGTCGCTGCTGCTCCTCCTGCTGTTTCTTCTTCTCGTCGAGGATGCGCTGCTGCTCCTGTTGCTGGCGCTGCTGCTCCTCAAGGGCTTTCTGTTGCTCCTCCTGCTGCTTTTTCTTCTCGGCTAACAGGCGCTCTTCCTCTTCTTTCTTTTTCTTCTCTGCAAGGAGTTTATTCAACTCTTCCTGCTTCTTCTGCTTCTCTAAGAGTTTCTGCTGCTCCTCCTGCTGCTTTTTCTGTTCGGCTAAGAGCTTCTGTTCCTGCTCTAATTTCTTACGCTCTGCCAGAAGCTGCTGACGCTCCTGCTCTTGCTTCTTCTTCTCTTCTTGCAGACGCTGCAACTCCTGTTCCTGCTTCTGCTTCTCCTGAGCCAACTTCTTCAGCTCTTGTTCCTGCTTCTGCTTCTCCTGGGCTAAGCGTTGTTGTTCTTCCTGCTGCTTCTTCTGGTCAGCAAGAATCTGCTGTTGCTGTTCCTGCTGCTGCTTTTTCTCCTGAGCCAAGCGCTGCTGCTCCTGTTCCTGCTTCTGCTTCTCCTGGGCCAGACGCTGCTGCTCCTGATCTTGCTTCTGCTTCTCCTGAGCCAGACGCTGCTGCTCCTGATCCTGCTTCTGCTTCTCCTGGGCCAAGCGCTGTTGCTCCTGATCCTGCTTCTGCTTCTCCTGGGCCAAGCGCTGTTGTTCCTGATCCTGCTTCTGCTTCTCCTGGGCCAGACGCTGCTGTTCTACCTCCTGTCTCTTCTGGGCTTCAGCTAACTGCTGCTGCTCCTGCAGCTGTTTCTGTTTCTCCTCGGCCAACTGCTGCTGCTCCTGCTGCTGCTTCTGTTTCTCCTCAGCCAAGAGCTTCAGCTGCTCCTCCTGCTGTTTCTGCTGTTCAGCGAGTAGCTGCTGCTGTTGCAGTTGTTGCTGCTGCTGCTCGGCGAGTTGCTTCTGCTGTTGCTCCTGCTGTTTCTGTTGCTCAGCGAGTTGCAGCTGCTGTTGCTCCTGCTTCTGTTTCTCTTCAGCAAGAAGTTTCTGCTGCTGTTCCTGCTGCTGTTGCTGCTCAGCTAACTTCTGCTGCTCAGCCTCGCGCTGTTTCTTCTCCTCAGCCAGCTTCTGCTCCTCTTCTTGTTGTTTCTTCTCGGCAAGGTACTGTTCGTCTTTCTCCTGATTATAGATCTCAGGCTCTATCTGTTCCTCTTCAGGAACCTTCTCGGCTTCTTCAATGGGATAGTCCTTCCATACCTTCTCCATAAAGGTGGCATATTGGGCATTGACACTATCACGGAAAGCCTGGTAATTGGCGTTTGTCTGTTCGACAAACTCATCGTAGCTTGTATTCTTGTTCTGCTGAACTCTTTGTTGCAGATTACCTCTTTGTCTTTGTTGTCTCTGCCCTTGTGCATAGGTGTAACTTATGCACAGCTGCAACAACAATAGGATGAGCGTTAGCTTTTTCATATTGATAATGGTGTTTAGTTATTAGTTATCTTGATGGGGATGCGTCTTACTTCCATCTCTTCGTCCTTCTGCTGGCATTTCATCAGCCATTTGTTGAAATCCTCGTATTCAAGTGAACTGGGAATCACCAGTTCGTCGGTGAGCTGTTTCTGTCCGATGGTTGACATCTTCTTGGCATATTTGTTCGGAGAGAAGATGATAAACAGTTGGTTGTACTCCTCCGGTTTCCCTTCGGCGCAGGTGAGTACGAGTTCATCAACCTTTCCATCACCGGCTTTGGCGTGATTGGGCGAGAAGAAGTAATATTCTTCATTGAACTTGATGGGATAGGATCCTGTGCCTACGTCCTGATAGGGTAGTAAGCAAAAGGCCTGTCCTGCCTGGATATCAAACAAGAAAACGGTCAGATACCCATCGACAGGCGACTTGAAATAAAGGAAGAAGTTATCGTTGTTCTTAAAGACATCGGTCGCTAATTCCTTGTCGGCCTTATAACGGATGGGTGCCGCCTCGAAGTCGATTCCGGCACTCACAATCTCACGGACCCTTCCCTCAACAGTCACCTTCACCCAGTCTCTGTTGTCCTGTAGGAATTTCTCGTATTGTGCAGGCTTCTTGTCGGCCAGCCACACGCCTCTCACTGAGCCACGGGTGGCAGAATGGAAGTCGGTGCTCGACTTACCGTTGATGTTGGAGATGAAAATGCTGTTGTCGTCACTTATCGACAAGCCAAAGGCCTCGGCGATGGCATCGTTCTGTGCTTTGATGAGGACTACCTGACAAGCCTGTTCATACGACATGTTCTTGGGAATCTCATAGGTATAGGTTCCCTTAGCCGTCTTTTCACGACTATTCTCCTGAGCGCTGATAGCCAGCACCCAGGAGAACACTGTCAGTAGGATGATACCACGTCTCATTCCATCTTTTCCTTTACTTCTCCGACGCGCTTCTGCAGAGCCTCTCTGCGGGCTTGCTCGATACCTTGCTTTGCCAGGGCGTCTAACTTAGCTGCGGGGGCTGCCAGGCGGACCAGTACTTCCACGTTGCCGTTGGGCAGATCGCGGTACATCTCGACGAGTGAGCTGGGACGACCGATGCTCTGATCTACGCTCTTACCCATGGCTGTCACCACGGTCTGTGCAATCGACTCGGCCTCCTACTGTGAGAACTGTTCATTGGCGAGGTCCTGCTCAATCTGGGTTGTCATGTCGGTCTTCATCTTACGGGCAATCTCTCCCTGAGCCACAGTCATAGCCTGTGTGCGGGCGGCATCATAGATGGTGCCGACGCTGCTGCCTTCACCCATCAGCCACTGGTCGGTGCCGTCGGCAGTTCTTTCCCAAGCCATCTGATAGCTCTTGGTCAGCTGCATGGCGATCGAGGGGCTTCCCGGCTTTACCTTCCAGCCTTCCTTCTCATATTTCTTCACGTCCTTCTTCACAGCCTTCTGCTGCTCTTTGGTCAGGAACTGTGCATTCACACTTGCCGTAAAGGCGAACAACATCAGTAATGTTGCGAAAATCTTCATTGTTTTCATAATCTTCTGTTTTTGTTATTATTAATAATGTTAAAAGTTTCCGCCGTAGATGAGACCATAGTAGCGGTCGCTCTTGTCGAAGTTGCCGTTGATGTTCGGATCGCGCTTGGGTTGCCAGGTGCGTACCTTGATACAGGGCAGGTCCGGATCGTTGAGATCGACCATCAGGAAGAGGTAGCCCGTGTCGGCATAGTTCGAGGAGTAGTAGTCCTGATGGATCTGAATGCCATAGGTATCCTCACCAACACCCATCTTCTTCACGTCGTTATCGGTAAAGCGGATGTTGATGAACTGGTTGCTCTTGAAGCTGCGCTCCACGTTGCGGATATACTCCTGCTTGCTGTAGCGCGTGTGTTTCACCACCTCGTTGTCGAGGTATTTCTCGTTCTCGGCTGTCTTCTGGGCCTTTTTGATGACGTGGCCCACGATGATGATGGCATCGTCGTCGAAGATGCTCTTGATATAGTCGGCACGCTTCAGGGCGAAGGCAGTCTTATAGTTCTCGAGGAAGGTGGCGATGACCATGCGGATGCTGTCGTTCCAGCCAGCAGCCTCACGGTTGAAGATGTCATCGCGCGCAGCCTTGTCGAGACCAAAGGCGATGGACTCGATGAGCTGGTCGGCGCCAAAGGTGAAGGTGACATCCTCTACAAACGAGCGGTTGTTGTTCTTGAAGGCGAACTTCATGGGTACGCTACGACAGATGACGCGGCCGTTGAGCTGGTAGAAATGCAACTCGGGCTTGCCGAGGATGGTGGCCGTGCCGTAGTTGATGAGGCGGGTGAACATGTCGTAGCCCTCTTCGGTAAAGAGACTCTTCACGTTGGCGTAGGCCTTGTTGCGGATGGCGTTGATCACCTTATCGATGGCAGAGACGTAGAAGTTGGGCGACTTGACGGCGGTGGCATGTTGCACCTGCGACATATTCTCGACAGCTGTCTGGTACTGCTGCTGCACCTGTTTCATCTCCTTCTTGGAACCACCGTTCACCACCACCGTTGCCTTCGGGAAGGGGGTGCCGTTGAACACGTCCATCACCATCTCAAGCTCGCGGTCCTGACGCATCTGTCCTGTAAACTCATACTCGTACTTCAGCTGGAGTTTATCGGTAGGTGTGGCGGNNCCTTGGCGGAGTTGATGAAGCTGTAGTTCTGACCGTCCATGAAGCGGAAGTCGAGACTGGTCACTGGCTTGCCCTTGTAGGTGATGAGCAGGTCAACCACGTTGCCATCGATCTTTGCAATCTCAGTCTTGATATTGCTGAGCAGCAGGTTGATCTGTTCGGGGATCCACACGATAAGCGTGTGCTTCACGCCGTCCTGCTCGATCTTCACTTTGTTAGGATGCTGCAGACTCTTCAGCAGACAGAAGCCCCAGTAGTAGTTACGCAGGGCATCGTCGATACGACCTTCGCGCTCGGCATTCTGAGCCGTATAGACGTAGCTGATGATACGGTCCTCACGTTCCTCGAAGATCTTCTCGAGCTCGTCTTTCTCCATGTAGCGGAAGACGTAGGCATTCGGCTCGTGCGAAACGATGATGCTCTTGGTGTTCGTCAGACTACCGGCGGCATAGGTCTTGATGACGGCTTCCATCGCCGTCTTCGAGTCAATTTTGTCACCGTCGTTGATCTGCTGCATGTCGAGACTGGTCTCGCTCTGCACGGTGACGGAGATCTTACTGATCAGGTCGTTGAGAGCCGACTGTGTCGCTTTCGCATCGGTATCGCCGCGACCCTCTCCCCAGATGTAGTCATCATTGGCCTTAATACGGGCCACCTCGTCTAAAGGCTTCTGTGCCGCCACCCCGAGGGGTAGCAGCACCAGGAGCATGATAGATAGTATCTTTCTCATTTCTTCTGATAATTATTTAATCACAATCTTTTGTCCGTCCTTCACATAGACACCCTTCTTGGTGGGCTTGACATACAGATGGCGTCCGTCGAGTGAATACCAGACATTCTCTTTCTTCTCACCATTCTCCACTCTCAACTCATTAATGCCCGTTGCACCATCCTTGCCTCCGAGACTTCCAAGTGGGATGAAGCGGGTACCGGCACGATGTGTGGTGTAGGCCTGGAACGGACGGATGTCGCGGTAGTTCTGTTCGAACACGCTTCCCTCCGGATATTCTCCACGGGCCTCACCTACGTTCAGTGCGTAGACGTCGCTACCCTGTTCCACCTGTTGGAAGGCAGCATGGAGGGTGACATCAGCATAAGCGTCAGACTGAGGATTAGTCTCTGGCACGGTGACATCAGTTGAAGAGAAGGTCACTATACCGTTCTGGTTATAGACTGACGGATAGATGGTGTTGTTTGGCATGCTGATGAGATAAGGCTTGTTGGCCTCGATCTGAGTGGCACGCTCCAGACCTTGCTCTGACAGCTGACGGAGCCAGAAGTGATAGCCGTTGTCCTCACCACCGAACGGAATGAGGTTTCCATGACTCTCGTGACTGATGCTCTGTACGTCGAAGGGGAGGGCGATGGTTTCCCATCCGCGACTGACCTCTATCTCTGTGGTCTGAGAGAAATCACGTGAGTAGCTGATGCTCTTGGCTGTGAACGACTGCGGGCAGTAGAAGTTGTTGTTGCCCGTGGCATCGGTCAGTATGATCTCTTCAGCGACACCATTGATCACCACGTTCTGCACACCAGCAGGTGCCTTCGAGGCTTCGGTTACGAAGACGAGCAGGTTCGGGTTGTCAATGCCGTTGAGCATATCAGCCGTCAGAGCCTCGTTGGCATCCCAGACAATGGCTGCAATGGTCTTTGCAGCTACCTCACGGCCGCCAACACTCTCAAAGGCATCATCGAGTGTGTGATTTCCAGATACCCAGGCTGTGAGTCCGTCGAACGAAGCATCGCCTTGCGGATCATCGTGCATCATTTCCTCTACCTCGTTGATAATATGCCTTAGTTCTTCCGTCATGTTGCGAACTTCCTCTTCTCCAGCCGTATGCTCCTCGTACATCTGACTGCCTTCAACGATCCTTTTTTCTAACTCATCTAAAGCCCAGGGCTCCACAGAACTAACCTCTTTGGCTTCGGTAAGAAGCTTGTCACCAGCCTCTACTGCCTCATGCAGTTCTGCCCAAGCCTCCTCACTGGCTTCGCCTCTGCCCTTCATGGCTTCTTCGACTTCATGGATTCTCCATTCGAGATCCTCGGTCATGTTAAGAACTTCCTCCTCAGAAGCAGTATGCTCCTTCTCCATTTCGTGGGCATTATCCAACGTCATCTCGAGTTCTTCAATCAACCATTGATCAACCTTGATGCTTTCCCTTGCTTGCGACAATATTTCTGAACCATAGTCTATCGTGGATTGCAGCTTTTCCCAAGTTTCCTCACTGGCTTCGCCTCCGCCCTTCATGGCTTCTTCGACTTTATTGATTCTTGCGTTGAGTTCATCAGTCATGTTACGGACCTCTTCTTCGTCGGCCTCGTGCTTATTGTACATCTCGTTAGCATTCTCCAACGTCATCTCAAGCTCCTCAAGCAACCATTGATCAACATTGCCGCTCTCTCTTGCTTGCACCAATACTTCTGAACCGTGTTCAATCGCATAATTCAGCTCCTGCCAGTAAGGCTCATCACCAGAAGAACTGGCAGTGAAATATCCAGGATAACCTTCTGTGTCGATATGAGCATAGGATGCATCCGTATTCATTTGGCTGAACGT
>LXOW01005104.1_pt1 | contig 11786 bp, 9 predicted proteins | sample 1368591 | NCBI WGS metagenome assembly LXOW01 (sample SAMN04884650, study PRJNA319009) | bovine gut metagenome | isolation source: Cow rumen | host: Bos taurus | place: Italy: Legnaro (PD) | collected 2014-07-09
GCATTGGAGCTGGGCAGGCCATTTATGTTCACCTTGATTGAGACGAGGCCAGGAATTTTGCCCTGTAGGCTTTCCAGACCGGCTTTCGCAGCAGCTTTTATATTTTCCTTTTCCGACGGAGAAAAGTTTTCCTTAAGTTTCCAAAGTATAATATGATGTACCATAATTAAATCCTACCGTTTTTTATTGAGTAATTTTCAAAAATACTGTTTTAATCAAACATTCTGTATAACAAGATTATTGATTTTAGAGTTATCTCGTCATGCTGAATTTATTTCAGCATCTATATGCCTTAAAGAGGTCCTGAAANNGGAACAGTAGAAGAACCCAAAGCGTAAGCAGACCGTATCTCAGGCTACGGCGGAAATTTATTGACGAGGCTTCTGCAAAATACTTGGTTTCAACTGGAATGTCTCCCATTCGGAAATTGTAATAGGAGCTTTGTACCAGGAACTGCATATCAAAAATGAAGTCGTCGGAATTGTCCTGCCAGGGAAGCGTTTTAAGCACTTCCGCAGAGTAGGCTCTTAATCCGCTGTGCCATTCGCCTAAATTCTCGCCAGTAATTACATTGCAGCAAAGCGAAAGGAAGCGGTTGGAAATGTACTTGTAAAACGGCATTCCTCCCCGTAGTGTTTCCGTCCTTGTGCGTATACGGTTGCCCAGCATTATGTCGCATATTCCGTTCTGAATTACGCCTGACATATATCCGACCACCTTGGGATTATACTGATAATCCGGGTGAAGCATGACAACCACGTCCGCACCCTCGTCAAGAGCGGCCTTGTAGCATGTTTTCTGGTTGCCACCATACCCCTTGTTCTTTTTATGCCTGATAACCCTTATGCCAAGTTTCTCGGCAATTTTTACAGTATTGTCCTTTGAGCAGTCGTCTACGAGGATTATGTTTTTCCTTAAATCTTCTGGAATATCCTTTATGGTCTGCTCCAGGGTAAGCTCCGCATTGTATGCCGGCATGACGATTACAGTTTTCTTTTCCATTTACAAAACTCCATTATAGAGGATATCTCTATGAATATTTTACAAAATTGTATAATTTATAATGTATATTTTTCAGAGGTGTATTCCAAAATGGAAGAAAGAAAAGAAGACAATTTTAAGGAAATTCCTTTCAAGGAAATAGATGCAAGACAGCAGAAACGCTGGGCAGAGAAGCATCTTTTCCGCACAAATATAAAATCAGAAAAACCGAAATTTTATTGCCTTGACATGTACCCATATCCGTCGGGAGACGGCCTGCATGTCGGACACCCGGAGGGCTATACTGCCTCCGACATCGTGAGCCGGTACAAACGCATGAAAGGCTTTGAAGTGCTGCACCCGATGGGCTGGGACGCATTCGGCCTTCCTGCGGAAAACTATGCCATAGCCACCGGTGTTCATCCCCGTATAACGACGGAAAAGAACTGCTCCACGTTCAAAAGGCAGATCAACGCTCTTGGATTCAGCTATGACTGGGAAAGGGAAATAAACACGACTGATCCGGAATATTACCGCTGGACGCAGTGGATTTTCCTGCAAATGTTCAAAAAAGGACTCGCATACGAGGCCGCCATGCCGATAAACTGGTGTCCGAAATGCAAGACAGGACTTGCCAACGAGGAGGTCTTCCAGGGCAAATGCGACCGCTGCGGAACTCCTATTGAAAAGAAGAATCTGAAGCAGTGGATGCTGAAAATAACCGCCTATGCCGACGATCTGCTCAAAGGACTGGACGGTCTGGACTGGCCAAATTCCACCCGAACAATGCAGGAAAACTGGATTGGACGCTCCGAGGGTGCTGAAGTTGACTTCAAGCTGGAAAATGGGGAAAAACTGACTGTTTTTACAACGAGGCCTGACACATTGTTCGGTGCTACATACATGGTTCTCGCACCTGAACACCCATTGGTGGCGAAACTGACATCTCCGGAGCAGAAAGCCGCCGTGGAAGCATACGTTGCCGCCGCGAAGAACAAGTCCGATATGGAACGCACGGAACTTGCCAAGGAAAAGACCGGCGTTTTCATCGGCGCTTATGCCATAAACCCTGTAAATGGGGACAAGCTGCCTATATGGACTGCCGACTACGTCCTTACCACTTATGGAACAGGAGCGATTATGGCAGTTCCAGCACACGACGAGCGAGACTGGGATTTTGCAAAAAAATTCGGCCTGAAGATCATAGACGTGGTACAGAAACCTGCCGACTGGGACAACAATGTTCCTTATTGCAAGATAGGCATTTCCGTAAATTCCGGATTCCTCACTGGCCTTAAGACGCCGGAGGCCAAGAAGAAAATGATTGCCTGGCTCTCCGAGAACGGTCTAGGACGTGCAAAAGTGAATTATAAGCTGCGAGACTGGGTATTCTCCCGTCAGAGATACTGGGGCGAGCCGATTCCGATCATACACTGTCCGCATTGCGGAGCAGTTCCAGTTCCGGAAGATCAGCTGCCGCTTCGCCTGCCAGAAGTGGAAAAATACCAGCCCACTGGCACTGGTGAAAGCCCTCTTGCGGCGGTGGAGGACTGGGTAAACGTGAAATGCCCTGTCTGCGGAGCGGATTCACGACGTGAGACAAACACAATGCCTCAATGGGCAGGCTCCTGCTGGTACTATCTGCGCTACGCCGACCCGAAGAATGGCAAGGCCTTCATTGACAAGGACATTGAAAGGAAATGGATGCCGGTTGACCTGTACATAGGCGGTTCTGAACACGCCGTACTGCATCTGCTTTACGCACGTTTCTGGCACAAGGTACTGCATGACCTGGGCTATCTCTCCACGGAAGAGCCGTTCAAGAAACTGGTACATCAGGGAATGATACTTTCCTACGCATACCGTGATTCAAAAGGAGTTTACAGGAAATACGACGAGCTGGACATAGCCGAAAACGGCATAGCAAAGACCAGGGATGGCGAGGAAATAAGGCCGATGGTTGAGAAAATGTCCAAGAGCAAGAAAAACGTCATAAACCCTGACGACATTCTGAATGATTACGGTGCTGACGTTTTCCGTATGTACGAGATGTTCCTAGGACCTCTTGAGGACACAAAGCCATGGAATATCCGTGCGATTGAAGGTGTTTCCCGCTTCATAAAGAGAATACGCACATGGGGCGCGGACATCTCCAGCACACTTTCAAATGACGAGCCAGCCCAGGACGTGCTTATACTGCGGCATCAGACCATAGCGAAGGTTTCAGCGGACATAGAGGCTCTCAAATTCAATACTGCCATTTCCGCACTGATGGTTTATTTCAACAAGATCTCTGGTCTGAAAACAGTATCGGCTGCGGATTTTGAGATATTCCTGACATTGCTGCACCCATTTGCCCCGCATATCACGGACGCACTGTGGGAGAGGGCAGGACACGAGGAGAGCCTTATGCAGCACTCCTGGCCATCTTATGACGAGAAAGTGCTTGCCGGACGAATGTTGGAAATTCCAGTGCAGGTAAACGGAAAAATCAAGGCAAAACTGCATGTAAGGGAAGACATAGAAAAGGCAGAACTTGAAAAAATGGCCAAGGACGCTGTAAGCCAGCATACGGCGGGCAAAAACATAGCCAAGGTGATAGTCGTTCCTGGCCGCCTAGTCAGTATTGTGGTGAAATAAAACAAGAAAACAACATAAAAAAAGACGCTGGGAAATCCAGCGTCTTTTTTTTAATTAGCAATGGGCAATTTGTAATTACTCATTGTCATTTATTCCTTGCCAGAATCCGCCGGGGGCTGTTTTTTTGCGGCGGCTTTTTCTTTTTCAACGACATTTGCGCACCTTTGCGGGTAGACAATAGTCAGGAATAACCCTATAAGCATATAAACAGGGATTACAGATACTATTTCTGATGTTTTGAAAAGGTCCTTCATAATGGATATAATCCCTATTCCTGCAATAATAATCAGAAGGAAAGTTATTATGCCTATTATAATGCCATTGGCAGGCACTCTGTATGTTTTGTTGTGCCGCTCATTAAACTTTTTGACAAAATCATACGAGTTGCGCAGCCCCCATGGAATAAAGTACGCAATGGCAAAAGCGGCGGCCATTATCNNAAAAACCGCCGGCATCACCAAGGCAAATGATATTACGGGAACGGCAAACATTCTTAAAGCATAATGCCAAAAGCCGTGCCTCTCGCCGTAGAAAACTGTTTTTATATATTCTCTGTCAACAGGCGTTATTGAAGCATATAAAAACATAAAAATGCCACCTGCAATAGCCATTTCTGTCGGGGAATGACTATGTGCCTTTAACACAGCATGATATGCTGCTCCATAAGCCCCTATTGTAAAAGTGCTCTGCAAGGCCGCTGCGGCAAACAGCTTTTTATGGGCAAAGGCAATATCTATAAAATCGTCTGATAAATTGTTTTCCATAATTTAGATTATACAAATTCCATTCAATAATTTGCTGACAACAAAAGAAATGCAGAAAAAGTCGCAATTTTTACAACGCTATGTTAAAGAAGGGTATTGATTTTATTCAAATTTATACCACAATTGATTTATATGCAGAAAATAGCATAATATTGCAAAAAATGCTATTTTAATTATACAGTGCATTACAAATTAAGGAGAACTTATGTACGACAAATTTTGGGAACTCGCCGGAAAGACAAAAAAGATAATGGGGATTTATGTTCTGCTTTTCCTGGTACTGGCATCTGTAAAGATGTATTTATCGCCCGAAGCCGCTCCTAATGAAAGCACTACGGCATCGCTGGAATTAATAACATTTGCCAAAGGCCTTATCACTACAGTGATAACACTGATGATACAGCTACCGATAGCGGGCTTTATTTTAGAAAAACTTTTTGACAAGGAACACCGCACAACAGGCTATTATCTAAAAAAATGGCTGCTGCCATGTTTTGTTGCCACAGCGGCAATATCACTGCTGATAACGCTGTATATGCTGCCTTTCAAAATATCAAACCACCCCGTCATGGGAACCCTTACGCTGTTTATAATTGCCTTAATACTGTGCAAATTCAGTTTTTGGCAGCATATAGCCATCAACGAGGATATGCCCGTATGGCAGGCTTTTTTAAGCAGCTGGAAAAGGCTGGGATATATGCGCTGGCTGAAAATGGCCTGGTATATGTTTGTTGCAGCAATACCGTTCATAATAATAACAGTAGTTGTGGCAGGAGTTCTTACCGCACTGTCAATAGGAGACAGCGGCTCAAATGCTTCTGCATCGAAAATCACAGCCGGAATAATACAGTCTGCAATAGCCATGACAGGCTACTGGTTTACACTACTTGTGTCTTATGTGCATTACTGGAATATGCTCAAGGACGAAGGCAAAATAGCCATTACGCAAAATACAGAAAATACGGCGGAAACTGTAAACGTCTGAAACCAGCATAAACGAACAAAAAAACCGCAATGAATAAAAATCAGCCGCAAGGCTGATTTTTATTTTACGCCGGAGATTTGATTATATTGCCTTTGAAATGTTAGAATATACTAACAATGTTAATCAAAGCTAACAAATGCGGAGCATTTATGGCTTTATTTTTTGTGTATCTAGTTAGTAGAACCTAACATATTTTGATTTTACAGGAGGAAAAATGGAAATGAAATTAAGCAGTCTGGAACTAAACCAGGCCGCAAAGGTAAAGAGAATAGCGTCAACAGATACTGTTCTGACGAGAAAATTACTCTCCATGGGAATACTCAAAGGGGAAATGGTAATGGCTACTAAAAAATCCGTCCTCGGAGATCCAATAGAAATAACCGTGAGAGGCTATAACCTAAGCCTACGCAAGGACGAGGCCGAGAGAATCATTGTGGAGATCTGACCATGACACTGTTAAACAGCAAGGAAAACGCCCCCCTCTGTTTTCTGGCTTATGGCGACATTTCTGCGGAAGAAAGAAAGAAACTTGTTGACCTAGGGCTTGTTCCCGGCGAGAAAATCAAAATACTGGGTGGTGTGAGATTCGGTTTTATAACAGTAATGCTCAAAGGCGGGAAAATAGCGCTAGATACCAATAGCGCGTCAAAGATTCTGGTAAAGGAGATATAAAATGGAAACAAAGAAAGCGAAAATATGCCTCGCAGGCAATCCCAACAGCGGAAAATCCAGCCTGTTCAACAATATAACCGGGCTAAGGCAGCACGTCGGCAACTATCCAGGCGTGACAGTGGAGAAAAAAGAGGCTTTCATAACAAGAGGCGGCTATGAGCTGCGAATAACGGATCTGCCCGGAATTTACGGTCTGTCGGCAAGCTCCGAGGACGAGGTGGTAGCCAGAAACGTCCTGATAGAGGAAAAGCCGGAACTTGTAATAGACGTGGTGGATTCCTCAAACCTGGAAAGAAACCTTTATCTGTACGCGCAGCTTTCGGAATTAAAAATTCCCGTCATAATAGCGATGAACATGACGGACATTCTCGAGGACAAGGGCAACAGCATAGATTATGCGAAGCTGGAAGAAAAATACCATATAACCGCAATTCCAATCGTGGCAAGCAAGAACAAGGGTACGGATGACCTCTTGAATGCCGTTGTTGAAATTCTGGACGGCAGGAAGAAGGCTCATTCCGTATCAATAGATTACGGCGAGGAAATAAACCGTGAAAAGGACAAGCTCTGCCATCTTATAAATGAAAGCGGACTTGCGGAAAAATACCCGGCGGAATTTCTGGCCGTGGAACTGTTGAAAAAGGACAAATACGCTCTGGAAAAGGCAAAACAGGCAAAAAATGCCACCGAACTGTTGGAACAGGCGGAAAAAAGCAGCAAGACGATATATGATATTTACAACGAGGATCTTGAAGCGGTATTCGCAGACAGGATTTACACCTGGATTACCGGAATTACCGGCGATGTACTGACCAAGAACAAGGCGGCAAAAAAAGATCGCACGGAGGCCATTGACAGGATAGTGCTTAACAAGATCTGGTCCGTACCAATATTCCTGCTGGTGATGTATGTAATATTCCAATTCGCATTCACGGTGTCAGAGCCGATGGTGGGCTGGTTTGAATCCGCGATAAAATGGCTGTCAGATTTCGCAACAGGCATATTGCCAGAAGGAATATTCCGATCCCTGATTGTAGACGGAATAATAGCAGGCGTTGGCGGTGTATTGGGATTCTTCCCGCAGATTATATGTATGTTTTTCGCCATCGCGTTCTTTGAGGACACAGGTTATATGGCAAGGGCCGTGTTCATCATGGATAGGATAATGCGAAAATTCGGACTGCACGGCAAATCATTCGCATCGCTGCTGATTGCGACAAATGGCTGCGCCGTACCCGCAATGATGTCTGCAAGGACAATAGACAATCCGAAGGACAGGATAATAACGCTTCTGGTTACGCCGTTTATGATTTGCGGGGCGAAACTGCCGATATTCACACTTTTCATCGCGGCATTCTTCAGCAAATCATCTACTCAGGCGGCAAACACGATGTTCATATTCTACACTTTGAGCATTATAATCGCGCTGTTCTCGGCATGGGTATTCAAAAAGACATTGTTCAAGGGAGAACCCGGATATTTCGTCATGGAGCTTCCCCCCTATAGAATGCCTACGCTGAAAAGCCTTCTTCTCAAGATGTGGGAAAGAGGCTGGATGTATCTTAAAAAGGCAGGAACTATAATACTGGCAATGTCCGTGCTTATATGGGCAGGTCTTACATTCCCAGAGGCGGACACTTCAAAACTGGGAGACATTTCCGAGGAGCAGGCGGCATCCGTACAGATGGATCAGAGCTATATCGGCAGGGCTGGACGTATGATAGAACCAATAATAAAGCCTATAGGATTCGACGGAAAGATGGGAATAGCATTGATAGCAGGCCTTGCGGCAAAGGAAGTAGTTGTAAGCACGCTTGGCACAATATATTCCATGGGCGAGACAGATGTTGAGGACGAGGAGGCAGTGCAATCCCTGGCAGAGAAAATCTCGTCAGACCCGGACTGGAGCGCACTAAAATCCGTATCTTTCCTTATGTTCTGCCTAATATACGTTCCGTGCATAGTGGCACTTGCCGTATTCTACCGCGAGGCAGGCTCCCGAATGAAATGGGTGGCAATACTGTTCGCATGGACAACCGCACTTGGATATCTTCTTTCATTCATAGTATATCAGGGTGGAAGAATGCTCGGATTCTAAAGGGGATTGTGCAATGGAAAAGGCATTCGTACTTGCAATAGTGCTTATATGCGCGTTCCTGCTTGTCAGAAAGGCATTCAGACAGATAACAAGCGGGAAATGCAGCTGTGGCTGCGACGACAGCTGCTGTGAATGTTCAAAAAGTTCAGGCTGTATAATGGAACTTGCAAAAAATAAAACACAGGAGAGTAATAAATGAATAGGAAAATACAAGCATTAATGATTCTTACAGCTGGCTTGTGCCTTGCGGGACAGGCACAGGCCGACGAGCCAGAATTTATGAAAGGTCTTACTATAAGCGGAGGAATCACACTGAATCTGCAAAACCTTCAGAATTCCAATTATGTAAAAGATCCTCTTGATCCCGACGCAATGGAAGAAAACAGAAAACCATCGCTTGGCCAGTATTCCGTTGATGTTGGAATAGAGAAGGTATTTGACGACGAAAATACGGCATTCCTGCATTTTGAGACAGGCAAAGGAGATATAAACCCGTATCTTAATTCAATAGCCAGCATCAACAGGGATGCCGACGACAGTGGGAATGTCGCACTTACGGAGGCCTGGCTTAGGCATAAATTCGGCGGAAATTTCTCAATGAGCATTGGTGTTCTTGATCCTACCACTGCTGTTGATGAGAATGCCTTTGCGAATGACGAGACAGCACAATTCCTTGGCTCAATGTTCAGGAATGCGGCGAATATCGCATTTCCGGACAATGCCTTTGGCGTAAAGGGCGTTTTTGAAACAGAACTGGCGGATTTTGCCGTTCAGTACATTGATTCCAGCGATTCCAAGGACGTGAGCAGGAATGGCTTTGCCTCCGCCCAGATTGGCTTCAAGCCCAACCTTATAGACGGAAAAGAGGGAAATTACCGCTTTTATGGATGGACTGACACAAATGACAACGCCAAACTTGACGGCACAGGCGACAGCAAGGAAAATGATTATGGTGCTGGCATAAGTTTTGACCAGGAATTTACCGACAATCTCGGCGGATTTGCCAGATACAGCTGGAGCAGGGGCGACATTGACAATGAGATATTCAGCGCCCACACCTGGAGCGCCGGTTTGCAGGGCAAATTCAAACTGCTCGGCGATGAGGACGTGGCTGCCATTGCCTACGGCGAGATAATACCTTCAAAGGAATACAAGGACAATGTAAACGACAATGCCAAGGCTGAAAAACACCTTGAATTTTATTACAGCTGGAATGTCAACGATTACCTGTCCATAAGCCCGGATTTCCAGGTTGTCGAGAACCCTCTTTACAACAAGGAAGACACGACGGCATATATAAGTTCCATAAGAATGCAGATAAGTTTCTGAGAATTGCCGTCCAAATAAAAAAACGCTCCACAAAAAGGAGCGTTTTTTATGTCCTGATACGGGGTCGTATTTATTCTACAGGTTTTCCTATAGGATTCTGATTATTCACTGGGGTTGCAATATTACCCTCGTCTATGAGCAGCTGCCAGTAATGTACATATATGACCAGTGCGGCAAACCATGCTCCAATACTTCGTATTGTCTCCGTAATGAATGTTATTGCAAGTGTAATACCTTGTGAGGCATCCGGCTTGCCATATCCAAACGCATGAGTGGCAACAGCGGTTATTATTGAGGCAACAATGAGAAAAGGAAGAGCGGACAGTAATGTATACAACCAGGCCTTTATCGCACGACCGAATCCAACCCTTTTCCAGCTTTCTTCCAAAGACCTGAATACCGAGATATTCTCATGTATGGCCATCTTGATATAGAAGACAAACTTTATATAGATAATTCCGGCTATGGCACACAGGAGCAAGGCTATGAATATGTGCTGTGTCTTTACGCCTATGACCAACAGTCCTACAACGATAACGGATACCAAAAGCGTAAATATCAAATCCTGCAAAAACCAGCCTTTGAGGTAGTACATGACATCCTTCTTTTCGCTGTCAAAAAGATGTTCCAGCACGAATCCTGTCACTGGCAGGCAAACGGCAATCATAACAATGGTTTCAATAATCTGGGGCAACATTGCCTTTATATGTTCCATTGACAAGGGCGTGCCTGGTGCTGCCTGAATTGTAAACCATTTTACTATCAGGCTTGCGATTATAGTGATTATGATATAGACTACGGCGATTTTCTTTGTTTTTGAGACTAATTCCCAATACTTGTCGTACATTTCTTCCTCCGAATTTTACAACTTCAAGTAAATTATATAATGAAATGCGGCCAAAGTCAAAAATTTAGGGTAGACTTTTTCTGCGTTTCCCTAACTGCAGAAGTCATTCGCATTTGCGAATGACTTTTGCCTTTTTTCCGCAGAATGCCGCTCCGTATTTGAAAATTGGATTCGCTCCGGCATCTTTCAGTTCCGTAAGGTAGGCATTGTTTTCTATCTGTTTCAAGGCCTCTTCTGCGGATTTGGTCAATAATTGTTCCAATTTTGCCTTGTCTGCCTTTACTGGCTCGCCTTCGCTGCAATGTTTCAGTTCAAATATTATGCCGGGAAGACTGTTTCTCTTCGGGAACATCGCAATGTCATATCGTCCCTCTCCGCTTTCCCGATTGCTTTTTATTGTGTAGTTGTCAGTCGCAATGTATACAAGTCCTAGAAATACATTGTGATAGTCCTTTTCTTCCGTCAAATCGTGAAAACTTAACGAGGACATCAGATAATCCTGAACAAGCTGCTCTATCTTTTCCGCATTTCCCTTTGTCATAGCACGGCGTAGCTCGTAAGCCTTTTCCCCGGCAGTCTCATCCTGTATAAAACGTTCTATGATCTCTTTATAATAAATCGTCTTCAATTCCTGATTTGGAATGGTAAGCGTACATATCATGTCTCCATTGTCCCATTCCGTGTGTACGCTTTTCAGATACCCTGTCTGGGCCAGCAGACTGTATGCGGCAGATGATTTCCTTGTAATTTCAGGATATACTATATTCGTATCTATACGTTTTTCTATTGTATTATCGGTAATAAGGTTTTCAAGCATTGTGCGGTCATTTCTGTCAATTATTTCCAATGCCTGGCCTACAAGCTCATTTGACGATGTATTTACCCAGTATGGTTTGGCGGTGCAGTTATTGTCTAAATACGCTATTACCGACCACGGATTGTATATTTCCGTTTTTCCAAACATATATCCGTCGTACCAATGGGCTACTTCTTCCTTTTTGTCAGGAACTCCGTAAAAGTCAAGCATATCCGATACTTCTTTCTTTGTNNGGTTTTTTATGAATGCCGACATTTCCTTGAAATAGCTATTGTCAGCCATCCATGCGTTCTGCAATGGAACATCGTATTCATCAATTAGAAGCAGAGTTTTTTCTCCGTGATGTTTTTCCAGCATTAAGCATAAATAACGCAGGGAGGCAGCCCATTCATCTTGTGAGGCTTTTTTGTTCACTATCTTAGAATATAAACCTCGTTCTGTTTCTTTAAGCAATGTACTATTTTCAAGCTCTCCATGACGAGTATACTCATCGGCAATTTTGGATTTTATAACTTCGTATGCAGACTGGAAATTATCATATTCCAAATCTTTTAATGAAAGGAAGATTACTGGCCTTTTGCCCTGTTCGGCACGGTATTCCTCGCCAGCCTGCCAGATTTTCAGATCCTTGAAATAATGGCTTGTGTCCTTGC
>LXOW01448547.1_pt1 | contig 11785 bp, 10 predicted proteins | sample 1368591 | NCBI WGS metagenome assembly LXOW01 (sample SAMN04884650, study PRJNA319009) | bovine gut metagenome | isolation source: Cow rumen | host: Bos taurus | place: Italy: Legnaro (PD) | collected 2014-07-09
GGGCTGATGCCGCCGGCAGCGGTCAGGTAGACACGGAACTCGTCGCCCACCTCCTCAATGTCGCAGACCTCGAGGATGGCCCAGTCCACATCACCATAGAAACCATAGCGCAGCTCCTGTGCCATGTGGCTCAGGTGCAGGTCGTTGTAGGGAATCTCACCCATGTTCACGTGCTTGCGGAAGTCGGGGTTGGTGGTGTAGGGGGCACGGTACTTGATGGCCTGTGCATTGGCCAGGTCGCCATCGGTGCTCTGTCCCGTGCTGGCACCCGTGAAGATGCCCACCTTGAACTCGCGACCGGCCTCATGCTCTGCAATGGCAATCTTGGCCAGTTCCTTCGTTACTGCCTTGGCCACGCCCGCAGGTGTAAATCCGCTCAGAGCCAAGTTCTCTCCATTCTTAATCAGCGCTGCTGCCTCAGCAGCGGTCAAACGTGTGTAAGCCATATTATAAAAGTGTTACAAAATTTGCTTGCAAAGATACAGAAAAAACGGCAAACGACAAGCGTTTTTCCCTAGGTAAATCCTAAAAACAACTTAAAATCCGACAAATAATGATATATTTTACTTAATATTACTGTGGAAATGGCCGTTTTTTGCGGAAATGTGCGTAAATTTGCACGCGAATTGTTTAAACAAGGACTGAATGAAAAGATTTACCCTGAGGCTCTGTGCCCTGATAGCCGGCGCGGCGGCTCTCTCATCATGCCTGAATGACAGCCATGACGAGGGAAGTTCTTATAGCGACATGGCCATCACGCAGTTTACGCTAGGCACGCTGAACCGATATATTCATACCACCTCTTCCAAGACAGGCAATGATACCGTTACAAAGTCTACGTTGTCTGGGTCTGTCTATAAGATGAGCATCGACCAACTGAACTGTCGTATCCATAACACGGCCGAACTGCCCGTAGGCACCGACATTGAGCATGTAGTTTGCACCGTAACCACCAAGAACGGCGGCGTTGTGGCTATACAGTCGATGACCAGCGACTCGCTGAAATGGTACTCCTCCTCCGACTCTATCAGCTTCGCCTCGCCCCGCATCTTCCGTGTCTATGCCGCCGACGGCTCTGGCTATCGTAACTATACCGTGGAACTGAATGTCAGCTCAACGACAGGCATCACTTTCGGATGGCAGCTGGAAAAGACCGACGACACACTGTCAGGATGGACTGACAAGAAACTGGTAGCCGTGGGCGATACCGTGCAACTGGTGGACGTAGACAGCATCGTAGGCGCTTCAACCAACGAATGCTATATGATAGACCGGGACGGATTACTGAAATGTTCGCGTGACGGTGGTATCAGCTGGCAGGAAGAAATGTTGGACGAAGCTGATTCCCTGTTGCCTGCCAGGGGTACGGCCGCCCTCGTGAGTTGGCCATACGCTCCGGCCGACAATACCGACTATGTGCTGATGGTGGGCAAGTCGCGTCAAGACGATGACCCGTCGATGCGTGTATGGCGGAAGATATGTCCCCATGAGGGTGGAGGCCGATGGGTCTATATGCCTGCCGGCGATCTGAATCACTATCCCTTGCCTTTACAGGATAGCCTGTCGATGGCCTGCTACAACGGAACGGTGCTGGCCATTGGCTCTAGCATGGTTATTTACCAGTCACGTGACCAGGGGATTACGTGGCGGACAAACGATACCTACGCCCTGCCTTCGAACCTGACAGGTACCTCTGTGGTGATGACTGCCGACGTGAAGGGGCAGCTATGGCTGCTCACCAACACGGGACAGCTGTGGCGAGGCTATGACTCGAATTGAGAGAACGACAGATGACAGATGACTGCGGAATGAAAAGCAAGGCTCTTCCTACAATGCTTGTCAGCGGATGGATGTCGCGACTGATGCTGTCATTGTTCATTTGTCAATGGTCATTTTGCCCTGTAGGGGCACAGGACGAACCGGAATACCGCATGGAGATAGGGGGCGGTGTGGGGCTTGCAGCCTATCAGGGCGACTTCAACGGCAGTCTGCTGAGAAACCTGCAACCCATGGCCGGGATAGAAGCAAAATACAGGATGAACCCGCGCATGTCGTGGGCGGCCCTGCTGAATATAGGAAAGTTGAAAGGCTCATCGGAGAACGTCAAGACCTGGTATCCCGAGCTGCGGGAAAACCCGATTGGCTTCTCCACCATGCTGACGGAGCTGAGCCTGCGCTATGAATACAATTTCTGGCCCTTCGGAACGGGTAGGGAATATCTTGGCGCACGTCCACTCACACCGTTCATCGCAATGGGGGCAGGACTGGCTTTTACGGGCAAGCCATCGCTCAGCGGTACGCCCCCGTCAGACATAGAGCCTGAGTCGGTAGTAGCCTTTCAGGTGCCTATCGGTCTGGGTGTGAAGTACAAGTTACGCGACCGCCTGAACCTCACCGCTGAGTGGATAATGCACTTCACCGGCAGCGACAAGCTGGATGGCGTGAAAGACCCATACGGAATAGAAAGCTCCGGCCTGTTTAAGAACACCGACTGCTACTCCACGCTGCAGCTCTCGCTGACATACGACATCTGGGCCAGGTGCAAGACCTGCCATAACGACCTTTAGCCCCTTAAGTTCTTGGACGAGCCAAGCGGCAAAGCCGAGCGAGGGGGTTGGTGGTCTGAACAAGATAATCAACAGAATAGAAGACATGGAAGAAAAAAACAATATAAAAGTAGGTCGTTCAGACCCCCAACCCCCTCGCTCGGCTTTGCCGCTTGGCTCGTCCAAGAATTTAGGGGGCTTGGATATGGCCCGCATTCCCCGCCATATTGCCATCATCATGGATGGCAACGGGCGATGGGCCACAGAACGCGGCCTTGACCGCACCTTTGGACATAAGGAGGGCGTAGAGACCGTGCGTCGCATCACGTCGGAATGTTCGCGCCTTGGTGTGGAATATCTGACACTCTATACCTTCTCTACAGAGAACTGGAACCGTCCCGCCTACGAGATAGAGGCTATCATGAACCTGGTGCTCAACTTCTTCGAGATGGAGCTTTTCTCAAAGAACAATGTGCGCTTCCGCATGGTGGGCGACTTTTCGCGGTTGTCGGAGAGCGTACAGAAGAAGATACGCTATATGGAAGACCTCACTTCAAAGTATGACGGTCTGACTATGGTGGTGGCCTTGAGCTACTCGTCGAAGCAGGAGCTGACAAACGTGGTTAGGCAAATAGCCCAGGAAGTGAAGGAAGGCAGCCTCAGTGTGGACGACATCACCGAGCAGACTATCAACGACCACCTGTGGACAAGTTTCATGCCCGACCCCGAACTACTGATACGGACAGGCGGCGAATTGCGCATCTCCAACTATCTGCTCTGGCAGATAGCCTACAGCGAACTGTATTTCTGCGATACCTTCTGGCCTGACTTCAGCGAAGAACACCTGCGACAGGCCATAGCTAACTATCAGGGTCGTCAGCGCCGCTTCGGAAAGACCGAGGCACAGGTAGAAGGCGAGAATTCGCCTCTCAACGAAAATAAGTAGTATTGAATGACAAACGCAACTAATTTTATGCGCAAGACGATGGTCCTGATGACAAGGAGCAGATGGATGATGATGGTAGTATTATCATGCTTCATTTGCCAGTTGTCATCCTATCGCGCAGCTGCGCAGAACATCATAGTCAATCCAGAGATTTCGTATGCCGGTACTCCACGCCAGGTGGAGATTGGCGGCATCAACGTGAAAGGTGTCACCGACTACGAGGATTACGTGCTTATCAACCTGTCGGGCCTTAGTGTCGGTCAGCAAATAGAACTGCCGGGACAGGAAATCACCGAGGCTGTCAAGCGCTACTGGAAACACGGTCTTTTCTCCCGCGTCAGCATCACTGCCGACAGCATCGTTGACTCGAAGGTCTATCTGTGTATCAACTTGGCATTGTGTCCTCGCATCAGCTACATTAATTATAGTGGTGTGAAAAAGAGCGAGCGCGAGGATCTGGAGGCCAAGTTGGGCATGGCCAAGGGCATGAGCCTGACGAAGAACCTGGTAGACCGAGCAAAGCTGTTGGCAAAGAAATACTTCGATGACAAGGGCTACAAGAATGCCGAGATTGAAATCAGCCAGCACGATGACGTGACAGGCAAGAACCAGGTGGTGCTTGATGTCATCATCGACAAGAAAGACAAGATGAAGGTGCGCTACATCGTGCTCGATGGCAACGAGCAGGTGAAGGATGCTGCCATCAAGGGTGGAATGTTCACCAAGGGCGCCCTTGGAAAAATCCATGAGGCAGGCAAGTTCAGCAATTTCTTCAAGGCCAAGAAGTTCACTCCCGAACGCTATTCAGAAGCCAAGAAGACGCTCATTGAAAAATACAACGAGCTGGGCTTCCGCGATGCCACCATTGTGGAAGACTCCGTCTGGAACGAGGATGACAAGCATGTGAATGTCTACCTGAAAATCGAGGAGGGCGACAAATACTTCATTCGTAACATCACCTGGGTGGGCAACACGGTCGTACCTACTGAGGGACTGGAACGCACGCTAGGTATGAAGGAGGGTGATGTCTACAATCAGAAGCACATCAACAAGCGCCTGTTGCAGGATGAGGACGGCGTGCACGACTACTATTATAATAATGGTTATGTGTTCTCGCAGATTGAGCCTGCCGAGGTGAACATCGTTGGCGACTCCATCGACCTGGAGGTGCGAATCCTGGAAGGTCCCCAGGCCCACTTGAACAATGTGAAGATTTTCGGCAATGACCGTCTCTACGAGGAGGTGGTGCGCCGCGAGCTGCGCACCAAGCCTGGCGACCTGTTCAGCAAGGAGGCCTTGATGCGCTCCTACCGCGAGATTGCTTCCATGGGCTATTTCGATGCCGAGGCCATCAACCCCGACGTGAAGCCCGACGGCGAGAATGGAACGGTGAACATCAACTGGGAGCTGGAGCAGAAATCGAATGACCAGTTGGAGCTGTCCTTAGGTTGGGGCCAGACAGGTATTATCGGTCGTGTCGGTATCAAATTCAACAATTTCTCCCTGCGCAACATGCTGGGCAAGAACAAGCTGCACCGCGGATTCCTGCCTGCAGGCGACGGTGAGCAGGTGGGACTGAGCTATCAGACCAACGGACGCTATTATTCCTCGCTGTCGGCAAACTACGGCACGGGATGGTTTGGAGGCAAGCGCCCCAACGCACTGAACATCGGTGCCTACTACTCGAAGCAGAGCGACGTGTCGAGCAACTATTATAACAATGCCTACATCAGCTCCCTGCAGTACATGTATAGCGGCTATGGCTACTACAACAATGGCTATTACAACAATTACGAGAGCTACCTCGACGACGACAAGTATGTGAAGCTGTTCGGACTCTCAGTAGGGTGGGGTAAGCGGCTGCGCTGGCCCGATGACTATTTCCAGTTCTCGGCCACCCTGGCCTATCAGCGCTATATGCTGAAGGACTGGCAGTACTTCCTCATTTCCAATGGTAACTGTAACAACCTGAACCTGTCGCTGGCCCTGACGCGAACGTCTACCGACAACCCGCTCTTCCCCCGCAAAGGCTCTGAGTTCGCGCTCAGCGTAACCCTCACACCGCCTTGGTCGCTCTTCGACAATAAGGACTATGAGAACCTGGCCACGCTTCAGACCTACAACAACGACTATGACCGTTTCCAGGATGAGCAGCGCGAGAAGTACCGCTGGGTGGAATATCACAAGTGGAAGTTCAAGAGCCGCACCTTCACCGCGCTCACCAACGGACAGAAATGCTTCGTGCTGATGACCCGTGTCGAAATGGGGCTGCTGGGGTCGTATAACAAATACAAGAAGTCGCCCTTTGAAACCTTCTATGTGGGCGGCGACGGCATGAGCGGCTACAGCACCAGCTATGCAGAGGAGACCATCGGTCTGCGCGGTTATGACAACGGCTCTATCTCGCTTTCGGCCAACGCACTCAGTGGCGAGCGCACCCCTGGACGCTACAGCAGCTATGATGCCTACGCCTACGACCGTTTCACCCTGGAGTTGCGCTATCCCTTCATGCTGGGTAACACTACGATCTATGGCCTTGGTTTCGTTGAGGGGGGTAATGCCTGGAGCAACGTGAAGGACTTCAACCCCTTCGACATGAAGCGCTCGGCAGGTTTTGGTGTGCGTATCTTCCTGCCCATGGTCGGACTGATGGGTATTGACTGGGCCTACGGTTTCGACAACGTCTATCAGGGCAGCAGCGGCTGGCGCAGGGGCGGTAGCCAGTTCCATTTCGTACTCGGACAGGAATTCTAAAATTAGTGAAGAGTGAAGCGTGGAGAGTGAAGAATCTGCTTCCGCACCCCCATCCCTTTCTCTTCAAAGTTGAATCTAAAAATATTAATAAGAAACAATGAAAAGAAGTATGTATGCAAAAAGACTGATGACATTAGCCCTGCTGATGATTCTTCACTCTTCACTCTTCACCCTTCATTCTCTGGCACAGAAGTTTGCGCTGATTGATATGGACTATGTCTTTAAGAACATTCCTGCATACGAGCGCGCCAACGAACAGCTGTCGCAGAACTCAAAGAAATGGCAGGCTGAGATTGATGCCCTCTCCACAGAGGCTCAGACCATGTACAAGAACTATCAGAACGAGGTGGTGTTCCTCTCAGCTGAGCAGAAGAAGGCCCGTCAGGATGCCATCATGGAGAAAGAGAAGCAGGCTTCAGAGCTGAAACGTCAGTATTTCGGCCCCGAGGGTGAGCTGTTCAAGAAGCGCACTGCGCTGATGAATCCCATTCAGGAAGAGGTGTACAATGCCGTGAAGGATGTGGCTGAGCTGCGTGGCTATCAGCTTGTGCTTGATCGCGCCAGCGACACGGGCATCATCTTCGGAAGTCCGAAGATTGACATTAGTGATGAGGTGCTCCAGAAGCTGGGGTATGCTAACTAAGAAAGCCTAGAAAAACCTAGGAATGCCTAGAAAACCTAGCAGAACGAAAAAACAACCTAAATAATTGTAGTAAAAAAAATGAAGAAGTTTATTCTTTGCGCCATTTGCGCAGTCTGCAGCTTCACTGCTGCCCAGGCTCAGTCACAGCCTAAGTTCGGTCACGTCAACACTCAGGAGATTATTCAGGCCATGCCTGAGTTTGCCACCGCACGTACAGAAATTGAGAAATTGACCCAGCAGTATGAGGCCGACCTGAAGCAGATGCAGGAAGAGCTACAGAAGAAGGCCGAAGCCTTTGAGAAGGAGGAGTCCACCCTGCCTGAGAACATCAAGACTCGTCGCAATCAGGAGTTGCAGGACCTCTACCAGCGCATCCAGCAGACCTATCAGGACAATCAGCAGGCATTGGCTCAGGCACAGCAGGAGAAGATGCAGGCTATCACCGCCAAGGTTCTTGAGGCCATCAAGGCTATCGGACAGGAAGGCGGCTATGTCTATGTCATGGAGACCGGTGCCGGTATTCCCTACATCAGCACCACGCTCTCGACCGATGTCACGGCACAGGTAAAGGCCAAACTGGGACTGAAGTAAATGAATAATTGACAATGGATAATTGATAAAATATGAAGAGACATTTATCAGCAATTGTTTTCTTGGTTGCCAGTTTGGGCTGTTTTGCGCAAAATCAAGTTCCTACTGACAGCATGCCTGAGAATCCTCAATTATCCATTCTTCATTTTCAGCCTTTCGTCGGATGCTTGAGCTACGATGAGGCCCTGAGGTTCATGCCTCAGTATGCCATCGTAGAAAAAGAGATGGCCGACCTGCGTCAGGCATACGATGAGGAGATGAAGCGGGTGGAGGAGGATTTCAACCAGAAGTACGAGGCATTCCTCGAAGGCCGTAAGGATTTCCCCCGCACCATCCTGCTGAAGCGCCAGAACGAGTTACAACAGCTGTTGCAGCGCAATGTGGAATTCAAGGACAAGGGACGCGAGGAGCTGGCCCAGGCCCGCAAGGAGAAACTGGCTCCGCTACATGCCCGCCTGAGTCAGGCCATATCTGCTGTAGCCCGCGAGCATCATTTGGCAGTCGTTGTCAATACCGACTCCAACGCCTGCCCCTTCATCGAGCCTTCCCTGACTATCGACATCAGCAACGAAGTAAAGCTACTGCTTGACAAGGAAGAATGACATTGTCTGCTGTACCAGGACCCATAGGTGTCTTCGATAGCGGCTACGGCGGCCTCACCATCCTCGATGGCATACGCCGGCAGCTTCCCCAGTACGATTACTTGTATTTGGGCGACAATGCCCGCGCACCTTATGGACCACGCTCTTTCAGCGTGGTCTATGAGTTTACGCGCCAGGCTGTCTGTCGGCTGTTTCAGATGGGATGCCATCTTGTCATCTTGGCTTGTAACACCGCTTCGGCAAAGGCACTGCGCAGCATACAGCAGCAAGACCTGCCACGATGGGACGGCAGTCGCCGCGTGCTGGGCATTATCCGACCTACTGCAGAGGTCATTGGCAGTCTTACCCGAAGCCGCCATGTGGGCATCCTCGCCACCGAGGGTACGGTTAAAAGCCGAAGCTATAATCTGGAGATACAGAAGCTTCACCCCGACATAGTGGTAACTGGTCAGGCATGTCCTTTCTGGGTGCCATTGGTTGAGTATAATGAGGCTCTGTCGCCTGGTGCCGATTATTTTGTCAAAAAATACATCGACCAGCTGATGACCGCCGACCCGTTGATCGACACGGTCATCCTTGGTTGTACCCACTATCCGCTGCTGATGGATAAGATCCGCCAGTTCATGCCCTCTTCCGTTGAAATCATTCCGCAGGGTGGCTATGTAGCCCTGTCGCTTAGTGACTATCTGCTGCGCCATCCCGACATGGAGGAGCGTTGCTCCACGGGTGGCCATACCCGCTATCTTACTACAGAGGACCCTGAAAAATTCGGCGAGCAGGCACAGTTGTTCCTTGGGGGAAAAGCCGTCTCTGTCGAAAATATCACACTCGAAGACCCATGAAGAATATCATCATGCTCATTTTTGTGCTGCTGCTGTCAGCAACAACGGCCCTGGCGCAGCCGCTCTATGTCGGTTCCTATAACATCCGCTACCAGAACGATGATGATGCCCGCGAGGGCAACGGCTGGAAGCGGCGTTGCCCAGTAGTCTGCGGACAGCTGCTGTTCGAGCATCCCGATATTTTTGGGGCGCAGGAGGTGCTGCATGGTCAGCTCACCGACATGCTCGCCCAGCTGCCTGGCTACGGCTACATCGGTGTCGGGCGCGACGACGGAGCCACCAAGGGAGAGTATGCCCCCATTTTCTACGACAAGCAGAAGTTGCGCCTGCTTGATGGCGGCCATTTCTGGCTCTCTGAGACTCCCGATAAGCCCGCGCTTGGCTGGGATGCCGCCTGCGTGCGCATTTGTACCTGGGGGAAATTCCGTGACTTGGTCAATAAGCGAACGTTCTTCTTCTTCAACCTCCACATGGATCATGTGGGCGTGGTGGCACGTCGCGAAGGGGCACGGCTGGTGGTGGAGCGCATACGCAACATGGCCAACGGTAAGCCCGTCATTCTGACCGGCGATTTCAATGTTGACCAGACCGACGAGATCTATGGCATCTTCACCCGTTCGGGTCTGCTGAACGACAGTTATGCACATGCCCGCATGAAGTTTGCCGAGAACGGCACCTTCAACGCCTATCACCAGGAGCGACTGACACAGAGCCGCATAGACCATGTATTCGTCTCGCCGTCGTTCACTGTTGAGCGTTATGGCATCCTCACCAATACCTATTGGGTGCAGCGGGCCGACTCCATCGAGCGTCGTCTGCCCTCCGACCATTATCCTGTATTCGTACACCTGGCTTATTAATATAAATATGTGTAGAAAAGCTTCTTTTGCTCTCTTGGCAGTCCTGCTGCTGTCATCATGTCTCAGCCAACAGCAGCGGGCGGAGCAGCGGCAGCTCACGGCACAGCGGGTGGAACAGGCCGTCAGCAGCCGACATCTGAAGATAGAGATAAACTCCATGCAGACACTACGCTATGGAACTCATCCCGCCACGTCCGACTTCTATCTGGAGTTGATTGGCGACTCACTGGTGAGCTATCTTCCTTTTGTAGGCAGAGCTTATGGTGCTACGGCTTATGCCTCACCCTCGCAGGGGCTGAATTTTAACTCGTCCATCACTAACTTCCAGCAGACGCCACTGAAAGAGGATGGCGTGCGTATGGAGATGGAGGTTGCCAGCAAGGAAGACCGCTTCTTCTACCGCATTGATGTATATCCCAACGGGAAGGCTTACATATATGTGAGGCCCCAGTCTCGCGATGCTATGAACTTCGACGGCGAGGTGGTAAGTGGAATTAAAGATAACTAACGATATGAGCACAAGAAACCTTTTGATGCACATCCGCCGTCCGGCGGCATGGTGCTTGTCATTCATCATTTGCCTTTCTTTGTCCTACCCGGCAGTGGCGCAGCCGCAATGGCCGGAGCCGCTGCCCGAAGCCAAGGCGGGTGCCCGCTGGTGGTGGATGGGGTCGGCAGTTACCGACGAAGACCTGACGTGGAACATCGGGCAGTATGCCCAGTGCGGCCTAGGCTCGCTGGAGGTGACGCCTATCTATGGTGTGCAGGGCAACGAGCACAATGAACTCACCTATCTCTCGCCCGCCTGGATGAACGCCCTCGGTACGGCCCAGACGGCTGCCGATGCCGCAGGCATGGCCATCGACATGAACGGCGGCACCGGCTGGCCCTTCGGTGGCCCCTGGGTGAAGATTGGCGAGGCCGCAGGAAAGTTGCTCACCAAGACCGAGCTGCTCACTGCCGACGGCGAACAGACGCTGACCATGAACGTCAGTGCCCCGGAGGGCAACAGCACGCTGAACAAGGTGATGGCCTACAGCCAGGGCGACGATGCCACGGTGACCGACGTGACGGAACATGTTGACGGCAAGACCCTGAAATGGCAGGCTCCGGCGGGGCAGTGGCGCATCATTGCCGTTTACAACGGACATACAGGACAGCAGGTGAAGCGGGCGGCACCCGGAGGCGAGGGCTACGTGCTCGACCATTTCGACTCCACGGCCGTGGCACACTATCTGACGCATTTCGACCAGGTCTTTGAAGCACGCGGAGGCCGCTGGCCACGCTCCTTTTTCAATGACAGCTACGAGGTCTATGGCGCCGACTGGACGCCACACATGTTTGAGGAGTTCCAGAAGTATCGCGGCTACAGGCTGGAAGACCATCTACAGGAGTTGCTCGGCCTGAAGAAAGACCAGGACAATCAGGTGCTGGCCGACTATCGGCAGACGCTCTCCGACATGCTGCTCAACAACTTCACCCGCCAGTGGACGCGCTGGGCACACGCCCACGGGGCCACCACGCGCAACCAGGGCCACGGCTCGCCCGGCAACCTCATCGACTTCTATGCCGCAGTTGACATCCCCGAGATCGAGGGCTTCGGACTCACCGACTTCAAGATCAGGGGACTGCGCACCGACCCCGGCTTCGTGCGCCAGAACTACAGCGACTTCTCCACGCTGAAGTATGCCAGCAGTGCCGCCCATGTCACTGGCAAGCCCTTCACCAGCAGCGAGACCTTCACCTGGCTCACCGAGCACTTCCGCACTTCGCTCTCGCAGATGAAGCCCGACCTCGACCTGATGTTCGTGGCAGGCGTGAACCATGTTTTCTTCCACGGCACCACCTACTCGCCCCAGAATGCAGCCTGGCCGGGGTGGAAGTTCTACGCCTCTATCGACATGAGTCCCACCAACAGCATCTGGCACGACGCGCCCGCGCTGATGCAGTATATTGAGCGGTGCCAGAGCTTCCTGCAGATGGGCCGCCCCGACAACGACC